>JACCEE012394975.1_pt1 | contig 29392 bp, 28 predicted proteins | sample 7449931 | NCBI WGS metagenome assembly JACCEE01 (sample SAMN15323457, study PRJNA562643) | freshwater metagenome | isolation source: river surface water | place: USA:Blue River Watershed | collected 2017-08-19 | reverse complement strand
GATAGGGTTTTATGTGCTAGTCAAAAACGGTTTTGAGATATTTTCATGCCTCAAACTTTTGCTATGAAGCCATCTTAAAAAAATTATTTTTTGTTTGATTTTTTTCATAAAAACGGTATGCTACTTTGTGTGCTACTTGCTTTTTACAGGCTTAAAAGCATTGTAAATACTAGGTTTTTGAATTTTCATGGCGCACTCATAATGCTGGGGTCGGTGGTTCAAATCCACCTATCACCACCAAAAATATTCAGTTAAATCAAGCGCTTGCAAAGAAGTAAGCGCTTTTTTTACGTCTCGAAGTTGGCCCATACCGCTCGTGAGTAACTAAGTCAGCGGTACTTCATAAGAACTAAATAATCATTGTCGTTTTAAAAATAGCATCAATTCCACCCGATACAGATCGGTTGCGAAATCATTGAAGCCATTCATAAAATAGAAATATCCAAACAAAAATAGTTGAGTCAGTATGAAATTAGCCCTGTCGCTTTATTTTTTTATGATTGCCATCGTTCAGTTTGGCATTCTGCTGGGCATTTATCATTATTACCAATCGCAAGAGACTATCGCACCTAGCCGCTATTGGTTTAAATCGCTATTTCTAAGCGCTATCGCTTTACTGCTCTTTGGTGCCGGCATATTAATCATAGAGGACATATCTAAGCCACCCTTCAGCTTTACAGTTGCGAATACCTTGTTTTATTCATCAAGTGTGATGCAAACACTTTTTTGCATATCACTAAGGAAAAAAATACCTAAACCCACTGAGATAGCTTTCTTCATATCGATATTTATTTTTATATTACTTTTTGAATACCTAAGACGTACGTCCAATTTCGAAACAAGAACGATCTTTATCGTCTTGTTTGTTTGTGTGTTTTATATTTTTCAAATAGTTGAAATCAAAAAAATAAGAAAAGAAAATCATTCTAAGCAATTAATTTATCTTCAATATGTAACTGTTATTGAGCTGATATTTGCATTAAGCCGAATTCTTGTGATTGCAACAAATAATTTGGGTATTAAAACTGTTGAGCAACTGCCACAGATACTAATTATGGTTACACTGGCACAGCTTGTAATGAACACACTTTCCTACATCAGTGCCGCCGGATACTGGGCTGAAAAAATTTCGTTTTCAAATGCCAGAAATATTGCTGAGAACGAAGCAAAAGAGAAGAAAGTATCCGAAATTAGTGCTCTGCTCCAAGAAAAAGAGCATCTTATATTCGGCTTATTAAAAGCCAATAAAACCGCCACGACTGGCGCTCTATCAGCCTCTATAGCACATGAACTAAACCAGCCACTCACCGCATCAACGCTAAATATTCAATTATTGAGAAAAGCTCTCAGCACAAATCCTATTCAAATCGATTTATGTAAAAAAATAGTAACCTCCTTAGAAAATGATACTCAAAGAGCCGCAACCATTGTTAAATCCTTGCGCTCAATTTTCACTGACGATGATGCCACTGTAGAATTTATTGAAGTTGAAAAAATACTGACCAATGTTCTAGCTGTCGTAAAAAAAGAAATCGACGAAGAAAGCATACATATTGAATTAAACGTCGATAAAAATCTAAAGATACAAGTTAATTCCACTGAATTTCAACAAGTTTTATTAAATTTATTTAATAATTCTATTCATGCATTATCCAATTCAGATAACTCTCCAAAAACAATTTCGTTAGGCGCAAAAAAAGTAGGATCAATTATTCAAATAACTATTGCTGATAATGGATATGGAATCACCAAGGAATTTCAACCTAACTTATTTGAGCTACTTAGCACAACAAAGCAAACCGGTATGGGTTTAGGTCTTTGGCTCTGCAAACACATTATCAACAGACAGAATGGAAATATTTTCTACGAGGATAATGAAATTGGAGCAAAATTTGTTATTGAACTACCCGAAGCAAGTTAGAGAGCTATTGTTTATATCAATTCGTATTTTACGATTTCTCGCTTGTTAAAAAAATGTACTCACTCTTTCTTCAATCAGCTACAGGAAAAATTTCCATGAAAAATTTTCTCTGCTCATTATTTTTGATTTTCGGTTTGTCGTCTGCTTGGGCGCATCCACAAGATGGAATGTCACCTGAAGATCTGATGCACTACTATCTGAAGGTATTCAACGAAGAAAATCTTCCAGCTTTGGAAGAGGTTTATCACTTCCCTCACGTAAAAATAACGAACGGCAAACTAACGCACATCGAGAATAAAAATACTCCCGTCATTGATTTCGAAGGCTTAAAAAAATCTGGCTGGAAATACTCGAAAATAAATTCAGTCAAAATACTCGCTGAAGGTGCTAATTCAGCACTGGTTGAAATGGTATTTTCACGTTTTGACAAGTCAGATAAAGAATTTTTCCGCTCGACTACCTTTTATGTACTCACCAAAAACAAAGGCTACTGGCAAATTATTAGCCTGAGCTCTGTTGGGACAGTTGCTGGAGTCAAGTAATTTCCCCCCAGACCGCAGCAAATCATCCATCAGCTTGAAGACGAAAGCGCAGGGTACGGACGAGAGCCGTCCCTGCTATAATTTTGGGCATTACCCTCGGCACCAACCTGCTCGCTCGCTCAATGGGCGACGCCTATTTGTCCCACTATTTTTGGTCCGCATGCAAAAAAAATTATTTATCAAAACCTTTGGCTGCCAAATGAACGAGTATGACTCGGACAAAATGGCAGATGTATTAAATATTTCCGAAGGCGTAGTCAAGACAGACACCCCCGACGATGCCGACATTATTTTGTTTAATACCTGCTCGGTTCGTGAAAAGGCGCAAGAAAAAGTATTCTCTGATTTGGGTCGAGTACGCGAACTCAAACTTAAAAATCCCAAGTTAATGATAGGTGTAGGTGGCTGCGTAGCATCACAAGAAGGTGCCACCATCATTCGCCGCGCTCCGTATGTCGATGTGGTATTTGGCCCGCAGACGCTACATCGCCTACCCGATTTATTAGAAGCACGACGCACAAGCGGTAAAGCACAAATCGATATTAGCTTTCCAGAAATTGAAAAGTTCGATCACCTGCCACCAGCGCGCGTTGAAGGCGCGAGTGCCTTCGTATCGATTATGGAAGGCTGCAGCAAGTACTGCAGCTACTGCGTTGTTCCTTATACTCGTGGCGAAGAAGTTTCACGCCGATTTGATGATGTACTGAATGAAATCAATCATCTCGTCGATCAGGGCGTTAAAGAAATTACCTTGTTAGGTCAAAACGTTAATGCCTATCGCGGTGTGATGCCCGATGGCGATATCGCTGATTTTGCTTTATTGATCGAATACATAGCTGAGCTAAAAGGTATCGAACGGATTCGCTATGTCACCAGCCACCCAAAAGAATTCACTCAACGTTTAATTGATGTTTACGCCCGTGTACCTAAATTAGTCAGCCATTTATATTTGCCGGCGCAACACGGCTCAGACAAAATTCTCGCTGCTATGAAGCGCGGCTATACTGTACTTGAATACAAATCCATCATTCGGCGATTGCGTGAAGTGCGGCCTGATGTGACGATAGCTTCAGATTTTATCGTCGGCTTCCCTGGCGAAACAGATGCTGATTTTGAAGCATTGATGAAACTAGTTGACGATGTGGGCTACGACAATAGTTTTTCATTTATTTTTAGTCCTCGCCCTGGTACACCCGCTGCCAATCTGAGTGATGACACGCCTCACGAGATTAAACTCGCTCGCCTTCAACGCTTACAAAAAGTCATCGCCGATAACACGCGTCGCTTTTCGGATGCCATGGTGGGTAGCGTGCAGCGCGTCTTAGTTGAAGGTCCATCAAAGCGAAGTACAGAAGAGCTGCAAGGCCGGACTGAAAATAATCGTGTCGTTAATTTTGAAGGCGGACCACAAGCCAGCCGCTTAATTGGTCAGTTTATTGACGTTCTCATCACAACCAGCCATCCCTTTTCTTTGCGTGGTGATGTGGTGGTCAAACAATGAAAAAAGCCAACCCACCACAGCATTTCACACCCTCCCCGCTGGACAACACCCGACTAGCCCATCTTTGTGGTCCGCTCGATGAAAATTTGCGGCAGATTGCCGCCGCGCTTGATGTTACGTTGTTTAGACGTGGTGAAAAATTTATTGCTGATGGCGATAATGCAGCAGTTGCGGTCGCTATGCTGGAAAAATTTTACGCCAAGGCCGATCAGGCTATTTCAATCGAAGAAGTTCAGCTGGCACTGGTAGAACAAAAAGCCGCCTCCGCTCCAAAACCAGTTAAATCGTCTACTAAAACGGATGCAGCAGCAGATGCAGCAGTGGATACCTCTACCGATAGTCCAGTATTAAAAACCCGTAAAATTGATTTGCGTGGCCGGACTCCTCATCAGAGTCAGTATCTGCGATCGATCATGGAGCATGACGTCACCTTTGGCGTAGGTCCTGCAGGTACAGGTAAAACGTATCTTGCCGTTGCTTGTGCGGTCGATGCGCTAGAGCGCGATGCCGTTCGACGCATAGTCTTGACTCGCCCAGCCGTAGAAGCCGGTGAACGCTTAGGGTTTTTGCCCGGTGATTTGGCGCAAAAGGTCGATCCTTATTTGCGCCCTCTGTATGACGCTTTGTACGATTTAATGGGTTTTGATCGTACCCAAAAAATGTTTGAAAAACAGGCGATTGAAATCGCACCGCTTGCCTATATGCGAGGCCGCACGTTAAATCATGCCTTCATCATTTTGGATGAAGCGCAAAATACCACGCCTGAACAAATGAAAATGTTTTTAACGCGTATAGGCTTTGGTAGTAAAGCGGTGGTGACAGGCGATATCACTCAAGTTGATTTACAACGTGGACAAAAAAGCGGACTAGTTGATGCCATCGATGTACTGTCTTCAGTACGTGGAATCGCTTTTACTCGTTTTACTAGCGCCGATGTTGTGCGCCATCCCTTGGTAGGGCGAATTGTTGATGCCTATGATGCGGCAAGTGCCGCCACTATCAAAGCCGATGAGCGAAAAAAATAAACTCTCATTGTCAGTGCAATTTGCTGATAAGCGTCTGTCAGACGCTATCACTCGGCCGCACATTCGGCGCTGGGTAAAAGCAGCGCAACTTGCCCCCGCCGAATTCACTATTCGCTTCGTGAATGAGCAAGAGGGCCAACTCCTCAATCATGACTACCGCGGCAAAGACTACGCCACCAATGTACTCACGTTTTCTTATAACGAGTCGACCGACGATACCGATGACATCGTGCGCGCGGACATTGTTCTCTGCGCCGACGTCGTGCTGCGCGAAGCTAAAGAGCAGCATCGTTCAATAGAGCATCACGTAGCGCACCTGATCGTGCATGGCGTACTGCACGCACAAGGCTACGATCATGAGTCAGATGAAGAAGCGGCGGAAATGGAAAATTTTGAAACAGAAATACTGGCCAAACTAGGCATTCCTGATCCTTACCGAAGCTAATAACGAACCAATCCAAGATTGGCCGGGTGAAATAATGTGTCCTATGAATTTGCCTTATTTATTTTCAATTTGATAAAAATTTCAGCTGATTTCTCTGAACACGGAAATTTTTCCGGTATCCTATGCATTCCTAGACTCTGGCACCTCGCCATATGCAAGACTATCCCCCGGGTAGCTTATCGGCTACCCCACACAAGCCCCATCGTTCCCTGTTCGAGCGCCTAACAGCGCTGATTTCTCCCGAACCTGAGAATCGCAGCGAACTACTCGAAATTTTGCATGATGCGCACGAGCGCAATCTAATCGATGCCGATGCCTTGTCGATGATCGAGGGCGTATTTCAGGTATCTGATCTGTGCGCCCGCGACATTATGATTCCGCGTTCTCAAATGGACGTCGTAGATATCGCGCGCCCGATAGAAGAATGGATACCCATGGTGTTGAGCACGGCGCATTCCCGCTTTCCTGCGGTAGAAGGCGATCGTGACAAAGTTGTCGGCATCTTGTTAGCCAAAGATTTGCTGCGTTATTACGCGCAAGAAGATTTCGATGTGCGCGACATGTTGCGTCCCTCGGTCTTTATTCCAGAATCAAAACCATTGAATGTATTGCTGCGCGATTTCCGCGCTAACCGCAATCACATCGCTATGGTCGTCGATGAATACGGCGGTATCGCTGGCTTGATTACGATTGAAGACGTGCTCGAACAAATCGTCGGCGACATTGAAGATGAATATGATTTTGATGAAGCCGAAGATAATATCCTTGCAGTTAAAGAAGGTGACTTCGGCCCTCGCTGGCGTGTGCGTGCACTGACTGAACTTGAGCAGTTCAATGAAATCTTAGGCACACAACTCACCAGTGAAGATGTCGACACCATCGGTGGCTTGGTAGCTAATCATTTGGGACGCATGCCGCGTAAAGGTGAAGAGTTTGAAATCAATCATCTGCGCTTTGAGGTATTGCGTTCCGATGCGCGACAAGTGCATGTGCTGCTGGTAGAAAAATTGCCGCAGCGTCCAACGGTAGAAACCAGCTGATGCCGGTGCGAATTACATCGCGCCCTGACTCTGATGTTCTTATCCTCAGCTGATACCGCTCATCCTCTCAGCACGCCTGAGCTTGAGCATCAGCCGCTATCCCGTAACACACTGCTTTTTTGCTTCATTGCAGGAGCAGTGTCTGTTTTTGCATTTGCGCCCTTTGGTTGGTGGCCTCTACAAATCGCCACTCTCGCACTGCTCATTCATTTTTTTATTCGAGCACCGCGCCCTCGTGATGCATTCTTGATAGGTTGGGTATTCTCCAGCGCATTACTCATGGCGGGTACCTATTGGTTAGTCATTAGCCTGCATACCTATGGCGGCTTACCTGCTTGGTTAGCTATCATCGCCATCATGCTGCTGTCATGCAGTCTAGGACTTTTGTATGGCTTCGCTCTTTGGGTGGGTTCACGGATTGCTTTGAAACTCAAGCACGCTGGACTTGCTGCATTGGCTATCGCACCGGCTTGCTGGATGTTGGCTGACTGGACCCGCAATTGGATTTTTACTGGCTTCTCTTGGTTAGCCACAGGCTATGCGCACACGACTAGTCCACTCTCAGGTTATGCCGCTATGGTGGGTGTATACGGTATTGGTTGGATTTGTACGATCATTGCCGGTTGCATCGCTTGGATGTTTCAAACGAGTTATTTCAATCGCGTAGCGGTTGCTTTGATCATCGTTTTAATCAGCGCGGGTAGCGCGTTGAAGAGCATCCACTGGACCGAAGCACATGGATCATTGATACGCGTTCGTCTCCTGCAGGGAAATGTTCCGCAGCAGATGAAATTTAATGAAGAACATATTGTGCAATCGCTGGCGCTCTACCGCGACATGATCACTGAAGCACCTGCTGATCTAATCGCCACGCCGGAAACTGCTGTGCCTTTGTTATCCACTCAGCTGCCTGAAAATTATCTCGAAACTCTCGCGCATTATGCGCGGCAAAACAACAGCACACTGCTAGTTGGTATTCCGTGGTCACCCAGCCCAGGAATCTATCTCAATAGTCTGATCGGCTATTCCTCTGCACAAGCAACGCCGTATCGCTACGATAAACACCACTTAGTACCGTTTGGTGAATTCATACCGCGCGGTGCGCGTTGGTTTGTCGACATGATGCACATACCCTTAGGTGATTTTGGACGCGGTGATTTATACCAAGCTCCCATTGATGTCCGTGATCAGTGGGTCTTACCAAACATCTGCTACGAAGATTTGTTTGGTGAAGAAATCGCTGCGCAAATTGCCGCTGCCATCGATAGGGGTAGTCCAGAACCCACCCTACTATTAAATGTTTCGAATATTGCATGGTTTGGTGACAGCATCGCGCTACCGCAGCATCTGCAGATATCGCAAATGCGCACTTTAGAAACCGGACGCCCCATGCTGCGCGCCACTAATACCGGGGCTACGGCAGTGATCAATAGCCAAGGGCGAGTGCTATCCCAACTGCCGCCCTGGACTCGCGCCACATTAGTAGCCGATGTGCAAGGCATGAAGGGAATGACACCTTATATACGGCTGGGTAATCTGCCTGTGGTCGGACTAGCCTCGCTACTCTTGCTTGGGCTCTGGTTTATCAGCCGTCAAGCGCGGAAAAGCGGATAAAATCTCGGGGTTTCTTAACAATTCGGGAAACTCATCTCCCGCAACAATGATCGGCACTTCGCTCAAAAGCGATGGACTGTCATCAACACTCGTTTCTCATGACTACCAAACCAAGTTTCCAGCAAATTATTCTTAAACTCCAGGACTACTGGGATGCACAAGGCTGCGCGCTACTGCAACCCTACGATATGGAAGTCGGCGCTGGCACCTCGCACACCGCTACTTTTTTGCGAGCTATTGGACCTGAGCCCTGGCGTGCGGCCTATGTGCAGCCGTCACGTCGCCCTAAAGATGGGCGCTATGGCGAAAATCCAAATCGCATGCAGCACTACTATCAATATCAAGTCGTACTCAAACCAGCTCCAGAAAATATTCTGGATCTGTACTTAGGATCACTTGAAGCACTCGGCTTGAAGTTAACTGAGAACGATGTGCGCTTTGTCGAAGATGATTGGGAAAATCCCACCTTGGGTGCTTGGGGTCTAGGATGGGAAGTCTGGCTGAACGGCATGGAAGTGACTCAATTTACGTATTTTCAGCAAGTCGGTGGTATCGATTGCAAACCGGTACTGGGCGAAATCACTTACGGTATTGAGCGATTAGCCATGTATTTACAAGGCGTTGAGAATGTCTTTGATTTAGTGTGGACCGAATGGCAAGAGCGTGGCATCACTCAACGACTCACGTATGGTGATGTGTTTCATCAAAACGAAGTCGAACAGTCTTGCTACAACTTCGAACATTCAAATACTGATTTTTTATTTTCCCTGTTCACCAACTACGAATCTGAAGCTCAGCGACTTATGGCCGTGCCGTTAGCGTTGCCTGCCTATGAAATGGTGTTGAAAGCAGCACACACGTTTAACCTACTCGATGCTCGCGGAGCGATTTCAGTGACTGAACGCGCGGCCTACATCGGCCGCATACGTAATCTGGCACGCGCCGTCGCTCAAGCGTATTACGCTTCACGCGAACAACTGGGCTTTCCTATGCTGGGCGATACCAGCAAAGCCGCCTGATATTTTCAGAAATAAACGCACTCACTACACCAAACAACATGAAGCAAACACTGCTGGTTGAATTATTGACTGAAGAACTGCCGCCGAAAGTACTCGGCAAATTAGGCGATGCCTTTGCCTCGGCGCTTTTCAATGGACTGTCCGCACGCGCATTTATAGACGAAGGCGCACGCTTTACGGCTTATGCGAGCCCACGTCGACTGGCGGTTGAAATTGAGGGCGTGCGTCTCGCATCACCTGATAAACAAATTCGCGAAAAAGTTCTTCCCGTTTCAGTAGCGCTCGATAAAGACGGTCAACCAGCTGCTCCGTTGATAAAAAAATTGACCTCACTGGCAACGCAAGCAGGGCGCGAGTCGATTGCTATCAATGAATTAGAACGCGCCAGCGACGGTAAAGCCGATAGTTTTTTCTTCACCTACACAGCGCCCGGTCAATCACTGGCTGAGGGACTGCAAACCACGTTAGAAGAAAGCATTACGAAATTACCCATACCTAAGGTCATGAGCTATCAGCGACCCGACGGTACCACCGTGCAATTTGTTCGCCCTGTACATGGTTTGATAGCGCTCTTAAATGAAACGATTATTCCACTTAAGCTAGTCGGTCTGCAATCGTCGAATACCACATTAGGGCATCGTTTTCTCAGCAAAGAAGCTTCAATCAGCATTCCCACTGCGACTAGCTATGCAAACATTCTGCAAGAACAAGGATGTGTCATCGCCAGTTATACCGAGCGCAAAGAAAAAATACGCGCTGCTTTATTAGCCAAGGCGAATGGCGATCACATTCTGATGCCTGAGTCACTGCTAGATGAAGTGACGGCATTAGTTGAGTGGCCTGTGGTTTATGAATGCAACTTTGATGCTGCGTTTCTGGTCGTGCCACAAGAATGTCTGATTCTGACCATGCAGACTAATCAAAAATATTTTGCCCTCACGGATACACAAGGCAAGCTGCGTTCTCGCTTTCTGATTGTCTCGAATATTGAAACTCAAGACGCAAGTCACATCATAGGCGGTAATGAACGTGTGGTTCGACCACGTTTATCGGACGCCAAATTCTTTTTCGAGCAAGACAAAAAGAAAAAACTCATAGACCGACTACCTGGCCTGGCCAGCGTGGTGTATCACAATAAACTTGGCTCGCAAGCGCTACGCAATGAACGCGTGGTTGCTATTGCCGCAGCGATCGCCGAATCACTGGGTGCCGATGTCGCGCAGGCTAAACGAGCCGCTCAGCTTTCAAAAGCTGATTTGTTAACTGACATGGTCGGTGAGTTCCCTGAGCTGCAAGGCATCATGGGAACGTACTACGCACGCCATGATGGCGAGCCAGAAAATATAGCATTGGCCATTAGCGAACATTATCAACCACGCTTTGCTGGCGATGCCTTACCCACCACACAAACTGGAACAGTTGTCGCGCTGGCTGATAAATTAGAAACGCTCATCGGTATTTGGGGTATCGGTTTAGCACCCACCGGTGACAAAGATCCGTTTGCTTTACGTAGACACGCATTGGGCGTGCTGCGTATGTTGATTGAGCAACGTTTACCTTTGTCGCTATCGCACTTGTTACTTCAAGCTGCGAAGCAATTTCAGGGCAATGCGCAATTTACTGATCCGGTACATGACGCACAGATTTTTGTGTACGAACGCTTGCGTGGCCTATTGCGTGATCGCGGTCATGCACAAGATGCGATTGAAGCCGTCGTTTCACAATCACCCGACCGACTCGATGATATTTTGGATAGGCTAGATGCTGTCAAAGCGTTTGCTGCCCTACCCGAAGCTGTTTCACTCGCTGCCGCGAACAAGCGGATTACTAATATTCTTAAGAAAAATGAAGCCCCGCACGGTGAAGTGCAATCAGCCTTATTAGTCGAGCCTGCCGAACAACGACTTTATGGCGCCATGGTAGAAGCAAGACAAGCCGTGGATCACGCCTTTGCCAAAGGCGATTTTGCTTCGACTTTAAAAGCGTTAGCTGCACTGCGCAATGACGTTGATGCGTTTTTTAATGATGTAATGGTCATGGCTGAGGATGCTGCATTGCGCGCTAATCGCCTCGCATTACTGCAAGCTTTACATGCGATGATGAATCGTGTCGCTGATATTTCTAGGCTAGCGGCCTAATGTTGGTACGAAGGATCACTGGATGAAGCTCATCATTCTGGATCGCGATGGCGTCATTAATTTTGACTCCGATCAGTACATCAAATCACCGGATGAATGGAAGCCCATTCCCGGCTCTATGCAGGCGATTGCGCGTTTAAATCAACGTGGTTACCGCGTGGCAGTGGCGACCAATCAGGCAGGTATTTCACGCGGCTTGTTTGATATGAAAACGCTAGGTGCCATGCATCACAAGCTACATCAAACGGCGCAAATGGCAGGTGCACGAATCGATGCAATTTTTTTCTGCCCACATAGCCCCGACGATCACTGCGAATGCCGCAAACCACACCCCGGCATGCTGCTCTCGATTGGCAAACGCTTTGGCGTGAGTTTGCGCGACGTACCTATGGTCGGTGATTCACTACGTGATCTGCAAGCAGCTGAACAAGTAGGTGCAGCTCCTTATTTGGTAATGACCGGTAAAGGTGAAAAAACATTGGCCGCCGGTGGTCTGCCACATGGCACCAAAATTTTCGACAGTCTAGCGATGATGGTGGAGCGCTTGCTGCATGCGGATGACATCGTTCCGGAAACCGTAGAAATGGCACGCGCCGCTCTGCAAAAGAAAAAATAATGTATTCACAGTTGGCTCTGTCTGCGCTAACTATTCTTGGAGTTTGAATGTCACGATTGTTGCTGTTGATGCGTTCAGTATTATTTGCGCTAGTGATTGTCGTAGCGACCGTGATTTGGGCTACTGCCTGCTTTGGCTTCGTACTCCTACCTTATCGCCAGCGTTATTGGATGGTCACGCGCTGGAATGTATTCATCATTCTCGCTGCTCGTTATATCTGTGGCATACGATGGGAAGTAAAAGGGCTAGAAAATCTTCCGGATGCACCTGTCATCCTGCTTTCCAAACATCAGTCTGCGTGGGAAACAATTTTTTATTGCTGGCTGATGCCGCGCCCGCTGATTTTTGTATTTAAAAAATCGCTGCTCTACATTCCTTTTTTTGGTTGGGGATTAGGCATGCTGCGTATGATTGCGATTGATCGTAGTAAAGGTCGCGATGCGATGTCACAAGTCATTACCACCGGAAGAAAACGACTAGATGACGGGCAATGGGTCATCATGTTTCCCGAAGGTACACGCACCGCTGTGGGTCAACAAGGTAAATACAAAGCCGGCGGAGCGATACTCGCGATTGGTACCAATGTTCCGGTAGTGCCGATTGCCATGAATTCTGGCGATTGCTGGCCTCGCAATGCATTTATTAAAAAACCGGGGTTAATTACGGTGTCGATTGGCGCTCCAATTGCCTCCGAAGGGATGAATTCAGCAGAATTAATGGCTAAAGCCGAAAATTGGATAGAATCTGAGATGCGGACATTAAGTCCCGCTGCTTATTTGAATGAAAAGTCACTCTAAATTCGCTACCTCATGGCCATCAAGCAGTTTCTAAGAAAAAAACTAGCCGATCCGAATCAGCTATCGCTGCTCGACGCTTTTTTTTCTGATGGCAGCCAAAACACTGCTGATTCCGCGCAGCCAAACGCTATTGCACCCGATCCAGCGATACCACCGAATCATCGCCGGCTACATTTTGGTACGCACTTTCTAGACTATCGCTTGCTGCGCTCACGGCGCCGCAGTGTCGGCTTTCTCATCGATGATGATGGACTGCGAGTGACAGCTCCTCAGTGGCTGACGATGATGGATATCGAAGCCGCTATCAGCGCCAAGCAAGCGTGGATTTTTAAAAAGATTAATGAACAGCGAGAGCGTTCAGTGCGTCGCCTTCGGCCACCAATGGAATGGCGCGATGGCGCGAAGCTTCCTTATCTGGGATCTGATATTACGCTTCGCATAGCCTTTAACGGCACCGTTGGTGCGCGCTTTGATGAAGACCAACGCGAATTGCATATCAGCCTGCCTGGCTCGGCAACAGAGCAACAACTTAAAGATAGAGTTCAAGGCTGGTTGCAGAGCGAAGCCAAGCGGGTCTTTGCAGACCGTCTCGCCTTCTACTCAGAAAAACTCGGCGTACAGTTTTCCAGCTTCGCACTATCATCAGCCAGTACGCAATGGGGTTCGTGCACTGCCGATGGCCGCATACGACTGAATTGGCGTTTAATGCATTTTGCGTTACCCAATATCGACTATGTGGTCGCGCATGAACTGTCTCATCTGAGAGAGATGAATCATGGGCCGCAGTTTTGGACCACGGTGCAATCGGTACTGCCCGAGTTTGAAATAGCTCGCAAAGCATTGCGTGATCACGAATCTCATCAGCTCCCTGAATTTTGAACACGAGTCGTTGGCTGCAACTAAGCTCAGCCTCTCAGACTAACCCTCCACCTCACGTATAACGAAACAAGACTATGCGATTACTTCACACCATGCTGCGCGTTGGCGACCTGCAACGATCGATTGATTTTTATACCAATGTCATGGGAATGAAGTTACTGCGAACAACTGATCGCCCTGATCAAAAATATTCGCTGGCTTTTTTGGGGTATGAATCTAATCCGGATCAGGCAGAGTTAGAGTTGACGTTTAACTACGGCACCACTCACTATGAGATGGGTACGGCTTATGGCCACATTGCCATCGGTGTAGAAAATGCTGCATCAACCTGTGCCGCCGTTAAAGCGGCGGGTGGCAATGTGACTCGCGAAGCTGGCCCAGTCAAAGGTGGCTCCACTGTGATCGCCTTTATCCAAGATCCCGACGGCTACAAAATTGAATTGATAGAGCGCGACGCCTAAAGATACTCTGCGATATCCGACGCAAGTCGCGAATTTACAAAATTCGCGCTAGATTCACATACTGAGCTAGCGCTACTGTCTCTGGTCGGGTCTGAGGATCAATACCTGCATTGATCAAATCACCTTCAGTGAACATGCCCGCCACACAATTGCGAATCACCTTGCGCCGCTGTGAGAATGCCTTAGTAACGACTTGCTCTAGCTTGTGCTGATCGCAGGCTAACGGTTCGGCTAGTGGCTTCATGCGCACAATCGCTGATTCCACTTTGGGCGGCGGATCAAATGCGGTCGGTGGAACAATAAAGAGTAAATCCATCTGATAGCGCCACTGCAGCATGACCGAAAGTCGCCCGTAGTCTTTGCTGCCGGGCGAGGCAACCATCCGTTGCACAACTTCTTTTTGCAGCATGAAATGTTGATCGATGATGCTATCAACATAGTCAGCTAGATGAAATAGAAGTGGCGTCGAGATGTTGTAAGGAAGATTACCCACCACACGCAATTTTTTATCTGTCTGTGCCAGCGATGCAAAATCAAATTTAAGCGCATCACCTGAGTGAATTTTTAATGCGCGATGCTGGAATTTCTTTTCTAAAATCTGAACCAAATCGCGATCTAATTCGACCACCTGTAACTGATTAAGTCCATCCAGCAGTAACGATGTCATCGCACCCTGACCGGGGCCGATTTCCACCATCAAGTCATCGGCTTGTGGCGCTATCGACTGGATAATTTCATTCAGTACATGTCGGTCAGTTAAAAAATTCTGGCCGAATCGCTTACGTGGAATATGCTTCATTGAATCGTACTGCGTGATGCGTGAATCATCTCGGTAGCGGCATGCAAAGCAGCACTCATACTCGAATGATCTGCCAGCCCCAAACCCTGCTCAGCAATATCTAGTGCGGTGCCATGATCAACCGACGTGCGAATAATGGGAAGACCCAAGGTGATATTCACACCCTCACCGAAAGTAGCGTACTTAAGTACGGGTAAACCCTGATCGTGATACATCGCCAGCACGCAATCTGCGTCTTTCAGATAGTTTGGTTGAAATAACGTATCGGCAGGATAGGGGCCAGAGACGTGCCAATTTTTACTGCGACATTGATCGATCACAGGTTGAATGACATCGATTTCTTCACGGCCGAGATAACCGCCCTCGCCCGCATGCGGATTTAAACCTGCAACTAAAATTTTGGGATGAGCAATGCCAAACCGATGGATCAAGTCAGCGCGAATAATTTCCAGGGTTCGGAATAAACTGGGTTGAGTTATCGCTGCTGAGACATCTTTCAACGCCAAATGCGTCGTCGCTAGCGCAACACGTAATGTGTAGCCACCTGCCGGACCCAGCAACATCATCACTACTTGAGGCGTATTAGTTCTCTCTGCGAGATATTCGGTATGGCCAGTGAACGCAACGCCCGCATCATTGATGGTGCTTTTTTGTACTGGCGCAGTGACTACAGCATCAACCTGCTGATGCATAGCGCCGTCAATCGCGATATCCAGTGTTTGAAGTACGGACCGCCCGTTAGCAGGATCAAGCTTTCCAGGAATCGGCCTAACGGTGAGCGGGCAGTCAATCACCTGAATGCGGCCCGCTTGTCTGGGTAGTTTTGAAAGTTCATCCGTTTTAATTGTATGGATGACTTGGTGCGGATCGATTTGTGCAGCCAGTGACTTGATTTGAATCGCATCGCCAATCAATACAATTTCACTGTCGGCGGCTTCTAGGGCCGCGCGCACAGAAATCTCTGGCCCTACACCGGCTGGCTCTCCGCAAGTAATGGCAATGCGCGGACAAAACATACAGCCGACCGATTACGGCTGACGCGGATTGAATTCGTCTAGTCGGTACTCGACATAGGCACGATCACGCAGCTGTCGCAACCAATCTTCGTAGGCCTCATCTAACTTTTGCTCACGCAATGACTGACGCGCCATCAGACGCTGACGCTCACGCGAGACTTCTTCAGTCTTACGCTCTTGTACTTCAATTAAATGAAAACCAAATGGTGATTCGATAGGCTGAGAAACTTCACCGGGACTCAGGGCATTCATAGCGCGCTCAAACTCGGGCACCGTATCACCAGGATAAATCCAACCTAGGTCGCCGCCTTTGCTAGCGGAGCCATCGTTAGAATACAAACGCGCCAAATCTTCAAATTTGGCAGCCTTATTTTGTAAACGCTCACGCAACTCTGCCAATTTACGGCGCGCCTCGGCTGAGGAAACAATCTGATTGACCTTGATGAGTATGTGTCGCGCATGCGTCTGTTGCACCATCGTGCCCGACACACCTTTTGCGAGAGTCGCGATACGGCGTCCATTCAGCCTGAGCACATGAAAACCATTTGCACTACGAACTAGGGGTGCAATTTCACCTTCATTTATTTTTTCTACCGCATCGACAAACAACTGCGGTAAACGCGAGACACTACGCCAACCAAGATCGCCACCGCTGAGTGCATCACCGGCATCAGAAAAACTCGCAGCAGTCTTAGCAAAATCAGCACCAGATTTCAGTTGCGCCACCGCTGCCTCGGCACGCTTGCGACGATCAGCTATCTGCTGCGGCGATGCATTTTCTGGTACGCGCACCAAAATTTGAGCAAGGTTTAATTCCTGCTGTCCGGCATCGTTCTTACCAGCAGATGCAGCTAGGTAATTATCAACTTCCGATTCGCCTATCTGTAATTTGTTATCAACTTCGCGCTCGCGCAAACGTTGCAAGGTAATCTCTTCGCGAATTTCTTCTCTAAATCGTGCGAAAGACAATCCATCACGCTCTAGCTGATCACGAAAGGTTTGCAGTGATAACTGATTTTGTTCGGCAATCCGTGAAACAGCCCGGTCTAGCATAATGTCATCGACCCGTATTCCACTATCTCTGGCCATCTGCATTTGAGCGCGTGTAACTATCATCCGCTCAAGTAATTGACGTTGCAATATTTGACGCGGTGGCATTTGCGTGTTTTGACGTTGTAGTCGCTGCTCAACCAAACGAACACGATCATCTAATTCTTTTAGTGTAATGACGTCGGTATTAACAACAGCAACGATGGCATCTACAAGTACAGGTTGTTTAAGCGCACTCTTATCTTGAGCAAAACTACTTGAGGTCACCAGCAAAGCCACAACCAACCAACGTATAAAACGTTTCATCGCTGTCATTACAAAGTCACCCATTTTAATCATAGTCACAGTTAATAAGTTTCGTAGGGGTAGTCCGTCTGACCCAAGGGTTGATAGCCAGGCACGTTGGCTCGTAGAGCCTTCATAGGATTCGCTCCCAGCATAGACAGCCCATTAAATTCTAGCTGCAAGAAGAACATCGTATTCGAGACGCCCTGCGCGGTTGGAACTTTTTGGCCAATCATTCTAAAAATCCAGCAGTCGGCTTTGTACTCTAGACCAGCGAGTGATTGGCCCAGCTTGCTCTCTTTAAGCAAGTAGCTTAGCCGTCCAACACCATACCAACGATCACCAATGGGCCACTGACTTGAAATATCAATCAATTCAAAATTGGAGTTGGGATCATTCGGCAAATTACGAACGTCGCGACGGTATTGAACATTCAACACTTTCATGGGCGCAGGCTGCCAGAAAGCACCGACGTTCATACGGTTGAGTTCGGTCCGCGTTTGACTATACTGGAAATTAGAGTCTAAACGTAACTGATCTGTCACTCGACCAGAACCCAAAAACAATAAATCTGAACGAGTTTCGGACGACGAGGTGACAGATTGATCAAGCGAGACTCTCTGATCGGCAAAAGAGAATCGCTGCGCGACAGCCAACCGAACTCGCTCTACTCCATTGGTTTCTAAAAAGCGCGTCATCAACGCCGAAGTCAACTGATTCGAATCACCGATACGATCGTTACCGACAAACCGATTTTCTCTGAATACGGTCGCATAGTTGAAATCTGCCTCACTGGAATCGAAGTTTGGATACAACAGTGAATCTTGGCGTTTATACGGCGTACGGGTGTAAAACAAACGAGGCTCAAGCGTTTGTACAGCGGCATTACCAAACAAACGGGCATCGCGTTCAAAGATAAGGCCCGAATCAACCGACAGCGTAGGGATAAAACGGGAAGGGGCTTTCATCGCCGGATCTGCAGTCTCGTCAAGACTGTAAACAGTCTCATGAGCTGAAACGCTGGGACGGATAAAAAACCCACCACTCGAGTAGTTATAAGTTAACCGAGGATTCAATACCAAGCGATCGCCCTGACGCGGCATACCAACTACGGGAATGGTTGACGTATGAAAGCGAGTTAACTCTGAAGCAAAACTCCAACTGAGACTACCTTCGTTATCACCATAATAGTTATATCGCAGCTGTGGCAAGCGACTATACGGCGGCAAGATCTTTGCGCTTAGGCTCGAATCCTGAAGAACCTGATATTCGATAATGCGAGCGCTAGCCATCGAGGACGAGGAACCATAATCAACTCGTACATCGCGCGGCAAAATACGACGGCTTACACCGGGCTGATATGCCCATACATGGCTAAACGGAAAATCTTGGGCGTAATTATTATCCGACGCCATATTCAGGTTGGATGTAAACGTCAGACCTGATCCAAAGTCTTCTTTATGCCGGGATGAAATCGCATAACGACTGTCGAGAGTTTGCGCATCGCGATCGATGACTTCAAAGCGTGTCTGCCCAGAGTACTGCTCACCCAAGTAGCGAGCCGTACCGCCCATCATGAGTCCGCGTCGAGCAATGTAGTGAGGGGCAAGAAGTAAATCTCGATTCGGTGCGATGTTCCAGTAATAAGGCGTAGTGACTTCTAAACCTCCGGACGTGGATGTCGCTATGGTAGGCGCAAGAAAACCAGATACTCGTTCGTCACTCAGAGGAAAAGAAATATGCGGAGTACCAGCCACCGGTACACCCTTGAAAACTAGAACCGCATCTTTAGCAACGCCCAGCTCTCGGCCGTTGTCCAACGTCAGCGAACCCGTCCGTAAATACCAATCGGGCTCAGGCTGGCTACAGGTGGTGTAATAACCTCCGATAACGGTCGCTAAATCTTGTGACTGAAAGTCGATACGATCAGCTTTGCCATGAGCATTCTTTCGAATCAGCTGATAAATCGGGCTCTGCATCACGCCTTCACCCGTATCAAGCTTCAGGCGCAGTTCTTTACCTGTAAACACATTCCCTTCTTTGGCAACTCGAACGTGACCTTCTGCCTCAACCTTGTCTTCCACCATGTCGTAACGCATGTGATCCGCTTGTATTAGCGTTTTGCCGCGGATGATTTCAACACCTTGATCCATGTTGATGTCGCGATCGGGGCGACCCGTAATTTGATCCGCCTGAACTTCGGTGGGCGCTTTATCGTCGACGGAACCAGCCAGCCATGTGCGCTCCTGTGCAATACCCAACACAGGCAAGGAGGCCAGTGCGATAGAAATGGCACTTAAGCGCAGTACAGCAACGGGTTGTGAAATTGGCAATCGCGGGATCATGAAGAGAGGCGCGGCATAGTGAGCGCCGCATTGTGAGGCGAATCCCTTATTATATGGGAACACACTGCGCGAACATCAGCGGCAGTGCTTTTCAACTTGTTATTCTGTGTTCTCCATGCCCGATTCTCTTCAAAACGATGCACGTTTAGCAAAAATTGCCGACTGGCTAGGCCAGATCGATACACCCCACCCCCTCACCGACACATTGCGGCCCGCTTCAGCGGACGCGAGTTTTCGGCGTTATTTCCGGGTAGATACCGCTCAAGGCGACTCCCTGATCGTGATGGATGCGCCACCGCCACAAGAAGATGTGCGCCCTTTTCTCCACGTGGCCAGTTTATTTGGGGACACCGGCGTAACGGTACCCAAGGTGCTGGCCAGCGATATTGAGCAGGGCTTCTTACTGCTGTCGGACTTGGGCTCCACGACCTATTTAAAACAGCTGAGCGTCGATACCGCCCACAAGCTATATATGGATGCGATTGATGCGCTGATTTTGCTGCAGACCCAAAGCAAACCGGGACTGCTGCCCGACTACGACCGAGCCCTACTCCATCGTGAACTGATGCTGTTTCCGGATTGGTATATCCATAAACATTTAAAAGCGAATTTGTCTGACGCCCAGTCCGAGTCGTTGAATAAAGTGTTCGACTGCATTTTGGCGAACAACCTCGCACAACCGCCCGTCTACGTACACCGCGACTATCACTCGCGCAACTTGATGGTGATGGATAAAGGTAACCCAGGTATTCTGGATTTTCAGGACGCTGTCTACGGCCCTATCACCTATGATTTGGTATCGCTACTGCGCGATGCCTATATTCAGTGGGATGAAGAAATGGTGCTGGACTGGACCATACGCTACTGGGAACGCGCGCGTCGTGCCGGGCTACCCGTGAATCCCGATGTCGATATGTTTTATCGTGACTTCGAATTCATGGGTCTGCAACGGCATCTCAAAGTACTGGGAATTTTTGCGCGCCTGTATCACCGTGATGGCAAAGATGGCTATCTAGCTGATATTCCACTTGTTATGGATTACACCCGTAAAACGGCCTATCGGTATAAAGAATTTGCGCCGCTCATCAAACTACTCGATGCGCTGGAAGAAAATACCACTGGCGTAGGATTTACATTTTAATGCTATGAAGGCGATGATTTTTGCCGCCGGTCGTGGCGAGCGCATGCGACCACTCACGGACACCTGCCCCAAACCCTTGTTGCAGGTACGTGGTCGTGCACTAATTGTGTGGCACATTTTAAATTTGGTTCGCGCTGGCATAACTGAAATCGTTATCAATCATGCGCATCTGGGTCACATGATTGAAAAGGCACTAGGAAACGGTGACCAATTCGGCGCAAGCATTCTGTATTCTCCCGAGGGTACTGCACTCGAAACTGCAGGTGGTATCGCTAAGGCTCGGCATTTATTGGGAGATCAAGCCTTCGTTGCGATTGCGGGTGATGTGTATTGCCCACATTTCGATTTTTCCAAAATCAAAGACGTGCTCGAAGAGAATGATGTTTGGGGTACACCGCATCCACATCACACGCGTGATCTCGCTTGGTTATATTTGGTAAAAAATCCCGCACATCATCCCGAGGGCGATTTCGCGCTAGCGAATTTTTCTATCGCCAATCAAGGTGAGCCTCGATACACCTTCTCGGGTATTGGCGTCTACCGACCTGAAATGTTCGATCAACTGACTCCTGGTGATTCAGCCAAACTAGCACCCATCCTGCGCGAATTAGCAGATCAGCGCAGAATAGGTGGTGAGCTTTATCGCGGTGACTGGACTGACGTGGGAACCGTGGAGCGACTAGAACAACTGAATGCACCACTTCACTACAAGAACTGACATGAATCCCTATGCCCAACGGCGCGCTCGCGTGCTGGCCAAAATGCGTGAACAAGGTGGTGGTGTCGCCATCATTCCTACTGCACCTGAAGTCATGCGCAATGCCGACGCCGACTATCCCTATCGGCACGACAGCTATTTTTATTATCTGACAGGCTTCACTGAACCCGAGGCCACGCTGGTGCTGATCGCGGGAGCGACTGATCAAGCTATTTTATTTTGTCGCGAAAAAAATGAAGAACGCGAAATTTGGGATGGTTATCGCTACGGCCCGGTAGCCGCAAAAGAAACGTTTGGTTTTGATGCCGCTCATGCCATCGATACCATTGATACTGAATTACCGAAATTAATGGCGAATGTGAATGCCTTGTTCTATGCACTAGGCAGCAGCCAGAAGCTCGATGCACAAATACAAGCATGGCTAAATTCTGTGCGCGCACTAGCGCGAGCTGGTATCACTGCTCCGAGTAAAGCGGTCGATATCCGAGTACTGCTAAATGACATGCGCCTGATTAAAGACGAGCATGAAATAGCCATCATGCAGCGAGCTGCTGATATCAGCGCGCATGCTCATGCGCGAGCGATGCGAACATCTAAAGCCGGTTTGCGCGAATATCATCTCGAAGCTGAATTGCTACATGAATTCCGCAGTCAGGGTTCACAGTTTCCCGCTTATGGCTCTATCGTTGCAACCGGTGCGAATGCCTGCGTTTTACATTATCGTGCTGGTGACGCTGAATTACGTGACGGTGATTTAGTGCTTATCGATGCAGGCTGTGAGTTAGATAGCTACGCATCGGATATCACCCGCACTTTTCCCGTGAACGGAAAATTCAGTGGGCCACAAAAAGTATTGTATGAACTTGTTTTAAATGCGCAAGCCGCTGCGATTGCCGTAACCGCACCCGGTAAACGTTTTACCGATGGACACGATGCCGCACTTAAGGTGCTTGCACAAGGCATGCTAGACACCGGTCTACTGAATAAAAATAAAGTCGGTTCATTAGACGATGTGATCGCTAACGGTGACTACCGACAATTCTATATGCATAGAACCGGCCACTGGCTCGGTATGGATGTGCATGATGTAGGTGATTATCGCGATCATGTGCCTGAGGGTGAGCAAAAACCCTGGCGCACATTGATGCCCGGCATGGTGCTAACGATAGAACCGGGCATCTACGTTCGTCCGGCAGAAGGCGTTCCGAAAGAATTCTGGAACATAGGTATTCGCATTGAAGATGATGCGTTAGTTACTGCCTCGGGCTGTGACATCTTGACACACAAAGCACCAAAAACCATTGCTGAAATCGAAGCAGTGATGCGCGCTTAATCCACTCATCGACTCACATGCAAACACAGGTGGACATAGCGATTGCAGGCGGCGGGCCCGTGGGTCTGGCCATCGCGGGCATGCTGATTGCTCGTGGTATCGATGCGCATAAAATTGCGTTAATCGATGCTAAATCGCTTTCAGTAGCTGCGGAAGATCCGCGTTCGGTCGCACTGTCTTACGGAAGTCGACAATTACTCGAGCAAATTCATGGCTGGCCAACTACGGCCACACCTATTCAAGAAATTCACATCTCACGTCGCGGAAGTTTTGGCCGCACATTAATTGAAGCAGCCGACTATAAGCTCCCCGCACTCGGCTATGTTTGCCGCTACGGTGACGTTGTACGCGCTCTGTCTGATGGCTTATCTAACGCTGAATTACATCAACTCAGGCCATCTCGCATTGCCAGCATCCATGAAGATAGTGAACAAGTATCGATAGAGTTATCCGATGGCCAGACCCTCACTGCAACGCTTGCGATACAAGCTGAAGGCGGTGTCTTTGGTGAGCAAGTACCGCGAGCAAAGCACCGCGATTATCAGCAATGCGCCATCGTAGCTAGAGTTGAAACGAGTTCGCCGCTGCCTGATCGAGCGTTTGAACGATTTACTGAAGAAGGACCATTAGCATTACTACCGCAAGCAGGCGGCTATGCCTTGGTCTGGTGTGTGCGTCCTGAGCATAGTGAACATTTAATGGCACTTGCCGATGAAGCATTTCTTCAGGCGCTACAACACGCCTTTGGGCAACGCGTGGGACGCTTCATCAACGTAGGATCACGATCAACCTACCCACTCGGTTTAAATGCTGAGGCAATCAACACAGCGCGAACCCTCGCTATCGGCAATGCAGCGCAAACGTTACACCCCGTTGCAGGGCAAGGCCTCAATTTAGGATTACGCGACGCTGCCGTATTGGCTGAATTATTAGCGAAAGAAATGTCGCCGGCGGCTTTCACAGCGTTCGAACAGAAGCGTCAAGCTGATCGCAGCACAACCATACGCATAACCGATTGGATGGCGCGCGTGTTTGCCAGTGCGCCTGATCAATCAATCTCACAAACGATGCTCGGTATCTCGTTGGGATTCATTGATGTCACACCAAGTGCAAAACGCTGGCTGGCTTCGCACATGATGTTTGGGTTGCGATAAAAAACGCAAACGGTCAACTACCACTAAAAAGATTATTGAATCTGAATTTTTGCCGCTTGAATGACTTGCTGAAATGATGGCGTAATGTTGGCCCAATCAACGATATCAATCTTGAACGGCAAGGCTGATTCCTGAAATGCCTCTCGCAAATCCGCAGTGAGTGCGATGCTCAAGGGCTTATCGCCGATGATCGCAATATCAAGATCGGAAAATTCCTTGGCTGTCCATTTTGCCCGCGACCCGAAAGCCCAAACTTCGCAATCCGGCACATAGCGTTGCAGAATGTCTCGAACGATTCGCCAGTTCTCAGGACTGATATCAATGAGAGGCTGGTCAACCATGCCGCTATGGATTCCGTTCTTGAAGTTGTTTCAAGAGGTGACGCGCTTCTTCTAGAAAAGCAGGAATACCCTGCACAACCTCGATCGCTATTTCTTCATCGTAGGTGTGGCTAGTCTTACTGCGCATCTCACGATAAATTTTCCACGACGACCAGTCACCCAGTAGCAACCCTTGTTCATTCGCTGAACGAATAAGATCAGCAAAGGCCATGGCATCGAATTGCTCTGGTGTCGGAGACACCGCTTCAAGATGACGTTTCAGCATCTTGTGGCTGATTTCATAGCTGAACTCGAAACGCTGAATCAGGCCGTCTCGAATCTGGGTATCCGTGATGTCCTTCTCATAGCGAGCAAGCCCCTCAGTGAGCCGACTCACCGCTTTTTCCAGCGGGGCTAAGTTTAGCTTGTCGTTCATTGATTGAGGGCTTGTAACTAATGAGATTGTTGACGTTACTCCACAGCCTTAACCATGTCTTCAATGACCTTCTTCGCATCACCAAACACCATCATGGTTTTATCCATGTAGAACAACTCGTTATCGAGGCCAGCATAACCTGCGGCCATCGAGCGTTTGTTCACAATCACCATCTTGGCTTTGTAGGCTTCCAGAATCGGCATGCCAGCGATAGGAGAATTCGGATCTTTAGCTGCCGGGTTAACCACATCGTTCGCGCCCAATACGAGCACTACATCGGCCTGGCCAAATTCACCGTTGATGTCTTCCATTTCAAAGACCTGATCGTAAGGTACTTCCGCTTCAGCCAACAGAACATTCATGTGACCAGGCATACGACCAGCAACAGGATGAATCGCGTATTTAACGGTCACACCACGATGCGTCAGTTTTTCACTTAACTCCATCAAGGCGTGCTGAGCGCGAGCAACGGCTAAGCCATAACCTGGAACTATGATCACCGTCTCGGCATGGCTCATCACAAACGCTGCATCATCCGCCGAACCTGAACGCACATTACGCTGTTGCTGACCACCTGCCGCCGCATCACCGGCTTCGCCGCCAAAACCACCCAGAATCACGCTAATGAACGAGCGATTCATAGCGGCACACATGATGTAAGACAGAATCGCGCCGGATGAGCCGACCAACGATCCCGCAATAATCAGCATGGAATTATTCAGAGAAAAACCAATACCTGCTGCCGCCCAACCGGAGTAGCTGTTCAGCATAGACACCACCACCGGCATATCTGCACCGCCGATAGGAATAATGATCAGCACGCCCAGAATGAAAGCAATCACGGTCATTACGATGAACGGTGTCCATGCTGCTTCCACACCCGGATCAGCAACAAACATCAAGCCCGCACCCACCATCACAATGGCCATCACCAAATTAAACAAATGCTGCCCAGGGAAAACTACGGGTGCACCTTGAAACAAACGGAACTTATACTTGCCAGCGAGTTTGCCAAACGCAATCACCGAACCTGAGAAGGTAATCGCACCGACGAAAGTACCAATGAATAGCTCAATACGATTACCAAAGGGTATCGGTACACCGCGCGCGGCGATTCCAAAAGCCCAAGGCTCAGATACAGCAGCAACCGCAATACACACTGCAGCCAAACCGATCAATGAGTGCATAGCGGCGACCAACTCAGGCATCTTGGTCATTTCAACGCGCTTAGCGAGCAAGGTACCAATACCACCGCCGACGACAACACCGATTGCTAGCAAGCCATAACCCAAGTTAGTACCTGTGGTCGCTTCCGATTTAAGCTTCACGATCAGTGCAACGGTCGTCAATGCGGCGATCGCCATACCGGTCATACCAAAGGCATTACCGCGGCGCGCCGTCGCAGGATGGGAGAGGCCTTTCAGCGCCTGGATAAAACACACAGACGCCAACAGGTACAACAAAGTAACCAAATTCATGCTCATGATTAAGCCTCTTCCTTCTTCTTGGCCTTAGGCTCTTTTTTCTTGAACATTTCCAGCATGCGCTGGGTGACCAAAAAACCACCGAAGACATTGACTGCTGCCAGGGCTACGGCAACCATACCCATAAACTGCGCAAGCGGTCCTTCTGTTAACGCAGCGGCCAACATGGCGCCAATGATGATGATGGCTGACACCGCATTCGTTACCGCCATGAGCGGCGTATGCAATGCGGGTGTGACAGTCCACACCACGTGATAGCCGACATAAATTGCCAGCACAAAAATGATCAGGTTGATGACGGTATGACTGACTTCCATGATGTCCTCTGGTTGTAGACAGTAGGCGCCTTCAAAACTTCTGAGAAGGCATTATTTTTTAAGGCCAGTGATTCGATTTTTGTCGTTTACAAACACAATCTTTGGCTGATACTCACCGACCTCAGCATCGCTCATCGGCGCATAGGTACAAATAATGAGTAAGTCACCCAACTGGGCTAAGCGTGCGGCGGCACCATTAAGTGAAATCTCACCACTACCACGCTGACCTTTAATTGCATACGTAGAAAAGCGCTCGCCATTATTAATGTTGTACAGCTCGATTTTTTCAAACTCGCGGATATCTGCAGCTTCGAGTAAATCTTGATCAATCCCGCAAGAACCTTCGTAATTCAAGTCACATTGCGTTACTGTCGCGCGATGTATTTTCGCGCGCAACATAATTCGCTGCATTAAATCTCCTAAGCCTTACGAACGACTTCACCACCTGAGCACATTAAAGTCGCAGCGACGATTTCATCACTGGTATCGATATGCAACGCACCCTCTGGGTTGATAATAAGCTTGAGAAAATCCAACACATTGCGTGAGTACAGCGCCGACGCATCCGCACCGCACAACGCAGGAATATTAGACTCACCAATAATGGTTACGCCATGTTTGATGACCGTCTTGCCCAATTCAGAGAGTGGGCAATTGCCGCCTTGCTCAACTGCCATATCAACAATCACCGATCCTGGCTTCATTGATTTGACCGTGTCTTCGCTAATCAATATCGGAGCTTTACGACCCGGTATCAGTGCAGTAGTGATGATGATGTCAGCTTGCTTGGCGCGCTCATGTACTAATGCTGCCTGACGTTTCATCCAAGCTTCTGGCATCGGGCGTGCATAACCACCGACGCCCTTCGCGATTTCTTGCTCTTCTTCCGTTTCGAAAGGCACGTCAATAAATTTTGCACCCAGCGATTCGACTTGTTCTTTCACAGGCGGACGTACATCCGACGCCTCAATGATTGCACCCATACGTTTGGCTGTAGCAATCGCCTGCAAACCAGCGACACCCACACCCATAATCAGCACGCGCGCTGCTTTCACCGTACCCGCCGCCGTCATCAGCATAGGCATGAAACGTTGATAAGCGTTCGCCGCCATCAGAACAGCCTTGTAACCAGCAATATTCGCTTGAGAAGAAAGGACATCCAATGACTGCGCGCGCGTAATACGTGGCGCCGCCTCGAGCGCAAACGCACTTAGACCTGCAGCGGCCATCGCCGCGTTGTTGTCTGCATCAAAGGGGTTGAGCATGCCGACCAGCACGCTGCCAGATTTCATAGACTTACGCTCATCTGCGGAAGGCGCTCTGACTTTTAAAACTAAATCAGCACCCAAAGCTTGGTCTGCAGAGACAAGCTCCGCGCCTGCTGCTGCGTATGCTTCATCCGTTATGCTGGCTGCTACGCCTGCGCCAGCCTGCACCACCACTTGATGCTTAGCAGCGACCAGCTTTTTAACTGTTTCGGGTGTCGCGGCAACTCGCGTCTCACCCGGCCGCGTCTCGGCGGGAATGCCGATTTTCATGGGGATCTCCCAAAAAGAAAGCCAGAATCTTACACGCAATTTCTAAAATGGAACAACCGTTCTATTTTATGATGGCCTATCTAGGATAGATTTGTAGGTATCTGGAAAGATTCTTATAAATACATTTCAGATTAGCCAACAAACCTAGCATTTCGTACTCTGACTACTCGCGCAAACGCTACTTATCATTGATATGGCACTAGCCAGCCTCAGCACCCCGCTGGATAGCCCAGACTATGCCAGCGGGTAAAATGCCGACAATTCAAAGGAAACCATGTCAACTATCTGGAAACCCTCTGTGACCGTGGCCGCGATTATTGAGCGCGACGGCAAATTTTTACTGGTCGAAGAAGAAACCAGTGACGGTATACGATTTAATCAACCGGCTGGCCATCTCGACCCGGATGAATCACTGATCGATGCGGTCAGCCGTGAAGCGCTGGAAGAAACCAGCTTCGACTTCTCGCCCGAGGCATTAGTCGGCGTTTATATGTCGCGCTATGTCTCAAGCCGCACCAAAGAAGAAGTCACCTACTTGCGATTTGCATTTACCGGTAGTTTAGGTAAACAACATGACCAGCCGCTGGACGAAGGCATCATCCGCACCGTGTGGATGACGCGCGATGAACTACTCACCTGCCAAGCAATGCACCGCAGCCCCTTAGTACTGCAATGCGTCGATGACTATCTGAGTGGTAAACGCAGCCCCTTGTCGCTTATTTATACCCATCCTAGCGTGAGTGATCCTAGTTATGCCTAAGCGCGTTGTTTTGGGAATGTCCGGTGGCGTTGATTCGTCCGTCGCCGCCTGGCTACTCAAACAGCAAGGCTATGAGGTTATCGGTCTCTTCATGAAAAACTGGGAAGACGATGACAACGATGAGTACTGCTCTACGCGCCAAGACTGGATAGACGCTGTCAGCGTCGCGGATGTTTTAGGTGTCGATATTGATGCCGTGAATTTCGCCTCGGAATACAAAGATCGTGTGTTTGCCGAATTCTTGCGGGAGTATGAAGCTGGCCGAACACCCAATCCTGATATGCTGTGTAATGCCGAAATTAAATTCAAAGCCTTTCTCGATCACGCGATGACGCTGGGCGCTGATCTGATCGCTACCGGTCACTATGCGCGCGTGCGCGAGAACAATGGACAATTTGAATTACTAAAAGCGGTCGACGCCAGCAAAGATCAAAGTTATTTTTTGCACCGTTTAAATCAAGCACAGCTATCACACACGCTATTTCCGCTGGGTGAGTTACATAAAACAGAGATACGAAAGATCGCTGATCAACTCGGTTTGCCTAACGCGACTAAAAAAGATTCCACCGGCATTTGCTTTATTGGAGAGCGTCCCTTTCGCGAATTTTTAAATCGCTATCTGTCATTCAAACCGGGGCCGATGATGACGCCTGAAGGCGAAATTATGGGCGAGCATGTTGGTCTGTCTTTTTATACCT
>JACCEE012841448.1_pt1 | contig 29530 bp, 26 predicted proteins | sample 7449931 | NCBI WGS metagenome assembly JACCEE01 (sample SAMN15323457, study PRJNA562643) | freshwater metagenome | isolation source: river surface water | place: USA:Blue River Watershed | collected 2017-08-19 | reverse complement strand
GGTTTTAAAAACCTAGTAGGTCTGTGCTTTCGTTTGAATCTCTCGCCGAATTCAGGTTAATTTTATAAATTGTGGTTCAGACAAAAAACTAGGAAAACAATAAATATGAGCGAATTTACCCATTTTAATGCAAATGGTGAAGCCCACATGGTTGATGTAGGAGCGAAAGCGAGTACAGAACGTTTAGCGGTGGCAGAAGGGACAATTGAGATGCAAGCAGAAACCTTGCAATTGATTTTAGCGGGCGGACACAAAAAAGGTGATGTACTAGGTATTGCACGCATCGCAGGCATTATGGCGGCAAAAAAAACCAGCGATTTCATTCCTTTATGTCATCCTCTCATGCTTACGCATGTGAGTGTAGAATTTTTGCCCCAATTAGCAAACCATTCAATCCTGTGTCGCGCGACAGTAAAAACACAAGGACAAACTGGGGTAGAAATGGAAGCATTGACAGCGGTAAATATTGCATTATTAACGATTTACGATATGTGCAAAGCAGTTGACCGTGCAATGGTAATGACAAATATAGGTTTACAACAAAAAAATGGCGGAAAATCAGGGAATTGGCAACGTTAAGTTATTAATTAATAGTCGTTATTTCCTGTGGATGTTCCAAATTTTGCTGTTGCGTGATATTTAGCATAGACACATTTAACGCCGTCATCCCCATCATTGAAGATAACATCATAGAATCTTCGCGAGTAACGTGGGTTAAATTATCGAATTCTATTTCCTCTAAAGCATACATTGCTAAGATATTAAAAATCAGACTGCCTAATGCACAAGCTAAAATAATTATATTAATAATTAAAAATGTCATATTCGCGTCCTATTATCCCAAAGTGAAAATTCGCCAAACAGTCATGTTTTAAACTGATGCTTATCACTATAGATATAAGAAGCGTGCTTGAAAAATAGGATTTTGTTATAAAGTTATAAGTAAAGCGGTTGAATGCTTAGCCGAAATATCCTTTAAAAATAAAGTTTTTTGCGACATTCTATTTCAATTAGCAGATTTTTATGACTTTCCTCTTGCAATGCTGATAGAGTTTTGCAATAATTACGCTTCGTTTTGGAGAGATGGCTGAGCGGTTTAAAGCGGCGGTCTTGAAAACCGTTGAAGGATTGTATCCTTCCGTGAGTTCGAATCTCACTCTCTCCGCCACCATTTCATCATTCTTCTCAATTCCTCTTTTCTCTAAATCCCCTATTCCCCCTTTGTTTTTCAGTTTTTCATCTTTTGCAATTATTTTTTAAATTACACCGACCAAGTGTAAAATAAACAGGATAATAATCAGCAGCACACCTACGCCAAAAATTAAAAACAACGGCGAAATAAACACAAATAAGGCAATTCCAATTTCTTTTAGCGTATGCTTAAAAGAATCATTGTGTGCGGGTGATTGTTCAGTCTTTTCTTGTTCAAAATTTTCCATTACAAATCCTCGAATTGTTTTCACTTTTTTCAACTTTCAGTTGCTAACAATATCATGAAAATTCGTTTTACCAAAATGCACGGTTTAGGCAATGACTTTGTGGTGATTGATGCGGTTACGCATCCATTGGCAGATTTTAGCGTTGCGCAGTTGCGTTATTTGTCTGACCGCAATTTTGGCGTTGGATGTGACCAGATTTTATGGGTTGCGCCTGCCCAGCAAGCGGGCGTGGATTTTTCCTACCGTATTTTTAATGCTGACGGCAGCGAAGTACAACAATGTGGCAATGGTGCGCGTTGTTTTGCGCGGTTTGTGCGCGATAAAGGACTGACGGATAAAGATATTATTACGGTAGAAACGTTAGCGGGCATTATTCAATTGCACATTCAGCCCGATGGACAAGTGACGGTGAACATGGGCGCGCCACGTTTTGCGCCAGAGGCTTTACCTTTTCAAGCTGAGCAAAAAGCGTTGTATTACCCCATTGAAGTTGAAGGGGAAATTTATCATATCGGCGCGGTTTCTATGGGCAATCCGCACGCGGTGATTTTAGTGGATAATGTGGACGATGCGCCCGTGGAACACATTGGGGCATTGTTAGAATCGCATCCGCGTTTTCCACAGCGGGTCAATGTGGGCTTTTTGCAGGTGGTGGATGCGAAAAATGCGCGATTGCGGGTTTTTGAGCGCGGCACGGGCGAAACGCTGGCATGTGGCACAGGAACGTGTGCGGCGGCGGTGATTGGGCAACGTTGGGGCAAATTAGCGCATCAAGTCACCATTCAATTACGCGGCGGCGCGTTGCAAATTGCATGGGATGGAGACGAGCAATCGCCTGTATGGATGACAGGCGCGGCAGTCACTGTTTTTGAAGGCGAAATTGAATTGCCTGTTTAATTAAAAACTGTAGTTGTAGATGTGGCGGGAAAAATGAAATAAGAAAAATTCAGGATTTTCTTCAAATTGATTTTTCCCGTAACTTATTCCTGTTTTAATAGAAAAAGTCGTTGTATAAGTCCATTCATCTTTTGCTTGTTCTTTTTGTGGTTTATCGCTGTTGATTACAAATTGTGGCAATACAAACCAATAAATTTGATATAAACTTTTAATGTAATTGTGTTCAATTCTTTTCACTTGTAAAGTATTGACAATATCATTAAAGTCTTTTTTATTTTCATCTTTTTCTAGTAGTTTATTCTTAACTTCAATATAAGTTTCTGCAAGTGGAATTTCTCTATTTTTAATAATTTCTTTCATTTGCCGTTCTTCTACTACATTCTCAAAAAGAGAAAAAAGTATTTTTTCATAAGACAATTGATTATCTTGTAATTTGAACATACTCCGCATGGCAACGATAAACAAAAATGCAACGAAAGTTTCATTAAATTCTTCTGTTAGTGCATTATGTGCCATCCAATTACGCACGGATTTCATAATCCATCCAAATGCTTTTGTAGCTTTATTTATGATTTCTTTTTCATCCAATTTGAAATTATAAGGACTTGCATTATCTTCCCATTCATGGGCGAGTGTTCTTACAAAGAGTTTGTAATAACGGGTTTTATCAGTGGGTTCAACAATGGGTAGAAATTTTTCTAAAGTTTCCAAATAGTCACGCATATTTGTGACTAATTCAGCATCTTCTGGTTTTTCTTTAAGGAAATTTTTAAATTGGATTTTTTCCGCGCCGTTTTCGTCAATTAATTTTTTTATATATTGGCACGCGCCGATAATGCCACGACGGAGGGTGATGTAGGGAAGTTTTTTAGATAGCCATCCGCGCAAATCTTTAAAACCACCCTCATTTTTTTCAAAAGAAAAATTGTCAGGTAAGGGAATATAATTTTTTGCGCAGCTTTCTTTTAATTTTTTAAGAGTTGCATCTTGTCCTGTCAAGATTCTTATGTTTTCTCGTGGAAAACCAGCATAAATAAGTGCGTTATGCAAATATAAACCGCCTTCCTCTGGAATGTAACCAGAAATTTGAAGTATTGGATCATGTCCAGCACTTAAATTTAAATCTAATAAAATTAAATCTATATCTGGCAAAATTTCACTAAGATTTAATTTTGCAAAATCTTCATAATGTCTGCATAAAATGATTTGATGTAGAGGATATTTTTGTTTTTCTTCAAAAATAACACTTAGTTTTTCCGGATTTTTCCTTAAGTCAATATTTTCAATTAATTCAAAATTGGGAATTAAATCATCAAAAATATTGATACAGAATGAATAAACATCTGTTACGCCACCAAAATCTTCAATCCATAAAATTTTCATTTAAAATTATCCTCATGTATTTTTAGTGTGATAGTGAATATTTGTTTAGATTCATCGGAAACAAGTTCCGATTTAATTAATAATGTTAATAGTCGTTTAATAAAAATCAAACCTTTTCTACTGTTATGCTCAACATAACGATTTGTAGCATCAAAATCATTGATACAAGTAAAACAATAGAACTCAGTCTGTTTATACCATTTGATTTTAACAGGTTGATTGATAGCATAGCGAAGCGCGTTAAAAATTAATTCCGCAAAAATGGAAAACAAGAAAGTAAAACGTTTATTATTTTTTTCAAAATAAATATCATGTTTTTCTATTTCTAATTCAAGAATTGGGAAATTATTTTTTAACCAGTCAATACATTCAGATGTTTTTTTACTCGGCTCTATCACAACTTCACGGATAAAATTTTGTCTTAAATTATTACACTGCTCATCTGTTAATGCTGGAATGAATTTTGTTAAATAATTATTTGAAAGTTGAAAAAACAAACGATTAAAAGTTTGTTGTAATGAGAAATCTAATACATGTTCAATAGAAAAATCTCCCACATTATCTTTTTTCCAAGCTTCTTGAAAATCAGCAGGGTCGTTAATGTATTGTTTAAACATTTGAATTAATTGTTGATTAACTGAAAATGTTGTTGCTAATGCTTGCATTCTTAAAACTGCTTTAAATTTCTGAGGGTCTTTTTCATAATCCGTGCCTAATTCACGGATAATAATTTTAATTGCTCCTCCTACTGAACCCAAACTATTATTTAAAGTATGTGTTAAAAAAGATAGCATTTCTTTATCGGCTTTTTCTTTTTCTTTTTGATTTTCTCTTTCAATCATTAAGGCAATTGTCGGGTCATTTATGGCTTTAGAATACCAATATTCTGCTTTCTCTAAATCTTGAGCAACACCTTCTCCTTTTTCATAACAAAGAGCCAAATTAAATTGTGCTTGTGCATAATCTTGACTAGCTGCTTTTTGATACCATTCAACTGCTTTCTCTAAATTTTGAGCAATGCCTTTTCCTTTTTCATAACAAAAACCTAAATTAGTTTGTGCTTTTGCATCACCTTGAATAGCCGCTTTTTGATACCATTCAAAAGCTTTCTCTAAATCTTGAACAACACCATTTCCACGTTCATAATAAACAGCTAAATTAAATTGTGCAGGTGCCAATCCTTGGATAGCTGCTTTTTGATACCACTCGACTGCTTTCTCTAAATCTTGAGCAATGCCTTTTCCATGCTCATAACAAACAGCTAAACTTAATTGTGCAAGTGCAACTTCTTGAATAGCTGCTTTTTGAAACCACTCAACCGCTTTCTCTAAATCTTGAACAATACCTTTTCCTTCTTGATAATAAATTGCTAAAAAAAATTGAGCTGGTGCAAATCCTTGAGTCGCTGCTTTTTGAAACCACTCAAAAGCTTTCTTTAAATCTTGAGCAATACCTTCTCCTTTTTCATAACAAAAACCTAAACTAGTTTGTGCGGGTGCGAATCCTTGAGTCGCTGCTTTTTTATACCATTCAACTGCTTTCTTTAAATCTTGAGCAATGCCTTTTCCTTCTTGATAACAAATTGCTAAACTTAATTGTGCTTGCGCAATTCCTTGAATAGCTGCTTTTTGAAACCACTCAACTGCTTTCTTTAAATTTTGAGGAATACCTTTCCCCAAATAATAACAAATACCTAAATTAAATTGTGCAACTTTATCTCCTTTCTTGGCTAATTGCTCCCATTGTTTTATTTGCTTTTGACTTGGTACATAATTTTCATCTTTTATTTCAGGTTTCTTTTTAGCAACTGAAATATTAGCTTGTGAATAACTCATTAACTCTGCTAATGGTTTTTTCTTAAAAAAATCGTTGGACATAAAAAATACCTCTATAAAAACTAAATTTTTATACTATAAGCAAAATTACTTTAACCAAAAAATAACGATAAATTTCTACGTTATAAAGTAATCACTATTACGAAAACATTACATATTTTTTAAATCCCTTTACCCTTAAAACAACTCAAACAAGACACAATTAAATCAAATAAAGAGAATTTTTTAAATTAGCGGTTTTCTAAATTCATCAGATTAACTTTGAAAAAAAATAAAAAAATAGGAAAATACTAATTACTGCATAGTTAATCATACCCATAACGATATTTAAAAATAGCGACGCGACATAATGAAAAAAGGGTTAATTTTATCAATTGTTTATATCTTTAGCACTTTTTCGCCATTTATCACCGTTTGCGCTCAAGAAAATCATCACCGCATAGATTATCTACAAAATTTATCCCTTGAAGATTTAATGGATGTCGATGTCAATATCGGCTCGCGCGGCAAAGCCCGCCCACAATCTAAATCCCTAGTACCTATAGAAATTATTTCCGCCCAAGACATCGCCCGCACAGGCTACGGCGAATTAGGCAAAATTTTAGAAGTCCTGTTGCCCGCATTCAACTTTCCACGCGCCTATATCACCGACGGCACAGACAGCGCGCGCCCTTTCACTTTGCGCGGCATGGGCGCAGACCAAGTGCTGGTATTAATTAACGGCAAACGCCGCCATTCCAGCGCGTTACTGCATACCAATGCCGCCGTTGGACGCGGTTCAACCAGCGTCGATATTAACATGATTCCAATTCAAGCCATTGATAGAATTGAAATCCTAAATGACGGCGCAGCCGCTCAATATGGTTCAGATGCCATTGCGGGCATTATCAATATCGTTTTAAAACAAAGTATTGAAAATGAAATTAAAATAAATATCGGACAAACTAATGAAGGCGATGGTGCGCTGGGACAAATTGGCTTTAGCAAAGGTTATGAATTTGCAGAAAAACAAGGGTTTTTACACATTAGCGGCGAAGCACGCAAACGCAATGCCAGCAATCGTTCAGGTTTAGATACCCGTACCCAATATTTCAGCGGTGACCCGCGCAACGCTAACGCGCCCACTATTACCCATAGTGTAGGCGATGCCGCGTTGCAAGATTTCGCATTCATCGCCAATGGTGATTTTATCGGCGGTTATGGCGTGCAATATTACATGCAAGGTTCATTAGGGCAACGACTGGGCACATCCGTTGGCTTTTTCCGCCGTCCGTTGGATACGCGCAATGTACGCGCCATTTATCCTGATGGCTTTTTGCCCCAAATTACCTCCACTATTCGCGATATGGGTTTAAGCCTTGGTGCAAAATCTAAAACGCAAAACGATTGGCAATGGGATTTAAGTTATACCTTCGGTTTAAGTGAATTTCAATTCGGCGTAGAAAATAGCCTCAACGCCTCACTGGGCACAGCCAGCCCTACCAGTTTTGATAGCGGCACATTAAAAAGTAGCCAGCATCTTTTTAATTTAGACGCTTTTAAAGCGATGGATGTCGGTTTAGAAAACAAACTGAACGTAGGAATTGGCGCAGAATTACGCTTTGAACGCTATGCAATCACGGCGGGCGAATTAGCCTCTTATGTGTACGGCGGCGTTCCCGTGTTAGACGGCCCCAGCGCGGGCGCAACCACCGTCGCCGGTGCACAAGTCTTTCCAGGGTTTCAGCCTAATAACGCGACTGATGAACAACGCTACAACGCCAGTCTCTATTTAGATTTAGAATATCCCATTACTGCCAGTTTAAGCACGCAAGCGGCTGTTCGCTATGAACATTACAGCGATTTTGGCTCAACGTTGAACGGCAAACTGGCAACGGTTTACAATGTCGATGAACAATGGTCAGTTCGCGCTTCTGCTAGCACTGGTTTTCGCGCGCCTTCTCTTGCACAATCACATTACACTTCAACCACAACGGGCTTTGTCAACAGTATTCCTGTAGAACTCGGCACATTCAGCGTAACGCATCCATTAGCGCAAGCCTTGGGGGCGACTGATTTAAAAGCCGAAACTTCAAAACAATTCAATACGGGTTTAAGTTATAAACCCAGTAAAAATTTTATTTTTTCGGCTGATTATTTTTTCACCCGCATTGATGACCGTATCGTGTTATCCAGCAATATTGTGCAAGATGCTAATATTTATGGACAAACTGTTGTAGATATTTTGCAGTCTTATAATGTTTCTGGAGCACGCTTTTTCACGAATGCTATTGATACAGAAACGCAAGGCATAGATTTATCAGCCAAATATGAAATGAATTTACCGATAGGGCGTTTAAACTTAAAAGCACAATACGCGCTCAGTAAAACCAATCTTATTGGTGCAGTGCGCGCGCCTGCGATTTTGGGCAAAAATGGCGCGGATGTGATTTTATCCCGCACAGAACGTACGCGAATTGAAGACGGACAACCAGAAGATAATTTAATATTAACTGCTGTTTATGACTATAAAAAACTTTCTACCACTTTGCGTTTGCAACGTTATGGACGTTTAAAAATCGTCAATTACCTCGCCGCCCCAGAATACGACCAAGTTTTAACTGCCAAATGGCTGACGGATTTAGATTTTACTTATCGTTATTCTAATAATTTAGAATTTGGATTAGGGGTGCATAATTTATTTGATGTTTATCCCGATACCAGTTTAGGCATGGCAAGCGATGCGTTTATTGGCGCGGATAAAATCACGCCTTATTCAACCTCTGTTCCTTTTATCGACGGTGCTTTTTACTACGCTAAAATGCAGTATCGTTTTTAAGTGGAAATTAAGCTATTTATTTTTAGATGGATTTTAAATATGTTATTAACGTCATCTCTTTTAAAGATTGTTGAAAGTACTATTTATACAGATTCTTTTGATGTTCTTATTGCTAACACAGATACTTTAACTTTATTAAAAACCATTCCCGATAATTCTATTGAATTAATTGTAAGTTCTCCGCCTTACAACTTAGGTAAAGCTTATGAAAATAGACAGACTTTTCAAGCATATTTAGGTGTTCAAAAACAAATTATTGCTGAATGCTATAGAATTTTAAAAGCAGAAGGAAATTTTTGTTGGCAAATAGGAAATTATGTGGAAAAAGGGGAAGTATTTCCTTTGGATATTTATTATTATGATTTTTTTAAATTTGAATTAGGAATGAAATTAAGAAATAGAATTATCTGGTATTTTGGACATGGTTTACATGCACAAAAACGTTTCTCAGGACGTTATGAAACTATTTTGTGGTTCTCTAAAAATGATAATTATATTTTTAATTTGGACAATGTGCGCATTCCTTCTAAATATCCAGGTAAAAAACATTTTAAAGGAGAGAAAAAAGGACAATTATCAGGAAATCCTAATGGTAAAAATCCTTCGGATATATGGGAAATCATTGTTAATGATTTTAAAACTGCTTTATGGGATATTCCTAATGTTAAATCTAATCACCCTGAAAAAACGCTACATCCTTGTCAATATCCTATAGAATTAGTAGAACGTTTAGTTTTAGCATTAAGTTGTGAAAATGGGATTGTATTTGACCCTTTTATGGGAGTTGGTTCTACTTTATTAGCTGCATTATTGCATCAGCGGCGTGCAATAGGTGTGGATAAAGAAATTTCGTATTATGAAATTGCAAAGCAACGTATTTGTGAATTTGAAAATGGCACTTTAAAAAAACGGGCGTTGGGAAAACCTATACATGTCCCTAGCGGTAAAATTGCGCAAATGCCTGAATTATGGCAAAAGGATAAGTTACTATGATAATTGCGGCTGAATATTCTTTTAATGGCGGTAAAGAAAAAATTGAATCAATGTTTCCAAATGCTTTATTGGAAATTAAAACGGTTATTCAACAAGTAGATGCTTTAGTTTGTAAAACAAAAGTGAGTCAAGAAAAGACTAAAAATAATGAAAGTTTATTTAGTCCTAGAGCTTTAAATGAACAATTTAAACAATTTTTCTCTGCTAAGCATTGGCATAATTATAAAGTGGAATGTGATTATTCTAATGAATATTATGTAAATGGTTATCAGCCTAAATCTATAGGAAAAGCACCTTTTAGAGATATGGATTTTTTAAAAGAAAAAGTTGGGGTTGAAGTGCAATTCGGAAAGTATGCGTTTATGGTTTATAACGTGTGCGCCAAAATGACTATTTTTGGCAAATTAGCGGGCATTGAGGTAGGCGTTGAAATTGTGCCTATTAAAGATTTAGCAGATGAAATGTCAACAGGTGTTAGTTATTTTGAACAATTTGTTTGGGATTTAAATAATAGAGGAGTTTCTAATATTGATTTACCTGTACTTATCTTATGGATTGCACCTTAATATCATATAACTTCTTATCTCACGAAATTCTCCTTGATTAGTATCAAAGGAAAAAATTTTGTAATCACGTTTTCTTTCTTTTTTTACTTTAGTGCGTAGGGTGGAATAGCAAAGCGTATTCCACCTTGGAATTCCGCAAAGATTGAATAAAAACAACGTATAACCGCACGGTGGAATACGGTTTGCACCTATTCCACCCTACAAAGTTGCTTAATTTTGAAATAAAAACCTAGTCGGTCTTTGTTTTAGTTTAAACCTGTCGCTGAATACCAAACGGCAAAGTTAACGCCAAAGCAATTGCTAGCCATGCTACTGTAGAAATTCCCGTTAATTCTCCCGTTGCATGTGTTTGTAACAACATAACCGCTAAAAAACTGCCCAAAGCACTGGCACAATGTTGTACAGCAGTATTCATTGCAAGCAAACCCGCAATTTGATGACGTTCCGCAAATTGGCTGACAAACATGACAATTGCTAAATTGCGCAGTGACATGGCAATCATCAATGCAATAAAAAGCGGTAATATTAATTCTTCTACGGGAGTTTCTACAAAACCTAAGTAAATAACAATGACAAAAACCACTGTGCCCGCCCATGCAATCCATTCTCGCCCTAAACTATCAGCCATTTTACCGACATAACGTAAAACAACCCATGTCGCAACCCCAGCGCATAAGTAAAACCAGCCAAAATTGGCGCGGGGAACAGCTAAGTTATATTGTAAATACGCGGCTAAATTAGGAATCACTAGAAAGCTGCTAATAGAAGCTAAGGCAGTTGTGCCATACACATTGAAAAAATCCCGAAGCGTTAACTGTGGTAAGGGGGGCGTGAGTGCACCCACAGAGCTTTCAGTAGGATGTACATTTTTTTCGGTATTTAGCGGTAAATATGTCCATGTCATCCAAATCGACCATGCACTCATAATGGCTAAAGCCGCAAATGGAACGCGCCAATCGCTGACATGAGAAAGTTCTAAACTAATGGGAATGCTGAAAATAGAGACTAAAGGAAAGGCTTGCATAAGACGGCTGAGCGCAAAACCGCGATGGGCAGAGGGAATATTTTCCAACATTAAAACCATAATTAAGGTTGTAATCGCACTGCTGAATATGCCTGTAATTACCCGTCCTGTTAATAACATGGAAAAATTTTGGGCGTAGGCAGCCAACCCAATTCCCAATCCAAACCCTAAAACCGCAACTCGTAGCGCGGCGCGTGATTGCCAGTGTTGCCATAACCATACGCCCATAATGGCGGAAACTGCGGCGGCAATTTTATAACATCCCGTGAGTAAACCTAAATCTGAATTGGCAATGCGTAAATCGCGGGCAATATCTGCCGATAAGGGCATGACAATCATAAAATCCGTGATATTAATAAATTGAATTGCACTGAGCAGCAGTAAAATTCGGTAATGGGCGCGGGTTAAAACAGAAGCAGTTTGAGACATTCAATTAACCAAATGAGAAACGACTAAAAATCAACCCTGGTTGGGGTGGTAAAACGAATCACCGATTCTTGCTGAAATTGCGTTTTATATAAGCGTCTAATTTCTTCAATCAGGTCATCAAATTTTCTGTGGTCAGGATGCAGTAAAATTAATAATTTTGCGCGCTCTCTATGTAAAAACCCCTCATCATTTAACCATTGTCCATAGCCATCTAATATCGTAAACCCTTGAGGTAATAAGGGTGTGATTTTGTTTTCTACAAAAAATAACCATTCTTCTTCTGTAATAATTTTGCCATCGGGACGGGATAAGCCAAATAATAATTCTGTTTTAATAAATAATTTGGGGTCAGGTGGAGGAGTTATCAGTGACGTTTGACATGCTTGTAATAGCAAACAAAGCAACACAATCAAGACAGTTTTCATTGTGACTAATAGATTGTTAAAAGTGCTTATTCTTGTGCTTCTGTTGCTAAAATCGTCGCTAATTTTTGCAAGTCATTTTTATCGACTTCAATAAATTGTAAACCGACTTCATAACGCGCAGGAGCATCCGCAGTCGTTGGACGAACCCAAGCAACTCGCACTAAGCAGTGAATTGTGGAATCATCGGGTAGATATAAATCCAGTGATAAGCGTTCATCAATGTTGATATTGACATCGCTATACACCCGTACACCGCCTAAACCAATGTCTAGTAATTTGCGCGGCGTTTCGCTTAAATGGGCAGGACGACAGTAAATGGGTAAGCTGACGCGGGGATAACGTCGCCGTGTTTGAGAGTCAATTAAATCAGTTAACATGGTAAACCTAATATGCAAATAATAAAAAACTATTATATTGATTTATAAAGTTTTAATGTGAAAAATAAGGGCAGTTGATAGGCTTATTTAAATTCGCCTATTTTACAAATGAGTTCTTTTGATTTAACACCATTAAAGAATAGTAACAAGATAATTAGAATTTCTAAAATCTTTTACGGTGTTTTATAAATAATATCTATGTGTTCTATCGTTTTAATCGCGGGTGGTAAGCGTTTACCACTATTTTCACGCGAACTTACATAATGGTTGATATCATCCCCTTTTAATTCAATATGGCGTTTTCCTACCGTATGTAAAATTAATTTTTCTAGGCGAGACAGTGCCACAATTCCCCAAAACCGTAAATGCTCCGCTGTTTTTACACTCAGTAATTTTACTCCTTTCCCTTTTGCTAATTCGGGTAAATCTTTGATGGGGATAAGTGCAAAATAGCCTGTGTCATGACTGACTAAATAGTGGTCAACTTCAGCATTAATTGCATAAGGTACATTAAAACACGCTTTATCAGGTAAGTTAAAAATCGCTTTCCCTGCTTTATTTTTGGTGCATAATTCCGCTAAAGTCGTGATAAATCCTAACCCTGCATCACAAGTTAGTAAATAGCGTTGTTCAGCATCGCCAATTAAAGTATAGATAAAATGTGCACCCGCAGGAGGTGTAAACCGCCCTGTCAATGGTTCACCCAAACCACGCGCTGAGGGGAGTGTATGTGCAGGCGTGGAATAGCTCCGCCCTTGTGTGTCTAAAAAAATGGCTTGCTGATTGCTTTTACCCAAGGCAACCATGGCTAAACTATCCCCAGCTTTGTAGTTTAAACTCGCCGCTTCTATTTCATGCCCTTTTGCCGCGCGTACCCAGCCTTTTTGCGATAACACGATAGTAATCGGTTCAGCCGCAATTAAAACCCGTTCTTCAGACACAAGATTAACTGCTGTTGCGGCGACTAAAGGCGACCGTCGCGCATCACCATATTTTTTCGTGTCTGCTTTAAGTTCTTTAATAATGAGCGATTTTAAACGTTTATCTGAATCTAGCGTTTTTTCTAAACTGTCTTGTTCTGCTAATAATTCGGCTTGTTCGGCACGCAATTGTTGTTCTTCTAATTTTGCTAATTGGCGTAATTTTAAATCTAAAATCGCCTCTGCTTGAATGTCAGACAAGCCAAACTGTGCGATTAAGGTTTTTTTCGGCGCGTCTTGCTCGCGAATAATGCGAATAACCGCATCTAAATTTAAAAACGCAATTAAAAAACCTTCTACTAAATGCAAACGTTGTTTAACTTTATCCAAACGATAATTTAAACGGCGCGTCACTGTGTGTTGTCTAAAGCTTAACCATTCTTGCAATAAAACTTTTAAATTTTTAACTTGTGGTTTGGCATCTAAGCCAATCATATTTAAGTTAATTCTAAAGCTTTTTTCTAAATCGGTCGTTGCCAATAAATGCGCCATCAACGGCTCGATTTCCACTTTATGCGAGCGCAGACTCAGCACAATCCGCACGGGATTTTCATGGTCTGATTCATCGCGAATATCTTCCAACATCGGCAATTTTTTAGCCGTCATTTGGGCGGCAATCTGCGTAATAATTTTCGCGCCCGACGTTTGATATGGTAAAGCGGTAATCACAATATCGTGATTTTCCGTTGTGAAACAACAGCGTTGGCGAATAGAACCAACACCCGTTTCATACATTTTTATAATTTCCGCCGTTGGGGTAATAATTTCTGCTTCCGTTGGAAAATCAGGTGCTTGAATAAATTGACATAATTCAGCAATACTTGCTTCGGGATGTTCTAGCAAATGAATACATGCCGCTGTCACTTCATTCAAATTATGCGGCGGAATATCGGTTGCCATCCCCACGGCAATCCCCGTCGAGCCGTTCAATAAAATGGTCGGCACACGCGCAGGTAATTGTAAGGGTTCATCTAATGTACCATCAAAATTAGCTTGCCAATCAACTGTACCTTGTCCCAACTCACTCAATAAAATTTCGGTGATTGCTGATAAACGCGCTTCTGTATAACGCATAGCAGCAAATGATTTGGGGTCATCCGCCGAGCCCCAATTACCCTGTCCATCAACCCATGGATAACGATAAGAAAAAGGCTGAGCCATCAATACCATAGCTTCATAACAAGCAGAATCGCCATGTGGATGATATTTCCCTAACACATCGCCGACGGTGCGGGCAGATTTTTTATGTTTACTACTGGCTTTTAAACCCAATTCAGACATGGCATAGATAATACGCCGTTGTACAGGTTTTAAACCGTCACCGACATGCGGTAAAGCACGGTCTAAAATCACATACATGGCATATTCTAAATAGGCTTGTTCGGTGAATTGATGTAAGGCTTGTGTTTCAATTTCGCTGGAATAATGACTAGACGACATGAGTTAAATTCATTGAGTTTTAATAAGGGAAAACGAATCCCGCAAATTGTAGCGAGATAATGAAGATAAGCAACATTAATGAAAGAAATAAGCTAAAAAATGCAGTAGTTGAAAGATTAAATTATTTTTAAATTAACAGCTTATGAATTATTTTTCAAATAAAAATAATCTGCGCTTAATCCTTATAAAAAAAGTGTGATTTTAATATTTTTTAAATAAAATGATTTAATCATTTTTTCAAATTTTAAATTAATTAATCCTATTGTAATCACCATTTTTTAAAGGGAAATTAAGACGTATTAAGTATTTTTTTAAAAGGTTCAAATGCTTTTGTTAAGAACCTTCTAACATAATAAAAAGATGAATTTAATCTCAGTTAAAGACAAAGTGACCTACACTGTTTATTGTAAGCAACGTTTCCTAGGGTGTCTTTACCACTTTTTTTTAACTTATTCTAAATTAAGACGGCTTTTAAACTTATGACTACAACGCATCACCAAAAACCTGAGCCTACTGATGGCGGGTTATATGCCAAAAAAGAAAAAATCTATACTCGCAAAACAGAAGGTTTATTTGCCAATCTGACAATAACCAGCGGTATTATTTTACTAGGCATTTTCTATTTATTCCCTTGGTTAACATGGGATAGTCGTCAAGCAGTATTATTTGATTTAGGTAAACGGCAATTTTATATTTTTGGCTTTATTTTTTGGCCACAAGATTTTATTTTCCTTGCCTTTTTATTAATTATCGCTGGTTTATCTTTATTCTTTTTCACCACGCTTGCAGGGCGGCTATGGTGCGGTTTTGCCTGTCCACAAACCATTTGGACAGATGCGTTTATTTGGATGGAGCGCATGGTTGAAGGCGACCGCCCCCAACGGATGAAACTAGATAAACAACCATGGACAGCACAAAAGCTTAAGATTAAAGCCACTAAACACGCCGTTTGGATTATTTTTGCTATCTATACAGGCTTTACTTTTGTTGGTTATTTCACGCCCATTCGCGAATTATGGCATGAGTTAATTACATTTACTGCTACAGGTTGGGAAGTTTTCTGGATTTTCTTTTACGGCTTGGCTACTTATGGCAACGCTGGTTTTTTACGCGAACAAATTTGTACTTACATGTGTCCTTATGCCCGCTTCCAAAGTGCAATGTTTGACAAAGACACAATGATTATTGCTTATGACACTAAACGCGGCGAACCCCGCGGCTCGCGCAAAAAAGGTATAGATTTCAAAGCCCAAGGATTAGGTGAGTGCGTTGATTGCACAATGTGCGTCCAAGTTTGTCCGACGGGTATCGATATTCGTGATGGTTTGCAATATACCTGTATTAGCTGTTCTGCATGTATTGACGCATGTAATAACGTGATGGATAAAGTGGGTTATCCACGCGGTTTAATTCGCTACACCACCGAACACGCTTTAGAAGGTAAAACCGTCCACATTTTGCGTCCTCGGGTATTTGTTTATGGCGGCATTTTATTACTGTTATTTGCAATTTTGATTGGCGCGATTTTAAGCCGTAATTTAGTACAATTAGACGTAATTCGCGACCGAGGCAGTTTATACCGTGAAAATACAGAAGGTTTAATTGAAAACGCCTACCTATTAAAAATCATGAACAAAGACACCAAAGACCACAGTTTTAAAATCACTGTTAGCGGTATTGATGGCTTAAAAATTATGGGCGATGATGTGATTAACGTTGAAGGCGGCAGCTTAAAAGATTTACCGTTAAGCGTTGCGATTGACCCCAGCAAATTGCAAACCCAAAACTACAGTATCGACTTTAAGATTACTTCTGTAGATGATACAAAATTAAGCAATACAGAAGAAGCGCGCTTTATGGGGCCGCGTAAGTAATCTGTCAAAGCGCAATAATAGCTTTAATTATTGAAAACTTTACATAAAATAGGATGGGTTGGCGAAATACAGCCCATTCTACAGGTTCTTTCATTTAACTGCGTAACGCCTCACGAAATTTCATGTTATGCTTGTCAGCGCATCAAAAAGAGTATGACGTATTACGTCATTGTGTTGTTTTTACCCGCGTTGAACTCCTATGAATATCCCGAATTCTGTTAAAAAACCTTGGTATAAAGAACCTTATGTTTGGTTCGTTATTTTCTTTCCATCACTCGCAGTTGTTTCTGGCGTAGTCATGATTTATTTAGCAATCTCTAGTAATGATGGGATGGTTGTTGATGACTATTACAAAAAAGGCTTAGAAATCAACCAAACTTTAGAACGTGACCAAGCAGCGATTGCACATCAATTAGAAGGTACGTTACATGTAGATAAAGAACGTAATTTAATGTGGTTATATTTAAAATCCGCCCCGAATTACACTTTACCGAATAGCATTCAGCTCGGTTTTAGTCATCGTACTAAAGCTGGTTTAGACCAAAACGTGGTATTACAACGCATTGCTAATGACACTTATCAAGCAGCTTTACCTCCTTTAGTAGAAGGGCCTTGGTTTATTTTATTAGCAGCGGATGATTGGCGTATTTTGCAATCGACAAAAGTACCCTTAGCATCTGAAATTTTATTAAAACCTTCCTTAGTTGCAACTAATACCGCAACTTCAAATACAACCCCTGAAAAAACTCACTAACATCATGATAGTTAACGAAGTATCTATTCTCGCTGCTTTCTTAATGGGGCTGATTGGCTCAGTGCACTGCATCGGCATGTGTGGCGGCATCGTCGGCGCATTAACCATGGGTTTACCTGCCTCTTTACGGCAATCTCCGCAACAATTACTCCCCTATTTACTCAGCTATAACACAGGACGCATTTTAAGCTACAGCGTTGCTGGCATGTTGGCAGGCTTTTTAGGGGCGCAATTTATGGGTTTACTACCTCAACCGCAACTGGTTGGCAAATGGGTCGCTGCGCTGTTTATGATTGCATTAGGATTATATGTAGCAGAATGGTGGCGGATTTTAGTTGTCTTAGAACGGGGAGGTGCGTATCTATGGAAATGGATTGAACCCCTTGGTAAACGTTTTTTTCCTGTTCAATCGCCTGCTCATGCGTTTGGTATTGGCGTTGTATGGGGCTGGTTACCCTGCGGTTTAGTCTATGGTGCATTAGCGTTAGCTTTAACTTCTGCCAGTGTTTTGCAAGGTGCAATGCTAATGCTTGCCTTTGGTTTAGGTACATTACCCATGCTGTTAGTCGTTGGTACAGCCGCCCAATGGTTTATGCAAATGATTAAAAAACCACTGGTTAAACAATTACTCGGTGCGTTTCTGATTGCCTTTGGTTTAATGATGTTACTGATGCCGCACGCGCATAAACATGCACCCGCCACTGAAAACAACCATGCTGAAAGTAACATGTCACATGAACATCATCATCATTAATTAAGCGTTTTTTGTATAAAGATTAGGCGTTACGCAGTTAAAATGAGGAGTGCAATAGCTTCAGCTATTGCAAGTAGTTGCTAGAAATAAAATCTAAAACGATTACTTTTTATTTTTTAAATAGCAAATTAATCTAAAGTTATTCTATTCTAATACTCGGCAACCCTTGCAATTGCTAAAGCGATTGCACTCCGCTTTAATTCATTTAAATTGCGTAATTCCTAAAAGATAATAAAAAAAGACCTGCTAAATTTTTAAAAAACTAGCAGGTCTCTCTAAAAAAAACAAATTCTATTTAATTCACATTATTCCGTTTTATCAAAAAACGTATCATCTACTTTTGCACCCGTTAAATCTGTTTCCATTAAATTTGCTTTAAACAAATTTGCACCCGTCAAATATGCTTCAATTAAATTTGCTTCAGTTAAATTGGTTTTAAACAAATTCGCACCCGTTAAATTAGCTCTAAATAAATCAGACTCATATAAATTAGCTCTAAATAAATTTGCTTCACTTAAATTTGCATTAGATAAAAACGACGAAATCAAATAAGCTTTTGTTAAATTCGCCTCACTTAAATTTGCTTCCGTCAAATTCGTTTTTGCTAAATACGCCTCACTCAAATTCGCTTCACTTAAATCTGACTTACTAAAATTCGTTTGCGTTAAATTCGCCTCGCTCAAATTCGCGCCTGATAAATTTGCGCCCGCTAAATTCGCATTGCTTAAATCCGCTTTATGCAAATTTGCTCTAAAAAAATCTGCTTTCGTTAAATTCATACCCGATAAATCACAGCCCGATAAATCCACGCTTTCACCCGATTTTGCGCGCCATTCATTCCACACTTTCATGCCCTGCTGCAAAATTGCTAAATGCTCTGCTTTTGCCATTAAAATTGTCCTATCATGAAAGTGAAATCATCATTAAAAGAGAAATAAAAACAGGTATCATCTCAAAAAAAATGCGGAAAGTGACACGTTATTGTGCGTATTTGTGGCAAAATCAATTTATTTAAAGCGAGTAAAAATTTTTCAATCGACTTATACATGATAAGATGAAAAGGTGTAACAATTAAATTTAACATCAAGTTAGTTTTTTTGCAGCAATTATTAAAGCAAATATTTGTAGGAGTTAAGCTATGCTTGCCGTCAAGTCAACCCCCAATTTTGCCGAATGGTGGATTAATTTAACTGAAGAAGAGCGTACTTTTTTAAGCCTTTCCATTGAAGAAACGCGCGCGGAACATGCTAATTTACCTTTTTCATCCCTTGCACAAATGGGTGAATTAAATGTGGAACACCCCACCGCAATTTACCGAATTTTATACGCATTAGATGCGAAAACCCACACTTTAATCTTAGTGGGCGGCTTGAAAAAAATACGTCCGCACTAATCCACCTCTATCCGTTTTTTGCGTCCCCGCTCTTTTGCCATATATGCCATGACGCGCCGCGTAGCCTCACAATCACCCGCAGCACGATGTAACTGCACATTATCCAATTTAACCCGACATTGCTTTGCTGCATCGCCTAAACGTTGCCACAAATAGCCTTCATACTCATCATTCCATGCCCCATGATAATTTGCATATAACAACATAGCACAATGCACCTCAGGCGGTTGCTGCGGAAATAAACCATATTTTTTGGCAGACTGCGCCAATAAACGCAAATCAAAAGCCGCGTTATAAATCACCACGCACCGCGTGCTCAAAATATGATTTAATGCTGTCCAAACTTCGGGTAATTGCGGGGCATCCTGCACACTACTGTTAGTAATACCATGAATTTCTTGTACTTCATAAGGAATAGGTGACAAAGGTTTTAACAAAGTATTGAGTAACGGCTCGCCCTGATGGTCAAGCACCGCAATTTCAATCACTTCAGCCACTTCGCTAATTCCACTGGTTTCCGTATCTAAAAATACGGGTTGTTTTGCTAAAATGTCGCGTACTTGTTGCACCGTTTGCCGCCGTACTGTGCGATGATTCGGTTTCATATTGCCTCTTTGAGAAAGTTCATCATGATTGATACAGTTAAACACTATTTACTCAATTTACAAGACCAGATTAGTCACGCAATTGAAAAGGAAGACGGCGGCGCATCCTTTTTTCAAGAAGCATGGACACGCGCACAAGGTGGTGGCGGGCGGTCGCGGGTTTTAACCGATGGACACATTTTTGAACAAGCAGGGATTAATTTTTCTCATGTTCATGGCGAAAATATGCCCACCTCAGCAACTGCCCACCGTCCCGAATTAGCAGGGCGCAGTTTTCAAGCCATGGGCGTTTCCCTTGTTTTGCATCCCCGCAATCCGTATGTACCGACCTCTCATGCAAACGTCCGCTTTTTTATTGCAGAAAAAGCAGGTGCAAAACCGATTTGGTGGTTTGGCGGTGGTTTTGATTTAACGCCCTATTATGGTTTTGAAGAAGACGTTATTCACTGGCATCAAATCGCAAAACAAGCTTGCGCGCCGTTTGGCGAGTCAATGTATCCCACTTATAAAGCATGGTGTGACCGCTATTTTTTCCTCAAACACCGCAATGAACCGCGTGGTGTGGGGGGGGTATTTTTTGATGATTTAAACGAAGGGGGTTTTGAACGTTGTTTTAACTTTATGCAAAGCGTTGGTAATCACTATTTACCCGCATATTTACCGATTGTGCAACGCCGTAAAAAATTAGAATACACGGAAAAACAACGGGATTTTCAGCTTTATCGGCGTGGGCGATATGTAGAATTTAACTTAGTCTATGACCGTGGGACACTTTTTGGTTTACAAACAGGGGGGCGGACAGAATCGATTTTGATGTCCTTACCGCCGCTAGTGAAATGGCGTTATAACTGGCAACCCGAAGCAGGTTCAGAAGAAGCAAAGTTATATGAGGAGTTTTTAAAAGTGCGGGAGTGGGTTTAAAAAATAGGTGTGAAAGATGCGTTACTTATGTAAGTGTGTACGGAAAACCCGTTCACTTACTAAAATAAGAAACTTTAGCAAGGAATTGATAGACATGTTCACCATCTTTCACATTCTAATTATAATCTATTTAATAATTAGCACTCAAATTTTTCTTCTTTTTAAGTAAGTTTAATAAATTTATATTTTCCCAATCAAAAAACCATTTTCTTTTGTTCATTTTTTCAAGAAAGTTAGCAATTTCTTTTTTATTAGGTTCTTTTTTAGTTATTTTTTCGTAAAATAATTTAATAAGCTCTATTTTCTTATTTTCAAAAATATAAGGACAAGCTAAAGAATCTAATAATAATAAACATTGTTCTGTATTTTTTTGAGGGTCAAACTCTCTATCATTGTTATTACCAATAATAAAATCTATTTCTTTAATGATAATATCACGAATTCCATCATATTTTTCATGGTTTTTTATATAAAACATAAGTGCCATAAGATTAAAATAGGATGGACAATTTCCTTCCTTCAAAAAAACATCTCTTAGTTTTTGTTCTTCAATTAAATAGTTCTCACCCAACTCTCCTAAACAAATCAGTATATTTATATACTCCAATGATAAAAAATTATCGATAACTAAAGGATTATTGTAGGTATTAAGAAAGTCTTCACCAAATTTATAAATAAATTCATATAAAGCTTCCTTATAAGAGGGTAGTAAATCTTTTTTTAATCTATTAATTAATAAAATTAAAGTATTCGATATTTTATAATTTATAGAAGGATGTACAATATAAAAAAAGAATATTATCTCTAATAAAATAACAAGTACATCGTAATATAATTTTTCTTCTTTATTTGTACAATTTTTTTTAATGGACATAATTATTTTATTTTCTATTTTTTTAGTAAAAATAGCTATAACATAAGCACTAATCTCATTGTATGAGACACCTCTTATATTACATATAGATTTAATTGTTTTTAAGTAACTATTAGATAAACTCCAAGCGTCAATAATTTCTCTTTTCTTATTATTTTGAGAAATAGTATCAAAAATTTTTTCAAGAAAAATATTTGTGGCTTTTTTAACTTCTTCTATAAGAGTAGTTTTAGTAGTTATAAAAGGACGATTATATTTTTTTAATTTAGCTGTATTTAAATATAATTTAAAATCAAGTAAAGCACTTGAATAACAATCATATATTTCCTTTGCAATACTATTATTAGGAGCAAAGATATGAATATCATCAACATAACGACAAAAATAATAATCCTTGTAAAATTGATATTTACATTTTTTTTCTAATATGTTTATAACATTACAATCAATTTTCTGGAAAATCATTTCCGCAAAAATCCTACTAATTTCGGGACCAATTACAATCCCATTGGTTTCATTATAATTAGCAAACTGCATTACCCTATCAAATTCATCACAAAATTGCGTTTTTTGTAAATTTGATTTTATATATTCTTTATCTTTTAATGCCCAACTAAATGAATGTGTATAAATACTAGGAAAACATTTCGCAACATCAAGAGACCAAAAAATACTAAATTTTTTTTCTAATTCTAAGAAGTTTTTAGACTCAAAAAAATGATATAAACGCACATAGCCTTTATATGAAAAAAAAGAAGTAATATATTTTATATAATCATCTTTATGAGTCAGCGTAATATCACTATTTAATTTATATTTATTATCCTCAATAATTTTTCTATAAAAGAAACTAGCTATTTTTTGAGGGCATCTAATAGATGCTGGGCTTTTTTGACAGAAGTAAAGAATAATATTTTCATATTTCTCATAAAGCTCTTTAATTTTCCACTGAGCAATAGGATGAATTAAAGATAAATGACGATACTCATTATCACCTTTTAAAATATTATATGAAAAAGGAATAGTGTATTTTGTCTTTTTCTCAGAATCTTGTACGAGATAATTTATTATATCTGTTAAAATTTGATTATCTATTTTTTCTTTTTCTTTCAAAAAATCATAAAAACCTTCATTAGAAAATATAATTGGAACTTCAATAGGAAGTGTTTCACTAATTAGAACCCGTAAATAATCCGATTTTTTTATATGGAATTTCTTTTTATTTTTATACATATAACCAACATTTTTGTATATCAAAAATTGTCTTTTTAGGAAATCGCACAAAGATTTTTTTCTCAAAACCGTTTTTAAAAGTGATTTTAAGAAGTTTTTTCTTTTGTTCTTCACTTATTTTTATTTTCTCAAAAATACCTTTTGGGTATTTAATTATGGTATGTAAAAACTTATCTAAATTTAAAATACTGTCATTATTTTCAAATGGAAATAAAAAAGGATAATTATAGTAAGCCCCCACTAATTGATAAGTGTTTTTTCTATTATATTTTATTTTGCAATTACAAGTTAAGTACTTAACTCTATTAAATAGTAAGTTAAAGTTTTCATTTTTAAGGTAATCTAAAAATGCACGGGCAATGCGTGTTTTAATTTTCTTAATTTTTGAGTCTGCAATTTGTACAGATATTTTTCTATAATTTTTCTTATTATCAATATTATCAATAAGAATTTTATATCCTAAATACTCAAAATCTTCCATATTTTTATTTTCCATGATACTTAATGTTTTATATTTATTTGAATTAGTATTAAATGATAAACTACAAGATAAATTTTTTAATTTTTCTTTCATTGCATCATCAAATTTTTCTTCATCTTCTTTTGCATTTGTTATGATGATAATATCATCAACATAACGACCATAATAATAAACATTACTGTGTTGTTTAATAAAATTATCAAATTTTTGCAAAGCAATTTCTGCTAATAAAGCACTTATCTTTAGCCCTCTTGGAATACCAACACCAATTTCCTTATAGAATTTAAATATATCCGCTAATATCATCTTTGACGTGATATTCAGTTTACAATTTATTTTTATATCTTCAATAAGTTCATCAGTATTAATGCTTTCAAAAAAAGATTTTATATCTCTTCTATAAACTCTATAATTTGAATTATCTTTAAGAAAAGTTATTAAATTTAATACAATAAAATTACGGCTTTTTGGAGAAATTTCAAAACTATACTTTAAATTTTTACAGATTTTTTCCATAATCAAATAAAATTCATCTTTATCCGCAATAGAATAAATTTGCTTTTTACTTATTACACATAATTTTTCAATTATGTTTGTAGACACATTTTTATCTGTTAAAAACGTAATTGCATTTTTAACTATTAAATCTTTATGTTTCTTCTGCTCTTCCGATAGTAAAATACTATATTCATCAAAACACTTTGAAAGTGTATGTATACAAAATGATTGATTATATTTATTATGGAAATACATAGTTATTAAAGCAAAGTTGTAAATATATATATTTTAAGGTAAAAAATAGTCTTTATTTTGATAAACCAACTTAAAAGTCTTTTCTGGAATTTCTAATTTTTCCAACAAACGCACAATTTTTTTCTGCAATTCTACTTGCGACAAATTCACCGCCAGCCATTTACCATTACTCAGCAAATAGCATTTTACTTTCCCTGTATTCGTTTCTTTAGTTTCTAAAAAATTTTCATAATTGAAAGCAATACACGTTTCAGCTAAACAAATATAAAAAATTCTCCATGAAATAAACAATTCATAACTTAAAAAAGTTAATAAAGAAGCACCTTTATCAGGTCGTTGTTTAAAGTTAATTAACTTATCATACAATTGTTCTGAAAATTCCTCTAATATTCGTCTTTCAGTCGTTGTACTAACAATAGTTTCAACTGCTAAATCTTGCTGAGTTTTTGCTACAAAAGTTTCAGACTCTTCTACTTTTAAATTAATAGATGAAATTATTTCATCTTCCCCAAGAAACCACGTTAATAAAGCTTGATGATGTTGACGTGCAATTTTTTGTTGCTCAGGATTCAATTCATTTTGAATTAACCGCGCCAAAGCAGGTTCATTAATTTGATAAAATTGTTTATAATCTTCAACAACCGCTTTTAATTTAATAAACTCAATTAACTGAGCAACTTCATTTTCAACAGTTTGAATATTTTCCCACAACTGTTTATTTAACAACTCAAATAAATGTACTGCATCTATTTTATTTTTTAGATTTAAAATTAAAACACACTTTTCTTTAGAATCTGCTTGTTTAAGATTATCTAAAAAATGCCATTCAACACCATTAGTAATAATTGCCCACCGTAAACCGATAGGATTTACATAATTAACCGCTTGTTTATAATCTTGCTCTGTAAATTTCTTAGCAAAAATTTTAATTTCAATGACAAATAAACGTACATTTTGACAATACACTATAATATCTGGAACTGAACCTTTTAGTTGTGGCTGCGCGGCTATTTCAAAAGGATTCCAAATATCATAACCCAAAGCGGCTAATAAACGTAATATAATGACTTGCTGCGTTTGTGCTTCATTAATTTCTTTATTTTCCCACTTAGAAAAATGTTGAGCAATTTCTTTAACAATTTGTTTAAAGTTTTCTAACACGAGAAATAACCTATATAGATAATAAATCCATTGAAATTTTTCCCCATTTTTTAGCATAAAAATAAGTCAATAATTTCAATAGTGCGAGACAACTGATATAAAACATAGCATTAGTGATAAAAATTGAAAGAAAGCAGAAAAGTTGAAATAAAAAATTGTGCCTAAAGGAAAAACAGGAATACTAGAACATCAGCAAATGCCCCTTACTGTTTTTCAAAGGTGCAACCATTCTGCTTTCACGGCATATTTCACGGCATAAAACCATTGCCAACTTTGCGAATTATCATAAATCATTGAGCAATTAGTTAGAAATGTAAAATAATTCGCTACCCTGCTCTCCCCAACCCCGCCAACAATGCTTGCATATCTTCAGGTAATGGCACAGACCACTCGACATACTCCTGCGTACGCGGATGAATAAAACCCAATTTCTGTGCATGTAACGCCTGCCGTTTAAAATTACGCATTAATTCCTGTAATTCTTCATCAGCTTTCGGCGGCATTTTAAAGCGACCACCATAAACAGGGTCGCCTAACAATGGATAACCAATATGAGCAAAATGTACCCGTATTTGATGTGTGCGCCCTGTTTCTAACTTTACAACGACATGTGTATGTGCTTGAAAACGCTTTGCAACTTTATAATGCGTGACCGCAGGTTTTCCCCCGCCCACGACCGCCATTCGCGTCCGCTGAGCGGGATGGCGTGCAATCGGTGCATTCACTGTTCCCCCCGTCAAAATCAAGCCCGTGGCAATTGCTTGATACTCTCGTGTGAAATCATGCGCTTGTAACTGCTCAACTAATTTTGTGTGCGCTAATAATGACCGCGCCACCACTAACACGCCCGTTGTATCCTTATCAATACGATGAATAATGCCCGCACGCGGTAATTGCGCTAACTCGGGCGCAAAATGCAACAAGGCATTGACTAAAGTATTTTCTTGATTGCCCGCCCCTGGATGTACCACCACGCCCGCCGCTTTATTCACTACGATAATGTCATCATCCGCATGTAAAATCGTCAACGGCAAAGAATCTTGCGCATTCCAGCCAACTTCTTCTTGCAATTGGGCAAAGACTTCAACATTTTCTCCGCCCTGTAGCTTATACTTAAGCGAGCATTGCACTTGTCCATTAATTTGAACACAACCTTCTTTAATCCACTGCTGCAAACGAGCGCGGGAGTAATCGCTGAAAAGTTCGGCTAACACCTTATCTAAGCGATGACCAGCCCTATCAAATGGAATTTTCGTGTTAAAATGTGCGTTCATTTTGCCTTATCAAAACTCACTGTGATTATGTCCAACTTAACTTTACTTAAAAAGCTTGTTACTTTATCGGTATTCCTGTTATTTGTCATGCAATTTGGCGGCTGTGCCACCGACCCATTTGAAAAATCGCGCGACTGGTCAGCAGAAGAACTATTTACGGCGGCTAAAGCTGCCATGAAAGAAGAAGATTATTCTACTGCGGTTCGTTACTACGAACTCTTAGAAGCCCGCGCGCCTTTCGGCGCATACGCACAACAAGGGCAATTAGAAGTCATTTATGCGTATTACAAAGAGAATGAACCAGAATCTGCCTTAGTCGCCGCTGACCGTTTTATTCAATTATATCCAACACATCCTAATTTGGATTATGTGTATTATATGAAAGGCTTAGTCACCTTCAAAATGACTGAGGGTTTAATCGACCGCTTTGTGCCCTTTGATAAATCACAACGTGACCAAGGGGCAATGAATAAATCTTTCAATTCATTCAGTGAATTACTCACCCGCTTTCCAAACAGCCAATATGCCGCTGAAGCCCGTCAACGGATGGTATTTTTACGCAATAGCGCAGCCCAGCATGAAGTGACCGTCGCAAAATACTATTTAGAACGGGGCGCATATTTAGCCGCCGCCAATCGGGCAAAGTATGTGGTTGAATCCTTTGACCGTGCACCTGCGATACCAGAAGCTCTTACCATTATGGCAAAGTCTTATAAAATCATGGGAATGAATGACTTAGCGCAAGATGCTTTAACTGTTTTGAAGCAGAATTTCCCCAATTATGAAGGTATTCAAAAAGTCGAGCAATTAACTTTGAACTAAAACGCAAATTTTAAGAACAACAAAGGATTGGGATACATGCGTACTACAAAATTATTATTATCCACTGTCAAAGAAACGCCTGCCGATGCGGAGATTATCAGTCATAAACTGATGATTCGCGCGGGGATGATTCGCAAATTAGCGGCGGGTTTATACACTTGGTTGCCGCTCGGATTGCGCGTATTGCGCAAAATTGAAGCCATTGTGCGCGATGAAATGAATAATTCAGGCGCGCAAGAAGTGCTCATGCCAGCAGTACAACCTGCTGAATTATGGAAAGAATCTGGACGTTGGGAAAAATATGGTGCGGAATTATTGCGTTTAAAAGACCGCCATGAACGTGAATTTTGTTTTGGCCCGACGCATGAAGAAATTATTACCGATTTAATTCGCCGTGAAGTGCGCAGCTATCGGCAATTACCCGCGAATTTTTACCAAATTCAAACCAAATTCCGCGATGAAATTCGTCCTCGGTTTGGCGTAATGCGTGCCCGCGAATTTTTAATGAAAGATGCTTATTCTTTCCATTTAACCCAAGAGTCTTTACAAGAGACTTATGATGTGATGTATGACACCTATACGCGCATTTTCAAACGTTTAGGCTTAAAATTCAGAGCAGTATTAGCGGATACTGGCAGCATTGGCGGCAGCAGTTCACACGAGTTTCATGTATTAGCTGATTCAGGCGAAGATGCGATTGCATACAGCACAGTCAGCAATTACGCCGCAAACGTAGAATTAGCCCCTGCATTGCCGCCCACTACACCCCGCGCCGCGCCTAAACAAGAAATTGCGGTAATGAATACTCCTAAACAGCACACGATTGAAGAAGTCAGTCAATTTTTAAGTGTCTCTCCTTCTCAATGCGTAAAAACCTTAATTGTAGAAGGACGTGAAGGGGGGTTAGTTGCCTTAGTTTTGCGCGGCGACCATAGTTTAAATGCCATCAAAGCAGCCAAATTACCAGAAGTTGCTGACCCTTTAACCATGGCAGCCCCTGAAAAAATTCGTGCTACGATTGGTTGTGATATTGGTTCACTCGGCGTAGTGGGTTTATCCATTCCTATTTTAGTTGACCACAGCGCGGCACAATTAAGTGATTTCGTATGCGGCGCAAATCATGATGGACAACACTTAGTCGGGGTCAACTGGGGACGCGATGCAAGCGAACCTAAAGTTGTGGATATTCGCAATGTGGAAGTTGGCGACCCTAGTCCAGATGGACAAGGGACAGTAGAAATTGCGCGCGGGATTGAAGTCGGGCACATTTTCCAGTTAGGCAAAAAATACAGCGAAGCGATGCAAGCGACTGTTTTAGATGAAGGCGGACGTGCTGCGCTTATGACGATGGGCTGCTATGGTATTGGTGTATCTCGTTTAGTCGCTTCAGCGATTGAACAGAATTATGATGAACAAGGCATTATTTGGACGGATGCTATCGCGCCTTTTAGCGTGGTGTTATTACCGATGAACATGCACAAATCTGACCGCTTGCAACAAGCTGCTGAGAAATTATATAGCGAATTAAAAGCAGCAGGTTTTGATGTGTTATTTGATGACCGCAAAGAACGTCCAGGGGTGATGTTTGCTGATATGGAGTTAATTGGTATTCCGCATCGTGTGGTTATCAGTGACAAGGGTTTAGATAATGGTACTTTAGAATATAAAGGACGGCGCGATAAAGAATCACAAGAAATTAATAGCGAACAGCTTATTGATTTTCTGCGTGAGAAAATGAGCAGTATTTAATATCTTAAAAGCAATGAATTCACCTGTGTTTATTAAAAAATACAGGTGAAAAATTTTAAAAGGTAAGCATCATGCGAGTTAAAGACAAATACGTTAATCCGTTTACCGATTTTGGATTTAAGCGTTTATTTGGCAGTGAGCCGAATAAAGATTTATTAATTGATTTTCTGAATGAATTATTAAAGAAAAATACAGGGAAAATAGTTGATTTAACGTATTTACCGACTGAGCAACTAGGTAGAATTGTAGAGAGTCGCAAAGCGATTTTTGATATTT
>JACCEE011269619.1_pt1 | contig 29569 bp, 26 predicted proteins | sample 7449931 | NCBI WGS metagenome assembly JACCEE01 (sample SAMN15323457, study PRJNA562643) | freshwater metagenome | isolation source: river surface water | place: USA:Blue River Watershed | collected 2017-08-19 | reverse complement strand
GCGATCGTGCTGGTCGGCCATGTGACCAAGGAAGGCGCGCTGGCCGGCCCGCGCGTGCTGGAACACATGGTCGATACCGTGCTGTATTTCGAGGGCGACACGCACAGCAGCTACCGGTTGATCCGCGCCATCAAGAACCGCTTCGGCGCCGTCAACGAGATCGGCGTCTTCGCCATGACCGAGAAGGGGCTGAAGGGCGTCAGCAACCCGAGCGCGATCTTCCTCAGCCAGCACAGCGCACCGGTGCCGGGCAGCTGCGTGCTGGTCACGCTCGAAGGCACGCGCCCGCTGCTGGTCGAGGTGCAGGCGCTGGTGGATGCCGGCGGCCCCAGCCCCAGACGCCTGAGCGTCGGCCTCGACCGCGACCGGCTGGCGATGCTGCTGGCGGTGCTGCACCGACACGCCGGTGTGTCCTGCGCGGATCAGGACGTGTTTGTCAACGCGGTCGGCGGCGTGCGCATCGGCGAGCCGGCGGCCGACCTGGCGGTGCTGCTGGCCATCACCTCGTCCTTGCGCGGCAAGGCGCTGCCGCAGGGCTTCCTGGCCTTCGGGGAGGTCGGGCTGGCAGGCGAGGTGCGCCCGGCCCCGCGCGGGCAGGAGCGCCTGAAGGAAGCCGCCAAGCTCGGCTTCACCACCGCGATTGTGCCCAAGGCCAATCTGCCGAAGAAGTCCGACAGCAGCCTGGCCAAGGCGCTCGAAGGCATGACGATCCACCCGGTCGAGCGCATCGAGGAGGCGCTGGAAGTCGTACGCGGCTTTTGAACGCCGGGGTACAACTCAGCCGAACCGCGGCAGCAGGTCTATCAGCCTCTGGTTGCCACGCAGGACATGGCCAAAAGACGCCACCCGCGACACGGAGCGGTTATGCCGCAAAGGTGTCATGATCTGTTGTCCTGACTGGATGCGAATGTCGAACAGGCCGGCGCACGTCTCAGCATCTCGGCGGCCAAGTCCTCGAAGGAGGCGCGCGCCTGGCCACGCAGCACGCCCTCGGCCAGCAGCGCCGACACCCACTGGCCCGGGTCCGTCGTCACCGTGTAGTTCAGCACCGTGCGCGCCGGACCAGCAGGGTTCAGGCTGGCAGCCATCTCCATCGACCTGACGTCGCCCGACACCAGCTTGCCGCTGACGCGCCAACGCTCGGGCTCCAGCGTCACATCGTAGACGGTCCGGATCTCGACGCCCACATTGCCCCAGCCCACCCAGCCCAGCTGACTGACCCGCCTGCGCTGCGGCGCCAGCGACTCCACGCTGCTGGAGCGCAAGTTGCGGATGAACCGGCTAGCCTGGCCATAATCGGTCATGACCTCCCAAGCCACCTGGGCTGGGGCCGGGACGTCCAGTCGCACCGTCACGCGCACCTGCTCGCCCAGACGGTTCGAGTGCAGTTCCAGCGCGGTAGAGCAAGGCTCAAAGGCTTTGGCTGGCAGCAGCGTGGCTAGGCCGGCCATCACGGCCAGCCGCCCGAAAAACCGGCCTGCAATCACCAGGGGTGCTGCCAAGCCACAGTCACGCCGCTGGGTGCCGTCAGCAGGCTGACGCGGCCACCGGCCCTGGTCTCAGTGAAATACTCGGCCCAAGCATAGCCTAGGGCGCCTCCGGCAATCGTGTCCTTCCAATGATGCTTGTCGGCCTGGACCCGCGCCAGCGCCGTCAGGCTTGCAGCACCGTACAGCAGGTAGGGGCTGACCGCCCCGGCATAGCGCTTGTCCAGGTAGCGCGCCGAGGCAAACGCCACCGCCGCGTGGCCGGACGGAAAACTCTTGTCATCCGATCGGTCGGGTCGCAGCTCCGAGACCTGGGATTTCAGGATCTCGGCACTGCCGACGGTGGCGCCCAGCGTCCAGGCCAGCTGAGCGACGCCATCGACATCCCGGTCACGGTAGGTATAGGCCGCAGCCAGCGTCGGCAGGCCTACGGCCAGCAGGTCGGAAGCCATACCCCAAGCCTGACCACCGGCGTGGCCTTGAGCCGCCAGAATCATACCCATCAAAAAAGTGGCTGTTTTTTTCATAAAACACGTTAAATATAATGTTTTTCCATATCTATGGTAACATTGATAGCAGTAGAGAATCAGCGGAGTACGCTGAAAACCAAATGAAACGCGATGCTTGAAGGCATCGCTGTTGCGGTAGCCGTGGCAGCTTCAAATCCGACTTGTGAGAGTGCAGTCTCTACCTTGAGGCGGCACGAAATTTTGTACTGTGGCAAAAAACTCACACCCCTACTTGGCATTCATTGCTAAAATGATTTCTCCATCATCCACTTTGCAAGGACACCACATGAAACTGACACAAATCCTGGCTGCCGCTGCCATGATCGCCCTGGCTGGCCAACCGGCACTGGCTCAAAACCAACCCGCTGGCGCCACTGCTGCCACTGGTTCTGCAGTTGGCACTGTCAGTACCGCAGCCATCGTGGCCGGTGCGGTTGTGGCTGCTGTAGTGGTTTCTGCCATGACCGACGGCGACACCACGACCACGACCACGACCGTCACCCGATAAGCTGACCCGCGTTTTCAGGTCATTGGCGCCCCACGGCGCCAATTTTTTTGATGACTCTGCTCAGAAGCTTCTCCCAAGTCACCTTCCTTTTTCTGGCTGGATGGTGGCTCAGTGGCTGCGCCAGCAATACTCCGCCTTATGTCAAGGCGGCGCAATCGCTCTGGGCATCTGGCGATACAGTCAGCCTGCCGAACCTACCAAACCTGGCCTATCGCTACCTTCACATTAGGGCTAACGACGCCCCACCGGCCATCCTGGTACTCGGCTACGAGGATCCCCATCCCCAGGGGCTGATCGAAGTCTGGTACTCGGCCAAGCAAGAAGTCATCAAGACGCAAAACGGGCGCATCATCAGCACGGCTGGCCTGCCCATCAACTGGGAGCGGGTACACAGTCCCCAAGCCCCCGCCACCTGGCTCGACATCCCATCACAAGGCAGCAGTTACCAGCGGCTGCGCGACCAGAGCCCAGGCTACCAATCCAATGTGGCCGATGAAGTAATCGTAAAGCCCCATGCCGGTCTGCCCGACATCACGCTACCAACAACGTTAGCCACCGCCGCAGCCAAAAATCTGCACTGGTTCAGTGAAAGCAGCATCAGCCGGTCTGCCCCACTACCGCTTGCCTGGTTTGCCTGGGGGTCACATCGCGGACAACCCAGCATCGTCTACTCTCGCCAGTGCCTCAGCCCCCAATACTGTCTGCAGCTACAACGTTGGCCGCAAGAACCCGCCCAACCATGAACTTCCGCGTCCATCGCATCGCCTTGGCCGCTGCAGCCTGCCTGCTTGCCTCCACTGCCCATAGTCAAGTCAACCGCACGACATTGAGCTTGATCGATGCCGTGCCCATAGGGGGCGAGAGACTGAGCGACTGGCTGCTGCGCAACGCCGGGCCCAACGCCGACACTCTCTCCTTGCACTGGCGCGTGAATTCCGAGCGTCACCCGCAGGAACAGTTGCGCCAAGCGGTGCTGCAAAACCTGCGCAACAGCCCCGCCCTGAGCGAGTGGCTGCGTTCACTGCCATTGACTGGCCGCCTGCCGCTGGCCAGTAGCGACGCGCGCTGGCTGCAAAGCGCCCCGCAGCAAGACCCGATATTGGACGCTCACCAATCCGTCATCCTCGCCCCACGACCCACCCAAGTGGCGGTGCTTGACGGCCTGGGACAGATCTGCCTGCAACCGCATATTCCCGGCGCGCTGGCCCTGCAGTACCTGCAGGCGTGTGCAGGCTCCGCTGAGCCCGTTGAAGTCGATCGCGTCTGGCTGGCGCAACCCGATGGTCGCGTCAGCCAGGCCGGCATTGCCGCCTGGAACCAGGGACCACAAGACGAACCGGCACCCGGCGCCTGGATTTGGGCCCCCAACCGCAAGAGTGGGTTTTCCAACGCGCTCTCAGACAATCTGGCGCGGTTTCTGTCCACGCAGCTACCCGCTGAATTCTTGCGGATTGAAAAGGCTCGGCTTGCAACACAAAGTGCCAGCCCTGCCGAGCAGCCCCCCCGCGCCGCTGCCGTCACCAGCAACGACTGGGGCGAAGCCGGCTATCTGCAAACCCCCAGCGCACGCATGTCCGGTGCGGGTAACATGCGCTTTCACGTCAGCCGCGTATCACCCTACACGCGTGTAAGCATCATGCTGCAGCCGCTGGACTGGTTCGAGGCAGGATTCCGCTATACCAGCGTGTCCAACCGGCTCTATGGTCCTCAAGACTTTTCGGGCGATCAGTCGTACAAAGACAAATCAATCGACCTCAAGTTCCGCCTCAATGAAGAGGATCCCCTCTGGCCAGAAGTTTCTGTCGGCCTGCGCGACGGCGGCGGCACCGGCCTGTTCTCGAGCGAATACCTGGTTGCCAGCAAGCGCTGGGGCAACTGGGACGCCACCCTGGGCCTGGGCTGGGGCAATCTGGGCAGCCGAGGCAACGTCAGCAACCCACTGGTCGGCTTGTTCGGCAACGACTTCAAGATACGGCCTGCCCCCTCAACAGCCACCGGTGGAACCGCCAATACCAGTGGCTGGTTCAAAGGCCCCACAGCCCTGTTTGCCGGGGTGCAGTGGCACTCGCCTGCTGACCGCTGGATCGTCAAGGCAGAGCTGGACGGCAACAATTACCAGAATGAACCGCAGGGCAACCAGCAAGCCGTCCGATCGCCGCTCAACTTCGGCGTGGTCTATCGCTACTCCCCCAACATCGACTTGACGCTGGGGGTGGAACGCGGCAATACGGTCATGACTGGTATCACACTGCATGGCGACTTGGGGAAACTGCATTCCCCAAAGTTGCTCGACCAGCCATTGCCTGCCATCGCGGCTCAAGCTCCCGGGCCCGGTCAAGGCCAGCCCATACCCAATCTGGCGCAGACCCTCGGACTCTATACCGGCTGGCAAATCAAGCAGATAGACGAGCAACTCAACCGCACCACCGTGGTGGCAGAAGTCGATGCCGGCCTCTACCTGCAAGAGCGCATACAGCGAGCCATCACGCTACTGCACAACAACATTCCGGTCAGCAGTCAGCAGTTCGAACTGCAACTGCAAAGCAAAGGACTGCCGCTCAGCACTCTGGTAGTGGACCGGGCTGAATGGCTGTCACAACACACCACGGCTCAGCCACCCAGCCAACGCCTGTCAGCACAGGCTCTCCAGGCGGCCAGTCACACTGACAAGATCAGCCCTGCCGCCACACAGCCAAGCTGGCGAGCCTCTGCAGACGAACTGGACTGGGAAATAGCCCCCAGCTACCGCCAGATTCTGGGCGGGCCCAGCAACTTCTTCCTGTACCAGCTAGGGGTACAAGTCAAGTTGGACAAAAACCTGGGACAAAACACCTGGGTCAGTGGCAACGCCAACCTGCGCCTGCTCGACAACTACGACAATTTCAAGTACGACGGCAACAGCAAACTGCCACCGGTACGCACCTTGCAGCGCCAGTTCGTCACCACCTCGCGTGCCACGCTGCCGCTGCTGCAACTTACACATGTGGAGCGACTGGGGAGCAGCCACTATTTCAGTGCCTACGGCGGCATGCTGGAGTCCATGTATGGCGGGGTGGGTGCCGAATGGCTTTACCGCCCTTGGCACAGTCCCGTGGCCTTCGGCATCGACGCCAACCATGTGCGCCAGCGCGACTTCGATCAAAAACTGGACTTCCGCGACTACTCGGTCAACACCGGGCACGCCACTCTGTACTGGGACACGGGCTGGAACGACCTGCATGTCAAGCTCAGCGCAGGCCGCTATCTGGCGGGTGACAAGGGCGCCACGCTGGACCTCAAGCGGACCTTCCAGAACGGCGTTGCCATCGGTGCCTGGGCCACCAAAACCGATGTGTCGAAGGAGCAGTTCGGCGAAGGCAGCTTCGACAAAGGCATCTACGTCAGCATTCCATTCGACGCCATGCTGCCGCTCTCCAGCTCAAGCACGGCAAACCTGGTCTGGAACCCCTTGACACGCGATGGCGGCGCCATACTCAACCGCCGCTACCCCCTGTTCGACCTGACGCAGGCCACCGGGCCGCGTGCATTCCAGTGGTCGGCAGCCTTGCCTGGCAAACAACAGTCAGCTGACGACAACAGCTACATCCTGCCTGAGCCGCGTACAGGCCTGTCGTCCGGTTGGGGGAACAGCAGCCGTCTGCTTGGCCAGCAAATCGCCGACATTCCGGGCCAGAGCTGGCTGTGGGCGGGCGGTGCCGTGCTGGCCAGCAGCCTGCTGGACGGGCAGGCAAACCGCTGGGCACAGCAGCACCAAGGCGGCAAGTGGGGCCAGGCAGCCTCCGCGGCCAACGTCATGCCCTACCTGCTGGCAGCGGGAGCAGGTGCCCTCTACACAGGCATTGCCGGCGAGCCAGCAGCACAAACTGCCGATACCGCCCTGCGTGCCGCAGCCTACACCTTGGGGGCCAACTTGTTGCTGCGCGGTACGGTGGGCCGCTCCCGTCCGCTCGACGGGCATGGCCAAGCCCATTTCGACGGCTTCAGTGGCAAAGCCTTCCAGTCGGGATTTGCCTCCAACCACACTGCGCTGGCTTTTGCCCTGGCGACACCGTTCGCACAACGGCATGACATGCCATGGCTGTACGGCGTGGCAGGTGCCACGGCACTCGGTCGGGTGCAAAAGCGGGAGCACTGGCTGTCCGATACCGTGGGGGGAGCACTGCTCGGCTACGGCATGGGTACCCTGCTCAACCAGCAATACAAGCTTGGCCGTGTCCAACTGCAGTGGCAGGGGGACAGCGTCAGCGCAAACTGGCAATTCTGATCATAATTAGGTTTTAATTCACATAAATCAGATCATTTATTATTTTTCGGTACGATAAAATATCGTATCTCTAATGTCTGCATCTGCCACGACATTGCGGTAGCCATGGCTACGACCAAACTTGATCGCCCGCTTGCGCACCAGCTCAGCAGCGACGCGGCCTTGAAAAATTGATGCCCTCGCGTCTCCCCCTTTCCGTTCAAGCGGCAAGACCGACTTGAGCAGCCTGTCATCCCAGCCAAAGAACATGAACATTTTCCTGACCCTCAGACCGTCAAGGCTCCATCTCAGCCTGGCAGTGGCCGGCCTGTTGAGCTGTTCGGGCATCGCGTCGGCACAGTCGGTGCCAGGCGTAGGACTTGGTGGCGCAGACAGCAACGCACCGGCTACCAACATGATCCCGGGCGGTGGTAACTGGGCACTACCCGCTCCCAGCGCCAATGCACGCAGTGGCTTGCTGGCTCCCGGAGCGCAGTTGCCACGCAATGCGATCGACAACGCGCAACCTGCCATGGCCGAGCTCACGCCCGAACTGCAGCGTCCGGCACAGCCCCCCAAACCCAGCCAGTTCCAGCGTTTCGTGCAGGAATCGACCGGCAAGCTGCTGCCGGTCTATGGTGCCGAACTGTTCAGCCAACCGCAGACCTACACCCCGGTCAGCAACATCGCGCCGCCGGCCAACTATGTGCTCGGCCCGGGCGACGAAGTGCAACTGCAGGTCTGGGGCGCGATCGACCTGGCCACCAAGCTGGTGGTCGACAGCAAGGGCCAGATCACCATCCCCAAGGTCGGCGCCGTGACCGTGGCGGGCATCAGCGTCGGCAAGCTCGAGCCCACGCTCAAGGCCCATCTGGGCAAGGTGTTCACCAATATCGAGCTGTCCGCCAGCGTGGCCAAGCTGCGCAGCATCCAGGTTTACGTGGTGGGCCAGGCGCAACGTCCCGGCACCTACACCTTGTCGAGTCTCAGCACACTGGTCAATGCGCTGTTCGCCAGCGGCGGCCCCAATGCCAACGGCTCCATGCGCGCCATCCAGCTCAAGCGCGGCGGCCAACTGATTGCCGAGATCGATCTGTACGACTTCATCGCCAAGGGCGATAGGCTCAACGACCCCTCGCTACAACCGGGCGACGTGATCGTGATTCCGCCGGCTGGCGCGCGCGTGGCCGTCACCGGTGCCTACGACCAGGCAGCCATCTACGAGGTCAAGCACGGGCGCAACAGCGTCGGCGACCTGCTGGCGCTGGGCGGTGGCGTTCCCACGCTGGCCACGCCGCAGAAGGCCTTGCTGGAACGCATCGACCCCAGCAATCAGGCATCGCCGCGCCAGGTGCAGGAAATAGCCCTGGCCAAGGACGGCCTGCAGCAGCCTCTGCGCGACGGCGACGTGCTGACCCTGCTGCCGATCAGCCCGGCTTTCGGCAACGCCGTCACGCTGCAAGGCTCGGTGGCTCAGCCCTTGCGCCATGTCTGGACATCGGGCATGAAGGTGGCCGACCTGATCCCCGAGCGCGAAGCACTGATCAACAGCGACTATTTCAAACAGAAAAACAGCCTGGTGCAATTCACCGACAAGCTGGACAAGTCCAGCTCGGGCAACGAGATTTTCAGCAAGTTCAGCAAGACCGAAGGGCAGATCAACTGGGACTACGCCGTGATCGAGCGCCTGAACAAGGACACGCTCACCACCCAGCTGATCCCGTTCAACCTGGGCAAGGCCGTGCTGCAGCGCGACCCCGAGCACAACCTGCCGCTGCAGCCGGGCGACGTGGTGTCGATCTTCAGCCAGGCCGACCTGCGCCTGCCGACCGAACGCCAGTCGCGGCTGGTGCGCATCGAGGGTGAAGTCGCGGCTCCCGGCGTCTATCAGGCCAAGCCAGGCGAAACGCTGCGCCAGGTCATCCAGCGCGTTGGAGGCCTGACACCGCAGGCCTATGTCTTCGGCACCGAGTTCACACGCGAATCGGTGCGCAAGCAGCAGCAGAAGAACCTCGACCAGCTGGTGGCCAAACTCGAAGCCTCGCTGTCATCGCAGTCCAGCAGCCAGTTCTCCAACCTCGGAGCCGAGCGCGCCGCACAAGCCGCCACGCTGCTGGAGGCGCAAAAGCAGAACCAGCAGCAACAACTGGCCCGACTCAAGACCCTGCGCAGCAATGGTCGCGTCGCGCTGGAAATGGCACCGGGCCAGAACAGCCTGGCCGCACTGCCCGACGTCCCGCTGGAAGACGGCGACCGCATCGTCGTGCCTTCGGCGCCGGGCTTTGTGGCGGCGTTTGGCGCCGTCAACAACGAAAACGTGTTTGTGTACAAGCCGGGCCGCACCGTCGATGACGTGCTGCGCATCGCTGGCGTGAGCGAGGACGGCGAGCTCGACCAGGCCTTCGTGCTGCGCGCCGACGGTACCGTGGTCGCGCGCAAGGACCGCTCGGGCTGGTTCAGTGGCAGCTTCGACTCGCTGGCACTCATGCCGGGCGACACCGTGGTGGTGCCGCAGAAGGTCGATCGCGAAAGCAAGTGGACGTTCATCACCCGCGTGGTCAAGGACTGGACGCAGATCCTGGCTAACCTGGGCCTGGGCATCGCGGCCATCAACTCGCTGTAAGGGCTGGACATGAACGACCAAGTCAATCGCAACAGCTCTGACGAGCAAGCCGAAGACGAGATCAGCCTGCTCGACCTGCTGCAAACCGTTGCCGACAACCTCAAGCTGCTAACGCTTGGGCCACTGGCCGTGGGCGTGACCGCGCTGGGCATCAGCTTCGCCATCACGCCCACTTATACCGCCAAGACCCAATTCCTGCCACCGCAACGGCAGCAAAGCGCCATGGCCGGCATGCTGGCCAGCCTGGGAGGGCTGGGGGGCCTGGCAGGCGCAGCGGCGGGCCTGAAAAACCCGGGTGACCAGTATGTCGCCTACCTCAAGAGCAATTCTGTCGAGGACGCGTTGATCGAGCGCTTCAAGCTGCAGGAACGCTACGAAGCCAAGTTCAGGCAGGACACACGCGACCAACTCGAAAAGAAAGCTCGCATCAGCAGCGGCAAGGACGGCCTCATCACCGTCGAAGTCGATGACACGGACGCCGTCATCGCAGCCGAGCTGGCCAACGGCTTTGTCGAAGAACTCGGCCGGCTGCTCGACCGGCTGGCGGTGACCGAAGCGCAGCAGCGGCGTCTGTTCTTTGAAAAGCAGCTCCAGCAGACCCAGGGCAAGCTGACCCAGGCTGAACAGGCATTGCGCAGCAGCGGCGTCAATGCGTCGGCATTGAAAAGCAACCCGCAGGCTGCCGTCACGGCGGTGGCGCAATTGCAAGCCCAGGTCACCGCGCAAGAAGTCAAGGTGGCCAGCCTGCGCGGCTACCTGACCGAATCGGCCCCGGACTTCAAGCAGGCCATGACCGAACTGGGCGCGCTGCGCGCCCAGCTCAACAAGCTTGAAGCAGCCGGCAACGTCCAAGGTGGCGCCGATTCCGACTATGTAGCCCGCTACCGCGAATTCAAGTACCAGGAGACCTTGTTCGAGCTGTTCGCCAAACAGTACGAAATGGCCAAGATCGACGAAGCGCGTGAAGGTGCAGTGATCCAGGTGGTGGATATCGCCCAGCCGCCCGAGAAAAAGTCCAAGCCGAAGAAAGCGTTGATCGCCGTACTGGCCACGCTGGGCAGCGGTTTTGCACTGCTGCTGTATGTGTTCGTGCGACAGGCACTGCGCAATGCCAGCCAGTCGCCCGAATCAGCTGAAAAGATCGGTCGTATCAAGGCGTCGTTCCGCCGGGCTTTCGGCCTGAAGCCAAACCCAAGCGCATGATGGAAACACTCAATGCCGCGCTGGTCGGCTTTGCCACCGCGCTGTCCATGTGCGTGATGCTGGTGCTGACCAAGCGCTGGCACGGCCATCTGACGCTGGATGGCACCGATGGCGTGCAAAAGTTCCACACCGCCCCCACGCCCCGCATCGGTGGCCTGGGCCTGCTGTTGGGACTAGGCGCTGCCTGGTACGCCTTGCCACAGGGCAGCGCAGTCGATGGTCTGCTGAGCCAGATGCTGCTGGCTGGCCTGCCCGCCTTCCTGTTCGGCACGGCTGAGGACCTGACCAAGCGCGTCGGCGTGCGCGAGCGCCTGCTGGCGACCATGGCCAGTGGCGTGCTGGCCTGGTGGATCACCGACATCAGCATCACCCGCGTCAACGTCTGGGGGCTGGACGAGTTGCTGGTCTGGCTGCCGCTGTCGGTGGCGTTCACCGCCTTCGCCGTCGGCGGGGTGGCCAACGCCATCAACATCATCGACGGCTTCAACGGCCTGGCCAGCGGCACGCTCATCATCTGCTATGGCGCCATGGGGCTGATCGCACACCAGGCCGGCGACAGCAATCTGACGCAACTCTGCCTGCTGCTGGCCAGCGTGACGGCGGGCTTCCTGCTGGTCAACTTCCCGTTCGGCAAGATCTTCCTGGGCGACGGCGGCGCTTACCTGATGGGCTTCCTGCTGGCCTGGGTGGCGGTGCTGTTGCTGGCACGCAACCCGACCGTGTCGGCCTGGGCGCCGCTGCTGGCATGCGGCTATCCTGTTCTGGAAGTGCTGTTCAGCGTCTGGCGGCGCATCGGCCGCGCACTGCACCCCGGCCACCCGGACCGGCTGCATCTGCACAGCCTGGTCAAGTCGCGCATATCACGCAAGCAACTGGGGCACTGGCCGTCCGTATTGCGCAACGCCTCGGTCTCGCCGTTGATGTGGCTGTACGCGCTGGTGCCGGCCTCGCTGTCCGTCATGTTTGCCACCAGCACTATCTGGCTGATCGGCGGTTTCCTGATCAGTGCTCTGCTCTATTTGGTTTTCTATTCCAAGCTGATTTACTTTGGCTGGAAGCTGCCCAAGTTTTACTGATCCCCAAAAGTGCCAATTGAGCGACATGTTTTCAATCGAGATCACTACAGGGACTTGCTTTCAAGCATCAGAAAAAGACACCCTGCTGACTGCAGCAGAAACCTCTGGAAAGCACTTTCCCTACAGTTGCCGAACCGGCCGCTGCAGCACCTGCAAATGCAAAATGATCAGTGGCACCAGTGTTGCACTGCATGAAGAACTTGGCCTGACAGAATCCGAAAAGGCAGAAGGCTGGATTCTGAGCTGCGTCCGATCCGCGACCAGCGACATGGTGCTGGAGGTCGAAGATCTGGGTGAAGTCAGTTTGCCTGCAGCAAAGACCGTCCCTTGCCGAATTCAGGAACTGAATCGCCTGGCCGACGACGTCATGCAAGTTCGCCTGCGCCTGCCGCCGACCGCTGACTTCTCGTATCTTCCGGGGCAGTACATCGATGTGATCGGACCTGCCGGCATCCGCAGAAGCTACTCGCTGGCCAACGCCCATGCTACCGACAAGCACCTGGAGCTTCACATACGTGCGGTACCGGGTGGCACCATGAGCGAGTACTGGTTCGAGCAAGCCAAGGTCAATGACCTACTGCGTCTGAACGGTCCGCTGGGCACCTTCTTCCTGCGGCAAATCGCCGGTCTGGATCTGGTCTTTCTGGCTACGGGCACCGGTATCGCGCCCGTCAGGTCCATGCTCGCAGGCATGAGCGCCTTCTCAGCTGAGCAACAGCCCCGTTCTGTCACCCTCTACTGGGGTGGTCGTAAGCCCCAAGACCTGTATTGCGACGTGACTGAATTCTCTGGATCAGCCCGATATGTGCCAGTGCTCTCACAAGCAGACGACACCTGGTCCGGTGCCCGTGGCTACATCCAGCAGCAATTGCTCAAGGATATGTCCGATCTGAGTCAGGCAGCGGTGTATGCCTGCGGCTCCGACGCCATGATCCAGGGTGCCAAAGCCTTGCTGAGCAGTGCCGGGCTGCCGACACACCGTTTCTACTCCGACGCCTTCGTCTGTTCGGCATCGGTCTAATTCATTTCAAGGTTGATCTCATGAAGGCAGTGATTCTTGCAGGCGGTTTGGGAACGCGATTGAGCGAAGAAACCTCTCTTCGCCCCAAGCCGATGGTGGAAATCGGTGGCAAGCCGATTCTCTGGCATATCATGAAGATGTACTCCCATCACGGGATCAACGATTTCGTGATCTGTTGCGGCTACAAGGGATACTTGATCAAGGAGTATTTCGCCAACTACTTCCTGCACATGTCCGATGTCACCTTCGACATGAAGTCGAACGTGATGAATGTCCATCAGAAACGCGCTGAGCCCTGGACGGTGACATTGGTGGATACTGGTGACAGTTCGATGACCGGCGGGCGCCTACGCCGCGTCGCTGATTACGTCAAGGACGAAGAGGCATTCTGCTTCACCTATGGCGACGGTGTCGGCGACAACGATATCGCAGCCACCATTGCCTTCCACCGCAGCCATGGCAAGGCTGCCACCTTGACGGCAACCTATCCGCCCGGTCGGTTTGGCGCGCTTGACATTCAAAACGGTCAAGTCAAAAGCTTCAAGGAAAAGCCGCGTGGCGATGGCGCCTTGATCAATGGTGGATTTTTCGTGTTGTCGCCAAAGGTTCTTTCGTTGCTGGATGGTGACGAAACCGTCTGGGAGCAAGAGCCGTTGATGAAGCTGGCTGCAGATGGTGAACTGATGGCCTATCCGCATTACGGATTCTGGCAGCCGATGGACACCCTGCACGACAAGAACACACTGGAAAAAATGTGGACCAGTGGCACCGCTCCCTGGAAAAAGTGGGACTAAAATGATCCCCCGGCAAACCAACCCAGCATTCTGGCAAGGCAAACGGGTGCTGCTGACCGGCCACACCGGTTTCAAGGGCAGCTGGCTCAGTCTGTGGCTGCAGTCCATGGGTGCCGTGATCCGCGGCGCGGCACTGCAACCACCCACCGCACCAGCGCTATTCAACGTGGCACGGGTCGCCAACGGGATGGATCACCAGATCGCCGACATCCGGGACTATGCAGCCGTACAGACGCTGATGTCTGATTTCCAGCCAGAAATCGTCATCCACATGGCAGCCCAGCCGCTAGTGCGCCTGTCGTACCAGCAGCCGATAGAGACCTATGCCACCAACGTGATGGGCACGGTCCATGTGCTGGAAGCGGCACGACACGCCGGTTCGGTGCGCGCCATTGTCAACATCACGACGGACAAGTGCTACGAGAACCGCGAGTGGGTCTGGGGCTATCGCGAAGACGAGCCCATGGGTGGTCACGACCCCTACTCCAACAGCAAGGGCTGCGCGGAACTGGTCAGCAGCGCCTACCGCAGGTCCTTCCTGAAGGAGGCCGGTATCGCGATGGCCACGGCCCGCGCCGGCAACGTCATCGGCGGTGGCGACTGGGCGGCTGACCGCCTGGTGCCCGACATCCTGCGCGCGCTGGAAAAGCGCGAACCCGTGCTGATCCGCAACCCGCACGCAATCCGCCCCTGGCAGCATGTGCTGGAGCCGCTGTCAGGTTATCTGCTGCTGGCAGAACGCCTGTACGAGCATGGTCAGGCTGACGCAGAAGGCTGGAACTTCGGTCCCCGCGACGAGGATGCCCGTCCGGTGCAGTGGATCGTCGAGCATCTCTGTGAAAACTGGGGCCAAGGCGCCACTTGGGCCTTGCAGCCTGGCGACCATCCGCACGAAGCCAACTTCCTCAAGCTGGATATTTCCAAAGCGCGCCAACGCCTGCAGTGGACTCCACGCTGGTCGCTGGAAACCGCGCTCAACCGCATCACCGACTGGCATCAGGCCTGGCTGTCTGGTCAGGACATGCGCGACTACTGCCTCAATCAAATCACCCAATATCAAGCTGACGCATGAGCACTTCCACCGTTACCTTCCAACCCGCGCTGGACAAACTGCGCAGCCAGATCAGCGAACTGGTCCAGCAATACGCCGACATCGCCTATGCCCCCAAGCCCTTCGTGCCCGGCCAGAGCGCCGTACCGGTGTCCGGCAAGGTCATCGGCGCGAAGGAACTGCAACTGATGGTCGATGCCTCGTTGGACGGCTGGCTGACCACTGGCCGCTTCAACGCGCAGTTCGAGCAGCGACTGGCGGAATTCCTGGGCGTCAAGTACCTGATCACGGTGAACTCCGGGTCGTCGGCCAACCTGGTAGCATTCTCGACGCTGACCAGCCCCAAGCTGGGTGAGCGCGCCATCAAGCAAGGCGACGAAGTCATCGGCGTGGCTGCCGGTTTCCCGACGACAGTCAACCCGATCCTTCAGTTCGGCGCCGTGCCGGTGTTCGTCGACGTGGACCTGGCTACGCACAATATCGACGCCAGCCAGATCGAAGCAGCCATCACGCCCAAGACCAAGGCCATCATGCTGGCCCACAGCCTGGGTAACCCGTTCAACCTGGACGTGGTCACCGCGCTGTGCAAGAAGCACAACTTGTGGCTGGTGGAAGATTGCTGTGACGCGCTGGGCGCCACCTACAACGGCCAGCTGGTCGGCACCTTCGGCGACATCGCCACGCTGAGCTTCTACCCCGCCCACCACATCACCATGGGTGAAGGCGGTGCGGTGTTCACCAACAATGCAGAGCTGAAACTGATCGCCGAATCCTTCCGTGACTGGGGCCGCGACTGCTACTGCCCGCCTGGCAAGGACAACACCTGCGACAAGCGCTTCTGCTGGACCAAGAAGGAGCTGGGCGGCGACCTGCCCGATGGCTACGACCACAAGTACACCTACAGCCACCTGGGCTACAACCTCAAGATTACCGACATGCAGGCGGCCTGCGCGCTGGCGCAGTTGGACCGTTTGGAGGAGTTCATCGCCAAGCGTCGCGCCAACTTTGCGTACCTGAGGAATCGCCTGCAGAGCTGCGTCGAGTTCCTGCACCTGCCTGAAACCACGCCGAATTCCGAACCGTCCTGGTTCGGTTTCCCGCTGGTGCTCAAGGAAAGCAGCGGCGTCAAGCGTACCGACCTGATCAACTTCCTGGAACAGAACAAGATCGGCACGCGCCTGCTGTTCGCCGGCAACCTGACCAAGCAACCCTACATGGCGGGACGCAACTTCCGCGTCAGCGGCGAGCTGACCAACACCGATGTCGTGATGAACCAGACCTTCTGGCTCGGCACCTTCCCTGGGCTTGGTGAGGAACAGCTGGACTATATCGTTGACAAACTCGAAGAGTTCTTCGGAGTCAACTTCTGAGGTTTCGCATGATCCAATCATACGAAACGCATGCTGGTGTTGGCGTTGTCAATGCCATCAAGCAGAAACTGGCGGACGACCAGCCCGTGCTCGGCATCTGGTCGATTATTCCGTCGCCGATGGTAGCGGAAATTCTGTCCCTGTCAGGTTTCGATTTTGCGATCCTAGACATGGAGCACGGTGTCTTCGACCTCGGCTCGCTGGAAGCATGCGTCCGGGCCGTCGAGGTGGCCGGTGCAGCACCGTTGGTGCGCATCCCTGGCATGAATCCCTCGGCTGCGCAATGGGCGCTCGACCTTGGCGCCCACGGCATCGTCGTGCCCCAGGTGCGTGACGCGCAGGACGCTGCGGCGGTCGTCAGTATGGCCAAGTACGCCCCCATGGGCCAGCGCGGCTACAACCCATTTACTCGCGCGGCGGACTACGCCAACCCGGCAGACAATCGTTCGGGCAAGCTAAACAATGATTTTTCGCTGACCTGTGTCATCGTCGAATCGGAAAGCGCACTGGCGGATCTGGATGCCATCTGTGAGACTCCGAGCATTGACGTGGTCTATATGGGCATCTACGATCTGGCGGTGGCACTCGGCGCCAATGGCGACACCCGGAATCCTCGCATCGTCGAGGTCGTGGAGCGCTCGATCGCACGCATCCGTGCCGCCGGGAAGGCTGCGGGCATGATGGTCCGTAATTCTGCCGACATGGCACGGGCGCTTTCCCTTGGTGCCAACTTTTTAGTGTACAGCGTGGACACATTCCTGATCCGCGAAGCCGCTGCTAACGCCGTGAACACCCTTTTCTGCGAACTCAACAAGATCTCGAAGATCGAGACTGCGCCTCACGCGAAGGAACCCTTATGAAGATGCGCGTCGCTGATTACATCGCTTCCCAGCTGCAGAAGGCGGGTGCAAAGAAAGTCTTCCTGCTGAACGGCGGGATGATGATGCATCTGGTGGACACGCTGGGGCGCCCGGGTGGTCTGGAGTACGTGGCTCAGCATCACGAGCAGGCCAGCGCCATGGCCGCTGACGGCTACGCACGACGCAGTGGTGAGCTGGGTGTCTGTTACGCCACCAGTGGACCTGGCGCCACCAACGTGATAACTGGCCTTGCTGGAGCGTGGCAGGACAGCACGCCGGTGCTGTTCCTGACGGGGCAGAGCAAGAGTACGCAGACCATCAAGAAGTCGGGGATCGAGGGGCTGCGCCAGTACGGGACTTTCGAGGTCAACATTGTGCCGGTGGTGAAGTCGATGACGAAGTATGCGGTGATGGTGATGGATCCTCGCACCATTCGCTTCCACCTCGAGAAAGCCTTGCACCTGGCGACCACTGGACGACCGGGGCCGGTGCTGCTGGACCTGCCGCTGGACATCCAGGGGGCGTCGATCGATCCGGATGAGCTGGAAGGATTTGTACCCGATACCGCAGCCGCAGCCGCAGCCATAGACCCAGCACAGATGACCGAGGTAGTGCGCCTACTCTGCGCAGCACGGCGGCCGCTCATCCTAGCAGGTTACGGCGTCCGTTGTGCAGGCGCCGTGGAGTCCTTCCGTGACCTGGTCGATCAACTGGGCATTCCCGTGGCCACGTCACAATTGGGTAAGGACGTAATGTTCTACGAACATCCATTATTCGTGGGCCATCCCGGTCCGAAGGGTGATCGTCCAGGAAATCTTGCCGTGCAAACAGCCGATCTGATTCTCAGCCTCGGCTGCAGCCTGCACGCTCAGACCACTGGTTGGGAAAACGAACTGTTCGCACCTGATGCGGTGAAGATCCAGGTCGAGCTGGATCCGGCGGTACTTGCCCGAGAACAGGTCGGCGTGTCATTGAAGATCCAGGCCGGCTGCACTGAGTTTATTCATGCACTTGCAGCCCAATCGATCGCGATGTCAGATCTCAAGAATTGGCGAGACTGCTGCGCTAGTTGGAAAGATCGGTTCCAAGTGGCCGCCGAGCCGCATGAGCATACACCCGCAGCGATCAACTATTACGACTTTGCCGATGCGCTGAGCCGCGCGCTGGGTGACGACGATTGCGTGATCACAGATGCCGGTTCGGCGTTTTATGTAATGGGTCAGGCGCTGCGCGTAAAGCCGCGCCAGCGATTTCTCTCGTCGGGCTCATTGGGCGCCATGGGCTTTGCCTTGCCAGCTGCCAACGGAGCTGCGGCGACAGGTCAACCAGGCAGCGCGGTCTGCGTGACGGGTGACGGCTCGTTGATGACCAATCTTCACGAACTGGCCACCATGAAGAAGTACGGACTCGACGTGAAGCTGTTTGTCATCAACAACGACGGTTACGTCTCGATGCGGAACACACAACGCGATTTCTGCAACGGACACTATGTGGGCGCCGATGCGGCCAGCGGTGTCTTCATCCCAAGGATTGACGCCCTGGCGCGGTCCTTCGATCTGCCCTATATCCGTTGTGAAGCGCAGGACGATGTCGAGGCGAAGATTCGTGAGACGTTGGCGATGAAGGGTCCAATCGTGTGCGAGGTGGTCGCCATGCGTGACCAGAAGATCATCCCAGCGGTGATCTCCATCAAGCTGAACGATGGACGGATGCGTTCCGCGCCGTTGCACAACATGTTTCCTCACCTGTCCGACGAGGCGTTGAAGCAAGAGATGAGCAAGGCGGCGTCGATATGAGCGCGAGTGCGATCGCCATCGTTGGTGCGAGCAGCCAGATCGCCAAGGATCTGATTCGCTCGTTTGCGGCAGCGGGACGAAAAGACCTCCTGCTGTATGTGCGCCATCTCGATACTACCCAAGCCTGGGTGAAGCAGCAGGGTCTGGAAGCAGTGTGTTCCGTTCATGGCTATGAAGCCTATGGCGAGTTGCCGCATGACGTGGTGATCAACTTCATTGGTGTTGGCGATCCTCGGCGTGCAGCTGAAATGGGGGCGACCATTTTCGAAATCACCACGCGCTTTGACGACATGGTGCTAGAGGAGTTGACTCGACATCCAACACGTCGCTATCTGTTTCTCTCGAGCGGTGCTGCATACGGCAACGCGTTTGCCGAGCCCGTCACGGCCGCCACGCAGGCCATGATCGCCATAAACGACATCCGGCCTCAGGATTACTACGCGACCGCCAAGCTACATGCCGAGGTGCGGCATCGCGCAAGGCCGGATCTGGCTATTACCGACTTGCGTGTCTTCAACATGTTCAGCCGCACGCAGGACATCGAAGCTCGCTTCTTCATCACCGACATCGTTCGAGCGATCCGCGACAAGCGCACGCTGAAGACCTCGGCAGATTGCATAGTGCGGGACTTCATGCATCCGGACGACTTTCACCGACTCGTGGAATGTCTCTTGGCAGCACCTCCGGCCAATTGCGCGGTGGACTGCTATTCTCGTGAACCGATCGACAAGCCTTCACTGCTGCAGGCCATGACCGAACGTTTCGGACTGCACTATGAAGTCATGGACGATGCAACCGTCGCAGTCAATGCGACTGGGGCAAAGCCTCACTATTACTCTCTGAACCGGAAAGCCGCCGAGTTCGGGTACCAACCCGCCTGGTCTTCCCTAGAGGGCATCGTGGCGGAGACAGCGGCCATCCTGAGCCGGACGTCCACTGTGTATTCCACGGAGACAACTCGATGACAACTCGCAAAACCCGCATCGCCATTCTGGGCACTGGCAACATCGGAACGGATCTGCTGATCAAGGCAATGCGCTCGGACGCACTCGAATGCAGGCTCTTCGTGGGACGCAATTTACGATCGGATGGGATGCAGAAAGCGAGCCAACTGGGTGTCCCGATTTCAGACCGAGGCATCGATGCAATTGCTCAGCAGGCTGAGAACATAGACATCGTCTTCGACGCCACCTCGGCAGCAGCTCATCTTGAGCACTGGCCTATGTTGCATAGGCTTGGCAAGACTGTTATCGACATGACTCCCGCAAAAATCGGTGAGCTATGCGTGCCTGCCATCAACACCGAGCAGATCATCAAAAGTCGCACCCAAAACATCAACATGATTACCTGCGGTGGCCAATCCTCAGTGCCTATCGCTAATGCTATCGCTGCGGTCCAGGACGACATCGAGTACATTGAGGTCGCTTCCAGTATCGCCTCGCGCAGCGCCGGCCCCGCCACCCGCGCCAACCTTGACGAATACATCGAGACCACCGAACAGGCGCTGAAGAAGTTCAGCGACGCGCGCCGCACCAAGGCGATCCTGATCCTGAATCCTGCTCGTCCGCCGATCGACATGCAGACTACCATCTACGCGAAGATCGGCAACCCGGATTTGCCCGCGATCCGTGCCTCAATCAATGAAATGATCGAGCGTATCAAACAATATGTGCCTGGCTACCAACTGATCGTGCCTCCTACGATCGAGGGCGATAAGATCATGACTACAGTCAAGGTGCTGGGCAATGGTGACTACCTGCCCCGTTACGCTGGCAACTTGGACATAATCAACTGCGCGGCTATCGGCATAGCCGAACGCATCGCCCGCCAACGGATGGAGTAACGCCATGAGCAAGAGAATTCTGATCAGCGACCCGACGCTGCGAGATGGCAACCACGCTGTACGCCACCAAATTTCGAAAGAGCAATTCGTGGCTTACTGCGCCGCAGCGGATGCGGCCGGCGTGCCCATCGTCGAGGTTGGACACGGCAATGGTTTGGGTGCATCGTCAATGCTGGTAGGGGAATGCGCTCTGACCGACGAGGCAATCCTAAAAACTGCCCGTGAGCATTTGAAGCGATCCAAACTGGCCATCCATGCGATTCCTGGCTTTTGCACCGTCCACAGACACATGTCGATGGCGATGAACCTCGGCGTGGACGTTTTCCGCATTGCGTCTCATTGCACCGAAGCTGACATCACGCAACGTCACATCGAATATGTCCGCAAATGCGGCAAAGAAGTGTATGGGGTACTGATGATGAGTCACATGGCCACACCCGAGATACTGGCCGACGAGGCCCGGAAGATGGAGGCCTATGGCGCCGAAGGGCTGATCATCATGGACTCGGCAGGCACCTACCTTCCCGCCGATGTCACTCTTCGTATCTCGACGCTTGTGGACGCTCTGGACATCCCGATTGGCTTCCACGCCCACAACAACTTGGGCATGGGCATTGCCAACTCGATCGCTGCCGTCGAGGCTGGCGCGACGATCATTGATGGCAGCGCGCGGGGCTTTGGCGCTGGCGCCGGTAATGCTCAATTGGAAGTGCTGGTCGCGGTGCTCCAGCAAATGGGCTTAGAGACTGGCATAGACCTTTACAAAATGCTCGACGCGGCCGATCTGGCCGAAAAGACCATGATCATGTCCATGCCTTACATCTCGTCAACCAGCATAGTCAGTGGCATGTCGGGCGTGTTCTCAGGCTTTATCAAGCCGGTCACTAGCATTGGAGCTCAACATGGCGTTGACCCGCGAGACATTTTCTTTGAACTTGGCCGTCGCAACGCCGTTGCAGGCCAGGAAAGCCTGATCCTCGAAGTGGCGCTGCAACTGAAACAGGCAAAGGAGAGAACTATCCATGGCTGATACCCTTCTTAATCAGATCCGCAAGGACTGCTTGGTTGCAGCTGATGCATTGCCAGCACTAGAAAATCTGCTCCATGGCCAGCATATCGCTGTAGTCGGTGGCCTGGGCTTTGCGGGAACTTGGCTCGCCGAGATGCTCTCTGCGCTGAACGATGAAAGGGGGGTCAGCGTGCGTCTGACGCTGATCGGGCGCGATCTCCAGAAATGGCGCCAGGCCTACCCACATCTAGTGCGCAATGACATTTTTTTGCAGAGTGCGGACATATGCTCACCTTTTGAATTTGCCCACGATACTACGCTTGTGATACATGCGGCCGGTGTTGCCGATCCGCGCGTACAGGCAAGCGAACCACAGAGAATTTACTATTCCAACCTGTTTGGAATAGACAACTCTCTAACCGCTGCCAATAGACTCGAGTCACTGCAACGCTTCGTCAACGTCAGCTCTGGCTTGGTCGTGGGCACCGTTGATACAACTCAGCCGTTGACCGAGGCTGATGTTGGCTTATTAGATTTCAAGCGGTTGCACAACCTGTATGCAGAGACACGCCGCGCCGCTGAAGCAATTGCCGGCAGCTACGCAAGCCAATACCGGCTACCCATAAGCACCGTGCGTCCCTTCACTTTTCTGGGTCCTTTCCAACCGCTAGACGCGCCTTGGGCACTCAACAATTTCATCCGCGACGCGCTCTTTGGTCACGAGATTCGAATTTATGGGGCGGGATCAAGCCGTCGCAGCTATTTGTACGGTAGCGACGTTGCGGCTTGGTTGCTGCAGGCGGCTTTGGTCGGAAAAGATGGCGCCGTTTACAACTTCGGTGGCGACCAAGCTGTATCCCATGAGATGGTCGCACAATGGGTGAGTGAACTAACCAAGCCACAACCCCGAATCTTAGCAAAGACGCGATCCGGTGAAGACCTGCGTAGTCACGACTTTATACCTGATGTTTCGCATACCAATCGTGCATTAGGTGTCAGCGTAACGGTGGATGTGCGGAAGGCCATTCACCGTACCATGCAGTGGCAAGCCTATCTAGGAGGCACGACTCGTCGCCTGCGAGAAGATATGTCTGCACACGCCCTTGGTTGAGTGACAGCAACTGATTTCGTTCCGGCATATTTCAGCACGCCGTCCCCGCCCTCTCATCGCGATGACCTCCCGCCAATGCTACTAACCCTCGCCATCCCCACCTACAACCGCGCCGAGAGTCTTCGCGCCACGCTAATCAGCTTCGCCGGACAGATCGAGCAACAGGCGCTGCGGAACGTCGAGATCGTTGTCTCCGACAACTGCAGCACCGACGCCACGCCTGAGGTCTATACCAGCGTCGCGGCAGCGCATCCTAGTGTCCACATACGGTACTTTCGCAACGCCACGAATCTCGGCTTCGACGGCAACGTGGAGGCGTTGTTCGGCCATGCCGAGGGCCGGTACGTCTGGACTTTTTCGGACGACGACCGCCCCTCGCCTGATGCACTCTCCCGCGTGGTCAATCTCCTGCGCCAGCGCGAGGTCCGCTTCGCGTTCGTCAACTACCAGGTGAGCGTCGATGGAAGCATCCTCCCTTCCCGGTTTGGCGTCGGTCGGGACCGCTGGCTCGCCGCGCGCGACCTGCTTAAGACGATCCATTTCTCCAATAGCCTGATCAGCGCCTGCGTGTTCTATCGACAAGCCTGGCTAGACGCGGGCCCACAGAAGTTCTTAGGCACACAATGGATACACTTTTTCATGGCACGCGAGATCCTACAGTCAGGCGAAGGATTGATCGTCGGACACCCGCTGTTCACGATGATGCAGAGCGGGCTGTATAAGTCACGTGCAGAAAAGTGCCGCGAGGGCAACAACCAAATCGAATTCTACATGCAGGCACATCTGAAGTTTGTCGAGTACGCAAGTGAATTACCGCAATACAACTTCGACCAAGAGACCGCCAAGCTTGGGCATGCTCTGGGACGTAAGGAGGATATTCATCAAGTGATTAATTTCAAACTCACAACACATCAGTACTCCGTACGACAAATCATAGCTACTTGGCTTTTAATGGCGAAGTACCGTTGGAACGATCTGCGATTCTGGTGCCTTATCACGCCGATGCTCGCTACACCAAGTTGGAGCATCAAGCTTGCGCGAGCAGTTTACCAGCCCATCAAGAAATGTTGCCTATGAATTTGATAGCGTTTGCTTTACGTGGCGGTTCTGCGGCCTCTAAATTTCTGCTAGTGATGTACATTGCCACTACATCCGGCAGTCAATTACTAGGGCAAGTTGCAATCTTGACGACATTGACAGCTTTCTTCACACAAGTGGCGGGGCTTGAGATAAATCAGGTTCTGGGTCGTCGCCTCCACGGTCTTGATGCCGAAGAACTGTCGCGTACGCTTTGCGGTCAGGCTATCGCCTCTTTATGTATTTATGCCGTCTTAATTCCAGGCGCGCTACTCGTATATATAGATCAACTCGGTCCTTATTGGTTCTACATTGGGCTAATTTTGATTTTGGAACACTTCATTACGGAAGTCTACCGGTTAAACATACTGCTGCTTCGCTCCATTTTTGCATCCTGCCTGCTCTTCATAAAAAATGCTGGCTGGGTACTCCTTTTCGTTGGACTGACGATTACAAACATCGAACGTCCGTCATTCACATTGTTACTTTATTGTTGGTCCTTCGTCTTACTGCTAATATCGATACCTTTGTTCGCCTCGGCTTGGCGCCACCTTACGATCCACAACGGTCGCAGTACTGCAGCAGCACTTCACTTGGTTCCGCCGTTAGTCAAGGAAGCAAGTCCTTTCCTTGTGTCAGCAACTATCACAGCCGGCGCTGGAGCGATTGACAGACTGATAATCAGCAAATCTTTCACTGAGTCAGAATTAGGCATCTATTTCTTTTTCTCGACTTGTGCCTCCATATTAACACTAGTCGTCGCATTCGGGATAGGTTCTACAGCAGGACCCGATTGTATCAAGATTCACACAACGCAAGGCCACGAGACTTTTTTGAACAGACTCAGACATCTAAAAAAACGATACTGGATCACAGTCTTCTCGACTGCAGCATTGATATTGTCGCTTGCCTGGCCACTTCTAATTTTTTTTAAAAGGGATATTTTTTTCGAAAATATTATTATCTTGGTATGCTTAGTTATTAATGCGGCGTTCATATCCCTATGCGATCCATACAAGCTGGAAGAGTATCTATCAAAACGTGATAGCAGCTTAATTATCGGAAACTCTTTTCACTTCACCACAATTCTCCTAGCAATAAGCGCCGGAGCTTACGCCTCCGAGATAAATGTAGTTGCAGTCGGTATTATGTTATCTTCTATATTGACATTTATTTTTTTTTACATCAAGGGGCCGCACCGCGTTGCGCAACTGATTCGACTTAGTCAGTAATTTTATAAATTTCACAATAGATACTCATTTGCTTTTTAGTGCAGCGTAACACGACGATATTATTACAAAATCAATCCATTAGATACCCACGACATGTGCAAATTTATTTTTGACAAGCCTACTCCACTTGAAAAAGTGTAAAATTTATATGAAAAATTTTCTTGTATTTTTACTAAGTCCGGCATTTATTTTCTTCATATATGACATTATATTTTATTGGTCTTGGACCCCATTTTACGAGTACTCCGAAGGAGTTTTATATTCACTATCTTTATTTTCAATTTTAAATTTTTTTCTTCTTATAAGAATAGTTAAATTTTCAAGAAAAGAAATTTCTTGGCAGGCTAATTCATCACAAAAATCAGGAAAAAATCTAAACATTTTTATAGTTTTTTTTCTAATTCTCATCGGCGTATTTGCACTTTATATGCAACTCGGCGGAAATCTAAACCTAGATTTACAAGAAAAATACAGTGAAGTCAACTCGGAGGGAATATTTTATATTGTTGTAGTACAGATAATAACCTACACATTGATATATGATCTATACATTGGACAGCAAAAACCATTTATATTCTTCGTTGTGCTTTTGTTCGTTATGCTCTCAGCCCTTACCGGCGGAAGAAGTGGCGTCATCTGGACATCATTATTGATATTTTTCATGGCATCAGCGAAATTCAATCTAAAATGGATTTACTTGATATTGACACTGACGTTGATCCTACTTTTTTTTATTTTAACCAGCGTGTTGCGAGGTACAATAAATTTTGATGGGGGCGGTGACGCAATCGGATATTTAGATTTTAATCAAATTTTCACATTCGAAGAAACCATGAGATATACAACCCAATATGGGTCTCAATTTGGAAAATTCTTAGGTGATGTGGCAGATGGATTTTTACCCAGGTCAATAAATCCAGATAAAAAAACCTCCACAGCGTTTACCAGAGAAGTTTTTCCTGAAGTTTGGGAAAGAACTTCTTATACCTCCGGGTTCTATGCAAATCTTGTGTTTGTTTTTGGGTACGTTGGCTTATTTGTTGCACCGCTTTTATTGGTAGGAATGAATGTTTTATACATGAAAGCCATAAATGGGTTTGGCAAAAATAAGATCAATTTTTTGATCTTATTTTTTAGTCTATTTCCACTGCTATTAGTTCGCGGCGGATTATTTGAATTTCGAGTGGTGTTTGCATTTTTTCTGATTTGTTTTGCAATTTTATTGCACTCAATTATCAAGACAAAAATTTTTTAAAAGCAAAAGTGGTAAGCAAATGAACAGCGTTTTAGTAACTGGTGCCGATGGTTTTATAGGGTCACACCTCACCGAAATTCTGGTTGAGGAAGGCTATCAAGTGAAAGCCCTATCCCAGTACAACTCATTCAATTACTGGGGCTGGCTGGAGGACGTGAACTGCCTGAAGGACATTGAAGTCCTGAACGGCGACATCCGTGATCCGCATTACTGCAAGCACATCACCAAGGACGTCGACATCGTTTTCCACCTAGGCGCACTGATTGCGATCCCGTACTCCTACGTCGCACCGGACAGCTACGTCGATACCAACATCAAGGGCACGCTCAACATCTGCCAAGCCGCCACGGAGAACGGCGTCAAGCGCGTGATCCACACATCGACCAGCGAGGTCTATGGCACCGCGCAGTACGTACCTATCGACGAGAAACACCCGCTGCAACCGCAGTCGCCCTACAGCGCCTCCAAGATCGGCGCGGACGCGATGGCGATGAGTTTCTTCAACGCCTTCAACTTGCCGGTCACGATCGCCCGTCCGTTCAACACCTACGGCCCGCGCCAGTCGGCGCGCGCGGTGATTCCAACCATCATCACGCAGATCGCCAACGGCAAAAAGCAGATCAACCTGGGCGACGTCACGCCGACACGCGACTTCAACTACGTGCTAGACACCTGCCGCGGCTTCCTCGAACTCGCACGTTGCGACCAAGCGATTGGCGAGACCGTCAACATCGGTTCCAACTACGAGATCTCAGTCGGCGACACCCTCGCGCTGATCCGTGAGCTGATGGGCAGCGATGTTGAGTTCCTGACCGACGAGCAGCGCATCCGCCCGGAGAAGTCCGAAGTCTTCCGCCTGTGGTGCGACAACACGAAAATTCACGGTCTGACCGGATTCAAGCCAAGGTACGACATCCGCAAGGGACTGCAGGCCACGATCGACTGGTTCACCCAGCCACAGAACCTGGCCAAGTACAAGGCCGATATCTACAACGTCTGAGCCACGCATGTTCGACCGCCTGATCCGCTTCGTGCGGGAGCAATACCGCACCGAAGAATTCATCCCCCTGCACGCCCCCGTGTTTGCCGGGCATGAGCGCGAATATGTCGCCGACACGATTGATTCGACCTTCGTCTCCAGCGTGGGGGCCTACGTTGATCGCTTCGAGCGCGACATGGCCACCTACACACGCAGCCCGCGTGCCGTCGCCACCGTCAACGGGACCGCCGCGCTGCACATCGCGCTCCAGCTCGCGGGAGTAAAGCCTGGCGAGCTGGTCATCACCCAGCCGCTGACCTTTGTCGCGACCTGCAATGCGATCGCCTACTGCAACGCTGAGCCGGTCTTTATCGATGTCGACCGTCACACGCTGGGTCTTTCGCCGGCTACCATGGAAACCTGGCTCTCGGAGCATGCCCAGATTGGCGATGATGGCCTGTGCCGCGCCCTATCTGACAGCAAGGTCATCCGCGCCTGCGTGCCGATGCACACCTTCGGCCACCCGGCTGACCTCGACGGACTGGTCAATGTCTGTGCGCGCTGGAAGATTGCCCTGGTCGAGGATGCCGCCGAGTCACTGGGCAGCTTCTACAAGGGACGCCATACCGGAACCTTCGGCCGGCTCGGGACTCTGAGCTTCAATGGCAACAAGATCATCACGACGGGCGGTGGCGGCATGATCCTGTCTGGCGAGGAACTGGGCCAGCGCGCCAAGCACATCACCACGACCGCCAAGCAGCCGCACCCCTACGAATACGTGCACGACGAGATCGGCTACAACTACCGACTGCCCAACCTGAACGCGGCGCTGGGCTGCGCACAGCTGGAACAGTTGGAAACCTTCATCGCCAGCAAGCGTGAACTGGCGGCGGACTATGCCGAACACTTTAAGGACAGCGACCTTCAGTTCGTCACCGAACCGGCTGGCTGCCGCTCGAACTACTGGCTCAATGCTGTGATCTGTGCTGACCGTGAGCAGCGCGATCGCCTGCTGGCAGAGACGAACGGCCAAGGCGTCATGACGCGCCCGATCTGGGCCCTGATGAACCGGCTGCCCATTTACGCCCACTGCCGACGCGGAGATCTGGTCAATGCCGAGTGGCTGGAGGCACGCGTGGTCAACCTGCCGAGCAGCGTGTTGCCCAAAGGCCATGACTGAGCGCCGCATTGCCGTATTCACCAGCACAAGGGCCGAGTTTGGGCTGCTTCGGCCACTGATGGCAGAGATCGCGTCGCAGCCTGGACTGACACTGCAGACCATTGTGACTGGTACCCACTTGTCACCTGAACACGGTGAGACCTGGCGTGAAATTGCTGCAGCCGGCTTCCCGATCGATGCACGCATCGACATGCAACTGCAAGGAGACGATGCTGTCAGCCTTGCCGCTTCTGCTGCACTAGCTATGACCGGCACGGCACAGGCGCTTGACCGGCTGAAGCCTGACATGCTGGTACTGCTTGGCGATCGCTACGAGCTGCTGGCGGCAGCTCAAGCCGCGGTGCTGGCTCGAATTCCGATCGCACATATCCATGGTGGCGAAACCACAGAGGGTGCCATCGACGAATCGCTCCGACACGCGATTACCAAGCTGGCCCATCTGCATTTCCCAGCAGCCCAGGCCTACGCGCAACGCATATTGCAGATGGGCGAAGCGCCTGAACGCGTCTGGACAGTTGGTGCGCCTGCAATGGACAACATCGCAGGCCTGGAACCAATACCGCTCCAATCGCTAGAGGCTTTCATAGGCATGCCGCTCCGCGCCCCCGCCTTTCTGGTCACCTACCATCCCGTCACACTGGACGGCGACGGTGGACTGGAGGCAATAAACGTCCTGCTCACAGCGCTGGATGAGCGCGCCGGATCTATTGTGATCACCGGCACCAACGCTGACCCTGGGGCCATAGCCATTCGCACTGCTCTCAAAGCGTTTGCCGAATCGCACCCGGGCCGGGTGGCATTGGTCGAGTCCCTCGGCGCACAGCGTTACCTGAGTCTCATGAAGCATGTCGACGCCGTCGTAGGTAACTCATCCAGCGGGCTGCTGGAAGCCCCGGCGGTCGGTGTGCCTACAGTAGATATCGGCAACCGACAGCGCGGACGACTGCGGGCGCCATCAGTGATCCATTGCGATGAGTCGGTCACGTCGATTCGGCAAGCACTTAACACGGCGCTCTCGAACCAGCACCGCCAGCTTGCCGCTCGACGCGAAACACCCTACGGTCAGCCCGGTGCAGCAAGACGCATCGTTGACATACTGCAGAGCGTCAAGATCGAAACCATGGCCAAGCCTTTCGTTGACGCGCCCTCCCTAGGGAAAGTGTTCAAAACTCAGCGCTCCCTGGTGATGGGGGTAACCTGAGACGCGAGACAATATGAGCATGAAGCAGCAAGACCTGGGTCTGAACCTGAGCACGCGGCGCACGCGCAAGGCGGAGTTCCTCGACGAGATGGAGCTGGTGGTGCCTTGGCGTGAACTGATCTCGCTGATCACGAAGGTGGC
>JACCEE012064968.1_pt1 | contig 29594 bp, 28 predicted proteins | sample 7449931 | NCBI WGS metagenome assembly JACCEE01 (sample SAMN15323457, study PRJNA562643) | freshwater metagenome | isolation source: river surface water | place: USA:Blue River Watershed | collected 2017-08-19 | reverse complement strand
GCTTGAATATGACTGTGCAATTTGCACGTTCTCCTAAAAATGAAAGAGCTTATAGTGAACGACCGACTTCACAAGGAAAGCACTATACAACGGTTGGAATTATGGCGAAAGAAGGAATGATTTTTCATCGAACTTTTCAAGGCTATCTTAATAAAGCCTATTTTATTCATAGAGTTGGCTTGGTCTAAATTTAAGCAGTTTATTAAAAGAGTTAAACCTAGATGTGAATTTCATTTATGGCTATCTATTTATTCTGCAATTAAATCTATATCTGTTAGAATTGAAATTTCTATAGAGCCTAAATTTATTTACGAATTAAAATTTGTGAAGAAAATGGCTCTAGGGTCAAATTTGAACCCATTGTATTTCCTGCTAAATCGGTATATTCAACAGCTAAATTAATGTTTTTAACTTTTCCGCACTAGGATTGGTGAACAATTGCGCCGGTTTTTTGGCTACTAATGATCTGACCTTTAGCCGTCGTGTGCGTTGCTTTAAAAACAAATTCGTGATTTTTTAGCGTTGTCGAGTAAGGGAAAAAACGTCCCGCTAAATTGGTATAGTCAGTCTTATTGGTAAAGTGAGGCAATGATTTATAACCTATTGACTTTGTCATATTTAATAAAATTTATGTTTTTAATTAATCTATTTGTCTCATCATTTCAATGATTTTCATTGTTTCGATTGACACTGTAGTCACCCGCATTAATAAATCAATGACAAATTCTTTATAATCAGAAAAACGATAACTATTAAATTGTTCGGCAATGATTTTATCTTTAGGCGTTTTTTCTTTATATTGATCTAATATCCATTCTAATGCAGAACGATTTCCCAGTTTATATTCCCAAGCCAACTCGGGAATCTCGCTTAAATGAGTCTTATCATCAATCAGAATTAAGCCCTTTATTTTATCAGCTTTGAGTTTCGCTTTTGGAATTCTCGCATTCTCTAATTCATAGCGTTTTAACGGATATTTTTCTATGGTTTCATAATTCAAATGCAAATTTATTAATTGCTGACCATAATTAACCCATTGCCAAAAATTTTTATATAAAGGAATACGCGGAAAGTCGCGTTTTAAATTGAGTTCATATTTTGTGCGATATTCGGGATTATGCAGAACGGCATAAACATAATGGAATATATCTATTTTCTGGAGTACAGACTTAAATCTGTACTCCGGATTTTCATAATGCGTTTTAAATTCATTTAATGCCCAATCGGTAATATTATCGTGGCGGTTTCCGGTTTCATCAAAATTGTAAAGAGGCATACATTGTGTTTGCCCACCAGCATTTATTAGACTTGCAAAATCAAAAACATAACTGCTTACAATAGATGCAAATTTGTCTGAGCCATTATTTATGCCAATTATTTTATTATCCTTTTGCAGTATTTTTTTAAAATAACCGATTTCATCATTCATACCTTTATCAAAGTATAAATATGGCATATAAAAAGGTCTTTTCAAACATCTAACTATATTCTTGACTTCAAATCTTAAGTCAATTCCTCTTGTTAAATAATTTTTTAAGTTTCTTGACCATTTAATTTCAGTTCCAATTTCTGATATATTGTTATTTATCTTCATAGTCAACAAGGCATTGTTGTATCTTTCAAAAAAATACTCAACCTTGTTTTTTAGATTGCTTATTTCAAAGTCATAAACCCATTCATCTCGTGCTGTTACAACTCCAGTAGAAAACAATTTAAAAATCGCTTTTTCCGATTTATTGGCTTTAACATCTTTATCAATTAAAGGCATTAAACTTTCAAAATCATTATCGGTTAAATTAAGCCAATTGCCTTTTTCATCCGGTAATACTTTATCAAATTCAATCTGTTTAAATTGAGTATTTTCAAACCACGCTAATTTATCTTCGCGTGGCATTTCATCAGTTAAGGTGAAATAATAAATTTCGGCTTTTTTCATAAAATTAACTTATATTGCATAATCATTAATTTCCTTTTTTCACTAAAAACAACACCGCCACTATTTTGTTTTTTTAATTCGTTCGGTATTTTCTACCGTTAAACCAAATAAAGCTGCATCTTTTTTATCCATTTCAAAATAAGATTAGCCTATTTTTAAGTTATTTGTTGGCGAATATGATGAATGATTTGTTCTAAATAAAGATGAGATAAACGAGTATTTTTCGCTTCGGCAGTTAATAATACAATTGCAACTAATTGCTGTTCTATGATCCAAGACAATTGTAAAATACCTTCCTCAGCAACTAGCTGCATAAATAATAATTTGCCCAATTGCATAAATTGAATTAACTCCATTGCAGTATTCATAACTAATGGACTATTTTGGTGTAATTGATTAGTTTCCATGGGTTCTTCAATTCGTTGATGATTTAATAAAAGATTACCCTCGATATCAATAATACTAAACGCACTATAACAATCTAAATGATAAAATGGCGTTAATAAAGCTAAATCCATTTGTTGAACTAAAATAACTAAAGATTGTGATTTCAAAGCAGGATTTGAAAAAGATTTAATCGTTTGTGATTCTTCAAAATAAGACGTTGCAGTTTCGATAACCGATTGCGGAATTATTGTGCTAGATGGAGAATCTAATTTTAACTCCTGTTCAGGTATAGGATTAGCCAAATTTTCAATCAATTCTCCAACCCATTTAGCAATCGGAATACCAAATTGGCAAAGCGGTTTTTTATCTATTTTTTGAAAAGATAATTGAATTTCAGACCAATTTAACAAGCTTAATAAACTATCAGTGGTATTTAAATCAGCTAATAAAGCGTCATATATTATTCCTTCATAAAAATAAAGGGTTGCGATTTGCTGCGTGAATTGATCTTGAACTAAAATTATACCGGTTTTATTTAAATACTCTATTAATTGTAGCCAATCAATTAATTGAATATCGGTAATTTTTGGAGCTTGAAAAATAATCACCTCAATAACGCGCAATAATCGAATGAAATCTTTTAATGAATTCGGACGTTGACAAAAATAAACACTGAATAATTTTTTACATTTTTCGATATATTTACTATTTTCAATATTAAGTAGAATTGCAACTTTGATCTGTGGATAATGCGCTAATAATTCTGCCATCATTTCCAAACTTTCCGTTTCTAAAGAGAGTTCGGTAATAATTAATTCAATCCCTACCGTTTCTACAATTTCTAAAGCTTTTTTCGTATCTTTAGCAAACCATAATTCAGTTTCTTTAACCGCGCGGCTTAACCAACGTTTAAAAATGGATAACAAAATAACATCATTTAATACAATCAAAGTTTTTTTCATAAGTAAAGTCCATATTTTAACTATGAATTCGTATTATTTTTTTATCGCTGAAAGAAATAAAAAGCGATTTTCTGAGTCTCAATCAATGGCTCATTTTAAATAGCGAATATTATTCTACCGTGACAGATTTTGCTAAATTACGCGGCTGATCAACATCAGTTCCTTTTAAAACTGCAACATGATAAGCCAATAATTGCAATGGAATGGTATAAATAATTGGCGATAATTCTGAATGAATTGAAGGGATACGAATAAATTGTGTATTTTCATCCGCTTCAGCCACTAAAGTTTCATCCATAAATACAATTAATTGTCCGCCGCGCGCGCGAACTTCCTGCATATTCGCTTTGAGTTTTTCTAATAAATGATTATTCGGCGCAACCGTAATTACCGGCATATTTGCATCGACTAAAGCCAAAGGCCCATGTTTTAATTCGCCAGCGGGATAAGCCTCCGCATGAATATAAGAAATTTCTTTCAATTTTAACGCGCCTTCCATTGCCACTGGATAATGACTGCCGCGTCCCAAAAACAGCGCGTGCTGCTTTTCGGCAAATTGTTCGGCTAATTTTTGAATTGCCTGATCCGCGCTTAAAACTCGTTGTACAATCGTTGGTAAAGTCGATAACTCATTGATAATACTACGCTGCATCGTTTCAGAAAGCGCGAAACGTCGTCCCAATACCAATAGTAACAGCAATAATCCTATTAATTGTGTTGTAAAAGCTTTGGTAGAAGCAACCCCGATTTCTACACCGGCGCGAGTTAATAAAACCAATTCTGATTCTCGAACTAAAGAACTTTCCGCGACATTACAAATAGTTAGAGAATGTATAGTGGCTAATTGTTTGATTTGTTTCAGAGCCGCCAAAGTATCCGCAGTTTCACCAGACTGCGAAATGGTGACGATCAAGGTGTTGTCTAGCAAAACCGGATGGCGATAACGGAATTCACTGGCGACATCGACTTGACAAGGAATCCGCGCCAAACTTTCAAACCAATAACGCGCAATTAATCCTGCGTGATAACTGGTGCCACAAGCAATAATTTGAACCGCTTTAATTTGATCAAAAATCGCCGCCGCTTGATGACCAAAAATCTGATCTTGGATCGATTGATTAACTAAACGTCCTTGTAAAGTTTCAGCAATCGCTTCAGGTTGCGCATAAATTTCTTTCAACATGTAATGTCGATACGCGCCTTTATCGATGGCTTGTAATTTCAATTCGCTTTCTTTAATTGGACGTTGCACCAATTGTCGAGATCGATCGTAAATTTGTAATTGATCAATGGTTAAGATTGCAATATCGCCTTCTTCAAGAAAAATAAATCGTTGCGTCACCGGTAATAAAGCGGCTATGTCTGAAGCAACGAAATATTCTCCAATTCCTATCCCTATCACTAAAGGACTACCTTGACGACACGCAATTAAAGTATCAGGAAATTGCGTACATAAAATCGCTAATCCATATGCTCCTTGTAATTGTTCTAAAGTTTTGCAAACGGCAGAAAAAAAATCAGGATGTTGTTGCAGTTGCGCATGAATTTCATGCACAATCACTTCAGTATCGGTTTCGGAACTAAATTGATAACCTTTGGCTTGTTGAATAGCTTTAAGCTGTTGATAATTCTCAATAATTCCGTTATGAACCAAGCTCACTTGTTGATTACAAATATGCGGATGGGCATTGTGACGACTGGGTTTTCCATGAGTTGCCCATCGTGTATGAGCAATGCCAATCCAGCCTTGCATCGGCTGCTGCTCAATCACCGCGCGTAATTGATTGACTTTACCAACTTCACGTTGCCGATAAAGCTGTTGCTGTTGAATCACGGCTAATCCAGCAGAATCATAGCCGCGATATTCCAATCGTTGTAAACCGGCTAACAGAATAGGGACTACATTGCGTTGAGCCACTCCAGCGACAATACCACACATCAAAAGTTCTCCTGATTATGACTGATTTGCAATATCTTCAAAATATTGAGGTTTTACGGTTATTTTGGTTTTTTGCGTAGAAACTCTTTTATGTTGTTTAACCGTTTCGTTAATTTGTTCGGCAGTGAGGTAATTCGTACTTTGTAAACTGGAGTCACCGCTTCCGCGATTATTGTGAATCACATCTTGACCAATTAACAATAATCGTCGGGTTTTAGCATCATAACGAAACCGTTGAATATATTGTTCAGTTTCATTAGAACCGCGTAATTGATCAACAATTAATACCCCTTTTTCAATTTTAATTTCAGCATTTCCACCTTCTGTGCCAAACAATGCGCCAAAACAACTCGGACACCAGAGCAGTTTTTCTGCTAAACCGATTCGATGAAATTTTTTATCAGCTTCTGTGAATAAAACCAATAATTTACGTTGAATATTCGCCTCAGCAGTCATCGGTTTTTCTTCGCGTAACTCAACCACAGTGGCAACAACAGTAGCTTCTTTTGTCAATTGCCCTTGTATTTTTTGCTCAATTTTCCAACCTTTAGGGATAAAAGCCTCAACAGTCGCCGCCACTTCAGGAATAGCATGAAGACTTGTTTTTTGAGTCGTAGCCGTTTTAGTATCTACCGTTTTGACCGTTTCATTGGCTTGAGAGGTTGTCGTTGATTCAGCATAAACCTGAGGCATATTGAATAATAAGGCTAACCCCAAAACCGTATAGGTTAATGATTGTATTGTCATTTTATAAATATCAAAGTTAAGGAAAAAATAAGCATTCAGTTAGAGAATAGTCGGACTGATCATTTAGGTTGAAAATAAGATTAAGATAATGACTAAATTAGTGATTACTTAATAAGGTTTAATGATCTCAATCTTAATCGAAAGTGTGAAAAATTCAAACCTTTTTTCAAATCCCTTAAAATTATCGTTTTTAAGCCAAACAATGCTGCTGTTTTTTTGATCATGAATAAAAGCATACAATCTTTTTGTTTCATTGTAGAATGAGTCTATTTAATTATTTCAAAGTTGTGGAGGTAAAAATGCAACAACTAATACGTCGAATTGTTGGTTATATTTTAAATCAATATCCGACCGTATTAATTTTATGTGCGTTAATGACAACGTTGTCTTATTTAGTATTGGTTTATGATTTAGAAGATCAAGAAGGCAATTCAACCTTAATTAAATTAAGTTCTGAACAAATTCAACGGGTTTATAGTATTAATTTTTATTTAACTGACTTATTTGAAGAGCATCATTTAGAATATGAACAAGATTTAAAACGTAAAATCAGTCGTGAATTATCTTTATTACAAGAAACCCATGATAGTTTAAAAAATGGCGATCGATTTATTCGTGATACTAAAGGTTTAGTGCGTATTCACGAAACATTGAATGACCAATTATATAGTTTATATTTTAGTGGACAACCTTCCTTAGATTATTTATTAAAAAATTATACCATTACGGTACGCCATTTATTAAATGTCCAAATTTCGTTTATTCAACAACAAAAAGAATTATCTACGCTTTATAATAAAATAACGCCTAATTTACTCGTTGATTTAAGTCGAGTCAGTTCTTTTTATCAACGACGTACGGAATCGATGTTAAATAATACGCGCAATTTACATTTAATGATTTTGATTTTTAATTTAAGCGGGTTATTGATTTTAGGCAGCGGCATTTTACGTCCCTTAGTGCATCGCTTAAAAGACAGTACACAAAAATTAGAAGCTGAAAAAAAATTTGCTAATAATGTGATTAATACTGCCCAAGCTTTTATTATTGGATTAGATACTGAGGCAAAAATTATTTTATTTAATAATTATGCTCAAAAACATACCGGCTGGCAAACTGACGAAGTAATAGGGCAGAACTTTTTAGAGGTTTTTATTCCAATTCAAGATCAAGCCGCATTAAAACAACGTTTTAGTGAAATGATGAATAATCATATTACGAATACCGATGAAATTGAAAGTCAATTATTAACGCATTCCGGGGAAATATTAGATATTGTTTGGCATAGTACAACTATTAGTCGTGGAAAAAAATATTCTAATGAATTATTTTTAGCCACCGGTATTGATATTACCGAGCGCAAACAAATGGCGCGACGCGATCAAGCGCATAATCAAGTGTTAGAATTATTATATAAAGGCGCGGCATTAACCGATATTTTAATCGCAATTATTCAAAATGTTATCTCTGAAAAATCACAAACTTTAGCCAGTATTTTATTATGGAATCCAGATATTCAACCTTTAATAATCGGTGTTGATTTTACTTTAGATTCAAGCGTTCCGGTTAAAATAAAACCGCATTTTATTTATACGCATTTGACAAAAAATCAACTACAGAATTGGATTATTGATTCACATCAAATGAATCCTATTTTACAATATCCAGAAGAATTACCTTATAAAACTGAATTAATTAGCAAAGGTTATCAAGCCTATTGGATAGAACCGATTAAAAGTTCTACTGGAGCTTTATTAGGTGGTTTAATTTTTTACTATTTATCTCCAATTCATAATGTTGCCAATCAAAAACTGATTGAGCAAGCCTGTAATTTAATTAATCTTGCAATTGAGCGTACTCAAGCGAATCAAGAACAACAATTAGCCACCTTAATTTATCAAAATAGCAGTGAAGCAATGGTTGTGGTTGATGCAAATCACCAAATTATTACCATTAATCCCGCATTTACGCATATTACAGGATATAATTTTGAAGAAGTTAAAGGCAAAAATTTAAAAATACTAAGCTCTGGTTTACAAGATAATTTCTTTTATCGGGAGTTTTGGCATTCGTTAAATACCAAAGGAAGTTGGCGTGGCGAAATTTGGAATCGGCGTAAAAATGGCGAAATCTATGTTGAATGGTTAGTGATTAATAGTTTTTTTCATGCGGATGGTTCTTTGCATGGAAGAGTGGCTTTATTTTCCGATATTACGCAAAGAAAACAAGCAGAAAAAGCATTACGAGAATTAAATGAAACGTTAGAAATTCGCGTAAAACAACGAACCGATGAATTATTACAATCTGAAAAAATGGCGGCTTTAGGACAATTAATTGCTGGTATTGCGCATGAAATTAATACCCCTTTAGGAGCGATCAGTTCTTCGGCAAGTAATATGCGGCATTTTCTCAATCAAACTTTAACAATAATGCCGAGTTTATTTCAATCTTTTTCTACACAAGATTCAGAAGATTTTTTCAATTTACTCAATCGTGCTTTAAATAATCATGATATTTCATTATCTGCAAAAGAACAACGACAATACCGGCGAAATCTTACTCAAAAATTAATCACTGAATTAGAAAATGCCGATATGGTTGCAGATACTTTAATTGATATGGGATTATTTAATGATATTGAAACATTAATTCCGATTTTAAAACGTCATGATGGCGATAAAATTTTACAAGTCGCCTATCAATTATCCGAATTAAAAAAAGGTGCGCAAACGATTCATATTGCAACCGAAAGAGCCTCTAAAGTAGTATTTGCTTTAAAAGCTTATACCCATCACGATACTTCAGGAAAACGTACTCAAATTAATATTATAGAAGGGATTGAAACGGTATTAACTTTATATCAAAGTTTATTAAAACAAGATATTCAATTGATCACAGATTATGAATCAGATTTGCCTTATATTTGCGGATTTGCTGATGAATTAAATCAGGTATGGACAAATTTAATTCATAATGCAATTCAGGCAATGAATAATAAAGGTGTGTTATCGATACGAGTTTATAAAGAAAATGAGCAATATATTATTGTGAGTATTGAAGATAATGGTAAAGGTATAGAACCTGAATATCAAAACAGAATTTTTGAGGCGTTTTTTACCACTAAAACCACCGGCGAAGGCAGCGGATTAGGGTTACATATTATCAAAAAAATTGTTGAAAAACATGCGGGTAAAATTACGGTCAATAGTCAGCCCGGGTGTACCATTTTTCGGGTTTATTTACCCTTAGTCTATGAAGAGCCACAGCCTTCGGCGTGGATTTATAATTTATGATTTTGCCAACTTATTTAAAAAAAATAATCATAACTTTTTTAATCATTATCGGTTTTGCTTTTTTTAATGTTTTATCGATAAGTTATGCGCAAAATGAAGAAAATGATCAGGCTTTAGAAGATGAATTAGCTTATTTACGCGCTGAAAATTATATGTATTCTGCGAGTAAAAAAATGCAAAAAATTCACGATATTGCAGCGGCAGTTTTTGTGATTACAAAAGACGATATTCGACGTTCTACGGCGACAAATATTCCGGAATTATTACGCATGGTTCCGGGCATACAAGTCGCACAAGTCGATGCGAATAAATGGGCAATTAGCGCACGCGGTTCTAATGCACGTTTTTCAACGCATTTATTGGTTATGATTGATGGTCGTAGTATATATACACCGGTTTTTTCTGGCGTATTTTGGCATCGTGAAGATACCCCTTTAGAAGATATTGAGCGAATTGAGATTATTCGCGGTGCCGGAGCAGCAATGTGGGGGGCAAATGCAGTCAGTGGCGTAATTAATATTCTGACTAAAAACGCTAAAAATACGCAAGGATATTTAATTAATGTTGGATATGGCAATCAAGAAAAGGGATTTATTCATGCACGATATGGCGATAAAATTGGCGATAATTTTTATTATCGGCTTTATGGTAAAGCATTTCAACGGGATTCAAATATTTTAAGGCTTTCTAAACAGAATGCAAAAGATAATTGGAGCCATTATCAAAGTGGATTTAAAAGTGAATGGCTACCGAATTTAACTGATAAAATCGTTACGCAAGGCGAGATATATTATTCACAAACGTCGAATCGTGAATATTTTGCTGCAATAATGCCGGTATTTACCCGTTATGATTATTTAACTATTTCTAATCATAAAGGTGGCAATTTACAAACTCGATGGCAACATCAATTCGCGGATAAAAGTGAATCGGCATTACAAGTTTATTATAAATACGATACGGCAAATTGGGATTTTGTTACGCCATTTATTATTACGGAACAAACTTTAGATATTGATTTTCAACATCGAGATTTTTTAATTCCCGATCATGAAACCATTTGGGGAATTGGTTATCGTCATTTTGATTTTAATGCAACTCAAAGTGTGAAATTGGCTTTTAATCCGAATCATCAACAATTACAAACCATCAGTGGATTTATTCGGGATGATTGGCAAATCAATTCGCAATTAAAATTAACTTTAGGAGCGCGAATGGAACATAATAGTTTTACCGGTATTGAAATTCAACCCAATTTACGTTTATTATGGCAATGGGATCATCAACAAAGTTTATGGTTAGCGATTTCTCGCGCAGTGCGTACCCCTAGTTTATCTACTCGTAGTTTAGACAATTTAACGAATCCGATTTTGTCGAATTCTGCGACGAATTTACCTATAATTAGTGTATTAGATGGTAATTCTCAATTTAAATCAGAAACCGTATTAGATACCGAAATTGGCTATCGCTTACAATTAAATAAAAAATTTTCATTCGATATAACTTTTTTTTATAATCATTATAATCGATTACAGGCTAATCAAATTTTAGCTCCACAATTGACGAATAATAATGGATTATTTATTCAAATTCCAATAGAAATTACGAATAAAGCTTGGGGGAATAAATGGGGAATGGAAATCAGCAGTCAATGGCAACCTAAAGACTGGCTTAAAATTCAAATGGCTTATTGGCTATTAAAACAACAATTACAAATGCCATCAGAATTAAAATTTACGACCAGTGGTGGTTTATTAAATCAAGATTCGCCGCAGCAACAATATCATTTACGATTAGGATTGAATTTACCCTATCATTTTGAATTAGATACTTTATTTCGTTATGTAGATTCGGTGAAATATGCTAAAACTCCAGCCTATCAAACTTTAGATTTACGCTTGGCTTGGAAATATAAATCTAATATTGAATTTGCCATTATTGGACAGAATATTTTGGATAATCATCACCCTGAATATACCGAATCTATTTCGTCAATTCCTCAAACCGAAATTCAACGAAGTATTTTCGGTAAATTCAGTTGGACATTTTAAATTAATCGAGCGTTGCTAATAATTGACTGGCGGTTAACCATTGTAACCATTTTGCTAAACCTTCACCGGTTTTAGCAGAAACACAAAGTATTTTTAATCGAGGATTCACTTGTCGTGCATAATCGATACATTTTGCTAAATCAAACTCTAAATGCGGTAATAAATCTATTTTATTAATTAACAATAAATCCGCCGCTTGAAATATATGGGGATATTTTAAAGGTTTATCCTCACCTTCGGTAATCGATAACACAACAATTTTATAAGCTTCGCCTAAATCAAAAGCCGCTGGACAAACTAAATTTCCCACATTTTCAATAAAAAGCATGGTTAAATCTTTAGTGATTAAAGATTCAATCGCATGAGCAATTCCATGAGCTTCTAAATGACAGCCTTTTCCAGTATTAATTTGTATTGCTTCAACACCGGTTTCACGAATACGATCCGCATCTTGACTGGTTTGTTGATCACCTTCAATTACCGCTAAAATTTGTTGATTTTTTAATAATTCAAGGGTTTTAATTAATAAACTGGTTTTGCCAGAACCGGGGCTAGACAATAAATTAAGACAAAAAATGTGATGTTGGCGAAAATAATTGCGATTTTGTTGTGCATATTGATTATTTTTTGCCAAAATATCTTGTTCTAAATCAATACGTCGAAAATGAGTACTCGCAAAACTAGCATTTAAATGACTATTTAAATGACTATGAACATGACTATGGGAATGAGAATGATGCGTGTGAATCATTGTTTCCTCACCTGAATGACAACCACAATCGGTACACATTAAATAACCTCCAAATATTGAATTTTCATATCACATCCTTCCACTATTTCTAAATGAATTGCCGCACAATAAGGACAAGAATCATAAAAAGAATTGACGGATATAAATTGTTGACAGTTTTTACACCAAGCCTGAGCTTGAATTTCGATAATTTCTAAAATAGCTTGTTCAGCTAATGTGTTTTTCATTACAACTTCAAAACAAAATCGCATGGCTTCAATTTCGACATGAGCTAAAGTTCCAATTGCTAAACAAACTTTTTTAACTTGAGAATAAGATTGGATTTGAGCTTGTTGTTGTAATGTTTGTAAAATATGTTCACATAAGGATAATTCGTGCATAAAAAAATTTAATCACTGGTGAATATTGATTAAAATACGAAATTATAATTGATAAGATAATTTAACTATAAATTCTCTTGAATTTCCGGGTAAAGGCGCGTGTCCACCACGATAAGGTTGAATAAATACATGACTAGCCGACAGTAAATCATAAATCCCAACACCTAATTCTAAACCCTGAATTAAAAAATTTTGTGAACGCAGATAAATATTCGCTAAAATTTCGGGTGAATAACGTTGTAAATGTAAATTACCATCCGCTTGAAGATAATCATAACCATAACGACTGCTAGTCAAAATCACAGAAGGATTAATCGATAAATTGGGTAATAATTGATAATGCGCATTTAAAGTAAATTTATGTTTAGGAAAAGCTAAAGTAGCATTCGCATCGGCTAATTGTCCAGTTAAAAGATTAATCGGTTGATTATCACTCACATTAGAAAGCATTTGCGCAAAACTATGATTGAAATGAATATATCCCCAAGGTTGTCGATAACGTAATTCAGTTTCTACACCTACCGTATTAATAGCTTTTTTCGCATTGTAATAATGTTCATTATAGAAATCATCAGCACCATATAAAATCGTGTTTTTTGAAGATAAATAAAACCCATTGGTGGTTAAACTTAAAAAAGGGCTAAATTCATAGCCTAATTCAATTTCATAGCTATTAGTTCGTGAGGGTTTTAACAAATAATTATCACTCGCTAAATAATTTTCAATAGTTGGAGTGCGAAATGAATTGCTATATAAAATTTTATAATGAAAATTGCCAATTTTATTTGTTAAGGCAATGCGAGGAGCTAAATTTGCTGTGAAAATATTATGTTTATCGTAACGTAATCCTAAAGTTAATTGCCCCCATTCTGTAAATAATATATTTTCTAAATATAAGGTTAAATTATGGTAAACAGGAAAATGTTTATCAAATCCTATTTCATGAGAAAAATCATAACTACCTGCTAAATTTCGGAAATATTCGTAAGAATATTCAATTCCAGCAATCCATTTTAAATAAGCATTTAAATTATAATTAAAATTTATTGCTGATAAATAACGTTGAGTTAATAATGCATCCGTATAATTTAAATGATTATTGATATAGTCTTTGGTTGACCAAGGAACTTGATTAGAATAATCAAATTTAGCATTGATTTGTAAATCATCCGTTAATTGTCGTTGATATTTTAAATTAAAATCATATGTGCGAAAATTTTTGACTAATTTATCGCTAATGGTACTCACACCATCATTATTTTCGACTTTATGATCATCAAATAAAAATCGCATGGATAAATTTTGATAATTAACGCCCAAATTTACGAAAAGATTATTTGAAATATTATGATCAGCCATATCTAATGATTGAAAATTGCTATCGGTATAAATGCGATCACTACGATGTGCATTAGCCATTTGTCCAGAAATATTCCAATCAAAATATTCATTTTCTTTTTGCGCGGCATATAAACTGAATTGTTTATGACCTTGACCGCGTTGCATTTGTCCATAACGTCCAATAATAGAAGCCCCTGAATAATCTTTAGCATTTTTGGTAATTAAATTAATAACGCCTAATTTAGCAAATCCGCCATATAAAACCGATCCAGGACCGCGTACAATTTCTATTTTTTTTAAATGATCAATCGGATAATGAAAACCAAATTGAGTGGTGCCATAACGGCGTTCATTCATTTCTATACCGTCAATTAATAATAATAATCCGCCTTCATAAACCCAATTAGAGCGCATACTTAAACCAACGGTATTAATAATATCCGTTCCGAAATCTAATCCCGGAACTAAACGTAAAATATCAATCAAATCTCGCGCGCCTGAATTTAAAATTTCCTCTTCAGTAATCACACTCACAATTCCCGGAGCCGTTTCTTGGGGAGATAATAATTTAGAAGTCGATTGTATATAACCATAAGCCTCTTTTAGATTGGCTATTTCTTGAATTAATGCTTGATCATCATCAGTATGTTGGCTAATTGCAATAGAAATGTGGCTAATCAGCATACAGAACAAAATCAATTGATGAAAACGAATAACTTTTTGAATCTCCATATAATCAATTACTCCATAGTGAGGCTGAAAAAATCAGCAATTTTTAAAAATAGTAGAAGATCAAAGACTAATTATAAAAAAGGGTAACAAAATTGTGCTAAAAGTTTAACATAACTTTTTTAGAATGCTAATTGTTTTTTATAATAACTTATTAAATGATTATTCCCAACCGCGAATAACATCGGGATAATACCAAGCAAGAATTTGATATAATTCATTTTTATCTACCGTTAATCGAATAAATACGCGCATAGAAGGATGATTTTGACTGCTGAATTGAATTCGATAATCATAACTAGGAATAAAAGGATTAGAATCTTCATTCATAGTGAATTCTGCCGGTAATAAACGTTTAACTGTTTCCCAATCCTGAGCTATTCTAGCAGTGATTAAAGCATTTAATCGAGAATGATCGATATTTAAATAGGCGGTTAAAACCGGAATGGGGGCGGTCGCAATATTTAAAGGCGCAGAGCCAGAAAAAATATAATTTCGCAAGCCTAAATGTGTTGAGTTTCCATTAAATAATTCACTAGTGATTGAAGGTAATTCTAATAATTCATCAGCACTGCGAATCATGGTATTTCTGGGAATATAATTTTTGCCTAATTGGATATATTGATTACGTTCCAAACCATAACGTCGGGGTAAATCATCAGCATCTATCCAATCTGCTAATTCATCGCTAATATGATGAGCAAGTATGGAATTAGCGGTTATATTTTCAATTAAACGTTGAAAAGAATTCGGCTCAAATTGACTTAAACCATATAAACCCGCAGTATCTTGAATTTGCACTTGAATATCGTCAAAATAAATGGGTGTATTATCAATCGGTAATGAAAAGTTTTCACCAATTACTTTGGAATATTGCACTTTGCCAGTGATTAATTGATAAACTAATTGTTGTAATATATTTCGATAACGTAATTCGATTTGCCATAATTGTTGTTGATGTAAAATGAATTGCTGTTGTTGGCGTGCTTGTTGACTTAAAGTTAAAGCTAATCCACTTAAAAGGGCTAATATAATTAAACTCAAAGGCAATATAAATCCATATTGCGATTGTCGCGTTATATTAATGCTCATGAGAATAAGCTTCTAAACTCCAAACCTCAGTAGCGGTTGGCAAATTAAATATCCATTGATGCGATTGATGTTGCGAATCGATAAATTCAAATTTAATTCGCTGTGGCATTCTAAAAAGTATTTCGCTATCTAATTCGCTCATCCATTCCGCTTGATTACGATATAAACGTTTTTCGGCAGCAGTCATTTCGGCAATATCTTCTTTATCAAAATTAGATGGCATAAAAACCGCTGGAGCTTGATAATTAAAATGCGGATTCGATATTGATGATAATAATTTCACCCATGAATTCGACCAGTGTAATCCGCGTGCTGGATCAGAATGAATTAAACCCTCGCGATAATATAAATCATAATTCTGTTGATTAAATTGAAGGCGTAATTCTATAGGTCGCGGATAACCTACTACATCTAATAAAGGCGCAGCACTGATAAATTGCATATCATTATCTTTACCTTTGAAATACGGTAAAAAGGATTGTTGATGTGAAATTATATCGCTGACAATGGTTTGTTGAAATAAAGTTTGTAACCAATGATAACGAGATAATTGCATTTGTGAAAATTGTTGACGTTGTGAAGCTTGTTGCCAGCGTATTAAACCTTGCCTAAAGCCAAATAATAATAACGTTAATAATAAACTAAATAAAGTGAGCGTAATTAACACTTCAATAAGAGTAAAACCTTGATAAGTAACAATTAAGGTTTTTGCCAACCGATTTGTTGCCATTCGATAAAAAAAGGAGTTACGATTTCGGAATACAATTCAATTTTAATTTGATAAAGTGCAATCGTTTTAATTAATTGTTCATCGGCATAAATAGGATAATCTTTAGAGCGTTTTTCACTATGCCAGCGATAATGAAATTGCTCTATTATACCTTGCCCTTGGGATTGTAAACGTGGATTGATTTCAGTAAAATTTTGATATAATTGTTGTTCTGCTAACAGGCGTTGTGCATAAAATTTAGCTTGATGAAAACGATGATTCGCACTGACAAATAATTGCCATAATATCGTCATTGAACTGGCAATAATCGCTAATGCAATTAAGACTTCAATTAAACTAAAACCGCTAGAGGAACGCATAAATTTTTATTAATTTTTAGAATTGTAATTCGACTTTACCATCTAATGGACTGAAATGAATAGTCCATTGCTTACCTGTATTAGAAATCAGTTTTATATCACCACCATTGGTTAATCCATTTGCCAAAAAATGAAATTCAGATAATGAATGAATATGCCATCCTAAAGGTAAAATTAATATTTGTTGATTAGCGGTATTTAATAAAAAAGATTTGCCTTGATGCCATGCTTGTAAACGTTGAGTTTGTAATTGCTGTACCACGTTATTTAATTGTTCACTTTCTAAAAAACGCTGATAACGTTGAAATAATTTAGGGGCTATTAAACTGGCGGATAAACTAATAATAACTAATACCACTAATAATTCAATTAAACTAAATCCAGTGGTGAATTGAAAATATTTTTTGCCAATTAATATTGATAACTGAGGGAAAATTGCCATGATAATAAAGGTTGCGGAATATAATTAAATACTGCACTACTACTGCCGGCGGCATAATAATGTTTATTGAATAAATTATAAATATCGATATTAGCGGATAATCCAGATAATAAATTAGCACCGATATGCAAATCTACAATTTGATAACTTGGGGCGCGTAAAAATTTTCCCGGATATAATTCATCATAAACATCTGCGGTAGTTTGATCAATCCACCGCCATTTTAAAGTTATAAAATAATTCTCTTGATAATTTAAAGTCGCGCCTAATTTAATTTTATGCGGTGAAACATAGGTTAATTCAGAATTAACGTTAGTATCTATTCGATGATTATGCCCATTAATATAACTGTAATTGCCCCAAAAATTTAAATTGATTACCGAATTTAATGGAAATGAATATTGCCCATTTATTTCTAAACCATAAATAATACTAGACCCTAAATTTTTATTACTGCTAGAATTATTAATCCAACCATTAGGAATAAATTGAATCGGTATTGTATCATCACTAGAAACAATTAAATGATCCAAAAAAGTATAATAACCTTGTAAACTAATATTGCTTTCTGGGTTGAAAAAATGATTGAATTCAAAACTAAAGGTTCGAGATTTTTCTGGCTTTAATTGCGAATTAGGCGCGTGAAAAAAACTACTTTGATATTGCCCTTGCTGGTTCGTTTGTCCAGAAAAAATACCAAAAATTTCGGAGGTATCCATAGGCGATGGCGCGCGAAAAGCTTCGCCATATAATAATTTAATTAACGTATTTGAAAAAGGTTGATAAACCAATCCTAAACGTGGATTAAAAGTGCCACCATAACGAGAACCATAATCATAACGTAGCCCAATTGTAGTGGAAAAGATCGGTGTCCATTTCGCTTGCCATTGGCTATATCCTGCAATATTATGATAATGTAATGCAGTAATCTCAATAGGTAATTGATTATTTGTCCCTATATGAAATAAATGTTGTTGATTTGCGGCTAAATCTGGATCATATGGTTGTGGTAAATCGGTGGTTTTAGGAATCGAACTGAATTGCTCATATAAAATGCCACCCGTTAATCGATGCTCGTTATTAAATTGATATTCAAAACGTTGATCAATTGCCCATTTATCACCAAATGCGTAAATATAAGCATCCATAAAATCTACATATGAATTTTTAAATTTAGAGGCTGGATCAATTTCATATGCGGAATAATAAAATAAAGTATTAAAATTTAATTTCGAATTAAATTGATATTGATATTTCGCATAAACTCTATCAGTTGTAGTAATCCACCGAGAATCTGAATCATAAACAGTTTTACTCGGTTTTTCACCAGTCGTAGATGCAGCATTTAAATAACTACGATGATAACCAAAAATTAAATTTTCGCTTAAATGAATTTTCGCAAATGCAGTATAACTGTCTGATTCCGCGGTAAAATCTTCTCGTTCTGTAGCAGAACGATATAATTGTCCATTGAGTCGATATAAATTAACTTTTTGATAATCTTTTGGATATTGTTGAGCTAATTGATGATAATCGGCTTGTTGTAAACTTCCACCTATTTCGGCAGCAATTCCATTTTTCCAGCGTTTACCCATTTGAAAATAGCCCGAATATTCACCATAATTGCCGATGCTGGTGGATAATTTAATACCATTAATCTCTTCAGGATTTTGCGTAATAATATTAATCACCCCACTAAAAGCTTCTGTACCGTAAATAGCCGCCGCGGGCCCGTACAAAATTTCGACTCGTTGCGCGAAATATAAAGGAAAATTTTCAGCTATTGCCAAAGCTTCACCCGTCGGTGAATCAATTCTAACGCCATCTTGTAAAATTAAAAATTTATTACTATGCAAATGTCCGCGAAAAGTAATTAAATTATATTCGAGTTGATGACGTTTTTCTTGTACGTCAATACTGGGTAAATCTTTTAAAATATCGATTAAATAACGATACCGTCTTTGTTTCAATTGTTGCGCCGTAATAATGCTTACACTTGCGGGAGTGTCAATTAATTGTTCGGCATAACGCGAAGCGGTGGTAATCGTATAAGCTTCAGCGTGTAACCATTTTAATTCTTGCTCTAAAGCTTCATCATTATTTGCATAACTGAGTATTGGATTTAGGATTGCAATTAGCCATATAAAGCTAATCAATTTGCAAAAATAAAACATAAATAAAACATAAATGACTCAATTTTAATAAATAGATTGAAAATGATCAATTGAATAATTAACTGAGCATTTTCAATAAAGATTAAGAAGCCTTAAAAATATAAAATTGAAATAAGCTGGTCAATTAAAAATAGATTTTATTGGAAATCACTATCGAAATTTTTATGAATTAAAACCTGATTGAGTTGTTGCTCATTTAATTCATTTTCCCATTTAGAAGCGACAATACTTCCTACGCCATTACCAATTAAATTAGTCACTACTCGCGCTTCAGACATAAATCGATCAATGCCTAAAATTAATGCCAATCCTTCAACCGGAATAGTTGGAATACTGGATAAAGTTGCAGCTAAAGTAATAAAAGAACTACCAGGAATACCGGCTGAACCTTTAGAAGTTAATAATAATACGCCAAATAAAGTTAATTCCTGAGTAAAACTGACATGAGTATTAGTAGCTTGGGCAACAAAAATAGCCGCCATCGATAAATAAATCGAAGTGCCTTCCATATTAAATGAATATCCAGTAGGTAATACTAAACCAACAACTGATCTGGGACAACCTAAACGTTCCATTTTGGCTAACATACGCGGTAATACCGATTCAGAAGAAGTTGTGCCTAACACAATAAATAATTCTTCTTTAATGTAAACAATAAAATTAAAGACATTAAAGCCCACCATATGGGCAATCAGTCCTAAAACGACAAAAATAAAAAATAAACAGGTAAAATAAAAACAGCCCATTAATTTAATCAGTGGAATTAAAGAGGCAATGCCATATTTTCCTACGGTAAAAGCCATCGCGCCAAAAGTGCCTAAAGGAGCAAGCTTAATAATCATAGTGACCATGCCAAATAAAACTTGCGCAGATTGTTCAATAAAAGTCATGACCACATTCCCTTGTTCTTTTAAATGAGCTAAGGAAACGCCAAATAATAATGAAAATAAAATCACTTGTAAGGTAGCATTTTTAGCGAATGCGTCAACAATACTGCTAGGAATAATATTTAAAATAAATTCAACTGTATTATGCGGTACGGTAACATTAGAAAGAGAAGGCAGTCCATTGGTATCTAAAGTTTCTAAATTAACATTCATTCCTACCCCGGGTTGAAAAATATGTACTACCGCTAAACCGATAATTAACGCTAATGTACTGACCACTTCAAAATAAAATAAAGTGCGAATGCCTACCCTGCCTAATTTATTAATATCCTGCATTCCGGCAATCCCAGTTACGACGGTACAAAAAATAATCGGCGCAGTAATCATTTTAATTAAGCGAATAAATCCTTCGCTTAACGGTTTCATTTTGACGGCTATATCCGGGGAAAAATGTCCTAGTAAAATTGCCAAAAATAAAGCTATCAACACTTGTCCATAAAGTTGTTGATAGAACTTAGGTTTACTAGATTGAATAGCTTCAGCTGACATATTGATAATTCGATAGTAAAAGGTGTGAGGTTACGCGGTAAAATTGACCCCAAATTTAATTCCCAATCGGGGCAATGCCTACTGCTTGTCGTAATTGTTGTAAAAAAGGCGTAGCAATTGCCCTAGCTTTAATAGCACCTTGTTGTAATTGGGTTTCAATTAATTCGGGTTGAGTTAATAATTGCTGATAACGTTCACGAGCCGGTTTAATTTCTTGATTAATTTTATCAAATAAAATTTGTTTCATTTCGCCCCATCCAATACCTTCAAGATAACGTTGCTGAATGTAATTCATTTCATCTTGATTAGCAAAAGCACGATAAATACTCAATAAATTACAATTCTCTGAATCTTTAGCTTCACCGGGTAATAATGAATTGGTTTTGATTTTATTAATCAATTTTTTTAATTTTGTTTCCGGTTCAAATAACGGAATGGTATTTTGATAACTTTTACTCATTTTACGACCATCTAATCCTAATAAAGTGGCGGCTTTTTCATCTACAACCGCTTCAGGAATCACAAAATATTCACCATATAAATAATTAAATCGCAGCGCAATATCTCTTGCCATTTCAATATGTTGAATTTGATCTTTACCAACCGGAACTTGAGTAGCTTTAAATAATAAAATATCGGCTGCCATTAAAATCGGATAACTAAATAATCCCATCGTAATGCCTTTATCCGCATCACCATGGGTTTCATTTTCAGCGACCGCCGCTTTATACGCATGAGCGCGATTCATTAAGCCTTTAGCAGTGACGCAAGTTAACAGCCAAGCCAGTTCAGTAATTTCAGGAATGTCCGACTGCCGATAAAAAATCGCCCGTTCGGTATCTAATCCTAAAGCTAACCACGTTGCGGCAATTTCCAAACTAGATTGCCTGACTTGTTTAGGGTCTTGACACTTAATCAAGGCATGATAATCCGCTAAAAAATAACAAGATTGAGTCTGTAAAGCATGACTTGCAACAATCGCCGGACGAATTGCGCCAACATAATTTCCTAGGTGAGGGGTTCCTGTGGTGGTAATTCCGGTTAAAACGGTTGCTTGATTCATTTTTTGCTCTAAGTCGTTATAATAAGAAAAATCAGTCTAAAGATTTTACACATAAACTCGCCAATAGTCAGGCAATATTGGCTATCTGAATCATTTAAGTTGGATTTTGACAGCATCCGTTAGGATAATAGGTTGATTTTATTCAATAATTAAGAGCCAAATTCAGTTAATCTTAAAAAGGTTAAATCGTTAATTCTTTTTCAAATTCAATATGTTTACAATTACTAAAGAAGTCTATTTTTGTTATGGTCATCGTTTAATCAATCATTCGGGAAAATGTCGCCATTTACACGGGCATAGTGTTAAAGCTGCCATTTCGGTTCAACAAACTCATCTGAATGCGGATAGTATGGTTTGTGATTTTGCTGACATTGCTACAGCCGCGCAAAATTATATTGATCAAGTGTTGGATCATAATTTTTTGTTACATCGTGATGATCCGTTAATTCCCTATTTAATTGAACAGCAGGAGCGTTTTTTAGCTTTAGACGAGCATCCGACAGCAGAAGTATTGAGTAAAATGATTTATCAAGCGTTAAAACAACAAGGATTAGCAATTGCTCAAGTGGTTTTGTGGGAAACGGCTAGTGCAAATGCTTGTTATCGTGAAGATTAATTTTTATTGATTTAGGATAGGATAATGAATTACCCTGAAAAACTCGAGAATAACAAACAATATTATCCTTTTGATCGTTGGCAGGTTGCTGCTGATTTTGAGTCGCCACCTTGTAGTGAACAAAATTGTCAACGGGCGCAAACGATTATGGATGATTTAATTCGGCATTTAATTGATTTGGGGGAACAAGTTTCCTCTTCTGAAAAAATTGAATATTTTAAAGTCGCAGTGGAAGCTTATAATTATTTAAATGAAGAATTAAAACGACAATTGATTGATGATCAAAAGCGTGAAGAATTATTTATATTATTTAATCAAATTACCCTCAGTATTGGATTAGACCCACAAGATTACGGTTATGGTGAAGGATTAGCGAGTGAATGGTGTGATTGGTGATTTGTTTTAAATCATTTAATAAAAAATTTAAAATGAATATTATTCTAATTAAACAAGTAGAAAAATGGTTTTTATGTCTAAACTCAATTATTTATCGGCTTTTATTCTCAGTCTTGGAATAACCGCTTGTACGACTAGTCCCACTGGACGTAGTCAATTAATGGCAATGCCTGAGGGTCAGGTCAATCAAATGGGCATACAAAGTTTTAATCAGCTCAAACGCACCAAACCCATCAGTCGTAATCAAACTTATACCACTTTTGTTAATTGTGTAGCGCAAGCGATTACTCGTCAAATCGGTGGACAATGGGAAGTCGTAGTGTTTGAAAATAAAGAACTCAATGCGTTTGCTCTGCCCGGAAATAAAATTGGCGTTTATACCGGCTTAGTTTCAATGGTGGATAATCAGCATCAATTAGCGGCGGTTATTGGTCATGAAGTCGGTCATGTTTTGGCGAAACACAGCAATGAGCGTTTATCGCAACAAAGTTTAGCGCAACAAGGTTTGAGTATGGTGACTCAAGCGATCGGTACGCCGAAAACCGCTTTAGGGCAATTAGGTGTTGCGGCACTCGATCCTTTAGTAAGTTATGGCATTTTGTTACCTTACGGTCGTACTCAAGAAAGTGAAGCAGATTTAATGGGATTGAATTTAATGGCTAAATCCGGTTTTGATCCGCAACAAAGTGTGAATTTGTGGCAGAAAATGTCGCAAGCGAGCCAAGGTCAAACTCCGCCAGAATGGATGTCCACTCATCCGGCGGACAACACTCGCATCACTGATTTGAATAAAAATATGTCAGCCGCACTGAAAACTTACCAGCAAACCGTTAATCGTCCAAACTGTAGCAAATGAATCCCTATTTAACCCAATTACATGCTTATCCATTTGAAAAATTGGCAGCTTTAAAACAGCAAGTACCGCCACCAACCCTACAGCCGCCGATTTTATTATCTATTGGAGAACCTAAACATCCGACTCCTGATTTTATTCAACAAGCATTAGTCGGACATTTATCCGGCTTGTCAAATTATCCTACAACACAAGGTTTAGCGGTTTTGCGCCAAACAATTGCACGATGGATCGAACGACGTTGTGAGTTTGCAGCCGACACGGTGAATGCGGATACGCAAGTTTTACCGGTCAATGGCAGTCGTGAAGCGTTATTTTCTTTTGTGCAGGCGGTGCTTGATCCGCAACATAAACCTTTGGTTTTAATGCCGAACCCGTTTTATCAAATTTATGAAGGAGCTGCTTTACTGGCGGGTGGTCAACCTTATTATTTGAATACGATGGCGGAAAATAATTATTTACCTGATTTGGATTCTGTACCCGATTCAGTATGGCAACGTTGTGGGGTGATTTTTATTTGTTCACCCGCAAATCCCAGTGGTACGGTTTTTAGCCCAAGCATGTATCGCCAATTATTAGAATTATCGCAACGTTTTGATTTTATAATCGCAGCTGATGAATGTTATAGCGAACTTTATCAAGACGAATCTCAACCGCCTTTAGGTTTATTAGCAGCGGCTTATCATTATGGTAATCTTGATTTTCAACGCTGTATTATGTTTCAAAGTTTATCCAAACGATCTAATGCGCCCGGATTACGTTCGGGATTTGTTGCTGGAGAGGCAAAAATTTTAGCGCATTATTTACGCTATCGTACTTATCATGGTTGTGCCATGCCATTACCGACACAATATGCGAGTATTGCCGCTTGGCAGGACGAAACTCATGTGCAAAATAATCGTGAACTTTATCGACAAAAATTTCAGGCTTTTAGTCAAATTTTATCGGAAACGATTTCGCTAACGATTCCACCCGCGAGTTTTTACATATGGTTAAAAATTGACGGATCGGATATTGAATTTTGTCAGCATTTATATAGCCAACAAAATGTAACGGTTTTACCCGGAAGTTATTTATCTCGATTCGCTGATGGCATTAATCCGGGTGAATATCATTTACGGATTGCTTTAGTCGCGCCTTTAGCAGAATGTACCGAATCTGCGCATCGAATTAAACATTTTATTAACTCTGTAATTTAAAAAAATATCATGACTGAATTAGAAAAAATTATTTGTAATGCTTTTGAAAATCGTGCCGAAATTACCCCAACTACAGTCTGTGGTGAGTTACGCGATGCAATTGAATCTGCAATTCAATTATTAGACAAAGGACAAGCTCGCGTTGCGGAAAAAATTAATGGACAATGGGTAGTAAATCAATGGCTAAAAAAAGCGGTTTTATTATCTTTTAGAATTAATGAAAATCGCGTAATGGATGGCGGAGCGAATCGTTATTATGACAAAATTGAAACCAAATTTGCCACTTATACTCCTGAAGATTTCGCCAAAGCGGGCGTAAGAGTTGTGCCAAATGCGAATGCACGTCATGGCTCATTCATCGCTCCGGGGGCAATTTTAATGCCGTCATATGTCAATATTGGCGCGTATGTTGATAGCGGTACGATGGTCGATACTTGGGTGACGGTCGGTTCTTGTGCGCAAATTGGCAAAAATGTCCATTTATCTGGCGGCGTAGGTATTGGCGGCGTATTAGAGCCATTACAAGCTGCACCAACAATTATTGAAGACAATTGTTTTATTGGGGCGCGCTCAGAAATTGTCGAAGGCGTAATTGTCGAAGAAGGCTCGGTGATTTCAATGGGGGTTTATATTGGACAAAGTACCAAAATTTATAATCGCCTCACTGGAGAAATTATTTACGGTCGAATTCCGGCTGGATCAGTAGTCGTTTCCGGAAATTTACCGTCTAAAGACGGCAAATATAGTTTGTATTGCGCAGTGATTATTAAACAAGTAGATGAAAAAACGCGCAGTAAAACCAGTATTAATGAATTATTACGCGATTAATTTTTCAACAAACTTGTTTTAATTAGAATAGGGCTTCCCCTTTAATTAAAGGGGAACTTTCTTCTTTGGTAAAGGAACCTGAGTTCGGGATACCAGTCACGACGACAGTAGCCAAAAAACCGGCGCAATTATTCACCAATCCTAGTGCGGAAGTTAAAAACATTAATTTAGTTGTTGAATATACCGATTTAGCAGGAAATACAATGGGTTCAAATTTGACCCTACAGCTATTTTCTTCACAAATTTTAATTCTAAAAAAGGGGGATAGGGGAGAATTTCACAATAGAAATATCTAATAATTTATGTATTTTTACTTATGAATAGTTATCCTAGTTAATACCACTTTAGTGGCTTTGTTCATTTTATTATTCCGTTTGTAATTAATAAAATCGATTGCGATTTTTTCATTGTGTTCAATAGCGATTTCACATGCGCGTTTGGCGGTATTTAATTAAGGTTCAATTAAAATTATGTCGGTATTTAAAGCGGTTGCTTTTTTAATTAATTTTTTATCAAAACTGATAAATTTATCGACATGTAAACTGTTGGCTAAATGCAAAGCATCCGCAAAATCCATTCCTTTTTGATGCCATTCTAAGGCTTTTATAACAGCTTTTTTATTTTCAGTGAAAACATTGTTAAAATTCAGTAAGCCCAATAAAGCAAAATTAATTTTATCGGATGGAAAGTTATAACTAAAACGCAATACCCATTCTGTTTCTAAAATAACAGTAGTGGGAATAAATATTTGTTCATATTCAGAAAACATTTGATAAGATTTTTGATATTGCTTTTCGTCATCTCTGGTTAAAAAGCGTACAATGATATTGGTATCAATAGCTATCATTTTTTTCCCATTCAGCAATAATGCCTTGTTTAATTGCGTCATTCATTTCTTCAATGGTTTTAGCTTTTCCTCGATAAGTTAAACATCCTGCAATATCGTCAATATTTGTTTTGGCTAAATTGATTTTTGGTTTTAATAAAATTCCTTGCGGCGTTAATTCTATTTCTAATTCTTGTCCGATGGTTAAATGAAAAGCGTCACAAATTGTTTGTGGAATAATGACATATCTTTGATGAGATAAATGGGTTGTTTGCATTTTTATTCTCCGGTTTGTGAATGGATATAGTTTACCACCGCTGTTTCATTTTATTCAATGGCGATTTCAACGGCATGTTTGGCTATATTTAATAACTGCGTGATTGTTTTACAACATTAAATTTTCAAAAGGCTTATTTTGTTTCCAGCGATAAGTAGAAAAATCACGCAGATCTGTTGATAAAATTTGTCCGTGTCCTAAATGTTCAGCCAATATCACTAACGAACCGTCTGCTAAATCCATTGGTAATTCGCGGTATTTTTGCATGAGTTCGATAAGTTGCGAAAAATGTTGCTTTTCCAAATGAAATATTTTAAATGCTTCTGTTTGATAAGCTTTTAAGAATTTAATTTGCGCTTCTACGCCAATTTCACGCAGTAATAAATGACAGGTTTCAGCCATTACAAAATAACTGGTAATTAGCTGTGAATAATGAAGCTGATAACATTGTTTTGCCTGAGTGTGATGTTTATCTTTTTGATTAGCCAAAGCAACCCAAAAACCAGTATCAGCAATAATTAAATTTTGTTTCATAAATTATGCTTTTCTTTGAAATAATCGGTTAATTTTTCTTTGTAATTAACGGATAAATTTTCATCTGCTTCGCCGCAACCAATAAAACCGATTTCTTCTAGCGGTGTTTTTTTCAGGGGCATATTTTCTGGAGTATTTTTTTCTTCGATAATTTTAACTGGAAAATTTTTTATCAGTTTTAATATTTCCTGCCAACAATTATCTTCAACCTCTAGTAAAATTGTTTTCATGATTTATTCTCCCATTTGTAAATTAATATAATCTATTGCCACCGTTTCATTTTGTTCAATGGCGATTTCAACGGCGCGTTTAGCGGTATTTAATAAGTGCTGCGATGGTTTGTTGGATTTCTTATTTAATTAAGAACTTAAATATCCCCATTCTTTAAATAGGTTATGCCAATTTGAATCTTGTTTAAAAGCAATAAAAAATAAAAACTCTGGTGCTAAATCTAAGCCATTTTCCCAAGTTAGAGTATCATGTTGAATTTTAAATTGTTTAAATTGCTCTTCGTTTTGTAATTCAACAAATATTTTTCGTTTATCATTAAAAACAACCTCTTTTAAATTCGCTATTCCTTTTTTATCATTATTGAAAATAATTTCAATAGCGTAATTTCCTAAATAACGGGCTTTAATAATACTGAGCATTTTTACACCAGTGGTTTTATTTTGTGGAAATGACCGGTTTGTTTTAATTCATTCCAGTTGTCCATTAATTCTTGTTGATGTTCACTTGCCCATTCAATGACTAAGCTTAATACTTTTGCCGGTAATTTACCTTCCATAATGCCTAATGAGCTAATTGTGATAGCGGCTTTGTGTTCATTGTATTCTACATGAAAATGTGGCGGGTTGTGTTCATTGAAATACATATAGATAATGATTCCTAGAAATCGGCTTATTTCCGGCATGATTATTCTCCCGTTTGTAAATTAATATATTCTATCGCCGCCGTTTCATTTTGTTCAATGGCAATTTCTACGGCGCGTTTGGCGGTGTTTAATAGGTGTTCGGATTGTTTTTTTAATCTCATTGATTCTAAAACAAAACTTGAAATTTTTTCTGATATATTCAAATCAAATTTAGGAATTATTAAATTCTCTATATTTTCTTTACTTATTGAAATAATACCCGTTGAGCCAATTACATATTTATAAATTAACTCGTGACCAAATTTTGAAGTAAGAAAAATTAGCGTTGGAATTTCAAGATATAAATTCTGAAATTGTTTTTTACATCTAAATATTTTAATTGTTCCATCAACAGTACATTTATCGAAAATATCATTTATATAACTCAAACGTCCTAATGAACCAACGCCCATAGAAGCAAAAAGTAAATCTCCTTTTTTTACTAAAATACTATTTTCGTTTGTATGGTCAACAATATCTTTTATTTCAACAGTTGGTATTCTGATATTCTTTGTTTTTATTACTTTTATACCAGAATCAACGTAATTTTGTGGTGATGGTGAACTTAATAAGTCATAAATATCTTTTATTTTGAAAAATTCCTTACTTTTTATTTTATTTTCAATTTCATCATATTTCGGTTGGTAATATTCTGCATCTAATCGCCCTGAATTTAAAAACGATAGTCTAAAGGTTTTTATGGCAATGTTTTCTTGGCTGGGTTGCCAGTCTTTTAAGCCTAATTCTTCAAGTAATAGATTTTCGGCGGCGGTGTAAGTTGATTTACTTTCTTCTAATTTTGAATGAGCCAGTTTTACAAGATTTTCCATTTTATTTTGAAAGAACTCTGAAAGAATTGGAACTTCAAGTTCTTCTAAAATTGTTAAATTAACATGCCCTTGAAGCCCTCCACTGGCAAAGCGAATCATCTGATTAACGCCTAATGATGAGTTCAAAAATGCAGTTAAAAAATATGGATTAACTATTTTTTTATTTGCCTGAATAATAATTATATCTGAAGAGTTTACTATTGATTTATCAAGAAAAATTGAAGCTTTACCAAATGAACCACTACGCGCAATTAAAATATCTTCAAATGATATTTGAGATTTTTTTAGCTCATTATGAAAATCAGATGTAATTTTGACAGTATCATTATCTGAAATAAAAAAAGAAGTTATATTTTTTGTTTGCAATAAAACCACACCATTATCTCTGTAGTGGCTTGTCATTGAACCAACAAATCCTACATCAATTTTTTTAGTTATTTCTGAAAGTTTTTTAGCATTCTTTTCTAACAGTTTCATAGTATCAGCCAAATAACATTTATTAAAAAATTC
>JACCEE010964255.1_pt1 | contig 29715 bp, 31 predicted proteins | sample 7449931 | NCBI WGS metagenome assembly JACCEE01 (sample SAMN15323457, study PRJNA562643) | freshwater metagenome | isolation source: river surface water | place: USA:Blue River Watershed | collected 2017-08-19 | reverse complement strand
GAGCTTGTCGTCCATGGTGAAGTACTCGCGGCTCCAGTCCACGCTGTCGCCCATGCGGCGCATCTGCTGGGTGATGGTGTTGCCCGATTGTTCTTTCCACTCCCAGACCTTGCTCACGAAGTTCTTGCGTGCCTCGGCCGGCGTCGGCCCCATGTCGTGGCGGCTGATGCCCTGGCCCTGCAGCTGACGCTCCACCACGATCTGGGTGGCGATGCCGGCGTGGTCGGTGCCGGGAATCCAGGCGGTGTTGAAGCCCCTCATGCGGTGGTAGCGCGTGAGCGAGTCCATGATGGTCTGGTTGAAGGCGTGGCCCATGTGCAGCGTGCCAGTCACGTTGGGCGGGGGCAGCTGGATGGCGAACGCCGGTGCGCCGTCCTTGGCCGCTTGCGTGCCACGGAAACCGGCCACGCCGTAGCCGCGCTTTTCCCACTCGGGGCCCCAATGGGCTTCCAGGGCGGCGGGTTCGAAGGACTTGGACAGGCTTTCAAGGCCTGGTTGCTGGACCGGGGTCGCGGGCGTGTTGCTCATGGCGGAATCAGGGAAAGTGGACAGCGGTGCTGCGAGGTGCACCGCCCAAGGCCCGGCAGGGCCGGAAAACCGCTGATTTTACCGGCCCGATCTGGCTTGACCGGGGCTTTTGCGGGTGGTCAGGCCTGGGCGTGCCGTGCCTTGAGCTGATCCCACGACACCAGCTCGCCCGCCAGCGCACTGGCCATGACGGTGGGCGGGCTGGCCAGCCAGACCTGGCCAGGGCCGGAGCGGCCCGGAAAGTTGCGGTTGATGGCGCTCACGGTAACCTGCGAGGCGTCGGTGGACGAACCTGGCCCGCAATTGGCGCAGGCCCCGCAGGACGGTTGCAAAATGCGCGCCCCCATGGCGGCAAAAGTTCTGTCGTAGCCGCGCTGCACGCAATAGTCGCGCACGGCGGTGGTGCCGTACTGCAAAAACACCTGCACATGCGCCGGGATGCGCAGGCCGCGCGCCAGACCCCAGGCCAGCACCGCGTGGTAATGGTCAAAGTCTTCGCGCTTGCCGGCGGTGCAGGAGCCGCCATAGGCGATGTCGATGCGCACCGGCTCCTGCAAGTCCTTCAAATCCAGGCCTTGCCCAGGGTCGCCAGGCCGCGCCACCATGGGCGAGAGCGTGCCCAAGTCCACTTGCAGGGTGTGGGCGTAGCGGGCATTGGCGTCGCTGTGCATCCAGTCTTCCAGCACCAGGTCCACGCCGCGCCGCTCGCGCAAGAAGCGCTGGGTTTCGGCATCGGGCGCCACGATGCCCGTCAGCCCGCCCAGCTCGGCGGTCATGTTGGTCAGGGTGGCGCGCTCGTCGGTGCTCAGGTGTGCAATACCGTCACCCGCAAACTCGAACACCTTGCCCACGCCACCGCCCTGGCGAATCAGCGGCAGGGCCAGCAGGTGCAGCAGCAGGTCTTTGGCCGTCACGCCGCCATTCAGGCGGCCTTGGAGCTGAACGCGGATCGACTCGGGCCAGGTCACGCGCACGGCGCCGGTGACAAAAGCGTTGGCCATGTCGGTGGTGCCCACGCCAAAGGCCACGCAGCCCAATGCGCCGCTGTGCGGGGTGTGCGAGTCGGTGCCCACCACCACCTGGCCGGGCAGGGCGTAGTGTTCGGCCACCATGGCGTGCGAGATGCCGGCCACATTGCTGCCGTCGTCCTGTGCGGCTTCTGTGTCGGTCAGGGTGCGGTGCAGTCGCAGGCCGTGGCGCTCTGCAAAGCTGCGTTGGGCCTGCTGCATCAGGCGCATTTGTGGGATCAGGCCGCCGCGCACATGGGCCGGGCTTTCGTCCACATAAGAGGTGTGGTCCTCGAACACCACGATCTGCTCAGGGCGTTGCAGCTGGAAGTCCTTACCCAAGGCACCTTGCAGCAAGGTGTCGGCCATGCCGGTGTAGTACTCGTGGATGAAGCGCCAGTCGGCCTGCACAAACACGCCGTCGCCGGTCTGGGGTTGATCGGGGGTGGCGGGTGTGTGCAACAGGTGGCGCGAGAGGATTTTTTCGAACAGGGTCTGCGGAGCACCGCTCTGCCTTTGCAGGTGCTTGCCCTGCAAGCGATCGCCAACAGGACTGGCGCCTGCAAAACCGAGGTGCTGCTGCCCCCAGCGCAGCAAACCGCCTGCCCGCAAGATGCTGGCGGCCAGGCCCTCGCGCTCGGCCAGCAGTTCGGGCAGCAGTGGTTCCAGCGTCTGCACCTCGCCGCGCTCGATGCGTTCGAGCAGAGCAAAGTTGGTCGATGTCCACAGGCCGATGTTGTCGGCGTTTTGGCGGTAGATGCGCTCAAAGCTGCGGGCAAACACCAGCCGGATGCCGGCCAGCTGCTCGGCGGTGGGGCTGTGCTCGCGCGACGAGCCTTTGCCATAGCGCTGCCCGGCCACCAGCACCGCAAAGCCCGCTGCACGCAACTGCCCGCGCGCGATGGGGTTGCGGTCACCACAGCGCAGTCCGGTGTGGGCAAAGTCGCCCAGCTTGGCGTCGTAGTGGCTCAGGATGGCCACGGGCGTGATCTCGTCGGTGGAGACATCGTCACGCAAGGGCAGGGCTTGGGTCAGGGTCAGTCGTGCGCCAGCCAACTGGGCGTCGATCTGCACGGGGTTCTGGCTGAGGTAAAGGGTTTTCATGATCAGGCGTTCTCTTCTGCCGCATACGAAGCCAGGGCTTGCAGCAGCAATTGCGCAGCGGGTGTCAGCGTGTCTTCACCCCGGTGGCACAGCACAAAGCGGCGTTCGGCCCAGGGCTCGACCAAGGGCAGGATCTTGAGGCCCCAGGCCTGGGCGTGCAGCGGGGTGACTTCACGCGGCACCACGGCAATGGCCAGATCGGCGCGCACCACGCGCATGGCCGCTTCAAAGTTGGTCACGATCACACGGTGCATCAGGCGCTTGCCCAGGCGCGCCGCCTCGCGTTGCAGCATCACCTCGACCGCCGAGTGGATCGGCATGATGACCTGCTCGTAATCCAGCGTGTCGGCCAGGTGCACGCTGGTGCGCTCGGCCAGGGGGTGGTCGTGGCGCACGGCCACGCACAAATGGTCGTGGGTGTAGGTGCGGGTGTGCAGCAGGCCAGTCTCGGCGGCGTCCCAGCAGATGCCCAGGGCCGCCACGCCTTCGCGGATGCCTCGCACCACCTCGGGGCTGATGCGCTCTTCCAGGTCGATCTGGATGTTGCGGTGCGCGGGTTCCTTCAAAAAGCGGGCAATGTGGTCGGCCAGCGATTCGGCCATGACCGAGGCCGTGGCCAGCACGTTCACGCGGCCTTGCAGGCCAGCGGCATGGCCAGCCATGTCGCGTTCGATCAGGCGGGCCGACATGAGCATGCTGCGCGCGTGCTGCAGCAGCGTCTCGCCGGCCGGGGTGGGGGCCACGCCGTGGCGCTTGCGCAGCAGCAACTGGGCGCCCACCGTGTCTTCGAGCTGGGCCAGGCGTTTGCTGACGGCCGAGGCGACCATGCTGGCCTCGTCGGCGGCGCGGCGCATGTTGCCGGTTTCGCAGACGGTGACAAACAGCCGCAGGGTGGTGAGGTCCAGATCGCGCATTTAAGATATTCCTGTTTGGAATTTTAAATCTGATTAAATTGCAATTGCAAACATTTTGGAATATCTAGAATACAGACATCAGGAGACATCACATGAGCACATTCCAGTGGCCCCAGCAGGTCAGCCTGCGCGAAGTGGGCCTGCGCGACGGCCTGCAAAGCATTGCCCGTACCCTGCCCACCGCGCAAAAGATCGAGTGGATCCGCGAAGCCTACGAAGCGGGCCTGCGCGAGATCGAGGTGGGTTCCTTCGTTCCCCCCAAGCTGCTGCCGCAACTGGCCGACACGGCCGATCTGGTGGCTTTTGCCAAAACCCTGCCGGGCCTGGTGGTGTCGGTGCTGGTGCCCAACCTCAAGGGCGCCGAGCGCGCCATGGACAGCGGCGCCGACTGGATGCTGCTGCCCCTGTCGGCCAGCCACGCGCACAGCCTGGCCAATCTGCGCAAGACACCCGACGAGGTGGTGGCCGAAATCGGTGCCATGGTGCAGGCGCGCCAGGCACGGGGCTCGAACATCCGCATCGAGGTCGGCATGAGCACCTCGCTGGGCTGCACGATCCAGGGCGAAGTGGCCGTGGACGAGGTGCTGCGCCTGCTCAAGGCCGTGCTGGCGCTTGGCGTGGACCGCGTCGGTCTGGCCGACACCGTGGGCTATGCCGACCCGCGCCAGGTGGGCGAGTTGTTTGCCAAGGCGCGGGAAGTGGCGGGCGACAAGTTGGCCTGCGGGCACTTCCACGACACCCGAGGCCTGGGCATCGCCAACGTGATGGCCGCACTGCAAACCGGCGAGACGCGCTTCGATGCCTGCCTGGCCGGCATTGGCGGCTGCCCGCACGCGCCCGGTGCCAGCGGCAATGTGGCCACCGAGGACCTGGCCTACCTGTTTGCCAGCATGGGCATCGCCACAGGCATCGACTTTGACAAACTCATGGCCTTGCGGGCTAAAGTCGCCGCCTGGCTGGCGGGCGAGTGCCTGCATGGCAGCATCGCGCAGGCGGGCTTGCCCAAACCCCTGCGCGCACAATTGACACCCGAAAAGGCACTGGCATGACCCACAAGAAAACCCTCCCGCTCGAAGGCCTGCGCGTCGTCGAATTCACCCACATGGTCATGGGTCCAACCTGCGGCATGGTGCTGGCCGACATGGGGGCCGAAGTCATCAAGGTCGAGCCTTTGGCAGGCGATCGCACGCGCCACCTGCTGGGCGCTGGGGCGGGCTTTTTTCCGATGTTCAACCGCAACAAGCAGAGCATCAAGATCAACCTGCAAAACCCAGAGGGTGCCGAAATGGCACGCCGCCTGTGCGCCACGGCCGATGTGGTGGTGGAGAACTTCAAGCCCGGCACCATGGCCAAGTACGGCCTGGACTACGCCAGCCTGTCGGCCAAAGACCCCAAGGTGATCTACGCCAGCCTCAAGGGCTTTTTGCCAGGGCCATATGAACACCGCACCGCGCTCGACGAGGTGGTGCAGATGATGGGGGGCCTGGCCTACATGACGGGCCGACCTGGCGATCCGCTGCGCGCAGGCACCAGCGTGAACGACATCATGGGCGGCATGTTTGGCGCGATTGGCATTCTGGCCGCGCTGATCCAGCGCGGCATCACCGGCAAAGGCCAGGAGATCCAGTCGGCGCTGTTCGAGAACAACGTCTTTCTGGTGGGCCAGCACATGTTGCAGTACGCCATCACGGGCGTGGCGGCCGAGCCCATGCCCAACCGCATCTCGGCCTGGGGGGTGTATGACGTGTTCACTGTCAAGAATGGCGAACAGATTTTCCTGTCGGCCGTCAGCGATGCGCAGTGGGTCACTTTTTGCGACGTGCTCGGCTTTGCCGACCTGAAAGCCGACCCGCGTTACGCCACCAACAACACCCGCGTAGAGATGCGCAATGACGTGCTGCTGCCCGAGCTGCGCCAACGCCTGCAAGCCTGGACGGCGGCCGAGCTGTCAGGCATCTTCGAGAAAGCCGGTCTGCCTTATGCGCCGATTGCCAAGCCTGAAGAACTGTTTGATGACCCGCACCTGCTGGCCACTGGCGGCCTGGCCGATGTGCGCCTGACCGACGGCGCCAAGGCCGGTGACTCGGCCAAGGCGGCCTTGCTGCCCTTTACCATGGACGGGCAGCGGCTGGGCGTGCGCATCGACCCGCCAGCCCAGGGGCAAGACACCGATGCCTTGCTCACGGGCCTGGGCCTGTCTGCCCAAGACGTGCAGCGCCTGCGCGACGCAGGCGCGGTGGCGTAATGCCGCGCTGACCACCGATTCATCGACTACATTCACAACCACTGAAGGAGACACACATGAGCAATTCAATCCAACGACGCACACTTTTGGGCCAGGCACTGGCTGCCACCGTTGCTGGCGCTTTGAGCGCCAGCAGTGCTTTCGCGCAAAGCGACCGTCCGATCAAATTCATCCTGCCCAACGCCACCGGCTCGGGTGTGGACGCGATCACGCGTGCCGCAGCGCCCGCCTTGGGCAAGGCCCTGGGCACCAACGTGGTGGTAGAAAACCAGGCCGGTGCCAGTGGCGTGATCGGCTTGCAGGCCCTGGGCAAGAGCGCGCCGGACGGCTTCACGCTGTCGGTGGTGTCCAACAACGTGGTCATCTTTCCCAGCGTGATGAAGAGCCTGCCCTTTGACATGCCGGGTGATTTCACACCCATTGCCGTGGTAGGCAGCACACCGATGGTGCTGGTGGTCAACCCGCAAAAGGTCTCGGCCACCAACAGCCGTGAATTCATTGCGGCACTCAAATCCAAACCCGATGGCTACAACTTCGGCTCTGGCGGCACGGGCACCATCCTGCACTTGGCCGGTGAAATGTTCATTGACGAAGCCGGTGTCCGGGCGCGCCACATTCCCTACAAAGGGGTTGGCCCCATGGTGACCGACTTGTTGGGCGGCCAGATCGACTTTGCAGTGCTGGCCTTGCCCAGCGTGGCCCAGCACATCAAGAGCGGAGCCTTGCGCGCCATTGGCATGTGTGCCGACAAGCGGACCCAGGCCATGCCTGAAATCCCCACCTTCATCGAGCAGGGCCTGACCGGCTACAACATGGAAGCGTGGTTTGCTGTCATTGGCCCCAAAGGCATGACAGCCGCGCAGGTCAAAAAAGTGCACGAAGCCGTGACGGCAGCTTTCAGCGACGCCACGGTCAAGGAAACCATGGCCAAGCAGGGCAACACCATCAGCATCAGCAACACCGAGCAGGCGCAAAAAGCCTTTCGCACCGAGCTGGCGCGCTATGCCGCTCTGGTGAAGAAGGTTGGCATCGAGCCGCAATGACGCTTGGCTTGTGCGTGACTCCCTGGGCTTGACAGCCCGGGGTTGTGCAAGGAACATCGCGCCATGTCCATCCAGGTCCTGATCGTCGGCATCCACCTCGCGCGCAGCACGCGGGGCAAGCCTGGCGCGCCACCAGCCGCCTGAAGTCGCCAGCCATAAAGCGCTGGCGGCATTTTTTCTTCCCTTTTTGTTTGTTCACGCGCACCCTGAAAGGGTGGCGTTGCCATTGCATGGAGAAAAGACATGGCTGACTTGTTTGACAACCCGATGGGCCTGTGTGGCTTTGAATTTGTGGAATTCGCTTCGCCTGTGGCGGGCATCTTGGAGCCCCTGTTCGAGAAGATGGGCTTCAGCCTGGTGGCCAAGCACCGTTCCAAGGACGTGGTGCTCTACCGCCAAGGCGACATCAACTTCATCGTCAACCGCGAGCCCAAAAGCCTGGCCGGTTACTTTGCGGCCGAGCACGGGCCTTGTGCCTGTGCGCTGGCCTTTCGGGTGAAGGATTCGCACAAGGCCTATGCCCGTGCGCTGGAGATGGGCGCCCAACCGGTGGATGTGCCCACCGGGCCGATGGAACTGCGCCTGCCCGCCATCAAGGGCATTGGCGGTGCGCCGCTGTACCTGATTGACCGCTTTGAAGACGGCAAGAGCATCTACGACATCGACTTTGAATTCATCGAGGGTGTGGACCGCCACCCACCCGGCCACGGTTTCAAGATCATCGACCACCTCACGCACAACGTTTACAAGGGCCGCATGGCGTTCTGGGGTGGTTTTTACGAGAAGATCTTCAACTTCCGCGAGATCCGCTACTTCGACATCAAGGGCGAGTACACCGGCCTGACCAGCCGCGCCATGACCGCCCCCGACGGTCTCATCCGCATCCCGCTCAACGAAGAGTCGGGCAAGAACGGCGGTCAGATCGAAGAGTTCCTGATGCAGTTCAACGGCGAAGGCATCCAGCACATCGCGTTGCTGACGGATGACATTCTGAAAAGCGTCGACGCCTTGCAGATGGCAGGCATCCCGCTCATGACCGCGCCCAACGAGATTTATTACGAAATGCTCGAAGAGCGCCTGAAAGGCCACGGCGAGCCGGTGCCCGAGCTGCAGACGCGCGGCATTTTGCTGGACGGCTCGACCGCCAACGGCGAAAAACGCCTGCTGCTGCAGATCTTCAGCCAGACCCTGCTGGGCCCGGTGTTTTTCGAGTTCATCCAGCGCAAGGCCGACGAGGGCTTTGGTGAGGGCAACTTCAAGGCCCTGTTTGAAAGCCTGGAGCGCGACCAGATCCGCCGCGGGGCGCTGCAGACCGAGGACTGACGCTTCACCTTGGTTTGATCGCCAGCAGGGCGGGCTCCTGCAAGGGGGCCTTAGCGCATGCCGATGCGTGCGTCCGGCCCAAAGATGCCAGTGGCCTCTTTGGGCAGGCTGCGCCAGTATGGCGGCGAGGCCTGCACCTGGCCTTGCAGTGCAGCGGCGGCGTGCCAGCCCCAGCGCGGGTTGTACAAAAAGGCGCGGGCCAGCGCCACAAAGTCGGCGTCGCCCCGCTGCAGCACGGCTTCGGCCTGCGCGGCTTCGGTGATCAGACCCACCGCCATGGTGGGCAGGCCGGTTTTTTCTTTCACGGCGCGGGCCAGATGCACCTGGTATTCGGGACCGATGGCGATCTTTTGCAGGGGCGACACACCGCCCGACGACATGTGCACAAACTGCGCGCCAGCCGCCTTGAGGCGCAGGGTCAGTTCGGTGCTTTCTTCGATCATCCAGCCGCCCTCCACCCAGTCGGTGCCCGACAGACGGATGCCCAGCGTGCCGTCAAACGCTTCACGCACGCCCTGGAACACCTCCATCACGAAACGGATGCGGTTTTCAAAGCTGCCGCCGTAGGCATCCTGGCGCTGGTTGGCGATGGGCGAGAGGAATTCGTGCAGCAGGTAACCGTGGGCGCCGTGCAGCTCGATGGCGTCGATGCCGATGGCCTGGGCGCGGCGCGCCGTCGCGATGAAGTCGGCCTTGATTTTGGCGATGTCGGCCAGGGTCAGCTCGGCCGGCGGGGGCTCGGAGGGCAAGTGGGGCAGGGCGCTGGGGCCTTGGGGTAACCAGCCGCCGTCCTGCGGGGCGATCAGCAGGCCACCGCGCCAAGGCGCTTCGCTCGACGCCTTGCGGCCCGCGTGGCCGATCTGCATGCACACGGGCATGGGCGGGGCCTGACGGCGTGCGCGCGCCAGCTTGTCGTGCAGGGCCGCCTCGGTGGCGTCGTCCCACAGGCCCAGGCAGCCGGGGGTGATGCGGCCCTCGGGCGAGACGGCGGTGGCCTCCAGGATCAGCAGGCCTGCGCCACTGTTGAGCAAATTTGTCCAGTGGGTCTGGTGCCAGTCGGTGGCCTGGCCGTTGTCGGCCGAGTACTGGCACATCGGCGCGATCACGATGCGGTTGGGCAGGGTGAGCGGACCGCGAGGGGCGTTGAAAGTGAAGGGGGCGAATAACAGGCTCATGGGCAGCATCTTATGCAGATGCGGAGCCGTGCCTATCCGCTGCGCGACCTGGTTCTGCACTTTGCTGTCGCGGGCAGTCAGCACCACCCCGGGGTCAGCAGGCTGGCATGACGGCGGTTTCAATGCTTTTGAGGACGAGTTAGGCTTTTTTTGCGGCCGTTGGCCGCGGCGCCCCGAAGGTGTTCGAGCTGTGACTTGGCATCAGGCACTCCACAAGCTGTTGATCCGGATTTCAACTGATTGCTGTAATCGGTTTCAACAGTTATTTGATAAAATCATCAATCGATTTGTAGCTTGGTGAAATGAATGAAAAAATCGAATTCACCCAGCGTTTGCGCGCCGCTATGACCCAGGCAGGGTACCTTGTCAGCCCCACGGTTTTGGAGCACGAATTCAATTTGCGTTGGCCGGGCAAGTCGATCAGCAACCAGGCGGCATGGGGGTGGCTGAACAACCGCTCCATCCCGACCCAGGACAAGATTCAAGTCCTGGCCGAGTGGCTCAAGATCGCACCGGAGGTTTTGCGGTTTGGCACTGAGGTGCGCTTGTCGGTGCAGCAACACCAAAAGCGCTGGGACGAGGGCGTCAACTACCTGGAGCGTGAAACTTTCGCAGCTTTCCTGCAACTGCCTGCCGCGCAGCGCAAGATCATTCGCGAGGTGATCCTGACCTTTGCCAAGGCGAACGCGGCAGAAGAGCCGGGAGTAAAGAAGTAAGCGCTGGCGCTTTCAGTTGCCGATGCGCTCCACCCAGTAGGCAGGCCGACGACGCTGGTGGGCAATGGCCAAAATATGGACCTGTGCGTCATGAACCATGTACATCACATGGAATGGAAAGCGACGCATGCTGGCCTTGCGGATCTGGCCTTGCTCCATCAGGGGAAACGTGTCCGGGTTGTTGCAGACACGGACCATGAGGTGCTCGAATTCGGCCAGATAGTCTGCACCCAGTCCAGGCAGGCGACTTTCGTAAAAGGCCACTTGATCCAGGTGCTCGGACGATGCGGCACGGTGGAAACGGTAGCTCATTTGAGCAGTGACTGGGCGGCGATGCGAACGTCTTGTGCGGGAAGCGTGGTGGTTTCACCTGTTCTGATCTGTTGAGCGCGCCGTTGGGCTTCGGCTTCCCATGCCAGGCGAATGTCGCTTTCACTTTGGTCTTCAAGCGACAGCAGAAGTTTGTGCGCCAAAGCGGCCCGTTCCTGAGCAGGAAGGTGCAAGGCGGTGGATTCCAAAGTTTTGGCGTTCATGGTTGGTCAATTATTTCACGCATCTCATCGCAGCACCACTCCAGGCTTCTACCCATTCGAGGGGCAGCGGGGCCTCGATGCTCAGTGTTTGTTCGGGGCGTACCGGGTGCTGCAACTCCAGCCCCAGCGCATGCAGCCACAGCCGCCCCACACCCAGGTGCGCGGCCACCGCCCGGTTCAGGGGGCCTTTGCCGTGGGTGGCGTCGCCGATGATCGGGTGGGCGATGTGCTTGGTGTGGCGGCGCAGCTGGTGGCGGCGGCCGGTCAGGGGCTGCAGCTCGACGTCGGCCCAGCGCAAGGTCGCGAAGCCGCCTTGGGGGATGGGCAATTCGCCCCGGCGCAGCGTGCGCAGCCGGGTCTGGGCACTCTGGATTTCTTCGCGCTGGCTGCGCATGTCGTCGGGCATGCGTTTCAAGGGGTGGTCAATGAACTGTTCGTCTGCGGGCCAGCCGCGCACGATGGCGCGGTAGGTTTTTTGCAGGCCCTCGCCGCTTTCAAAAGCCAGCCCGAGCAGACGGGCCACCTCGGCGCTCAACGCAAACACCAGCACGCCGCTGGTGCCCTTGTCCAGCCGGTGCACCGGCCAGACCCTGCGGCCCAGCTGGTCGCGCAGGGTTTGCAGCACAAAGCACGATTCCCCCTTGTCCAGCGGGGTGCGGTGCACCAGCCAGCCGGGTGGTTTGTTGACGACGGCGAGATGCTCGTCTTGGTACAGCAGCTCAAGCATGGGGCCATTGTCCCTTGAGTTGTTGGTGTATTCAGGTGGGTGATGACAAAAAGCACACATCCACTAAAATCCAAACCATGAAACCGTTTCGCTGGAACGCCGAAAAAAACAACTGGCTCATGCAAGAGCGGGGCGTTTCATTCGAGAGCATGGTGGTGGCGATCGAAGGCGCAGGTCTGCTGGACATCCTGGCGTACCCCAACGATGAACGGTACCCCGGGCAACGCATTTTGGTGGTGGCTCACGAAGGCTATGCTTACCTCGTTCCTTTTGTGGAAGAGGCCGAGCATTTTTTCCTGAAAACCGTGATTCCGAGCCGCAAGGCCACGCGCGGTTATTTGCAAGAAGGTGATGACGATGGCCAAGATTGACCGTGAAGAAGCAGAACTGCTGGCGCAGTTCGACAAGGGGCAACTCAAGTCGGTGGCCAGCAAGACGGAACTCGCCAAGTTCAAGGCGGCTGCGCGTGCCACGGCCATCAAGGATCGGCGTGTCAACATCCGCCTGTCTTCGGGTGACCTGTCAGACATTCAGATCAAGGCGCTCGAAGAGGGCATTCCCTACCAGACCTTGATCGCCAGTGTGCTGCACAAATACGTCACGGGTCGCTTGACCGAGCGCCCTGTGTCTGCGCCCACGCTTTCGCGAAAACCCTTCAATTCCTGATCTGTTGCCATGTTGTTTTTGCTCTCTCCCGCCAAATCCCTGGACTACGACACCCCCGCCGGCGATGTGCCGCACACCCTGCCGCAATTTGTGCCCCAGGCGGCCGAGCTGATCGAGGTGCTGCGCCCGTATTCGCCCCAGCAGATCGCCGAGCTGATGGACCTGTCGGACGCGCTGTCGGTGCTGAACGTGGCGCGCTACGAAGCCTGGCGCCCGAAGTTCACCGCCAAGAATGCCAAGCAGGCGGTGCTGGCCTTCAATGGCGATGTGTACGAGGGCCTGGACGCCAAAACCCTCAACGCCAAGCAGCTCGAATGGGCGCAAGAGCATGTTTGCATCCTGAGCGGCCTGTACGGCGTGCTGCGTCCGCTGGACTGGATGCAGCCTTACCGCCTGGAAATGGGCACCCCCCTCAAGAACCCCAAGGGCGCCAACCTCTATAAGTTCTGGGGCGCGCAGATTGCCGAGTACCTGAACGAGCGCCAAGCCAAGGACAAGAGCCCGGTCATCATCAACCTGGCCTCGCAGGAATACTTCAAGTCGGTGGACCGCAAGGCACTGCAGGCCCGTGTGGTCGAGTGCGTGTTTGAAGACTACAAGGGCGGCAAGTACAAGGTCATCAGCTTCAACGCCAAACGGGCGCGCGGCCTGATGGCGCGCTGGGCCATCACCCACAAAGCCAAAAAGCCCGAAGACCTGCTGGCCTTTGACAGCGAGGGCTATGCCTTTGACAAGGCAGCTTCCGAGCCGGATCGCCTGGTGTTCCGCCGCAAGATCGAGGCCTGACATGAACAACACCCCCGAACAATCGCAGCTGGGCAAGGCCAGCAGTTATGTGGACCAGTACGACGCCAGCCTGCTGTTCCCGATCCCGCGCCAACCTAAGCGTGACGAAATCGGCGTCACCGGCCACCCGGTGTTCTTTGGCGCCGACCTCTGGACCGCGTTTGAGCTGTCCTGGCTCAACCCCCGGGGCAAACCGCAGGTGGCGATCGCGCACATCACCATCCCGGCCGAGAGCACGCACATCGTCGAGAGCAAGTCCTTCAAGCTCTACCTCAACAGCTTCAACAACACCCGCTTTGAATCGCCGGGCGAAGTCAGGGCCCGCATCCGCAGCGACATCAGCGCCGCCATCTGGAGCGGTGGCCCGGTCATGGCCAGCGCAGGGGTCAAGCTGCTCATGCCCGAGCAGTTTGATGCCGAGCCCGTGCACGAACTCGATGGCCTCAGCCTGGACCGGCTGGATGTGGAATGCACCCGCTACCAGCCCGCCCCCGAGTTGCTGAGCACCAACACCCTGGAGGCCCCGGTGACCGAGACGCTGGTGAGCCACCTGCTCAAGAGCAACTGCCTGGTGACCGGCCAGCCCGACTGGGGCAGCGTGCAGATCAGCTACAGCGGCCACCAGATCGAGCAGGCGGGCCTGTTGCAATACATCGTGAGTTTCCGCAACCACAACGAATTTCATGAACAGTGCGTCGAACGCATCTTCATGGACATCTGGACGCGCTGCAAACCCACCCAGCTCACGGTGTACGCCCGCTACACCCGCCGTGGCGGGCTGGACATCAACCCCTGGCGCACCAGCGCACCGGGCGCGCTGCCACCGAACGCCCGCACTGCACGCCAGTAAGCGCCAGTAAGCGCTAGCCCGGATGCAGCCCGCCATCAACACCATCCGTTCGCTGGCCAGCCAGCTCAACCAGGACTGCGCCTGCTATTCGCTGGACATGGCGGCCCTGCGCCAGTCGCTGCAGGCCGACTCGGTGCTGTCGGCCTGGTGGCCGCACTGGCAAAGCACCCATGCCCACCTGTTTTCTGCAACGGGCCTGTTCATCAGCCGGACCCAGCTGCTCGCCATGCAGCAAGCGGTGCGGGTGCTGCACGAGGTGATGAACCTGCCCGCCTGGCGCGAGCAGGCGCTGGCGCAGGCACCCCAGACCGCACGCACCGCCATGGGGCCACGCGGCGTGTTCATGGGCTACGACTTTCACCTCACCGAGTCCGGCCCCCAGCTCATCGAGATCAACACCAACGCCGGCGGCGCCCTGCTGGCCCTGGCGCTCACGCGGGCGCAACGCGCCTGCTGCGATGCCGCCCAAGCGTGGCTACACCCCGCCACCGACATCGCCCCGCTGGAGGCGCGCTGGCTGGCCATGTTCGCCCAGGAATGGACGCTGCAGCGCCCCGATGCACCCTTCATTCCCACGCAAGGCCCGGCCCGCACGCTGGCCATCGTGGACGAAGCGCCAGCCAGCCAGTACCTGTATCCGGAGTTTCTGCTGTGCCAGGACATGCTGCGGCGTGCCGGGGTCGATGCCCGCATCGTCGATCCGCAGGCGCTGGCCTGGGCGGACGGCCAGTTGCAGCACCAGGGCCAGCGCATCGACATGGTGTACTTGCGCTTGACGGACTTCTATCTGGAGGCACCCGCCCACGCCGCGCTGCACCAGGCCTGGCAAGCGGGCGCCTGTGTTTTCACGCCCAACCCCGAAACCCATGCACTGCACGCCAACAAGCGGCACCTGGTCACACTCAGCGATGCGCAATGGGCCGCGCAGCAAGGCTTGAGCGAACCGGTGCGCCAGGTCCTGGCCACGGTGGTACCACAGACGCAGCTGCTCACACCGGGCAGCGCCGACCCGCTGTGGGCCGAGCGCAAGCGCTATTTCTTCAAGCCGCTGGCTGGCTATGGCTCCAAAGCCGCGTACCGGGGCGACAAGCTCACCCACAAGACCTGGGAACAAATCAGCCGCTTGCCCTATGTGGCCCAGACCCTGATCCCACCCAGCCAGCGGGTGGTGATGGTGGGCGACGAGCGCAAGGCGCTCAAGGCCGATGTGCGCGCCTACGCCTACAACGGCGAGGTCCAGCTGTTTGCCGCCCGCCTGTACGACGGCCAGACCACCAATTTCCGCAGCGATGGTGGTGGCTTTGCGCCGGTGTTTGTGACGCCGACCTGAGCGCTGGCGCGTCAGTGGCTTGGCTGACCCCAAGCCCTCTGGGCGTGTGAGCTTCGAGGGCTGAATTCCAGGCTGATGACAGGATTTTCTTTCAAATCATATCTATTGTTGATATGATTAATCCATGAAATCGCATCAGCGCTGGATTTGGCAGCTGCCAGAGTGGCCCGCTCTGGCATTCGATGCACAACGCATCCAGCCGCTGCTGAGTGCGGCCAGAAAAGCCCAAGGGGCGCTTCTTGGAAAAGCCCAAGCGATTGGTCTGGAAGGGCTGCAGCCCCACGTCCGGGACGCGCTGACACAAGAGGCGCTGACCACCTCTGCCATAGAAGGCGAAAAGCTGGACCCTGAAAGCGTTCGCTCCTCTGTGGCGCGGCGCTTGGGGCTCGACACATCGGGTGCCCCTGTGCGTGAAGGTCGGCGCAACATTGAGGGGCTGATTGATGTCTTGCAAGATGCCACCCTGAACACCGATGCACCTTTGACGCTTGAGCGGCTGTGCAGTTGGCACGGGGCGCTTTTCCCAACGGGTTTCTCGGGTATGCAGCGCATTGATGTGGGGGCCTTGAGATCTGTGCCCATGGAGATCGTGAGCGGCGCCATTGGGCACAGCAAGGTGCACTATGCCGCGCCACCTGCTGAGAGCCTGGCCGAACAAGTGGATGCCTTTTTGACGTGGTTCAACCAAACGCAGCCCCAGGTTGGGACTCTGCCCATGGACGGCCTGGTGCGCGCTGCTGTCTCGCATCTGTGGTTCGAGACACTGCACCCTTTTGACGATGGCAACGGGCGCATTGGCCGCGCCATCTTGCAGCTGGCATTGGCCCAGGACATGGGGCAACCCGGGCGCATCGTCACGCTGTCGCGGCAAATCGAGTCCTGCAAAGATCGGTATTACAGCGAACTGGAGCAGGCGCAGCGCTCCAAGAGCATGGACGTGACAGCATGGGTTGAATGGCTGCTGGAACAACTGACGCTGGCCAGCGAATTTGCCAACCGCACCATCGACTCCGCCATTCAGCGCATTCGGTTTCAGGCCCAAATGTCCCTGGTTCGACTGAATGAACGCCAGCAAAAAACAATGAAAAAGCTGCTGGATGCTGGCCCCAAAGGTTACGAGGGCGGCATGACGACGCGCAAGCATGTGCGCATTGCGCAAACATCCACGCCTACGGCAGCCCGCGACTTGATTGAGCTGGAACGGCTGGGGCTGCTGACCCGATTGGGTGATGGCCGCTCGACGCGGTATTACCCGGCGATAGACGGCTGGGCCGAGGACGATGCCAAGTTGGGCAAAGCCAGCAAAAAACCGAGCGCACCGGCTGATTGAGTGCAGCGGCCAGGACGCCCGTACAACTTGGCAGTGAATCAAGCTCCCGGATCTTGCCAAGCCGCATGCTTGGCCATGATCTGCGCAAAGGCTTCAGAGCTTTCAAAAGCGGCCAGCCAGTCAATCAGGCGCGGCCAAGGCTGTGCGCCAAACCAAGCCGGGTCGGTGTGCGCAAACTGCCTAACAAACGGCGCCAGCGCCGCATCCGCCAGACCCCAACGCGCCCCCGACAAAAATGCCTGCTGTTGCAAACGCACATCCAGCTGCGCCAGCCACTGTGCGCCCATGTCGCGGTCAGCCACGCCACTGGGCAAGCCCGAGCGCTGCGGGTATTTGTAGCGGTCCAGATGCTGCTTGAACGGCCCATCGTTGAACGCGATGTCTTGCAGGGCCTGCGCCAAAGCATCGCCTTGCGGCAACCAATGCATCGGGTCGTTTTGTGCCAGCGCCCACAGCATGATGTCCAGACTCTGATCGATCACTCGCTCCTCATCAGCCAACCACAACACCGGCACCGTGCCCTTGGGCGACAAGGCCAGCATGGACGCGGGTTTGCTCTTGAGCACCACCTCGCGGTGCTCATACGCCACGCCGCTGACCTGCAATGCCAAGCGGGCGCGCATGGCGTAGGGGCAGCGGCGAAAGGAATACAGGATGGGGGAGGGCATGACCAGTGCGCGTCAGTAGCTGGTGCGCAGGGTTATACGCCTTTGCGCAGCTTTGAATTCCCCCGCACTTTGGACTGGCTCGGTGCTGCCGGTTTGGGCGCATCCAGCAGACCGGGCGTGGATGCTGTGGTCAGGTAGTTGGCTTTGCTCACCACCTTCTTGCCCGTCTTGGCCTCCAGCGCTTTGCGGGCGTTGCCGGCAATTTCCCCGCCCTCTTTGGCGGAAGTGCGGTTCTCATCAAAGCCCTGTGCGTCGCTGCGGCGGGCAATCTCGGTGGTGCTGGCTTCGCCCAGCATGGTGAAGATCAACTCCAGGTCGGTCATGTGGTCGCGCAGGTTGTTGCCGGTCTTCACCACATCCAGGCCTTTGAGCTGGCTGTGCTCGACGGGCGTCACGCCAAAGGTGGCGCGGGCAATTTCGGCGGTGAGTATCGAATACTCTTTGCCCTCGGCCACGCCGCGTGCTTTCCACTCGTCGGTCAGCTCCCCGCGTACGGAGATGGAGCGCAGCCGCTTCTCGATCCATGCCTGCGGGTAACCCTTGGCCTGGTACAGCTCGCGGGCCCGGGCGCTGGCCAGTTCGGGGTTTTCGATTTCTTTGACCCGCTCGTAACCCACTTGCGCCAGCCAGCGCTTGAAAGGCTCGGCCTTGGGCGAGGGGATGGACTGGATGATGCGGAACAGGCCTTCGGTGTTGGCGCAATCGGTCTCCCGTTGTTTGCCGTCTGATGCCGTCAGTTTCAACCCGTGACAAAACGTCACGGGTTGGCCACCCTCTGCATTGAGCCGTTGTTTGAGTTTGCGCCAATAGGCTCCGGCATCTGGGCTGCCGGTCAGGGTGGCGCAAACATCCACCACGGAAAACCACCATTCCTCGTTGTGCCAGACACGGCGAATGGTGGTTTCCTGAAATACCGCGATGTGGTGCGCGGGATCGTTGGGGGTGGTGGTTTTCTTCATATGCCTCCCTGAAAGACTGTGATTTTATACAGTTATTTGCACATGCGACAAGCGCAAGGTGCTCAAGGCCGATGTGCGTGCCTCCGCCCACCTGAGTGAGGGCGCGGGGGCTTTACCTTCTTACTCCGCGAAGACTGCTTGCAGCGTGGTCAGTGCGGCAGTCAATGTCTTGGCGGACACAGCGCCCAGCCGTTTGACCAGGCGCACCTTGTCCACCGTCCGAAGCTGATCCAGCACGATCAGGCCCTTGGTTCCGGCATGGGTGACAGGCACCCGAAACGGCGCGGCAAAACCCTTGGACGTCATGGGCGCCACCATCACGGTGCGCAAGTGGTCATTCAATTCTGCCGGGGACACCACAACGCAGGGCCGCGACTTCTTGATTTTGCTGCCAATGGTCGGGACCAGGTTCACCAACCAAATGTCGCCGCGCTTCACCAGCCCAACTCCTCGTCATCAAGGTTGCCGAACTCACCCATCAACAGCGCATCGCCGCCCTTGGCAGATACAGCCGCAGCAGCCTCTGCCCAACCGGCACGTACAGCCTTGGCGGGCTTGCGCAAGACGATGGAGCCGTTCTCTACCTCAATGATGGCTGTGGCCTGATCGTCCAGCCCGACCTGGGCCAGCAAGGGCTTGGGCAAGACGACGCCTTTGCTGTTGCCGATGTTTCGAATGGCAATCTCCATGTCATTTCTCCAGTTGCAACAATGTTAATCCTTGACGATCAAATATTTAAGAGGTCGAAGTTGCTACAGCGTGCAAACATCCACTACAGAAAACCACCATTCCTCGTTGTGCCAGACACGCGAATGTCACGCCAAGCTAATGCGTGGAAATTGCTTAGATGCTGACAAGGCATGGACAAAGCGAGACCTGGGGGAACTGCACAAATGTTGGAAAAGCTCGGACCGCAGCGTGTGGGCTTGCCGCATATTCGGCCACTTTTGCTGGCCAACCCCGCCGTTCGCCAAGCCTATGACGCACAAGCGCCCGAGTTTGAGCTGGCCCGTGAACTGATTGCTGCTCGCACGCAAGCAGGCCTCACGCAAGGCGATGTGGCCGCACGCATGGGCACGACCCAAAGCGTGGTGGCACGCATCGAAAGTGGCAGGGGCACGCCATCCATGCGAACAGTCCAACGCTTTGCCAGTGCCGTGGGAGCGCGTGCCGTGGTGCGCATGGAGCCTTTGACGGCTGCATGACCCGCTGCTGCAACGCAGGCTCAGCGTGGGCACCGTCGATTCGTTTCAGGGCCAAGAGCGCGACATCATTGCCATCACCTTGACGCGCAGCAACCCCCAAGGCGAGATCGGCTTCCTGTCAGATATCCGCCGCATGAACGTGGGCATGACCCGCGCAAGGCGCAAGCTGCTGCTGGTGGGCGACTCGTCTACGCTTGGCAGACATCCGTTTTTTGGGGAGTTGTTGGCGTATGTGAAGGGCGTGGGGGGGCTACCGGACGGCGCATGAGATGGTTAAGCAGAATTGAATCTGCGAAGGCCATTGTGGCGAAGAGGATGCCAACTTGGGACAAGTCAGCAAGCAAACGAACAGAGCGGCTGATTGAGGTGTCGCCAGGTTCATCAAGTCTTGGCACACAAGGCATCTGAGGACTTTGCTACGCAACACACGCACAGTGTGGCAAAAAATTAGACGGGAGCGGTGTATCCCAATCTATGAAGGTCTGCTGCAGAGTATTTTTATAGGTTGTTTCTAAAGAAAGCACTGAGGCTTGACCAAGCTTGGGCCACACACATTTTGAACAAAAACATTGATTTGGCACTGCTGAGTGAGGTTCATGAAGGTTTCACCTCCCATTGAGTAAAAATCCGGGTGAGATATGAGATCTCCGATCTCGAGTTCTATGGAATCCAGAAGCTCGAAGATGACGTATTCACCACGCCCATCAATCTCGGCTGCATACATGCCACGATTTGGATTAACGACTTTTACGATAGCTTTCATATACACCCTTGCAATGTTTAACGGCGAAGCTCAGCCAACGGTCAAAAGTGCAGCTTTTGACCGTTGGTTGCAGCGTTGTGTTGTCAACGCGATTCCAAAAGTTCTGCGATTTCACTCGCTATCTCGTGAATTGTGTGTGTCGCCGTGCTTCGAGCGACTTTGTCGGCAAGCGATGGACTAAATTCGATAACTTGCTGCTTTGTAATGTTGTGCCATATAGGGAGTAGGACTTGCTCACCCGATACGGCTCTAGTGACGATGCCGTCTAGTTCGTAGTTGGTCCAACCCTTCTTGATAAATGACGGTGAAAGAACCACCAGTCCAACACGACTGTTTGCAAGGCCTTTGTCAATTTTTTGCCTAAGACTATCTCCGATGCGAAGGGTCATTTCGTCGTACCAGACGTTCAAACCTTGCTGCATTAGTGCGCTTGCGAGCGGGCGAACAAATTCTTCCTTATCCTCCGATGCGTGAGAAATAAAGACGTCATGCGTCTCTCCGCGAGATTCTGCAGGTCTAGGGATGTCGTTGCGCACGAGGCCAGGTACTTCAGATAGCAGCTGCTCCTTGATTTCCGGCAACATTCCAGGAAGAACTCTTACGGATGCGTTCGTGCTGCCACTTAATCCCTGCATGTCAACAACGACATGCCAGCGTCCTGAGTTGGGAATTTGTAAGCGAACAGGAGATCGTTTCGCTAAGCCGCCAATGAAACGGTGGGCTCGCCCACTTTGATAGTTGGAAAACTCAGAACTCGTGAGCAAGCGGACGTTTGCACCTCTAGTAAGAGTTACTTCCACGATTTCACCGCGTTTGCGACTTCCCAAATCGTACTTAAGATAGTTCACCGTGCGACTCCGTTTTCTTGGGTATAACTTTTGCTATTCGGGGCGTTGCTGTTGCCAAGAAACCCCCTCAATCGAAGTCTCAGATGTCACTGCATATCGCCTGGCGGGCGTGGAAAAGTTCGGCTTATACGAGTTCTAGGGCCGCCCAGCATGCGAGAAATCTCCGCTACATTTGCGCTGGTCTTTGCTTCAGCCAGAAGGTGCTTGTGCCCGGTTTTAAGCTCCACGATGTGGGCTCCATCGAGTTCAGGGTGTTCAATTGCACGCTGTAGGGTGACTGCAATGCGATCTTCGGACCAGTTGCGGAGGCATATGTCAATGTCTGATGATGAGTGGCTTGGATGCGGGAAATCCATCCCTCTGTTCTGAACGTTTCCGAATCCCATTCGTCGTACTTCTGAACGAATAGTGCGCAACTCTTCCATGATGAATTCCTGACCGGACACCTCCTTTTTGTCCAACTTCGCCACGGTGAACTCACCAAAGTGCTTTAGGAACGTCGTGAAGTTCGGGTCAGTTGACGCGCGCTTATGGGTCGCAACAATCTTTTCTGTAAGCTTGATCTTGAAGTCCACGATGCGCGAGAAGCGTAGATCTCGCGGGTACTCAATATGTTCAATAGCAGACGTATCAAATGAGTATGTGGTCTTCTCATCTTTGATGATTACGGTTGGCTTATCAAAGGCCAGCCTCATGCCAAGCTCAAACATGACGTTTGGATTTTTTCCGCTCACGTCACATACAACGATCGGGTTATCGTAGAGGTTTTGAATGATTCTCTTGTGAATTATTCCAACATCGTCAGCGTTGCTGACCAGATTTGCATCAAAACCGGCTTCTTCAATTGCCTCGGTCACTATTTCAAGTACGTCAGCCCAGTGTGATTCGGAGCATCCATCTATTGTTGATATAGGCATGACTACGCCACAGACTTGTTTTGGAACAATTTCTGACATGGATGAACCTTTCTTTATGGTCTCTAACGTTATTTGTCTGCAGAAACTGCAGGATGGGTATCGGTCGACTTTCGGTCGATCTTTTTTTCTCGAAATTTCTTGACTGCTGGCGCAGGCAGCAAGCTGGTGATGCGTTGGTACAGGTCGAAAAGGAAGGCGACGCGTTCGGCGTCGTTGGTGTAGGTTTTTTTGCCGCCGCTGGGTTGGTAGGCGGCGTCTACGGCGGTGTCGAGTTTTTGGTGGGCCTTGAGCAGGGCCGGGGGCATGGTCAGCGGATCGTAGAGGTCGGCGAGTGACGAGTTGGCAAATTGGGCGCGAGAGTCGAGCACGCATTGGGCGGCTTGTTCAATGGCGGTGCGATGTTTGTCGCTGAGCGCCTCGCCAGCGAAGCCGGGCCAGGGGAAGTTGTTGTAGACGATGGTGTTGGAGTAGCGGTATCGACTTTCAAGGCGTCCGCAGGTGAAACGCATAAAGGCGTTGTGCATGCTGCTGGTCATGACGCCGAAGTGAAACAGTGTGGCGTCGGGTACGGCATAGACCAGATTGCTCACGATGACTTGGGCATCCATGAAGCCAATCGGCACATGGTTGCGTCGCTCCGACGAGACGCTGGGAATCAACAAGTAGTTGCTTGTGGGCTGCCTGATTTTTTGGAATTGCGTGGGTGTGCCTGCGTCTTGTTGCGTTTGTTTGTCGGTGCTGGCCAAGCGCATGTCCTTCACGGCTTGCACGCGCTTCATCACTTCTGGCATCAACCGCAGTTCTTTGGGTGCGCAGTCCACCAGCCACAAGCACCAGCGTGGTGTTTTGTTGATGAATTCTTCTGCGCCCATGAAAGGGCGAATCCATTGCGCTGCTTGCGGTTCTGCTTTGATCAGGCTCTCTTTTTCTGCATCGTCCAGCAGCAGATGTCCGCCGTCGGTGGGTTTGCTGCCATTGGTCATCTCAGTCACTTGGCAAATAGGCGTGCGGCGTTTGTTCAGCAATACGTCGGGCGCATCCACCAAATACGCGTTGATGCGCTTGGCTGGCACGGCATGGGGCAGGCCCTTGATGTCTTCGTATTCGTAAATGGTTTTGATGGCTTGATCTTCGGGGCCAAAGCCCACGATCACACAATGCACGGCGGCTTTGCCGCTGGCTTCGTTGCTCCATTGAAAGGTGCGGTGTGCAAAGTGGGTGTGCATGCCCAGACGTTGTAACTCGCCCCAAAGCACGGCCACTTGTTCGCCTTGGGTGATGCTGTTGGTCGATACAAATGCGGCTTGTATGTCCGTGCGCCTTTGCATGTATTGCGCGGCCAGTACGTACCAGCCGCACACAAAGTCCAAGTCCCCCGCGCCGTGTATGCCGTGCATCACTGCAGCCAGGTCGGCTTTTTGTTCCTTGCTTTGGTAGGTCTTGCCCAAAAACGGTGGATTACCCAACACATAGCTGCACCGCTCCGCCGGCAGCACATCGTTCCAGTCAACGCGCAAGGCATTGCCGTGCTGGATGTGCGGCGTGCTTTTGAGCGGTATGCGCGCAAAGTACAAACCAAACTCCACGCTCACGCGCAGGTTCATCTGGTGGTCCATCAGCCACAGGGCCACCTGGGCAATTTGCGCCGGAAACTCCTCGATCTCGATACCGTAAAACTGGTCCACGTTCACGCCAAGCAGGCCATGCACGTCCACCGCCAGCTGGCCTTTGTGGGCGCTCAGTTCATGGTCGGCGCGCAGCACCTTCAGCTCCAGCTCGCGCAGTTCGCGGTAGCTGATGACCAAGAAGTTGCCGCAGCCGCAGGCCGGGTCAAAAAACGTCAGCTGGCGCAGCTTTTTATGAAACTCAAACAGCTTGTTGCGGTTGCCTTTGGTGCGCTCAAACTCGGCATGCAGCTCGTCCAGAAACAGGGGCTTGATGAGCTTGAGGATGTTGGCCTCGGACGTGTAGTGCGCGCCCAGGTTGCGGCGGGCCTTGTCGTCCATGATGCTCTGGAACAGGCTGCCAAAAATCGCCGGGCTGATGGCCGACCAGTCCAGTGCGCAGGCATCCAGCAGGGCTTCGCGCATGGCGGTGCTGAAGTCGGCCATGGGCAGGGTTTCATCAAACAGTCGGCCATTGATGTAGGCAAACTGGCCCAGCTGTTCGTCAATGTTTTTGTTGCGCAGGCCCTCTGGTGTGTTGAGCACCTGAAACAGTTGCCCCAGGCGCGGCCCCAGGTCCGAGCCGTCGGGCGCGGTGCGTTCTTCCACAAAGTCCCTGAAGGATTGCGCGGGCTGAAAGATGCCGGTGTCGTCGGCAAACAGGCAAAACAGCAGGCGCACCAGCAGCACCTCCAGCGCGTGGCCGCTGTAGCCGCTGGCTTTCAGGGCGTCGTGCAGGCGGCCCATGCGCTCAGCCGCCTTGATGTTGACCGGGTCTTCGGCCCGAATGTCTTGCACCTTGTAGCCCGCCAGCAGGCCAAAGAGCTTGACGTGTTTGTGCAGGTGCTGGAGCTCAAACTCCACCGTTTCGCCCGTGGCCAAAATGCGCACCCGAAAGCGGGCAAAGTCGCACACCACCAGCAGCTGGGGCAGGTCGCGCTCGGGCAGGTGGTGCAGATAGCCCAGGGCCTGGTCTGCCGCGTTGTCCAGGTTTTTGCCGCGTGACTTGTGCTCCACCAGCAGCACGCCGGGCCAGAACAAATCCACAAAGCCTTGCGCACCGCCCAGCTTTTTGACGTTCAGCTCAAAGGTGGCAACGCGCTTGTTGGTGATGCCAAAGATTTCAAGGAAATCGATCCAGAACGGCTTGGCCTGGCTGTCTTCGTTGCAGGCGTCGGCCCAGGTCTTGCTGAAAAGCAATGCCCTGGTTTTGATTTCGTTCCAATTAAGACCCATAAAGCGCTCATAAATTGAGCCCGAATGGTAATGGAAAGAAGTCTTATTTTATTGAAAGTAATTCCAGAGAATTCGTTTTATGCCGGATTTGGGGTGCTGGCCGTTCTGAACCATGGCTGGCGCAAGCCACTTGCCAAATTGGCGCCATTAACTAAAATTGCGCCAATCATGCCAAACGTCCTCGATCAGATTCTGACTGCTATCCAAAGCCGCCCAGAGGGAATTTCCCTCTCGGAGGCCCAATTGGCGTGGCCGGATGTGCCTCGGCGCAGCTTGCAAAGGACTTTGGCGCAATGCGTTGCATCCGGAAAAATCGCGCCAATTGGTCAAGCCCGTGCCACCCGCTATGTGGCCAAAGTGCCTGCGGTCCGTGACGCCCCCACGGCGTTGGATGCAGAGTCCTTTCCTGGCTGGCGCGTGGAAGAGGAGCTCTCCACAGGGCAATGGCCGCTTTCCCCCGACAGCAAGGACATACGGGCCTATCTGTCGCAACCCTGGAGTCTGCGCAAGCCGGTGGGTTACCAGTCGGCGTTCTTGCAGGATTACCAACCCAACGTGACGTTCTATTTGCCGCAGCCCGTGCGTGCGCAGTTGCACCGCATGGGCCGCACCGGGCCGGGGCCGCAGCCAGCGGGCACTTATGGCCGGGCTGTGCTCGACCGTTTGTTGATCGACCTGTCCTGGGCGTCCAGCCACCTGGAGGGCAACACGTATTCGCGCCTGGACACCCGCGCCCTGATTGCCCACGGCCAGCAGGCGCAGGGCCACGGCGTGACCGAGACGCAAATGATCCTCAACCACAAGGCTGCCATTGAGCTGCTGATGGACAACGTGGATGCGCCGCAGTTCAGCCGCTACCTGCTGATGAACCTGCACAGCACACTGTCCGAGAACCTGCTTGAGAGCCCCGAGGACGAGGGCCGTCTGCGTCTGCACCCGGTGCAAATCGGGCAGAGCGTTTACCAGCCACCATCGGGCCAGTCGCTGATTGGCACCTTGCTGGACGAGGTGCTGGGCAAATTCAACGCGATTGAAGACCCTTTCGAGCAGTCTTTTTTTGCGATGGTGCATCTGCCTTATCTGCAGCCCTTTGCCGATTGCAACAAGCGCTGCTCGCGTCTGCTTGCCAACTGGCCGCTGCTGCGTGCCAACCTGTGCCCGCTCACGTTTTTGGGCGTGTCGCAGGCCTGGTACACCGCTTCGGTGCTGGGCGTGTACGAGATGAACCGCGTCGAGTTGCTGCGTGACCTGTTCATGTGGGCCTACGACCGCTCGACCAAGGAGTATCTGAATGCCAAGTCCCGCGTGGTCGAGCCCGACCTGCTGCGCCTGACCTACCGCGATGCCATCCGCCAGGCTGTCAAGGCGGTGGTGCAGCACCCCGAGCAAGACCCGCTGGCGCTGGTGGCCGAGCATGTGGCCTTGGCGGTGCCTGGCCCGCAGCAGGGCGATGTGCGCGCCCTGGTCGTGCAGGAGCTGCGCCGTCTGCACGAAGGCGTGCTGGCACGTTATGGCTTGCGCCTCGCAGAGCTGGATCGCTGGCGCAGCATTCAGGGCTGATCAGGTCCCCAGCCCTTCGAGCACATTGACCGCATTGACGCCCACCTCGGCCACGGCATAGCCGCCTTCCATGGTGATGACCGTGGGCAGATCCAATGAAGCGAGTGCGCGCCCGACCTGAAGGTAGTCGGCGCTGCGCAGCGTGAAGCCCGAGATCGGGTCGCCCTCAAACGTGTCCAGCCCCAGCGGCACCACCAGTGCCTGTGGGGCAAAGTCGCTCACCGCCTGCAGCGCACGCTGCAAGGTGCTGAACCAGGCTTCAAATCCGGTGCCCCGTGGCAGCGGCAGGTTCAGGTTGAAGCCTTCGCCCGCGCCTGCGCCACGCTCGTCGGCATGGCCCAGAAAGAAGGGGTATTCGGTGCGCGGATCGCCGTGGATCGACACCGTCAGCACATCGCTGCGGTCATAAAAAATGGTTTGTGTGCCGTTGCCGTGGTGGTAGTCCACGTCCAGCACGGCCACGCGCTGGAGCCCGCCGTCGCGCAGGGCGTGCGCGGCCACGGCGCCGTTGTTGATGAAGCAATAACCCCCCATGAAAGCCGGGCCTGCGTGGTGGCCGGGTGGACGTGTCAGGGCCATGGTGACTCGTTCGCCGCTCAGCAGTGCGTGTGCAGCCGCCAGCGCACAGGCGGCGCCCTCGCGCGCGGCGGCCCAGCTGCCCGCCATCAGGGGTGTTCCCGAGTCAAAAGCGTATTGGCCCAGGCGGGCTGCAAAGTTCAGCGGCGGTTTGTCGGTGCGAAACGCATGCGGCTGCGCCAGTGGCCAGACCGATGCCAGCGCATCACGCCCGGCATTGGCCGGGTCCATGGCCACCCACTCGTCCCATGCCCCGGCCAGAAACTGCAGGTACTCGGGGCTGTGCACCTTGCGCAGTGCGGCGTCCAGCGGCAGGTCTGCAGGGGGTCTCAGCAGCTCGCCCACGGGGCGGCGGGCCAGCTCGTCCAGCACATGCTGCAAACGTGCCGGGCTTTCGTGGCAGTCCACCATGCGGCCACGGAACATTTCCTGACGGCCTGCATGTTCGGCGTGGCGGGTGTTGTGGAAGATCTTCATCCGAATTCCCGGAACCCCTTGAGCGCTGGCAGCGGCGGGAAGTTGGCTTCGCGTTTTTGCTGGAAGGCGTTGATCGCCTCGCGCACGTTCTCGTTGCTCCAGATTGCACCTTGCAGCCAGCCCATGTGGCGCAGGCTGTCTTCGGTGCTGTGGTCGCGGGCATAGTGCAGCACCTGCTTGGTGCCCCAGATGGCCACGGGCGGTTTGCTGGCGATCTCTTTGGCGGCCTGCATGGCGGCGGCCACGGCGGCCTCGTGTGTGGGCAGCACCTCGTTGACCAGGCCATAGGCGAGCGCCTTGTCCGCGCCCAGACGGCGGCCGGTGTAGGCCAGCTCTTTGACCAAGGCCATGGGCAGCAGCTTGGGCAGGCGCTGCAGCGTGCCCACGTCGGCCACCATGCCGATGTTGATTTCCTGCACGCAAAAGAAAGCATCGCTTGATGCGTAGCGCATGCAGCAGGCCGTCACCATGTCCACCGCACCGCCAATGCAGCCGCCCTGGATGGCTGCGATCACGGGGATGCGCAGTTCTTCGAGCAAGGTGAAGGTGTGCTGCATGTCGGTCAGCAGGTCGTATATCGCAGAGCGGCCTTCGGCGCTGCGGTCGTCCATGCTGATGGCGTTGCCAAAGGTCTGCAGGTCCATGCCTGCGCTGAAGTGCTTGCCGGTGCTGGAGATGACCAGCGCCCGCGCTGTGCCTTCGGCATGCAAGCGCGTCAGGATGTCGTGCAGTTGTCGCCAGAAACTCGGATTCATGGTGTTCATCGCCTCGGGGCGATTGAGCACCAGATGGGCAATGTGACCGTGGGGGCCCTCAGTCGTCAGGGAAAAGCAGTTCGGTTTGTTGTCCATGGGGGGTCTCCTTCGTTTCACTGTAGCTGCCGGCTTCGGGCGCTGCTGTCCCGGCTTTGACGAAAAGTCACTGCATGCTCAAATTTTGTAAATGATAGTAATATACAAAAATGATTGATCTTTCGACCATCGTTGGTTTCGAATGGGACGCTGGCAATGAGCGAAAAAATGACAAGCACGGCGTCAGCATGGCAGAAGCCGAACAGGTATTTTTCAATGCCCCGTTGCTGGTGTTGGGTGATGTCGCCCACAGTCAGAGCGAAGTGCGCTTGCATGCCTTGGGGCAAACAGACGAAGGACGTCAATTGCACATCACGTTCACGTTACGCCAATCGGGCCAGCGAATCCGCGTGATTTCAGCACGTGACATGCACAGAAAGGAGCGCAGTGTTTATGAGCAAGCAGACGACTAAAAAGCCGATCCCCGAATTCAAGTCCGAGGCGCAGGAGCGCGCTTATTGGGAGGCACATGATTCCGCCGAACATGTGGATTGGTCCAAGGCAAAAAAGGTCACACTGCCCAAGCTGCGTCCGACCACGAAAACCATTTCTTTGCGTTTGCCCCAACACTTGCTGGATGGCATCAAGGTGGCGGCCAATGCCCGGGATGTGCCCTATCAATCCCTGATCAAGGTCTGGTTGCAGGAGAAACTGCACAGCCATTGATGGGGGTGGCAAAAGTGACAGGGCTTAATCACCCGTGAGAAACAGGGACGCCTGAGGTTCGCCAGCTGTTGACTCTGACGCCTTGAGTCCGCTGATCGATGGTGCTGCTGTCCCGGCCTTGACGAGCGAGCCCACGCGCACCCCCAGCAGGCGGATGCGGCGGTCGAGCTGAACCCGTTTGAGGCATTGCCCGGCCACTTGCCGGATGCGCTTGGCGTCTGCCACGTACTCGTCCAGGCTTTGGTCGCGGGTCACGCTCTGAAAGTTGTCAAACCGGATCTTGATGCCGATGGTGCGGCCCTCGTAGCCCTTGCGCTGCAGGTCGGCCGCCACCTGTTCGCACAGTCGGGTGAAGATGGCACCCAGTGCCTCGCGGTCGCGCACGGCGTGCAGATCGCTGTCAAAGGTGGTTTCGCGGCTCATGCTCACGGGCTCGCTCTCGGTCACCACCGGGCGCTCGTCACGGCCCCAGGCGGCTTCATGCAGCCAGGCGCCGTAGCTTTTGCCAAAGTGCTGCATCAACCAGACCTGATCGCGCTGGGCCAGCTGGCCAATGGTTTCAATGCCCTGGGCCTTGAGCTTTTCGTCGGCCTTGGGGCCGATGCCGTTGATCTTGCGGCAGGGCAGGGGCCAGATGAGGGTTTGCAAATCGCCCTCGTGCACGATCGAGATGCCGTTGGGTTTGTTGAACTCGCTGGCCATTTTGGCGATCAGCTTGTTGGGCGCCACACCAATCGAGCAGGTCAGGCCCGTCGCGTCCAGAATGCTTTTCTGAATGAGCCGCGCCAGCACCCGCCCGCCTTCGCGCTGGCCACCGGGCACGTGGGTGAAGTCGATGTAGACCTCGTCCACGCCGCGGTCTTCCATGAGTGGCGCAATGTCAGTGATGACCGCTTTGAACGTGCGCGAGAAATGCCTGTAGCGCTCAAAGTCCACCGGCAGCAGGATGGCGTCGGGGCAGAGCGTGGCCGCCTTCATCAGGCCCATGGCCGAGCCGATGCCGAATTGCCGCGCGGGGTAGGTGGCGGTGGTGATGACGCCGCGCCCG
>JACCEE011718946.1_pt1 | contig 29722 bp, 26 predicted proteins | sample 7449931 | NCBI WGS metagenome assembly JACCEE01 (sample SAMN15323457, study PRJNA562643) | freshwater metagenome | isolation source: river surface water | place: USA:Blue River Watershed | collected 2017-08-19 | reverse complement strand
TAGACGTGCTGCTGGGGTCGCTGCTGCACTGCCGTAACCGGCGGTATTGTTGGCCCGCAGCCAGTCAAAACGACCGACAAACAGATTAGCAACAAGCTGACACCACCGAACTGCAGTCGCCAGTTTGCGCAGCGTACCGGCAGACTCCGATTAGTCACATTCAAATTGCTGATCAGTAATTTGTTGCCAGACGGCAGGCCGCCGGCCTTGTTGCTGCTGGATGTCACGCTGGCGCCATTGCCAGTGCAGTGCTTGATGGGTCAGCCGGGTAATCCAGTTCGCTTGAAACACCACCCAGGGTAAAAACGGGTTGGAGCGATTGTAAAACCAAATTTCGCGGCGGCTGCGGCCTGACTGCGCTTCTCCGCGCGCGTGAAAACCATGCGTGTCGGCCAACACCAGTGTATTAGCCCGCACGGTCATCGCTTTTGGCTGCGGTAGTCCCAGCATCTCCAGCTCGGCCGCGCTGATCCGTAATGAGCCTTTTTCGGAAAAGCCATCCGGTTCGTGCCGGATGTTGATGCTTTTACGATACTCCCAGCACAACCGGCGCCAGCTCAGCCGATGAGAACCGGGTACATAAGTAAAAGGTCCATCTTCCGGCACAACGTCCTGCAGGAACAACCAGCCTTTCATCGTCGGATGAAATGTATCGCTGTGCAGCGTTTTTTGTGGATCTGCGCCAGCATTTCGGGCGCCATTGCGGATCACCTGTGCGTAGCTCAGGGTGGGCAATTTGCTGGCGGCGGTGTAACAAAGCAAGGCGCGTAACAGCGGTAACTGTAGCAACAGGTCGGTCGATGGTTTTGTTTGTGCCGTTTTCTCATCCAACAGGTAACGTTGCGTCAATGTATCGGCTTGGGTGAGCTGGCGGCATTGGCCGTTGCCCTGCTGGCAGTCGGCCTGAAGTTGCGCGAACTGCTCTGGCGGCAGGAAATCCTCGAGCAGCAGATAACCGTCGCGGCGAAATCGAGCCCGCAAGGTAGCTGGAACCGTCAGCGCCAGCTGCGCCCGCCGCAGGCGAGCAAAGGCATGTGCCAGCAGATACCGCAGCACATGGAGGCCTAAGCGGTTCAGCCAGTAGTGACCAATCAACGGGTTGTCTTTAAATGATTTGCCACCGGTCAGCAGTTCAAACAGCCAGACCGGCCAGTACCAGAGTCCTTTCCAGCGCATGGTTAAATCCAGGCAAAAGCGTCGGCGTACATATGACCACGCTCAGCGCCGGCTGTCAGGAATACATCGCGCACCGCTTTGACCATCGGGAATGGCCCGGCGATATAAATATCATAGCCAGCCAGTGAAGGGATGTCTGCCAATAAGGCTTCATGCACCAGGCCAGTGCGGCCTGTCCAGTCTTGACCTGGCTCCTGCAGCACAGTCACCAGCTGCAAACCCGGCCGTAGTTCCTGTAGTTCAGCCAGCTCTTGTTGATAATACAAGGCGGCTTCGTTGCGCAGTCCCCAGTACAGTTTTACGGCGCGACCATCCGGCTGCTGCGCCATGGCTTTGGCGATGCTGCAAGCATAAGAAAAACCGGTGCCACCGGCCAACAGGATCACCGGACGGTTGCTATCCGGACGCAAGTAGGCTTCGCCAAGACCCACCTGGATCAGCACTGTCGGGTTGTCCTGCAGGTGCGTTAACGCCTGACCGGCATAAGCATCGGTCACGTTGCCGCCGATCTGCAGTTCGATGTATTCATCACCCGGCGCGCTGGCAATCGAAAAGGGCCGTTTGTCGCTGTCCGACAAAAAAATCTGCAGGTACTGGCCAGGCAAATAATGTACCGCTTCCTGTGGTTTTAACCGGACGCGGCGCACACCTGCGGTCAGGGTGTCGATACTGATCACATCGGCCAACACTTTATTGCTGGCATGGGCTGAAAACTGTTCTGACATCGGTTTTTCGTCTCTGACGGCTCAGGGCCGGATAAATGGATGGTGTAACACCAGATCACTGTCGGCAAAGGCCTGACAGCCATACACAAATTTTTGTTCGATATCCGCCGGACTGAGCGGCGACGGCTCGTCGTAACGCACTTCGCCACTTTTTAACCGGCAGACGCAAGAGGTACAAACGCCCTGACGACAGCGGTGCGGAAAATCGATGCCGGCACTTAAAGCCGCTTCGAGCAAGGTTTCTACCGGGCTGACCGTGAAGGTTATGCCGGCGGGTTCAATCCGTACCTGAAATCGGCTGTCTGTCATTAGTATAAGCCTCTTGGCTGCACCGGCAGTGGAATGCCGAGCGAATCCCACATCTCATCAACTTTTTGCTTGATATCTTCCCGCATCACAATAGGTTCACCCCATTCGCGTGTGGTTTCACCCGGCCATTTGTTAGTCGCGTCCATGCCCATCTTCGAGCCGAGACCGGACACCGGCGAAGCAAAATCCAGATAATCAATCGGCGTGTTTTCGATGAGCGTAGTATCGCGCGCCGGGTCCATCCGCGTGGTAATGGCCCAGATCACATCCTGCCAGTCGCGGGCGTTGATGTCATCATCACAAACGATCACAAACTTGGTGTACATAAACTGGCGTAAAAACGACCAGACGCCCATCATCACGCGTTTGGCATGTCCAGGATATTGTTTTTTCATCGTGACCACGGCGAGGCGGTAGGAACAGCCTTCCGGCGGCAGATAAAAATCAACGATTTCCGGGAATTGCTTTTGCAGCAGCGGAATAAAGACTTCATTGAGCGCCACACCGAGAATGGCAGGTTCATCTGGTGGCCGGCCGGTGTAAGTGCTGTGGTAAATCGGCTGTTCGCGGTGCGTAATGTGCGTGACAGTGAACACTGGGAATGAATCGACTTCATTGTAATAACCGGTGTGATCGCCGTATGGGCCTTCCGGCGCCATTTCGCCCGGTTCCAGATAACCTTCCAGCACAAATTCGGCACTGGCCGGCACCTGCAAATCATTGCTGATACATTTAACCACTTCGGTGTTGTCGCCGCGCAGCAGGCCGGCAAAGGCATATTCAGACAACGAATCCGGTACCGGTGTCACCGCGCCTAAAATGGTCGCCGGATCTGCGCCTAAGGCCACAGACACCGGAAAGCGCTGCCCCGGATGAGCTTTTTGCCACTCGAGAAAATCCAGCGCGCCGCCGCGATGTGATAACCAGCGCATAATCACTTTGTTTTTACCAAGCACCTGCTGGCGGTAAATACCCAAATTCTGCCGCTCTTTGTGCGGACCGCGGGTCACGGTTAAACCCCAGGTGATGAGCGGCGCGGCATCGCCGGGCCAGCAGGTCATCACTGGTAATTTGGTTAAGTCGACCGCATCGCCGCTTTTCACCACTTGCTGACAAGGGGCTTTGCGCACCTCTTTGGGCGACATATTCAGTACCTGCTTAAAAATCGGCAGTTTGCTGAACGCGTCTTTTAAGCCTTTTGGCGGCTCCGGCTCTTTTAAAAACGCCAGCAATTTGCCGACTTCGCGCAGCGCCGACACTTCAGTCTGGCCCATCCCCAGCGCCACGCGCTCAGGGGTGCCGAACAGATTCGCCAGCACGGGAATATCGTAACCTTTTGGATTTTCAAATAATAAGGCGGGGCCACCAGCACGCAGCGTGCGGTCGGCAATTTCGGTCATCTCCAGCACCGGATCGATTTCGGCGCTGATACGATGCAACAGGCCGCGTTGTTCCAGTTGCGCGATGAAGTCACGTAAGTCTTTGTATTTCATTAAGGACCTGCTGAAAAGGCGCCGGTAATGGACCGGCATTATACAGTGAAGCCTGCGCGCGCCAAGCAAGTCCGCAGGATCAGATGATTATTGCTTTGGCTGGTTACGGGGCTGAAGCTGTTTTAGCGCACTATGCACCGAAAAGTCATACTGCTGTTGATTGGGATTGTTGGTGCGACTGAAGCGCCTAAAATCGATACTTTGCCATTGCCCGGGGCGCAATAATGGCTGATATGCCGCCAGATTGTGCTGGGTTAATACATCTAACTGTAACAGCGGTACATCTGGCATCGGCTGCGGCAAGTTGCCGTGCTGATGGTCATAAATGAGCACCATAGCAAAAGCCGCCATGGTGAAATGCCCGCCAATCGAGGCTTGCATCTGGCCTGCCGCGATCGCCTTCTGCGCTTCAGGGATCCAATCAAAGCCGCCGATGCAATAGGTGCCAGCTGCCACAGGTTTCAGGCTATCCAGCGCACCGAGGGCCATCCAATCTGAAGCAGCCCAAATCAACCGGCTTTGTGGATAGCGCCGCAACAGTTGCGTGGTTTGGCTGGCGGCCGTTTCGCGGTCCCATTTACCGTTGACGATTTGGTGGACGACGCCCTGACGTTGCCGCATTGCGTGAAACACGCCTTCAGCCCGCTGTTCGGTCTCCAGATTGATCATGCCGTTGATGCCAATCAGTTGGTCGGCGTCTGGGCAAGCTTGTTGCAGCGCGACGGTCATCTGCTCACTGGCGATCGCATTGTCGTAATACAATTCGGCCAACCAGTTTGGATAGATCTCGCCAGGACGCCCAACGCTGGGGGCTTCTTCCGGCAGCCACATATGTTCCAGCGTGACGATTTTTGTTGGATATTTAGCCAGTAGTTGCATCACCTGAACCCCGGCGCCGGTATAGGGCTGCACAATGGCATAGTCTGGCTGGTGTTTTTGCAGATATTCAGTGAGTTTTTGTTGTTGTAACAGACGGTTCGCATCGCCGTTGATAATGGTGAGATCAAAATCTAATTGTTTTGCCGCGACTCGGGCAACGGCTTCGACCTGCATAAAAAATGGGTCGGCTTCCCACGACGGGTTTACAAACAACACCGACGGTCGGGCGCTTGCGAAAAAAGGCCACAAACAAGCCAATAATAGCCAACGCATTTCGGTATTCTCATACTCGGCCAACACTTGTGTACAGTGTATGCTGTTCCTGTTATTGCCGGCAATATTACGTTGTCGTGCTTATTTTACTGGTCAAGGCGAGGGACAGTCTTTTAATATAAGCCATCCAGATGTCTGAAGGTGAGTTCATGAAAGTTGCTACACGGATTATCCATGCCGGTCGAGACCGCAAATGGGCAGGGTATAGCGTCAACGTGCCGGTGGTTCGCGCCTCTACCGTCGTGTTCGAAAACATGGCCGAAATGAAACATGCGGTGCGGCATCGTGGCGAGCAGGTCCCCTATTATGGCCGGCGCGGTACGCAAACCCATTTTGCCTTCAGTGATGCCGTCTGTGAGTTAGAAGGCGGCGCCGGTTGCGCATTATACCCAAGCGGAGCAGCGGCCATTAGCGGTGCTTTATTGGCGTTTCTGAAAGCCGGTGACCATCTGCTGATGGTGGACGCGGCCTACGAGCCGACCCGCGCACTGTGCGACAAAGTGTTAAAGCCGCTTGGCATTGAAACCACTTATTATGACCCTTTGATTGGAGCCGGTATCGCGGCATTGATCAGGCCGAATACCCGCGTCATTTATCTGGAATCGCCTTGTTCACTGACGATGGAAGTGCAGGATGTGCCGGCGATCTGTGCTGTGGCCAAAGCGCACAATATCCTGACTATTCTCGACAACACCTGGGCCTCGCCGATCCTGTGTCAGCCTTTTGAGCTGGGTGTTGATATTTCGATCCAGGCCGCCACCAAATATATCTGTGGCCATTCTGATGTGATGCTGGGCACCGCCAGTGCCAATGCCCGGCACTGGCCGCAGCTGCGTGAGCACAGTTATTTGTTAGGCTACTGTGCCTCGGCCGATGATGTGTATCTGGCGGCGCGCGGCTTGCGAACGCTTGGCGTGCGGCTGGCACAGCATCAACGTAATACCTTGCAGGTGATCGAATGGCTGGCCCAACGACCGGAAATCGAAACTATTTTGCATCCGGCCTTGCCGCAACATCCGGGGCATGATTTGTTTGTCCGCGATTTCTCGGGTAGTAACGGTCTGTTTTCTTTTGTGCTGAAACAAGGCGATTTGGCCGCGGTAACAGCCTTTGTCGAAGGGATGCAGCATTTCAAAATGGGCTTTTCCTGGGGCGGTTATGAAAGCCTGGTGCTGGCGAATCTGGATGTACAGGCACTTCGCACGGCGACATCATGGCCTTACAAAGGGCCGCTGATCCGTCTGCATATCGGCCTGGAAGACCCAAGCGACCTGATCGCCGATTTAGCTGCCGCGTTTGACCGGTTACAGACAATTCAGCGAGATCACAATGCCGGTTAATCGCCGGCAATAGATTTGCGCTATAGTCAGTTTTTATCCCCGACGGTGGAACTTGCTGATGCGTCTGTGGTGCCCGGTGTTGTGGTGCATGTGGAGCCAGTGTGTTGTTGCGGCTGAATGCCCGGCACAGCTGCGGATGGCCTATAACGCCAGCTGGCGGCCTTATATTGAAGTCACTGACGAAGTGGTCCGCGGCAGTGATATTGATTTGATCCGGCAGTTGCTATCAAAGGTCAGCAGTCGTCTGCAGCTGCAGTTCGTGCCGGAAAAACGCGCGATGCACATGTTGCAACAAGGCCAGGTCGATATGCTGTTTGCGGCATCTTATACGCCACAACGTGCTGAATTTGCCTGGTTCAGCGATGCCTATCGTAAAGAACAGAACGTGGTGCTGATCCACCGGCAAACCTTATCGCTGTATCCTGAATTGCGCCAACGCGAGGCGTTTCTGGCACTGGCGCAGCGCAAGTTGATTGGCGTGTATAATCCGGCCGGGTTTTATGGCGACACATTTGAGCAGCTGAAGCAACAGCCTGCGGTCAAACAACGCAGTCTGGCAGTGTATGAACCCGAGCGTCGCTTGGATCTGATCTCTGGACGCCGAGCGGATTACACCATTGCAGACAATGCTGCTGTGCAGCTTGATCTGGCTGCCCGCAAAGACGGTAGCCAGTTTGAGATCCTGCCGTTTTTTCTAAACGAAGCTGACATCCATCTGATGCTGAGCAAAGTTACAGTGCCGCAAAGTTGTGTGCTGGCACTGAATCGTCAGCTTACTGTTCGTGAAAAAACGACTCCAGTGACTGACCGGTCAGTTTTGGGATCCGACTGAATACAAACCAAATCGCGCCCATCATAATCAGCGTCGACGGGATCGCAATCACCGGATAACTCAGCGCCGTCATATTGGCCAGTTCTTCGTTATAAGCCGCAGTTCCCGGCGCACTGACCAACAGCCATTTCGCCAACAAATAATTCAGCACCGACGACAGGAAGAACGAGCCGGCAATAATCCGCGTGGCCTGATCCAGCGTCTGTTCAAATTGTTGTTCAGTGCCGCTGCTGCTGAGTTTCTCTTTTAATAACACCAGATTTAACAGCTGCATATTTTCCAGAATGGTTTTCACCAGCGGAAAACGGGTTCGGCCGCTGAGTAAAATCAGTAAGCCAATCAGGCCCGGAACTGCGGCTTCTTTAATTGCAATGTACTTCGGGTCAAGCTGCAACAAGCTCATGCCGCCGGTCAGTAACACACTGATAATGCCGACAATCGAGAAGAAGTTCAGCTTGCCGGATTGTTTCAGCTCCCACAGACCAAAGCCAATCGGAAAGGCCAGCGCGACAACCAACCCCCATACCGGGCCCAGATATTCTTCCGTGCTGAGTTTGCTCAGGATCAACACCGGCAACACGATATTAAATGCCAGATTGGCAAACAAATTACCGGCCGATTGCGGTTTAGGAGCCGTTTGGGTGTTTTGCGTCATAACAACAAATTCCGGAACTACAGAGATGCTCTGTTTTACCACAAAGCAGCCTCAACGCCCAGTGGCATGGCTGATCCCCGCTGCATTGACGGGATCTTTACCAGACCTTTACCTGTCATTGCTGGGCAGCTATATCTGATCCAGCTAATCTTGATTCGACATCACTGTGACACAGGAGTACTGCCGATGTTTGGCGTCAGAACTATGCCCAAGCGCTTACTGATTTGCATGCTGCTATTGCAACCGCTGTGCGGACTTTATGCGTCGCAGGCACCGTTAAATCCAACAGAAGCAGCGCGTTTACTGCAGCAAGCCAGTTTTGGCCCAACTCTCAGCGATATTCAGGCCACGAGCCAGATGACAGCCGAACAGTGGATCGACTGGCAATTGCGCCTGCCGGCGACGACACATGCCGATAAAATAAATACTTTGCCAGAGCAAAAAACGCCGGTGCCGCTCAGTCGGCTCGAAACCTGGTGGCGCATCGCACTGACCGCGCCGGACCAACTGCGGCAACGCGTGGCTTTTGCCCTGTCGGAAATTCTGGTGGTGTCCGATCAAGGCAATGGCCTGAATAACAGAGTCATAGCTCTGGCTAATTATTACGATCTGCTGTTAGCCCATAGTTTTGGCAATTACCGTGACCTGATGCAACAGGTGACTCTGTCACCGGTGATGGGCATTTATCTGAGTCATTTAGGTAATCAGAAAGCGGATGTGCAAAATAACATTCGTCCCGATGAAAACTATGCGCGGGAATTGATGCAGTTGTTCACGATAGGCCTGTATCAGCTGAACCCGGATGGCAGCAAAAAGCTGGATGACGCTGATAATCCGATCCCAACTTACGACCAGCAAGCTATCGAGGGTTTTGCCCGTGTTTTTACCGGCTGGACCAGCGCCGGCACCAGCAATTTCCTCAAACCCAAAGCAGATTACCTGAAACCGATGATCCCGTTTGCGGCTTATCACGAGCCCGGTGAAAAGCATTTGCTTAACGGGGTAGTGCTGCCGGCAGGGCAGACGCCACAACAAGATTTAACCCAGGCGTTAGATTTGTTGTTTGCACAGCCCAGCCTGCCGCCGTTTATCAGTAAACAGCTGATCAAAAAGCTGGTTACCAGCAATCCGTCGCCGGCTTATGTTGCCCGGGTGGCGCAAGTGTTTAGCGATAATGGTGACGGCGTGCGGGGCGATTTAGCTGCGGTGGTCAAAGCCATTTTACTGGATGAAGAAGCCCGCAGTGGTTTTTCCGGCGTCGCGCGGCCTTTTGGCAAAATCCGCGAACCGCTGCTGAAAACTGCGCACAGCTGGCGGGTCACGCAATCAGCATCACCATCCGGCCATATCTATCTGCGAACGCTGGCAGACAGCCATAATCAGGCGCCGCTGCAAAGCCCATCAGTGTTTAACTTCTTCCGGCCGGATTTCAGTCCATCGACCTCGCTGCAACAGGCCGGTTTAGTCGCGCCTGAGCTGCAGTTATTAACGGCATCGAATGCGCTGAATATGCAGAATCATCTCTATACCCAGACGGTCGGCAGTATCGAAGGTTTGGTCGCTAATCCGACCCAATATCAGATGTTGGCGCGGTTCAGTCCTTTTGCCGACGTGTTGCAACGGCAGGGACTCAATACGTTATTAGACCAATACAGTCTGTTGGCTTTTGGCGGAGCTATGCCAGCGGAACTTCGCTTGTTACTGTCCGACCTGGCCGCCGGATTGGGCAGCATTGCGCCGGCGCAAAAGGCTGCGTATCTGTGGTATTTCATTTTGATTTCACCGCAATATGCGGTTCAGCAGTAAGGAGGTTGCCATGCGTCATCTGGATCGCCGTGAATGGTTAAAACTGGCATTAAAAGGCAGTTTTGGCCTGGCAACTCTTAGTAGCTTGCAACTGGGCCTGTTGCCACAGGCGCTTGCGGCTGGCCGTGCTGCACCGGACGGCTATAAAGCGCTGGTCTGTGTATTTTTGTTTGGCGGTAATGATTCGCTGAATATGTTATTGCCGTTATCAGGCCAGAGTTTATTGGACTATCAGGCCGCACGGCAAAGCCTGGCAGTAGTGGATCCGATAGCGCTGACACCGCGCACGGCCATTACTGATGGCCTGGGCCTGCATCCGGCAATGGCAGCGCTGGAACCTCTGTTTAACAACGGTGCGCTGGCATTCGCTGGCGGTGTCGGATCTCTGATCAGGCCCACCACTTTGGCCGAGGTGCAGGCGGGTAAAGCGTTGTTGCCAAAAAATCTGTTTTCGCACAATGACCAGCAGGCAACCTGGATGCGTGGCCAAGATCCGCAGAGCCCGGATAGTGGCTGGGGCGCGAGGTTACTGGAACTGATGTACGACGTGCCGGATTTCAGCAGTTGTATCAGTCTGGCTGGCACTAACTTATGGCAACGCGGCGCTGCGCTTAGCCCTTTTGGCATGTCATCAGCCGGCGTGCCTGAATTGACCGCGCTTAAAGGCACCAGCAAACGGGCCGCAATGTTGCGGGACATGCAAAGCAGGTTGTTCAGTTCGCAGTTGCATCCGCTGGCGGACCAGTTTGCGTTGTCGCACAGTCAGGCACAAAGCCGCAGTGCCATTGTCGCCACAGCGCTAACACAGGCACCGCCACTACAAACCGAGTTTAACAATGCCAATCCGCTGGCCTTGCAACTGCAAATGGTCGCTAAAATGATCAGCGTGCAGTCATTGCTGGGGGTCGGCCGTCAGGTATTTTTTGTCGGCATGGGCGGTTTTGATACCCATGATGCGCAAAATTCAGTGCAACCTGCGTTATTGGGCACTGTTGCGGAGGCAATGAGTAGTTTCTATCAGGCGACCGTGGAGCTTGGCCTGTCAGATAAGGTCACCAGCTTTACCATGTCCGACTTTGGCCGCACCCTGAGTTCAAATGGCGATGGCACCGATCACGGTTGGGCCGGCAATCAGCTGGTATTAGGCGGCGCGGTGAACGGTGGCGATTTATATGGTCAGTTGTTACCGCAACGGCTGGGCAGTCCGGTGGATATGGGCGCCGGCCGGTTGATCCCTGCGTTGTCGAACAGCCAGCTGTTTGGCAGTTTGGCGCAATGGTTTGGCGCGGACCAAAGTGCCTTACAGCTGTTGTTGCCGGAACTGGCCAATTTTGATCCGGGCGCTGTGTCACTGTTTAAATGATGAACTGGAAATAATTTGTTAAGAATTATTGATTGCTGTGCGGCAGTAAGTAGGCAAAACTCGGTGAAACGCAAATTAACAGGAGTTCCCGATGAAAATGCTGATGACGCTGGGCGTTGCATTGTTGAGTAGTCAGTTGCAGGCTGCAGAGCCAGAAACAGTGATAATCAACGATTTTGAATACACCAATAAATATGAACTGGCCTTACGCCAGGCGAAGCATGACGATAAGGGCAAAGCCTTCCCGGTCTTGCTTGAATATGCCAAAAATGGCGAAAAGCTGGCGCAATATATGGTGGGTAATTTTTATCTGGCAGGGATTGGTACCGAGTCTAATCCGACCGAAGGTCTGATTTGGATGGGCACTGCGTTGGAACAACGTACGACCGAATGGCAACGTGCGTTTGAAAACATCACCAAAAAATTGTCGGCAGAGCAAAAAGCAATGCTGGATGATTTAATCAAAAAACGTATCGAACTTTATGGTGTGCAGGCACAAAAAATGTCCTGTACCAAAGACGCTGCGGTGATTGGTTCCAACCGCAAGCACCATGTCTGCACCAAAATTCGTGACGGCGCGCAGCGCGTCACAGTAGTGAAATATCCAAATAGCTGAAGCACTGCATCAATCCCAACTAAGGCGCCCTCCGGCGCCTTTTTTTATCCTCAGTGTCTGATACCAGGCATCAGCACCCGCCATGTTATTTCTGCCGCGGCGGCTGCCCGCTTAAATTTTGATCAAAGACTTGCACTTATACTGTATTACGCATAGCATTTGCTGTGTGGTGCACAGTATGCGTCACATAGTATCAGGCGGATGTCGCCTGCAGGACCTACAGATGAATGATGACCGACTCGACAAACTCAGGCTGGAACTGCGCCGCGGCGTGTTAGTGCTGGCCGTACTGGCGTCCAGCCGCACCCCGCAATACGGCTATTCGCTGCGTAAACAGCTGAATGATAACGGGATTGAAATTGACGAAGGCACTTTGTACCCGCTGGTCCGCCGGCTGGCAGAACAAGGGCTACTGGACAGCCAGTGGCAAATGGCGGAAGGACGCGAGCGGCGTTATTACCAGCTGTCAGCCGTGGGTGCAGAAGTGTTGGCGCAACTAAGCACAGAGTGGCAGCAGTTACATGGCAGCCTGGCGACTTTACTGGAGCAACAATGATGGAATTACTGGAACGTTATCTGGCTGCGGTGGCAGCTGAGCTGCCGGTTGATCAGCAGCAAGACATTATCCGTGAACTCAGAGCAAATTTACTCGATCAGATTGATGCGCTGCAGCAGGACGGTCGGCTGGACGAGGCGCAGCTCAGCCAGCTGTTGTTGCAGCAAGGCCACCCTGTCGATGTGGCTCAACGTTTTGCACCTAGTGCGCCATTGGTGGCCAGTGAAGATATGCCGCTGTATCGCACTGTGCTGTGGCACGGCGCTGCGCTTGTGGCGGTGATCGCCCTGCTGAAAAGTCTGGGTGGATTAGTGCTGGCGGATTCGATCAATCCGGTGCGGCTTTTCCTGCAGTTAGGTTTTAGCTTTATCGATAGTTTTGCGACCTTACTGCTGATAGTGACTGCAGTTTTTTATCTGTGCGGCCGTGCCGGCTGGACCAAAGAATGGCGACAACGCCAATGGCATCCGACCCGGTTGCCACATTATCCGCTGGCTCGGATGAAGTTGTCGGATAGCATCACAGATTTAACCAGCACCTTGTTTTTGCTACTGCTGCTCTGGACACCTTTATGGTTGTCGGTAGAAGCGCAACAACATCTGCCGGTCCGGCTGGCAGAAGGGATGGAGCACTGGCGCTATTTGCTGACCTTGTTTGCGGCCTTATCTACGGCTTTCGCTTTGTACCGGCTAACGCAGCTGAGCTGGCAGCGCTGGAGTAAGTGGTGTTACATCGCCGATCATCTGGTGTTCGCAGTAATTTTTGCCGCCATGGCGTTAAAAGGCGCTGTGTTCATCGAACCTCCACAGTTAACCGACGGTGCCCGCTTTTTCTGGACCCATGCGGCTGGCAGCATCTCATACATCTTGCTGGCGACTGCTGCGGTGCTGGTTATACTGGCCATTGCGGAGTATCGGCAGCTGCGACGGCTGTGATAAATCGACTTAGGCTGTGGCATTGGCCACAGCCTAAGTAAATGATTCTGCAATGATTGTTTTTTCAACAAGAACTCTGGCATTAAAGCGAAGCATTCTCAATTGCATGTGTATGATTTAATTGATATTTTCTGGAATCTAAAACTCGACCCCCGCCGTAAATCTGACTACAATGCTCAACAATTTCCCGCTTTCAGTGCCTGTGTTTACAAAAAAGGAGCCCGGCGATGCAAGGTGATGCCGCTGTACTGAGTATCCTCAATGAGGTACTGACGTCTGAGCTGACGTCGATTAACCAATATTTCCTCCATGCCCGTATCTACAAAAACTGGGGCCTGCAAGAACTGAATAACGTCTGTTATAAAAAATCTATCCGCGACATGAAACAAGCCGACGAGCTGATTGAACGTATCCTGTTCCTCGAAGGCTTACCAAACCTGCAAGCGCTGGGCCGGTTGCGGATTGGTGAAGACACCGCAGAAATGCTGCAATGTGACCTCGAATTCGAACTGGAACAAATACCACTGCTGAAAAATGCTATCGCTTTGTGTGAGCAAAAGCAGGACTACGTCAGCCGTGAAATGTTGCAGGAAATTCTGGAACACGAAGAAGAACATATCGATTGGATCAATGCGCAGCAGTACCAGATTGGTGCCATGGGTATTGAAAATTATCTGCAAAGCAAAGTCAGCGGGGAGTAAGCAGCATGCAAGGCAAACAAGCGATTATTGATGCACTGAATGTGCTGCTGGCCAATGAACTAAGTGCGATGGACCAGTATTTTATTCATTCCCGCATGTATCTGGATTGGGGCTTACACAAACTGTATGAGCGCATCGATCATGAAGTCACTGATGAAAAGGCTCATGCCTCGGCTATTATTGAGCGGATCTTATTCCTCGAAGGTACACCGGATATGAGCAAGCGCGATGCGCTGCACATCGGGGCTGACGTGCCATCTATGCTGCAAAATGACCTGAATGTCGAATACAGCGTTGGCAAATTACTAAAGCAAACGATGGCGCTGTGTGAGCAGGAACAGGATTATGTCACGCGCAGCATGTTGCAGAAGTTGCTGGATGACACCGAGAACGATCACGCGCACTGGCTGGAACAGCAACTGCGCCAGATCAAACTGTTTGGCTTACCCAATTATTTACAGTCACAAATTTAGCTGCAGTCGCAACTGTAAGCGCAGCCACCGTTTTAATCACTGGCTTTGCCAGATAATAACAGGCAGGCAACTCTTCATAGGCCGGGACTCCCCGGCCTTTTTTTGTCCGGCATCTATCACGTAAATGATTCATCGCGCTGCAGCTGTCAGCTAAAGAGCGTCCAGGCGACCATACTGCCAAGCAATAGATAAATCAGCATCGGACCTACGGTGAGTTTGAGCAGGGCGCGTTCTTGCCCTTGTAAGCCAACAACGCTGGCAGCCGCAACCAAATTAAGCAGACAGACCATATTACCTGCATTGGCGCCGAGCATCTGCAAGGCCAGAACAAGCGTCGGGTCAAGCACAGCTTGTTTTGCCAAATTGAGCTGCATTTCTGCAAACAACAGATTCGAGAAAGTAGCCGAACCGGCGATAAAAGCGCCCAGGGCACCCAATAAAGCGCTAAAGCCTAACCAATACTCAGCCAGAGAATTCCCTGCCAAAGTTGCCAGATAAGCGGGCATCCCGGGCAATCCGGCGCTATTGATGTCCGAATGCACAAACAGTCGGACCAGCGGCAGCGCAAACAGCAGCGTCAGGGCTGCGCCACTGAGCTTAGGCCAGCAATCTTGCCAACAGGACAATAACAGAGTGCCAGGCTTGTTTCGGGTCGCCAGGAATAGCATAACCACCAGCATAAATAGCGTACCGGGCAGATACAACGGGCTGACCTGAGTACTGATATCAGTGCCAAACAAGCTGTTAAAAGACCACTGGTAAGATAACAACGTGGCTTTAAGGGGGAGCCAGGGTAAACGACTGAGTAATAACAGAGCTATCACGGCCAGATAGGGCGCCAATGCTGACCAGATTTGCTGCGGGGTTACCCCGTTACAGCTGTCGGTTGGCAGGGCATCTTCTGGGTATGCTAATGGCCTGCAGCGTTGATACAGATAACTGACCAGAAAACCAGTTAAGGCTGCCAACATGGATGGAAATTCCGGGCCAGCCAGTTGTAACCAGCACCAGGCACTGATGCTGTAAGCAAAGCCGGCCACCAGCGCATGTGGCAGCGCTGGTCTTAGCGGTAGCAGTGGATTAAACAGCCGGCAATACAGCACTAACATCAGCACAGGTAGGACCGGCGCGGCAAACAAGTCTAACAACACCAATTGGTTTGCTACAGCCAGTAGTTCGGTTGCTGGCAATTGAGCGCCCTGTGCGACACCAATCAGCAGTGGGGTGCCTAAAGCGCCAAAACTGACCGGCGCAGAATCTGCTATCAGAGTCAGCACTACGGCCGCGACTGGGGGAAATCCAAGCGTTACTAACAGCGGAGCCAAAATTGCTGCCGGCGTGCCGAAGCCGGCAATCCCTTCCAGAAAGGCCACCCCAAACCAGCCGACCCACAGCAGCTGCAGCCGTGGATCGGGACTTAATTTAGCAAATCCTTGCCGAATGACGTCAAGCTGTCCTGTTTGCTTCTGATAGGCCAATAGAAACAAGGCCCCTGCCATAATCCACAAAACAGTTGCAGCGATAATGATGCCTTCCGTAGTCGCTGCCGCAAGATTTGTTAGTGGAATTTTCCAGTAATGGAAAGCGAGAACACTGCTGACGGCGAAAGATACCGCCATGGCCACGGAAGTTTTTAAACGAAACCCAATCAACAATATCAGGACCAGTAGAAGTGGGGCTAAGGCGGTCAATAAGATCAACGGTCATGCTCCGGATAGTAGAATTAAAACGCATAGCGACATTCGCCGGTGTGCATAGCAAGACTAATCAGCCAAGTTTGATGTATATCTCGACTGTCTCGGTAGTCGGCACTGCAGAGTGTAATATGAAGCTTCTCTGGGAGAGAACATTCAAGTACTGAAGTCAGTGAATATTGATATCGGAATCAGAGTATTAACCGGCTAAGCCTTCACAAGGCCGCCTTGTCTGGAATTTCGGCAGGGCTAGAATTGCATAATTTATCAACATCTGGCCGTTCAGGTACTATCAGCCAGACGCAAGCACTTGAACTACGCCGGCATTTTTGCCACACTGCGCCGGCATCACAAAATGCGGGCGTCGTATAATGGTAATACCCCAGCTTCCCAAGCTGGTGCCGTGGGTTCGATTCCCATCGCCCGCTCCAATCTTCACCATGCTTGTTGTCTGTTCTGCTCCGCCGTTATATTGCTGGTTGTGTCCATCTGATTTCACCAAAAAGCCGGAGTCTTGTGTTATGCCTGTGTCGCAACTCACCCCTACGTTTTCTGCTGATCAAATCGGCGCTGCAGCGCAGCAACTGCTGCAAAGACGCCAGATCGGCCAGCCTGCAGGTTTGTTAGCCGACCAGTACCGACCCCTTTTACTGGCTGACGCACTGGCGATCCAGCAGCAGGTCGCAACACAATACAGCAATGTGATTGGCTGGAAATGTGGTTTGCCGTCGGTGGATGCCAATGGTCAGCTGAAAATCGTGCTGGGGCCTTTGTATCAAAACGAGCTGCAACAAGGCGCTGTTTGTGCGCTGTGGCCATCTAGCGCCAGTCAGGCGCGGGTCGAACCTGAATATGCTTATCCGCTGCTGAAAGATCTGTTGCCAGGCGATGACGAACTGAGCGATGCGGATGTTTTCGCTGCGATCGGCACTCCGCATCTGGCGCTGGAGCTGATCCAAAGCAGATACCAGCCGGATGCTGGTGCGCTATATCCTGATCAGCTGGCAGATGGTTTGTTTAATCAGGGTCTTTGGCTTGGACCTTTGCTCAACGGGCCGGAGCAGGCCAGTTTTGCATTGCTGTTGAAACAATCCGACCAGACGTCAGTGATTCATGCCGCCCGCCATCCGAATGACAATCCGCGTGCGCCTTTACCCTGGTTGGTGAATTTTCTGCGTGCGCAAGGAGTGCCGCTACGAGCCGGTCAAGTGCTGATCACTGGTTCTTTTGCCGGTGTGCTGGAGCTTCCGTTTGGCGCCGATATCCGCTGGCAATTTGGCGATGAACCGGCATTTCAGCTGAGTTTTTGCTCGCGTTAACGCGCCGCCGCTGAACTATTCCATCAGACTTAGTCTTACTTTTTTTGCCGTGACGGAGTGTATCGATGGATTTTTTACCGACCACAGCCTTCACCTTCAGCCCTTTGCTGGCGTTTGCCTTGCTGCTGCTGGTGGGAGCTTTGGGTGGCTATCTGGCGCATCTGACGCGCTGGTTGCCCAGTATCACCGGTTTTATGGGCGTCGGATTTCTGATCGGCCCCAGCGGCCTCGGTTTATTAGATAAGCAAACGTTACTGGACGCGCGCATCTTAGTCGATATCGCGCTGGCCCTGATTTTATACCGGCTCGGCACTTCACTGGATTTACGGTTTATTCGTCAGCATCCGGCGTTGGTACTGACCTCACTGGCGGAAGCCAGCGTGACTTTTATCGTCTGTTTTTGTGTCTTACACTGGCTTGATTTCAGTGTGGTACTGTCTGCGCTGATTAGCGCTATTCTGATTTCTTCTTCTCCGGCGGTACTGCTGCACGTCGCGCATGAAACCGGCGCGAAAGGCCCGGTCACCGAAACGGCTAAAACGCTGGTGGCACTGAACAACTGTTGGTCTTTTCTGGTGTTTGCTGCGGTGATCCCGGCGTTGTTACTGGATCAGCAGGCCGGTTTAATGCAGGTCATATTGCAACCGCTTTATCTGCTATTAGGTTCAGCACTGTTGGGAGTTGTGGTTGGCAGTTTGTTGCATTTCCTCTGTTTACGCACCCAAAGTGCTGACCAGTATAAAATGGCGCTGGTGATTGGTAGCCTGATGCTGACTTTGGCTCTGGCACAACAATTGAAACTGTCAGCCTTATTTGCGCCGCTGTTAGTCGGGATCTCGGTGCGCAGTCTTGAGCGTGGACCGCTGGTGTCTGAACTGAATTTTGGTTCAGCTTTTGAACTGTTTTTTATCGTGCTGTTTGTATTCGCCGGTGCCAAGTTGCAACTCAGTGCTTTGTGGCAGTTTGGTCTGGTGATTGTGCTGCTGGTGACTGCACGTTCTATCGTGAAAATTCTGACGCTATGGCTGGCCGGCACCCTGCAGCGACAGCGGGCGCGGGCCAGTGCCAGTACCGGCATGTTGCTGGTACCGATGGCCGGGCTGGCGATTGGTCTGGCTCAAACCAGCAGCGGCCTGAGCGCTGAACATGCCGCCGTGATCAGCGCCGTTGTATTGGGTGCTGTGACATTGTTTGAAACTATCGGTCCCCCGCTGGCGGCATTTGCCTTCCGGTTTGCCGGCGAGGCCGGTTTAGCCCATGCTGAGGATAAACCAGTGATCCGCTTGAGCCAACCGGATAGCTGGCAGGAAATATCCCCGACTGTCCAAGTAAAATGGCATTGGTCTGATCCGGTGAAACAACAGGTGGAGCCGCCTGTTGTTCCTGCTATGATTCCACAGTCGGACGTTGAAGCAGGAGCCAATAAAGATGCAGTTTCCGCCACAGATTCAACAACAAAGCTGTCACGATTGTTTAAGTGGCGCTGACCTTGGCTTTGAGATCCGCATGGCGTTTCAGCCAATTATCGAGTGGTCGAGTCAGTCGATCGTTGGTTATGAAGCGTTGGTGCGTGGCAGTCAGGGTGAAGGCGCAGCTACTGTGCTGGCGCGGATTAACGAACACAACAAGTACTATTTTGACCAGGCCTGTCGGGTGAAGGCGATTGAAACTGCGACCCGGCTTGGGCTGAGCAAATTACTCAGCATCAATTTTATGCCCAATGCGGTGTATAACCCAGAAACCTGCATTCGCGCCACGATTGAAGCGGCTGACCTCTATGGTTTTGATATCCGTAACATCATGTTTGAAGTGACTGAGGGCGAGCAAATTCTCAGCCACAGTCACTTACTGAAGATCTTCCAGAGTTATGCCGCCCGCGGTTTTATTACTGCCATCGATGATTTTGGTGCCGGCTTTGCCCATGAAGACTGGTTGCATTCGCTGAAACCGCGCGTGCTGAAGCTCGATATGGCGCTGATCCGTGATATTGATCAATCCACTGAAAAACAACAAAGATTGCAGCAGATCCTCACACAATGTGCGCTATTGGGCTGCAAAGTACTGGCTGAAGGAGTAGAAACTGCGGCTGAGCTGACTTATCTGGCCGCGCAGGGGATTGACTGGTTTCAGGGGTATTTCTTTGCCCGGCCACAGCTGGAAGTGCTGCAAACCGAGGCAGAACTGCATTGTTGGCAGAATTAACGCTGCCAACACAGACCGGCCTCAAGCACCTTTCGCCACATCAATGCGACCAGCAATATTTAATTCCATCTCGACATAAAGCCATCTAAACGCCTAAAAGTCTGTTTTGTTGCTATTTTTGTAATCTGTCAGTGTTGAGTACCAACAAAAATCGGGTTAGGGTGAGTTGAAACTGCAGAAAAAAACGCCAGAGCGCGCTACAAGGCGGCTATGAGCAACAAGGCAGGCAATGCAACGAGGAGAGTGGGAATATGTCGCAATATGCTGCCTTAAGAGCGAACGTGGGTTTGCTCGGCACACAATTAGGGGATACGGTCCGTAATCAGCTTGGATCTGCGTTGTTGGAGCGGATTGAGCAAATCCGTTTACTCGCCAAACAAGCCCGTGCCGGCACTGAGCAACAGGATCAACAGCTCAAACAGATCCTGGCCAGCCTGACCGATGATGAGATCCTGCCGGTCGCCCGTGCTTTTGCCCAGTTCCTGAATCTGGCCAATTTGGCCGAACAACATCACACCATCAGTAAAGACGGCGCAGCGTCGATTGAAAAACCACAGCCGCTGCAGGAATTACTGACCTTATTAAAAAGTCAGCAGGTCGATGTGGAAAAGACCCGTCAGGCGGTGGCGGATTTATCCATCGAATTAGTGCTGACCGCGCATCCGACCGAAGTAACGCGCCGCACGCTGATTTATAAACTGACGCAAATTGCGGATTGTCTGGCGCAGCGTGAACAAGATTTAACCGCGCACGAACTGGCACGATTGGACGCCCGACTCAGTGATTTAATCACTCAGGCCTGGCATACCAATGAGATCCGTGAACAACGGCCGACGCCGGTCGATGAAGCTAAATCCGGTTTCGCGGTGATTGAAGCCTCGTTGTGGCAGGCTATTCCGGAGTTTATCCGTGAACTGGATGAAGCGTTAACTCCAGTGCTGGGCCATGGTCTGGCACTTGATGCAGCGCCGATCCGTTTTTCTTCCTGGATGGGTGGCGATCGTGACGGCAATCCTTTTGTCACGGCCAAAGTGACCCGCCAGGTGCTGTTGCTCAGTCGCTGGAAAGCCGCTGATTTATTTGCGCACGATCTCGATATTCTTGGTAACGAGTTGTCGATGAACCCTGCCAACGCCGCGCTGCAAGCCGCAGTGCCGGGCTCTACCGAGCCATATCGTGATTTATTAAAAGTACTGCGTGGCAAACTGCTGCATACCCGTGATTGGCTGACCGAGGCACTGAAACATGACCGTTTGCAGCGCCCGGATGATTTGTTGTGGCATAACCAGCAACTGCTGGAACCGCTGTTGCTGTGTTATCACTCGCTGCGCGACTGCAAAATGGACGTGATCGCCAATGGTTTGCTGCTGGACACTATCCGCCGCGCCTACGCTTTTGGTCTGACCTTATTAAAACTTGATGTGCGGCAGGAATCTGGCCGGCACACTCAGGTGTTCAGCGAATTTACCCAGTATCTTGGCATTGGCGATTATGCGCACTGGGAAGAGCCGGCACGGCAAGCCTTTTTACTGAATGAACTGGCCAGCAAACGGCCATTATTCCCGCGCAACTGGCAACCCAGTGCTGAAGTGCGCGAAGTGCTGGATACCTGTGACATTGTGGCGCGCCATGGTGCTGAAGCCTTGTCGACCTATGTGATCTCGATGGCCGGTAAACCTTCGGATGTACTGGCCGTGCAGCTGCTGTTAAAAGAAGCCGGCATCAGCTTCCCGATGCGGGTGGCGCCGTTGTTCGAAACGCTGGCGGATTTAACCAATGCGCCGGAATGTATCAGCAAATTGCTTGGTATTGACTGGTATCGCGGTTATATCCAGGGCAAGCAGGAAGTGATGATCGGTTATTCCGATTCGGCCAAAGATGCCGGCGCTATTGCCGCTTCGTGGGCGCAATACAGCGCGCAGGAAGCCTTAGTGGCGATCTGTCAGCAGGCCAAAGTACAGCTTACCCTGTTCCACGGGCGTGGTGGCACAATCGGCCGTGGCGGTGGTCCGGCGCATGCTGCGATCTTGTCGCAACCACCGGGCAGTCTGGCCGGCGGTATGCGTGTGACAGAGCAGGGCGAGATGATCCGCTTTAAGTTTGGTTTGTCCAAACTGGCGCAGCGCTCTTTGGCTTTATACGCCTCGGCGGTGCTGGAAGGGGTATTGTTACCACCGCCGGTACCCAAACCAGAGTGGCGTGCCTTGATGGCGCAGCTGGCGACGACCTCGTGCGACGCCTACCGCGCCGTGGTACGGCATCATCCGGAATTTGTGCCGTATTTCCGTGCTGCGACGCCAGAGCTGGAATTGGGGCAATTGCCGCTGGGCAGCCGGCCACCAAAACGTAATCCAAACGGCGGCGTCGAAAGTCTGCGTGCCATTCCATGGATCTTCGCCTGGTCACAAAACCGGTTGATGCTGCCAGCATGGCTTGGTGCCGGCTCCGCACTGGCTGAAGCCGTGGCGCAAGGCCAGACCGCGTTGCTGCATGAAATGCGCGCCCAGTGGCCGTTTTTCGCCACGCGTTTGTCGATGCTGGAAATGGTTTATCTGAAAGCGGACGCGCAAATTGCCGCTTATTATGATGAGAAACTGGTACCGGAACATCTGCTTGGCCTTGGCGCGCAGTTACGCAGCCAACTGTCTGCTGACACGGCCTTGTTGCTGCAGCTGATTGACCGGCCGGATTTAATGGCGAACGAAGCCTGGATCCGTGAATCTATTATGCTCCGGAACACTTATGTCGATCCGCTGCATATCCTGCAGGTAGAGTTGTTGAAACGGGTGCGCCATGCGCCGGAAACCGTCAATGACAACATCAAACGCGCGTTGATGGTGACTATTGCCGGTATTGCCGCTGGGATGCGCAACTCGGGTTAACCTGCCGTTGTTAAGCAAGCCCGTATTTGCCTGTGCAGATGCGGGCTTTTTGTTTTTTCGTGGTGTGGTTGATCGGAGTGTCGGCCCGGGCGTAACTAGACTACGGTGTTATCGTAGTACTTTCACGGAAGCTTCCTCATGTCCACTCTGACCATTTTTTATGACGGTTTTTGCCCGCTCTGTGTGCGCGAGATGGCGCAGCTGCGTCGTATCGATCCAGACGGCGACAAGTTGACACTGGTGGATATTCAGCAGGCGGAAATGGCGCAGCAGTATCCGCAAATCGATGTGGCAGAAGCCGGGCGTATTTTGTTGTCGCTGACCGCTGATGGCCAGATTTTACGTGGGCTGGATTCGACACATGCGGCCTGGTCCGCAGTAGGCAAAGGCCATCGCACGGCATTTTTACGCTGGCCGCTGATCCGCTGGTTTGCCGATAAAATCTATCTGTGGTTTGCCGCCAACCGTTATCAGGTGTCGTACTGGCTGACCGGTCAGGCGCGCTGCGATAGCGGCAGCTGCGCCCGGCGCGACTGATGCTGCTAATCAGCCCGCGATGTCGTCAGTTTTCGGCTTTAATGTCCGTTCTTTAAATTCCTGCAGGCCTTGCTGGATCAGGCTGTAAGTCTCGTCGATATCTGTTGCCACTTTACCTTCGAGTTTTTTCAGCCCGGTCAGAATGTCACGGGCGTCGGCAAAGCCTTGATCGATGCCTTTGCCAATCTCCTGCATAAACTGCTCAAGGCCATCTTCGTCGTTCAGTTCCGGGTTTTGCTCACGAAAGGCCTGATAAAAATTAGTCGCAAAACCAACAATCCGATCGGCGGTGGCCTGCGGCGAAGTGTCTTCGTTGTTGTAGGTTTTATTCAGGCCGGTCTCTGCTGTTGCTTCAGTGCTGCTATCCTGGTTTTGCCCTGCCGGCGACTGTGCAGCCAGACGTTTTTCCACAGCATCACTGATCGCCCGATACAACAAATTCATCGCTTTATCGTCGGATTGCAGGCTTAGAGACAGTTGATTGTCGAGAATGGTTTGATTGAGTTGCCGTTTATTGGCTTCGGATAGTTCACTGGCGCTGGTCTTTTTAGCGGTGTCTTCAACGGGGTTGCTGTTCGCCTGATAGCGGCTGGCGGCGGTACTGACGGTCGGTTGGATACTCATGGTGGCGATTTCCTGACTCAGTTAGACAGACTATAGCTGCGTTATCGGCAGGAAGTTGCCGTTACTTGAGCAAGAATTTGCCGCTGTTGCCGTTATTTTCAGCAAGGCCGGACTGATCCGGCCTGCAAGCGGCTAAATCTGGCTTAGAAACCGGTTTCAAACTGTGCAGTGGCCGAGACAGATTCATAAGTGCCGTTGGTATACAGCACAATGGCGCTGACTACATGTTCCTGATAAGGCGTAATTTTGAAGTTACAGCTGGTCGACGTTGCGGAGCAGTTCTGGCCGCCTTGCCAAATCACCTGCGCCACCGGAGCTGCGAGATTCTGGATACGGAAATACGCGGTGACCGGGTTGTAGTTCAGTGAGTAATTCATGCCAAAACAATAGCTGCCCCAGCCACTGTTTTGGGTGGTACCGACGCGGCATTCCATGTCGGCAGCTTGTGCGGTGCCTGTTGCCATAGCGCCCAGTAACAGTGCCGCGCTCAATAATGATTTTTTCATGATATTGTCCCTTGGATTGTTGTTGCACAGAAATAATCTGTTGTCGCCCGGAGCTTCCGGTCAGCCAAACGCTAACCCGCTACGTAGGGATACAACATGTCTGTGTCGCAAAAATCACAACAATATCTGAACTTTATCAATCCTTGGTCGGTTCGAGCTTAGCATCGGCTTAGAACGGGCACGCCGGGTATTGGCGTATCCCTGCCGACGCGGCCTGGCGCAGGATACGCTGACTGCTCACGGGGACTGCCAGGGCAGGGAGATCGGGCAGTGCATCGGCCGGCCGGCCGCTAATCACCTCATATAAAATGTACGCGGTTAGTAAAGCACCGGCAGGCGCCGCGTGATTGCCATCGTCACTGTGCAGTTTCAGTTCGGGGTATTGTTGCAGTACTTGATCCCAAACTGGCCCCACCGGCGCAACGCAGGCCGCTTGTTCGGCAGCAATTTGCTGATGCAGCCGGAAGATGCGCATGCCTTCTTCAGTGTTACCCGCGCGTGGATGTTCCGGAAACAACACTGGTGTGACCCCCCGGGCTTTGGCCAGCGCGATCCAGCTTTTGGCACCTGCAGTTGAATAGTTGTAGAGTCCGGTGGTCGAGTATTTCTGCGCTTGCAGGATCAGATGGGTCCATTGACTGTTTTCGAGCAAAGGCCGGCTGACTTGATCTTCGAGCCGCTCGTCCAGATAAGGCGCACCACCAGCGCGCAGCGCGCTGACGGTTTTGCTGGTCCCTTGCTGTAACAAGGTCTGCAAAGTGCCCGGCAGATTGTGGCTGCCCGAATGACTGTTCCCAAATAGCAGGATTTGCAGAGGGTTCAGCTGACGATTGTCTGGCACTGCCTGATTCGGGCCCGCCTCAGGCATCGGTTCTGTTGGGACGTTGCTGACCGGCGGCAGCGTTGGCGCGGTCTCGGATTGTTGTCCGCCACAGCCTGCTATCACAATCAAGAGCAGCCAGATAAATCGCCACTTGTGTAGGCCCATCATATTGCCCTAATCAATGAGGTTGGAGGTTAAGGCTAAAGGGCTGGCGTAGTATTGTGGTGCAGAGCGTGACCAGCGGGTATAGTTTGGGGTGACTGTGGTAGTGTCGTCGTCCTTTGGGCTTTTCCCTGCATTCGACTTTGTGGCAGGCGGTTCGCGCTGATGTCAGGGGCGACTTCGCGGGTGCAATGACAGGCGTCGGGCTTCATCGAGCATGCCTATCAGTTTGCTACGCAGAGTGAAAATGGCATTTTACTGTCGATATCGGTCGCGACAAAAACAGTATCCAACTGAATTAATGGCAAAAAAAGGAGCTGAAATCAGCTCCTTTTTTCAAACAAACACGTTACACGGGACGGATTTAGAAGAAGTTTTTCTTAAATTCGACGCCGATGATCCGTGGTTCGTTGACAAAACCAGTGTTGTTGTTGAAATCAATCGCACCTTTGACGTTATCTTCATCGGTGATATTGCGGCCAAACAACGCCACTTCATAGTTACCATCGTAGTTCATGTAACCGATGCGCAGACCGGCTTCCTGATTGTCGTCGACGGCAAATTCTTTGGCTTCGTACAGGAACAGGTTAGTTTCTCCCTGGAACGCCACGTCACCATAGATGTAGATCTCACCGGTTGGCACCGGGAAGTCATACCGGCCATTAAAGGTCAGAATAGTTTTTGGAGCTTGCGGGAACGGGTTACCGTCAACAAAAGCACGGCCCTGCGCATTCAGTTTGTCAGTTGGCGTACAGGCGCCTGAACCACAAGTAGCCACCAGCAGGTTGGCATCTTTCAGTTCAGTGTCGTTATAGCTGAAACCACCACCTAAGGTGAGGTTAGAGGTTACACGCCAGTCGGCATCCACTTCAAAGCCATAGCCAGTGCCTTTGTCTGCATTGAGCAGCGCGTTGCCTTGTGATGCACCACCGATAGCAGACAGCTGAATGTCATTGATGTTGTAGTAGAACACGGCGCCGTTGAGGCGCAGGGTATTGCCTAACAGATCCGCTTTGGCACCAAATTCAACAGAATCAATAGTTTCTGAGTCAGCGACTGAAGGATTGCCTTCAAAGGCCAGATCACGGCCCTGGATCGACTGAGCGCGGAAACCGTGCGCCAGACGGCCGAACACTGAATAGTTGTCGGTCACGCGATAGTTGGTCGCCAGTTCCCAGCTGATTTCATCGTCATCAACGTCAACCGGTGCATATTTCTGAATTTGCGCAGCGCCAATCACTAAAGCGAAGCCGTCGACGTTTTGATCGCCAACAGTGAAGCCTTTTTCATCGTAGGTGTAACGCACGCCCGCGGTGACATCCCAACGGTCAGTCAGGTTGTAAGTGCTTTGACCAAACAGCGCCCAGCTGGTGTTTTCATGATAGACAGTGGTGGCACCAAAGAAACCGTCGACGCTGGTCACGCCAAAAGACGAATCAAAGTAATAAGCACCAACCTGCCAGTCCACGTCGCTTGCCGTGTCGCTGGCCAGACGGAATTCCTGAGTGAACTGTTCTAAATCTTTTAACTGATCTTCAGTCACGGCCTGAAATGGGATAAAACCCGGGCCTGCTTCAGTACCACCGTCGATATCGCCTTTACCTTTACCGTCGGCATTTTCCTGCGCGGTAATAGAGGTGAACGTCATACCGCCGGATAAATCAATATCAAGCTTTAATGACGCGCCGAAGTTGTCATATTTCTGGAAGTTGTTGCCGCCATCGTTGTAAGACACGGTATCACGGTCGTAATTCCCGTTCAGACCGCTGCTGCCTTTATCAAACACGTTGGCGCGGAACACTGACGAAGTGCCGTCCAGTTTGCGACCATGCACGTTTAACAGCGCTTCAATATCGCCACTTTCGTACAGGAACTGCACGCGACCGGCTTTCTCATCGAAGCCGCCCATCACGTCTTTCTCTTTTTTGAAGCTGTTATCGATGTAGTCATCGCGATTTTGTGACAGCACAGATACCCGTGCTGACAAGGTATCGCTCAGGCCACCACCGGCAGCACCTTCGAAATTCATCGTGCCGAGGTTACCGACGGACAATTTGGTGTACGCATCAAAATCCTGCCGAGGTTTGGCTGTGTTGAATTTGATGATACCGGCAGTGGTGTTGCGGCCGAATAAAGTGCCTTGTGGGCCACGGATCACTTCTACTGCTTCCATATCAAATAACGGGAAGCTTTTGAGGATCACGTTTTCCATCACCACATCGTCCATGATGATGGAAACTGGCTGAGACGCGGCCAGGTCGAAGTCGGTGTTACCCAGACCACGGATGTAAAAACGTGGTGCGGCACGGCCGTTAGATGATTCTGCATACAAGCCTGGTACTTTGACCGCTAACGCCTGAATGTCATCACCGCCTGCAAAAATCGCATCGAATTTCTCGCCGCCTAAAGTGGCAACAGAGATAGGCACTTCCTGCGTGCTCTGGACGCGTTTTTGCGCTGTGACTGTAATACGCTCAAGTTGCTGATCGTCCTGTTTGGCTTTGTCACTTTCCTGCGCCATCGCAACAGGAGAAAGACCAACAGCAGCTGCAAATAATGCAGCATGGATCTGCATGGCTAACACAGAATGTTTGCTTTTCATCAATGGATTACCCTTAGGTGTTTATCTGTTATAGAGAAAGCGTCTTTGCGCTTATGCCGCCGGAGCAGATATTAGCTGCCTGCTAAGGTGTAGCAGGCTGAACCACATCTGTCAGCTGAGTTCAGGCTTGGAGTGACCACGCACCTGAATAAACGGCGGCTTTGTGCTCTTTCCATTCAATGATGACCGATTCAGTCGGAGTTAAAATGCCTTCAGGCGAGGCGCTTGCTTGCAGGTTTAGTGGTACTAAATCAAAAGCAAGGAACGACGTCTGAAGGCATTTTAAACCGACCCTTCGGGCGAGCTTCAGGGCTTTCAGAACTTCGTTGCCTCGTTTCGACAGAGCGCCACTATGCCTTCAACGAGCCGCCTTGTCTTGAAAGCCCTGAGGCTCGCTGAACTCGGCATATTGAGTGGAAAGAGCACAAGTATATCAGCATCTGCTTGATATCGCTGTAATTCCCGAAATTAGCTGATATTCGCTGCGAATTGGTTTGATTTGTGTGGCAGCAAGGTAAATGGGTGTATCGGCAAAAATGGGTCATATAGATCGGACGGGGAGGTGTTGCTATTTGACAACCAGACATCTGTGGCTAGTCTCAGAACTTAGTGCATAAGGATATGAGCAAGATTCATTTAGATGGAAAATACGTCAATAGCCCCTGAATTATTTGAATCCATATTCCATTCGGTGGAAGAGCATATCGCCGTGATCAATCGGTCTGGCCAGATCGTGACGTGTAACAGAGCATGGCAGAAATTTGGTATCGACAACGGCGTGTCAGCTTGCTGTTCGTGGATTGGACAAAATTATCTTGAGGTGCTGAGGCGTTCCTGCGTGACTGGCGATAGCATGGCGTCTGAAATACTCAGCGGCTTGATGACCGTCGTTGATGCAGAAGCCGCATCTTTTTATTATGAATATCTTTGCCATAGCCCAACGAAACAACGCTGGTTTACCATGCGGGTATGCAAGCTTGGTGACAGGGCCGTGTCTGATTATTTTGTCATCTCCCATCATGACGTCACTCAGAGAAAACTGGCCGAAGAGCGCGCTGAGGCATTGGCTTTACAAGACCCTGTCACCGGACTTGGCAACCGCCGACAGTTCGATTTGTCGCTGCAACAAGAAATCCGCAGCAGTCTGCGTGACCAGACTCTGATCGGTCTGGCACTGATCGATGTGGACCATTTTAAGAGTTTTAATGATGAATTTGGTCACGCTGCCGGCGATCACTGCTTGTGCAGGGTCGGTGAGGTACTGCAGGCGCATGCTCGCAGGCCGGGTGATCTCGCGATGCGGATTGGTGGCGATGAGTTTGCTCTCCTGCTGCGGATCAGCGACCCGGCAAATCTATTGGTGATTGGCCAATCAATCCTTCAGGACGTCAGAAATCTGCAGATGAATTACGCGCAGACGCAGGTGGTGACTGTAAGCATTGGGCTGCTGTCGCTGGTCGCGAATCGGCAGCTTGATGGAGATGCTTTATATCAGGAAGTCGACAAAGCCTTGTATCAGGCGAAAATTGCAGGACGCAATCAAATCGTTTTTGCCAACAAAGGCTATATTGCCGACAGTATTGCCTCAGCGGATAAGAGTCTCGAGCGGATCAGAACTCACAGCGACGTCTAGCGTCTGCAACTTCGAGTCCTTCAATCTTTCAGCGCATCTAATCTCACCTGACTGTAATACACCGCGGTTTTGCCCTGATGCGACGAGTAATAGCTGATATGCAGCAGGCCCTGATCCAGTACTAAGCCTGGGTAGCTGGTATCTCCGCCGGATGGCAGCACTAAGCATTCCCGCAATGTAGCGTTGTCGAGATCAAGCCAGCACAGGCTGGTGCGGACTTGATAGTCGTAGAGTCGCACAGCGGCCAGAATGCTGCCATCGGGTAATTGGATACAGGCAGGTCCGCCGATGCGCTTGTTCAATTCGCGCCATTGCCAGTCAAAATAGGGCGGGCTGGCGATGCCGAGTAAACCGACGTGCGGGTCGCGCCGCAGCAGGCACATGGCGCGACCGTCCGGCAAAAACAGCAGGCCGGATTCATTAACATAACCGGCATTATTCAGCGTGCTGACCCAGGGCGCAAAATTGACGCCATCGTCACTTTTATACAGCCGCACATAACGATCAGCAAAACAGCTGTAGCCCACAGCCCAGGCAGTATCCTGCTGCCAGGTGAGCCGCCACAGCCAGATGTTGATTTCACCGCATGGGATGGCGTCGCTCCAG
>JACCEE010760074.1_pt1 | contig 29736 bp, 25 predicted proteins | sample 7449931 | NCBI WGS metagenome assembly JACCEE01 (sample SAMN15323457, study PRJNA562643) | freshwater metagenome | isolation source: river surface water | place: USA:Blue River Watershed | collected 2017-08-19 | reverse complement strand
GGGATTTAGGGATTATAAAAACGTAAACGGAACAATAATCGGGTCAATAATTGCGGGAACCGGCCCAATCACATTGGGCGTGATATATCCCGTGGCAATAAAGCGCAAATATCTGGTCATGTTGGTAGACAGCCCCAACCCACTTTTACACACAATGTTCACATTTCGCAATCCACCCAGTGGCGTTGACGCGGATGAAAGCGGGTCCGCGCCGCCCACCTGGCTTTCACTCAGCAGCGCAACTCCGTTTCCGTTTGTATCAAACAGCGACCACCATGCCGTGCCGCTGGCAGTAGGCGTCAAACTATTGGTATATTCATATGTATAAACATAATTCAGCGCATTTCCATTATACAACGGCAAATTGTAATTAATATTAATGTTGTACCGGGTGGTTGCGTCGTTGTATATAACAAACACACCAAAGTTCGTGAAATCGCGCGGAACATACGGAAACAAGGACGGGCGTCCAGTTACAGTCACGTTGTTGCGAGAGCGCCCCAGGTTGTTTGTAACCAATACCCGAAAGTAGTAGATTACTTCATTGGTGAGGCCGGTTATGGTGGTGTTGACGGTTGAACCCGGACTAGGAAAATCGCTGGGGTTCTGCGGCGTATATGTGTAAAACGTGTTCCAGGTAACGTCATTGTCTTGTTCATTCGTGGTGGAGTATTGAACCGCATAACTTAGGATGGGGTGCGTGTACGGCAAATCAAATGGATTGGTGTTGTTGTTGAAGTCGTTCGGGTCAATGCCGGGAATCCAGGTTAGCGTCATTACACCGTTGTCGCCGTATGGCGCAATTGACACCACGGAATGCGGAACTGCGCCGGGTGACACCATAATTGTATTGGATGGCGGGGCATTGTACAGTGTGCTGTAACCACCCTGTGAAACCACCACCTGCGGTGATATAGAAAAATAATAAATTTGCCCGTTTGTAAGTTGTGAAATGGTGAATTGATTTTTATTTATATATGCGCCACTGGTGTCCCGGGAAATTACGGCGGGTTCTGTTGTAATAGAGTGATTTAAATCGGGTAAAATCGGCCACCGGTTTACTTTGTATTCATCCACAGCCACATAAAAATCGTAAATTAAATTGGGGGTTCCATAACTCCAATGAAGCGTTATTTCGCCGTCTTTTTCTACGCCGCTTAGGTCCGAGACCGGCGCACTGACTTCGGTGCCGATACGCACATTAGAGATGTCGTTAATGGTGCTTTCAATGGCGTAGTCAATTGCGTTCTTGGGGGTTACGCGAAAATAGTACAAGTATGGTGTGGCGCTGGAAGCGTCGTAATATATTAACGGGTTTTGGTCGTCGCCAATCACAAACGTGAATTTTGTTCCAGTTAAACCAGCCGACCGAAGCGGGGCAATGCCCGTGATAGAGTAAGACCGCACATTTAAGGTGAAAAACCCTTGCCCCGAATTTCCGAGGTCCGAGCACACAATTTCTAGATACATCCGATTTGTAAAAGTAACATACCGATTTGGCGTAATTGGCCAACGGTATGTTGTGTCTGCCGATGACACGTCGTAGGTGCCGCTAACATCAAACAACAGCGGGCCGCCCGAATTATCCAAATGCCCTTTAAACCGCAGAATGGTTTGCCGTGTAATCCCACCAAGGTTGTATCCCTTCCACGTAAATCCAATGTACGACGCATCAAATTCGTTTGTGAATAGATTGCTGGTATAAGTGTAGGTTACGCCGGTTTGCACGATTTCCGCAATGGGAACATATGACGGGTCTGCTAGTGACAATGACTCAATTGGCGCCGGGGGCAAAATGTTCTGCGGATTTCCGCTTGCGTCAATTACCAGCGGGTGCACGTTCCGAAATCCAATGTCGTAATTGGATTTATATTCAACGGCGTAATCTAGAATGGGGTATCCGTTGTCGGTTTGCGGCACACGCCAAACCAAGCGCCCGGAGTTATTGCCTACAATAATACCAATATCACGAATTGGTCCAGGGATGTTGCCGACAATCACATTCTGTATGTCGCTGAATTCGCCGGTGCCCAAGTCATTCACCGCCGCCATTTTCACATAATACCGTTTTCCGCTGTTCAGCGGATAGGACGGCGAGGTGGGACTGGTTCCGGCGATTTGATAATTGGTTATGATGTATCCAAAGGTGCTGACATCAGTAACGCTTTTTGTAATATCGCGAAACTGATTAAACACAATTTGCGAGGTTGGCAACACGGGGGTGTAATTGGTCAATGACAACCATTGTCCCGAAACATCTTCGCAATACGAAAAAATATAGGAAGTAATGTCATACCCGCCGCTTGCCGGCGGGTTCCATAACACGGATATGCCGTTGGCATCACGAGACACAACCAGCACACTCGCATATAAATTTTCAATTGAAGCACCAATTTTATATGGAACGCGCCCGCACTTCTTTGTAATAAAGTTTGAAAAAGAGGTAATACCAAACCGGTTTTGGCTTGCGACCCGAAGGTTGTATATGCGACCATCCGTTAAACCGGTTACCACAAATGATGAATCCAGCACTTCACCCGGATTTAATGGTATGTATTGCGTGTTTGTGGCAACATTTGTGCCGATTCCCAGTGTCGTATTGTCAAATATATACGGGACTGGCGGCGACAGCGTGGATTTTTTCATAACAATTGTCAACGGGCGTCTATACCCGGCATACAATCCGCTGGTTTCGGTTATGCCGTCTGGGAAAAACGAAAACTGAAAATACAGGCGGTTTGCGGTTGTAAATGACAGGGCGGAAACCGCGAAATTGTCTGACATGTCCACATATTGAACACCGCTTATGTCTTTGTACGGCAATCCGGAATTAATGTCGTATGTGCGGGTCGTGTTCAATAAAACCGCGCCTGCCGTGTTGTCCAGCGTCACCTTAACATTCAATGTCACCGTGAAGGCAAAACTTTGGTTGTAAATGCCGTCATTGTAGTTGGGGTCGGCCATGGTTCCGCCATACCGCCACGCCAAATTCAGGTTGCCGCCATAAGTTGTTTCAAATGAATTTGTCATTGTCGTCAAGTATGTGTTGTATGCGGAATTTTGTAGGATTAACGGAAACCCGTTTGTGTCCCCTAATCCAGCCGGTTTTGAAGTGAATGCCTGAGAAATGGGAACCGGCGGTTTTACGGAATACGTTACCCAGTTGGTAAGCACATTTCCCAAATCATCGGTGCGCTGTTGCTGTATAAAATTATTGATAATGGGGTAACCACCCCGGTCGTATAAACTCTGGGTTGGCCATATCAATGAAATGCGCGAAGACACACCCACAATTGCGTATTGTGGCAACAGTGTAATGACATTGGGCAAACGTCCGGGTGTAATATACAGGCTGTTTGACGGGTCGTTGTATATGGTGGCGCTGGTAGAACCGATGATGTTAGTGGCATACACCTGGATTTTATACTGCGTGCCGTTTAACAGACTGCCAATTGTATATGTATAAACCACGGGCGATGTCGTAAAATAGACATATGCGCTATCGGGGTCACTGTTCGGTTTATACCGCACCGTGTATTTCAACAAAGAATTGGAACCTATAAAGGTTGGCGCCCCCCACGTAACTACGGTTGTTCCATCCCCAATTGTCCCCGCAAGATTTGTAACACCGGAGGGAACATCACCTACCGGTAGCGGAGAAACCGTGTATGAATTTCGGCCATTGGATGCGTCAATCACAAACGCGCCGCTGATGTCGCCAATGCGCGTGTCATATGTCACCGGTGCCACCCGGAAGATGTAATATTTTCCATTTACCAACCCAGAAATGTTATAACTTAGCACGGGGTTTAATGTGTAAAATGACACAATGGCGGTGGTCAAGGTATTCCACATATTTTCCGTGACAATGACGCTGGTGATGTCTTGGCCGTAAGGAATAGAGAGATTGTATTCGCGATATTCTATGAAATAATAGCGAATGGGCAAGCCTCCGGTTTCGGCGGGATAGGTGGGCGGAACCCACTGCAACACAATGCGTTCCGAAAATGTCGTGCCTTGGACGCTCACCACCGGAAATGGCCGACTTACCGGAATGACCGTATTGGACGCAAAATTCGGCGCCAATCCCAAAATATTGCGGGGTTTTACTTTAAACAAGTATTCTACACCATTTACCAAGCCGGATATGTCAATTGTGGTGGTTTGTACATTGATATAGGAGGCGTCCACCACATTCATTCCACCGGACGAATCCAGGTTATAACGATACACGTCATATCCTAAAATGGGATAACCGCCATTGAATTCGGGATAACTAAAATTCCACGGGTCGTTCGCGTTTGAAAGGGTGGAATACCACCCCCACCCCACTTTGGCGCTCATATTTCCGCGCAGCGTATTTACATAATCCAATGTTTTTGGAACACTGCCGGGATATCCCGTCGCCAGCGCATAATTGTTTGTGTAATTCCCTTCTCCGTATTCATTTATCGCGGCGTATCGCAAAAAGTAGTTTGTTCCGTTTAATATTCCATACGAAATGTCAATGCTGCGAACGCTGGCGTCCACAACAATTGCTGGAAACATATTCCATTTATTTGCGCCGGACAAGTCGTTGGTGTATTGTATTTTATACCCAGTTATGCCGCTGATGTCAATGCCGCTGATGTCAAAATTGTATTGCCCCCACGAAAATGTAAGAAGGCGGTTATTGGACACCACGCCTTCTATGTTGCCGGTTATAACGCCGCTAGGGTCTGGCGGGAAATACGGCGGAATGCCAATGGAATGAACAAATCCCGACCCGTATAATCCGATGCCTCGCGAGTTTATTGCGGCGATATTAAACACATAGGATTGCCCCAAGGTTAAGCCCACTATTTTGTAATACGGGTACGTGGGCGGGATTGTGACCGGCGGCGGCGAAATATTAACATAGGTGTAAGAAGCATCCGGCGCGGCGATTTGCTTGTATTTAATTCTATATGTGGTGATGGGGTACCCGTTGTCGTTTGGAGCCGTCCATTGAAGTGCGATGGACGACGCATCCAAAAAGGTGTTGCCGCTGTATATGGAGGTTATGTCATATATAATGCCGGGGACATCGCCGGGCACGCCGGACGCAACATCCGAATACGGACCGGGACTGTATCCATTCACGGCACTAATCATGAAATCATAGCCCACGCCATTCATCAAGTTTGGTATGGTTAGTGTGTTAAATCCGGCGGTTCCATAATTGGTGAAAAGACTAAACGGCTCGGTGGTCCGCTTCCATTTTATGTTATAATACAGGATGGGATTCACGGAGCGAGGGATGCCCCACGTGAGTGTTAAACTGCCGGGTTGGACTGTGACGACGACATTGATTACTTTTGACGGAGGAGCAAGCGCTAAAATGCCGCCACATTTTTGTGCCACCCCCGTGTTTGTGGAAATTGGTGGCGGTGTTGTCATTTTACTTACAATATTATAATATATTTTGCCTTTTGATGCGATTGATATATAGTGTTATTATGATATCGGCGGGGGGTCGGCGGGTATATATTATAATACAACATTTGTTTTCGTGTTTTAACTAATTCTTTTACTGGCAATAGAAGCGGAAACCAAATAGATGGAGTTTTCAGTAACAACAATGTATTCGCCTTCTACTTTGTAAATCTTGGAAACGGGGCTGGTGTATTCTTCTTCGCTTTTAACCAGCAGTTTTTCCTTGTTGTCACGAACACCGATGACAACAGTGTTATCCAGGGATGCGGACCAATAATCCATCATAATGGGCTTGTCTTCAACCACGGCACGGTTGGCGGCGTGTTGAAGGCACACCGCAGATGGCAAGCGAAATGTGGAGGAATCTCCGGCTGAACCAGCATTACTAGACATCTTTATTTATTAGTTTTGTAAATATTATAGATATGTCATCATATAAATCTTTAAGTCTTTTTGATTTACTTATATATCCAAATCCCAACAATATCCAAATCTAACCATCTATCCAAATACCAACAATATCCAAATCTAACCAACATAAATAAAATAAAATAATTATAATGTAAGAAAGAACCTTATTTTAATTTTTTTATTTTAACAAGAAAACAAAGAAAACAAAGAAAACAAGAAGCATGACAAAAAAAACAAAATCACCGCCATCAAGTCCAAATATAATTCCAATTCCAGGCCCGCCGCCAGCAAATAAATACAATGAAAAGACCGCCAACGCATTAAAAGTGAATCTGGAAAAAATAGAAATGTATAAACCACACATAAATGAAGAAGTGTCCACAATATTTGTGCGGTACGTGTATGTAATAAATGAATACTTTGCACACGCAATCAAGTCATTCAATGACGAAGATTCCCAGTTATACAACCTTCAATCACAAGATTATCAATATATTTTATTTAACGGGTTTAACGCAATCACCACAATATTTAAATTACTGCTGTTATACACCCGAAACCTAGATATGGTGACATTACATTCACAAAAATCGGTGTATTATTATATTGAATTTCTAGGGCAAATCATTAATATGCACAATCAGTTTTTGAAATTAACGCCGAAAGATGCGGTGGTCTTTATGTATAAAAAAACAATATTTAAAATACCGAACGAATATAAACGGGGCTTCATAGAAAATGAAGCCGATTGTTCAAAATTAAAAAGATTGGACCTTTTTATCATGCAATACTCCACCGTGGTCTACGAAGAACTTACCAATCGTCATTTTTATTTTAATACCAGCAATTATTGTGCCGAAAAGAATGAAGCGTTTTTAAAGAATATTAATAGTATTGTATATCGTTTGCAATTATAACGCCAGCCTTTGCAATTATATTTCCTCGCTGTACCCACCATCATCTTGGTCGCCATAGTCATCGCCCGTTCCTTGGATGGTTATGTATCGTGTTCTCAATTTTGGGTTCTTTTTCTTTGCCATCAGCAAGTCATTCGCGGTTGGCAGGATACCAATCCGGCTGTATTCATTTTCAAGAACCAACCGAATAAATCCGTATATTTCGTTTAATATTTTTTCATTACATTTCCCCACAATCAAGATGCTTCCAGTGCGAAACACCATAAATGAAATTTCATAATATTTTGTGCGGGGGTCAACCGGTTGCTGGCCGTTTTGCGCCGGCGTTCCTTCCAGGTCGGGAACGTAATAGAACTTGCACTGTATTCCTGGATACGAGCACGCATCATAATTGCTGTTGATGCGATATTCATACTTCAAAATATCAAATAGTTTGTCGCGATTAATGTAAAACCCGCAATTGAAATTGGAATTGATAAGAACGGTTTCGCACTTATTTTTTACATAATCTAAATCGTTGCCCAAATAGGGGCGCATTATGGAAACTAAGTGATTTAATACTGTGGTTAAAACCGCGTCATCTTGAATACCCGGTATCTCCAATTTTCCGGTATTAAACACCTTGATGTGCATTTCTTTGTATGCGTTTTCGGCAGTGATATCTTTAATGCGCATAATCAGGACAAAACAATTGAAGAACGCCCTCTTTTTTTTACAATGATGACTCATGATGTCCTTTTTACATAACCCAACTGTTATTTTGTGCTGATACTTCTGTTTTTCGGGGTTGTCAATGTGTTCAATGACCTGGTCTTCGTAATATGGTTCGGATTTAAGCCGCTCTTGAATGCTTCGTAGTTCATTAATGTCTGTTGTGTGGAATTTTATTTGTTTCTTGATTATGCCTTCTTTGCGCGTAGAATACGGCATAATCGGAATAGACCAAAACACATTCTTAATATCAATTGCTTTGTTTAAGTATGATATTTTCGTTTTTGTTGAAATGTAAATTGGGCCACATTTTGGAACAAGTGTAGGTTGGTCGTGGTTTAGTTTGTCCGTTTGGTTTAAGTTGTCCGTTTGGTTTAATTTGTCCGTGTGGTTTAGTTTGTCCGTTTGTCCTAGGTTATTGGCTTGGTCTTGGGCTTGGTTTTGGTTTAATTTGTCCGTTTGGTTTAATTTGTCCGTTAGGGTTAGTTTGTCCATTTGTCCTATATCGTGGTCGGTTAGCGTAAAAGCCCGCGGTTCTTCGTCAAGAAATGTATATGTTTTACGATGTTGTTTCTTGGATATGCAAGTTTTTTTGATGGGCCCTTGAATTTGAGGTAATTGCAGTAGTTTTTGAGTGTTTGGATTGACGGCGTCTTCGTTGTATTTATTATACTCGTCTTGGTCTTGTTGTTCGCAGCCAAATATATCATCCGGTTCTTCATCGTCATTTTTAGCCATAAATGACAGCCACGCATTGTCAAGGTCAAAGGTGACTGGTGCCGCAGCATATACGGTAGTTGTGCCATCATTGCCTCCATTGGCACAACTATCTTGTGATTTATACATTTTTCGGGATTTTGTTAGAGTCGGGGTCGTCGTGTGGGTATGTGTAATCTGTGCCTGGGTCTTGGTTTTAGGAATCATATTTTTTTTTTCAACAACACTTGTAATTATTTCCATTTAGAGCAATACTAAATAGGTCTTTCTTAATTGACTATGCTATCCCTTCTTTAAGTTGTTTTTATTTCAATATTTTCTATTTATATATAAAGGTTTCTATACCCAAATACAAAAAAACAAATATTTATAAATGTATTCAGCACATCCCCATCATACTTGTAGGAAAATGACAATGACTGTTCCCACTTATAACAACAGCATCATGTATGACCCTACCGACCCCGCAGTTCATGATTACATTGATTATCATTCCTATAAAAATAAAACAAACAAGCCGAAAAACACCCTTGAAATTGGGTCAGATGAAAATGACGAAAATAAGAATGATAAACAGTATGAATTAATGCGCAGCATGTTTGACCCGATGAAAGAATCGCCGCCCAACACATTTATGAATAAGTTAGAAACCAGATTTAAATCGTATCACCAAAAACAATCGCCGTCGCTATCAAATGATTATATGTTTCATATGATTTCGCCCATCAACTAGGCATTAGGCATTAGGCATTAGGTATTAGGTATTAGGTATTAGGTATTAGGCACTACGCATTAGGCAGGCACCGAAGAAAACACGGTTTGAAACTTGTAAATAATATATTTAAGAACATATATGGTATTTGGGTCTTGTAGATGCATGACATTTTCCACACATTTTAATAAGTTACGCGTCACCAATTCAGGTCTTTTGCGAATAATGTAATTGAGATAATTCTTGATTATATTTTTTTGTTCAATGTTGTATTTTAAACTGGTTTCATTAATGAAGTCATATGGGGATATTGAGGATATGGTTGTGGTTTTTGAGGATTTTGTTTTTTTTGACGCGGAGGATGAGATTTTTCCTTTTGTCGCGGTTGCTTCTTTTGTCGGGGTTGCTTTTGTCGCGGTTGCTTCTTTTGTCGCTATCGCTTTAAACATATCCGTTAATGTCTCCCATATATCATCGGTTATAATATTACAATTACTGATGACGTCTTGGTTTGTTTGCATATAATTTATCATACTGCGAATGTCGGAATTAAACTGGCGTTGTATGGAGGTCAGGGTGTCATCGGTAAGCCCCAATTTCTCACTTTCATTTATTTTCCTCAAAAAGTGTAAGATTTCTTGTTCCGGTAGTTGGTTAAATCGCATTCTTACAAACTCGGATTGGAGAGATTCGTCAATTCGGCTGACATAATTACATATTAAACAAAACCGAACATTGGCGGTATTATAACTATTTAATAAATATCGCAATGCGATTTGTGCGTTTTTTGTCATATAATCCACTTCATCCAAAATAACAAATTTCATGCCTTCGCCAAAAAGCGATTTAGAAGAAACGAAATTGTTGATGGTGGTGCGTATGATTTCAATGCCCCGGTCATCGGATGCGTTCAAATGTATCATAAATCCTTTATTCCGTAGATTCAGTTTTTCTTGATATGAATTCACCAAATTTATGATTGTCGTGGTTTTACCGGTTCCAGGAGGGCCATAAAACAACAAATTTGGAAAATAGTTTGTATCCAATATGTTTTTTAATATGGTGCGATTCAACGGGTCAAGCACGATTTCATCAAAATTATGCGGGCGATATTTTTCTACCCAAGGCGTGGTTTGATGGTGTTCGGTGGTTCGGCTGCTATGTTTTATGATGGCGGGAGTGGTAGTACACGCCGGCGGGGGGTCATCGGCTTTAATTACAGCCTTTTCTTTTTTAACAAACGAAACCAGTTTTTTTATTTTTTTATTGGCGTTGCTGCTGCTCATATATTAAGTATGTATTCTAGCACAACAAACCCTTTATATAAAAATTGAATTCGTTTTTATATAAAATATAATGTAGCAACATAGAACAACATCTACATCAATAACCCCAATTCCATTCCCCATTCAAAAACATTGAAAAAAAATGAACGTTCATCCCCACAAACCCAGCGAAGGATATTTAGAATTAATCATTGGACCAATGTTTTCAGGTAAGACTTCCAAATTGTTGGAAGTGTATAAACAGTGCATGTTTTGTAACATTCCGGTGCTTGTGATTAATTTTTCAGGAGATAACCGTTATTCGGATACGATGCTTTCAACCCACGACAAACAAATGATACCGTGCATCAAAGGGACGTCTATCAAGGAAATAAACGAGAGCTATGGCGCCGAAATTGAATTGGCGGAAGTGATACTGATTAACGAAGGCCAGTTCTTTCCAGATATCGGAATTGTGAAAAATATGGTTGAAATTGATAAAAAACGGATTTATATTTGTGGGTTGGACGGTGACTTTGAGCGTAAGAAAATTGGCGGTTTGCTTGAATTAATTCCGTATTGTAATGAAGTGTATAAGTTGAAGTCGTTGTGCAGTAAGTGCAAGGACGGAACTTCTGCTATATTTACTTTTCGGGTTTCAAATGAAACAGACCAAGTGGTGATTGGTTCCAACAATTATATACCGGTTTGTAGGTCGTGCCACAATGAATTAACCGCCCAAAAAAAGACGAGCCCCAAGGAGTAAAACGACGAGCCACAAGGAGTAAAACGACGAGCCACAAGGGACGAGCCACAAGGAGTAAAACGAGCCACAATGCGAAGGTCTTTATATTTATTTTCTGAATTGAATAAAATAAACAATTTAAATTGAAGAATGAATGTTATGTAACCACACACAACATTTGTATAAGTTAAAATATGCCTAGGAAAAAGGTTTCTGCTACTGCTACTGCTTCTACTATAAACGAAAGCCAACCTGCTGAAATAATTCAGTCAACGTCGGAAATAAGTCAAACCTTAACTCAGGCTGAACCAGTGGCAGTGAATGCTCCAAATCCAAATCCAACTCCAACACCAGTAAAAAAATCACGCACAACCAAGAAAAAGGAAACGGTGTCGGATAATACTGCGTTATCCACCACGGAAGCGCCCAATACAATGGAAGTAGAAAACCCAACTTTTTCATCTATCCCCGATTACAAAGAAATCTTAGATACTCGTGAAAAAGTGAAAGAAGCAAAAGAATTGCGAATGATGGATGCCCTGGCAAAAGCCTCCGCAAACGAAAACGCATTGGCTGCCTCCTATTCATTGCTCAGTAGTAATTACAAGAAACGGGGTCGTAAGCCCAAGGGCGGCAAACTGCTTCAATTTTCATCAAACACTGGCAATGTAGGGAATGAAATCCCCAACATTATTTTACATTTGAAGTGCAGTTTGTCGGATTTAAAGACCTCTTCCAACGAAGATAAAGTCATTGGAACATTTGAATATGTTCCCAGTGTAGAAGACGTCGTGTGTTATAATGCACAAGAAAAGGCCGGGACAGAGTTAAAGGATTTATATGAAGACGCAACCACCACCTCTACACAGCCTTCCTCCGCAGTCCAATTAACCTCCTCCTCATCATCATCCACTACTATAATAAACGACGGAACAATCCACGCTACGTCCGAATTTACGATTTATGGGTCAAAACCGCCGTCTTGTGTCGCAACCGTAAGTGCAAGCGCAGCATCAGTATCACACGCATCTTCGCATCAGCACCCTCACCCACACGCACACCCCGCAATGGCAATAGAAGAAGTCAACCAAAAAGAATTATGGAAAAAGATAAACCAATTGAAACTCACATTTCACAAGGGGGATTTGATTCACGCCAAAGGCAGCGGGAGGTCGGCGTGTTTCTGGGACACCCACGATTTTGATACGCCCACCATATATATCCCGGTAAGCGCAACGAATGATTCATACCAAGTGTACGGGTGTTTTTGCTCGCCAGAGTGCGCGGTTGCGTTTTTAATGAATGAAGCCATTGACACCACCACCAAATTTGAACGGTATCACTTGTTGAACTCGCTGTACGGGAAATTATACAACTACTCCAAAAGCATCAAGCCTGCGCCGAACCCATTTTATTTATTAAACAAATATTACGGGACACTCAGCGTGCAAGAATATCGCAGTTTATTTAAATGCGACCAAATGATTTACGTTGTCAATAAACCAATGACGCACATTTTGCCGGAATTGTATGAAGACAACAATGATTTTATGGTGAATAGTAAAATCATTCCAAATAATAATTTGCGATTAAAGAAGAATTTCAGGGCGAAACCGGTTCCGCAAACATTGGGTATGCCGATTTAAGGAGGGGGGGGGACTGGGCCATCCTAATCCAGCGTCTCCATCGTATTTACAGCATCGCTTTGGTTTTCATTTGCGGTTTCTTGCCGTACGCTTTGTAATTCCGCGGCCCGGCGTCTTGCTTGCTCCTCGTAATATTGCTTATACAGCAATTCCTTTTCCCGGTCGCGTCTAAATTTTTGTTCTGCGGCCTCCATCAAATGCCGTATTTCAGTGAATTTTGTTTGATTTTTGGTTGCGGTTGTGGTTGCGGTTGCGGTAGTTGCTGTCTGGGCGCAGCCGCCATTGGTTTGCTGCGTCATCGTATCGGGCTTCATATATGCCCGAATTACTTTCAAAATATCATAATTTGCTTCTTCCAATTTATGATGTGCGTCTTCTTCGCTATAATCGGTTTGCGACATGAGGACACGGACCAGTTCGTTTTTTTGGGCGTCATTCAAGTTCATCATATTGTTATTTGTTATATTGATATATTGTAATGATTTGGGTGTGGGTGGGTGTGTGTGTATGAGTTCTTTTTATTAAAATACTATTTGACTTTTTATATACTTTTTTTGTAAATATTCATAAAATTGAAATAAACGAATGCCGCTATATGTATGTAAGCATTAAGCCAAGTCATACACAAACAACCAAACCAACCAAACAATGGACGGAAATCTTGAAAACGGAATTTCATATCAAACCACCGGCGCAGAACTATACTCCTTTGACATCAACCCCATTATTACCGATGTAAAGGATTCAATGAGTAAAAATTTGAATTATATGTTGAATGGATTTTTCGGAGATTACCGCGTGTTTAAAGAGACCCATCTTCATTTGATGGAGACGCCCATTGTTAAGCATTTGGTTAAACGCATACAAGAATTGGAGCAGGCCCAAAATCAAGAACAAGAATCAAACGGAGGACGGTCGGTTGATTATATGGAATATGCAAAGATGGCACGAAGCGTGGAACAACAAACTGGCTACATTCGCAAGTTGGAAACGCAGGTCACGGAACTTCAACATAAAATTTCGGTTCTTCAAAAAGAGGCGCAAGAAAATGTATCGCTTCATGTCATTGACGAAATGCCGGCGGAAGAAGAGCCGGTAAAAACGGTTGAAACAAAACTCGTATCAATCAGTGAAAATACCACTATCAAAAATAAAATTGTTGAAGAAGAAGTTGAGGAGGAGGAAGAAGATGATGAAGTTGAAGAAGAGGATGATAATGATGATGAAGTCGTAAAGCAACCTTCTCAAACTCAAACAAACCCTCCTTTACACGAAGACGACGACGATGAGGAAGAAGAAGAGGAAGAAGAGGAGGTAGAAGAAGACGAGAAGCCAATTGAACAAAAGAAAAATACTGTTGTAAAAGAAGTAGAGGAGGAAGAGGAAGAAGTAGAGGAGGAGGAAGAAGATGAAGAAGAGGAACAACAAGAAGAAGACGTTGAAGAAGAGGAAGAAGTAGAGGAGGAAGAGGAAGTAGAAGAACAAGAACAAGAGGAAGAGGAAGAAGAGGTAGAAGTATCCGAAGTAATGATAAACGGTAAAGCATACTTTACCAGCGATGAAAAGAACGGTATAATTTATTCTTCTGTGGATGATGATGTTGGCGATGAAGTCGGCGTGTTTAAGAACGGAATTGCGGTGTTTCATAAGAAGAAGTAAATAATACATAATAACAATTACACACAATCACCCATACAATCACCCACACAATCACACAATAAAGACAATAAATACATCTACCACTGGACTGGCGCTAACTAATGCCGCCACCCATCCAATACAAAAAACATTTTTTTATGTATATAGTGTAAATAAAAACCTTATTCAAATATATACATAAAAAATGGCAGTTGAAGGATTATGTGCTCCGGCATTATTATATTTAGGTTTCTCTCTCGTTCAAATCACAATAGACTTGTTTAGAAATGATTATATTACCGCTTTTTTCAAGTTTTGCATCATGCTTATATTTGTGGTTATTTTGAATATGTTGTGTAACCGCGGCCTCTCCATCATTTCGTGGTTCATTGTGTTTATTCCGTTTATTTTGATGACATATGTGTCTACCATTTTGGTTATGATGTTTGGTGCGAACCCGAACGCAAAAACGATTTATATTGGCAAGAACCCGCAACAAATGGCGCCAAACGGTTCTCAGCAGCAACCACAGCAACCACAGCAACAACAACCTCTGCCTCAGCAACCTCAACAATATCAACAACATCAACAACCTCAGCAGCAACAATACGTAAACGCAAATCCTGGTTCGGCGACAAATGCTCCTTCACCTGTTCAAAACAGATACCCACAATCTTCATATCCGGTCTATTAGGTCAGCGCATTAACACCGTCGTCAGGGCATTAATCCAGTCAGCGCATTAACACCGTCGTCAGCGCATTAACCCCGTCATCGCATTAACACCGTCGTCAGCGCATTAACCCCGTCAAGCACTTTATATCTTGGGTAAAAATAATATAAATTGATGTTATACAACTATAATAACAATAATATTTACTGTTATTATACACGACTACACTAAAATGAAAAACCCAATAGTTACATATTGTATGTTAAAAACCCCAGAGCCGTATTGTTATTCGGTTCATGATATGACAATGGACGAATTTGCCTTTACATTTCAACCATATTACATTTCAGTTCTTGTATCCATTTCAATGTATATTGCGGTTGTATTACACTTATTTTTCACAAATGTAACTGGTTCTGAGACGTATTTATTAGACTGGTTAAGACAAATGAACGAAATGCTTACCTACCTTAAATCATTTTTTATTATTCCAAACACATCCACCTACGTTGCTGTAAAGGACGGGTTAGAAGTATACTACACGAAATCCCGATATTTAACGCACAACACCACGCCGCTGAATGTTGAAATGGTAGATAAGGCCAAAGCCGAAATGTTGGAATGGATTGAATTTAAGTCCAAAGAAACGTCCAGTTTGAACGACATTTATGATTTTATCGTGCACGTTGATAACAGCCGTGGCGTCGCGCGTTTGTATTACAACGAAGACTTTAACATATTTACACCAACAAATGTGTCGGAGTATTCGGTTGATAACATCCCCGTTGTTGCCGACTTGTCGGTTTATATTCCTGTATTAGATGATACCAACATTTCCGTAATTAAGAAGCACTTTGAACTTGATATGCGTTCTCCTCTTTGTTTGAATGTAACATACAACCATTTATTTACATTTGAATTTTTAAAGTGGCACTTGTATAATTTTCACAATTTTGAATTAAAGCCGGAGCATTCCTATGTTATCACCATTACGATAAATGATGTGTCGTTTTCATATGATTCTGGAAGCGGTTGCCAAGATGATAGATTTAGCGTATTATACGGCGACTACAATATATTTCTTCAAAAAATGAAAAACAATCGCATTGAATTTGATAATATGATTTCAGAAAAAATGGTTCAGGATGATGACGATGATGACGATGATGACGATGACGAGGATACTGACGATGATACTGATAATGATACTGATACTGATAATGAACAAGAACAAGAACAAGACAATACTACTGACAGCAACAAGAATACCGAAACCCAAGAAAAAGACGAGTTTTTCAATGTTTCAACGGAAGATGCGACACAAGAAGGCGCAAAACCAGACGACGAAACAAATCAAACACTACGACCAACTACAACAACTACAACTACCGCACCTACAACCGTGGGTTGTATAATTATGTAGTGTCAAACAATATAAATAAAAATAAATATAACTAGTATAGAGGATGAGTGAATCCCAGAAAATGGCGGCGCCTGCTACGCCAAATGAACCCAAATTCCACAAACTGGCAAGTAAGTGGATTTTATGGGCACACTTGCCCCACGACACGGATTGGACTGTAGGTAGTTATAAAAGGATTTACGAGTTTGACACAGTGGAGCAAGCAATCACTATCACGGAGATGCTCCCTCCAAAGTTGATAATGAATTGCATGTTATTTATCATGCGTAGCGGTATTACCCCTGTCTGGGAAGATTCACGCAATCGGAACGGCGGATGCTTTTCTTACAAAGTGGCTAACAAGGATGTTCATCAAGCATGGAAGCAATTAACCTACGGGTTAGTGGGCGAAACCATTACCGCCAGTCAGGCATTGCTCCCCCACGTAAATGGCATCACGATTTCACCCAAAAAGAATTTTTGTATTATCAAGGTTTGGTTGGCAAACTGTACGTTTCAGAATGCTTCAATCATTCAAGAGTATGACGGCATTACTTCACACGGATGCCTATTTAAGAAGAATTTGCCGGAATATTAGATGCGCGTGAATCACATATTATTTCCTCCTCATATTATAATAACGAAATTGATTGTTATTTGTTATTATAACATACCCGAAATAAAATAAAATTACTTATAAAATAAATAAATAACAGAACCCCAATACTCACGATAAACGATATTTGATAATGGTTATGACAATCAGAAAACAAGCAAAACCAAGCCATAATAGAAGCAAAACCAAAACCAAAACCAAGACAAATAAAACCAAGACAAATAAAAACAAAACCAAAACCAAAAAATCTATTTCAGAGCGTCATCGTTTATTAACAAATAAAGCCGACATTATATCGGCCATTAAAAATATATCCAAAGAAGACGCAATCGCCGACTTTGACAAATTATGTAGCACAAATTGTAAAACCATCAATCCCGCAAGCAAGGTGGGAAACGACATTATGGACCACTATTTTTTTCGTCACCGCATTGAAACAAAATCAAAACGGGGCATTAACTATTTTGACTGGATTAAAACCAACTGGAAAACAAATGAACCGGAATACCGCTTATATAAAGTGAATTTAGCAAACGGGAAAACGCCGGAAAAGGCGCGTTACGGCGTGTTTCGGTTGTATTACGGCGCGGTTCACGGATTTAAACCGCTGATTGCCCGTTGGTTATACTGTAAATATAAACCAAATACAAAACACGCAATACTTGATTTTTCGGCGGGATGGGGCGGGCGTTGTATTGGGGCGCTATCTCTCGGATTAAAATACATTGGCATAGATACAAACACGGATTTAAGGGGGGACTATGACAGACTGACACGTGATTTACAAACACATACTTCGCCGCCGCCGCCGCCGGAATTAGTATTCAAAGACAGCGCAACCATAGATTATTCGGCATACGACTATGACATGGTATTCACATCGCCGCCATATTTTAAAAAAAACCGACCAACCGAAGAATACGCCCACATGCCACAATACACCAGCCGTGAAGATTTTAACACCCGTTTTTTATTTCCGGCGATTGAAGGCTCTTGGACGCACTTAAAAAAAGGCGGGGTGTTTGCGTTGAATGTTCCGATGGATGTGTATGACGAAATAAAAGGCGCAAAAATATTGCCGCCGTTGTTTGCGAAACACCCGCTGTATATACAACCTCGTTTTGCCAAAGGAAATCCCACTGGAAAAACGGAACAATATAAAGAATACATTTATGTTTGGAAAAAAATCTGAAATGCTTTGTTCTAACTGGAAGGCAATGGAACAATGCACAGCCGAATGTTACCGAGGGACGCAACCGAGTATTTCACCACCAACGGCAAATCATTCTCCAAATACATCTCAATGACCGCACACAAACTGGTACATTTGGTAAAATAACTAAGATTCTTCAATGAAAATTCGCCTTGAATAATCTTGCTTGAATCCTGCTTATGGACAAACTCCATACTTCCGTCGGATTCAACCCGGCGCACCTCCGCGCTGGCAAACTGCCCCGAACATTTAAAAATCAACTCATTTCCAACCGACTTTATTTCAATCTTGTCAGAAATAACGGACATGTCGCGAATGATTTTCTGGAAATCACTGGACGGCAGGGTAATGATGCTGGAAAACTTTACCTCCGGCTCAACCAAGTCTTCTTGTTCTGGCTCAATGAGGCGCAACTTTTGGGTCTTGCACTGCTTGATGTTGCCATTTTCAAATTTAAGGCCGAGGTGCGAAACAATGCCGTCGTTGTAGTCCTTTTTCTCAATATAAATTGTCAGCGTGTCGTCGTTGTCAATGGAATTAATTAATTTGAATAAATGAAACATATTCACGCCGATGATGATTTTTTCCTTGTGGCATTCATACACCTCAAAATTAACCGCTTCTAAGAAAAGGTGCGCCAACATTGTGTGTGATTTATCCATATTGATGATGCGAATGCCGTCTTTTTGAAAAGTAATGTTTGTTTCAAATAAGATGTCTTTCAACGCACACATCAGCGTGCGGAATGGAGAGATTTGAACTGTTTTAATTGTTAAAACGTTGTCGTTGGTAAATGTGGAATCCATTGTATGTTTGCGTGGAGGAGGGTTGGTATAAAGGGTGCGTTTAATTTGTATTATTAACCACATAAATCTTTAACTCCATTTTCTTTTGTTATATTAGACACCCGTATAATACATACCCATCCTCACACCTCCTTATAAAAAATAAAAAAAAATGACCGTCGGCATACGAAAAACTAAAAAAAAATCACGAACACGCAAACAATCACGAGCAACATCGTCTTCAACTTCATCAACTTCATCAACTTCATCAACTTCATCAACTTACACCCCGTCCCTCGTTGTTCCAAATGGGTCCAGATACACAAAAAACGGCTGGGTCTATGTTTCTATTTCGGGCACTCCATACGAGCGCGGCGTGGCACACGGAACTCTCCTCGCCGCCGAGTTAAAACGAATGTTTGAAGTGTACGAATTCTTTATGATGGAAACATATGGCCGCGACGTGTCGTTCTTTTTAGGCATATGCGACGACTTTTTCGGACCCCAAATACAAAAAAACTTCCCCGAATTGTATGATGAAATGCGCGGCATCGCACACGGTTCAAAACTAACAATCCCACACATCCTCTTTTCAAACTGTTACATGAGCCTCCCGTATTTGTATCCAAAACTGAAAAAATACATTCTGGAATCAAAAAGCCGAGAGATTAAGGAAAAATACGCAAATGTATTGCGCGACGAAGACGCCAAATTCACAAACGCAAACATTGAAGATTTAAAAGACCGGTGTTCGCTGTTTATGGCGGTCGGGAAATCTTGGACAAAAGACGGAAAGATTGTGTGCGCCCATAATTCATTTAGCAATTTTATAGACGGGCAGTTTTGTAATATTGTGTTGAGTATAACCCCGGAAAAGGGGCACAGCATCATCATGCAGTCATTCCCGGGGGGCGTGTACAGCGGCACCGACTTTTTTATTACCAGCGGGGGATTTATTGGGTCCGAAACCACCATTGCCCATTTTACCGCCTTTGATTTAAAAGACCCGATATGCTGTCGCATACGCACCGCGATGCAGTACGGAAATACGCTGTCGGATTACGAAACCAGTTTGACCACCCGCAATTCCGGGGATTATGCGTGTTCCTGGTTGATTGGGGATATTAAGCGAAATCGGATTATGCGTATTGAATTGGGGCTGAATTACCACAATGTTGAAACCACCGACGACGGCTACTTTATCGGTTTTAATTCCACATTTGATGACCGCATACGAAATATTGAATGCTCGCCCCCCAATACCGGGGCGGTAGAAGGCGCCCCCGGAAACAACGACTTTGACAATATTAATTCCAGTATCGGAAATCGGCGAGTCCAATTAACCAAATTAATGGAAAAATACAAGGGGGCGTTGGATACACACACCGCCCGCATTATTTTAGGAAATCACTATGATAATTATTTAGGAAAAAGTGTGGCCAACGAACATTCGGTGTGTAAGCATACATATGCCGATAAAAATGCCCGCCGTCCTTTTGCGCCAATTGGTGCGTATGACGGAACCGTTGCCGATTCAAAAATGGCCGGCGAAATGTCGTTTTTGGGAAGATGGGGGCCCAGTTGTGGCGGAACATTTCATAAAAAAATACATTGTAAAAAACACCCGGAATGGAATCGTTGGGAACCGTATTTAGAAGATTTTCATCGTTTTCCTTGGACCGTGTTTTCTATGAAAAATAATTGGAAAAATAAAACCCGGAAATTACAAAAATAAAATGTTGTGAATATGTATAAACAAATAGATTATAATGGACTCCAACCCCAACCCCCTCAACCCCACCACCGAACAACCCCCCGTCGGCTCTACCGATACTAACCCCGAGGGCACCACCGGAATAGGCGGCCGCTCTGCCCGCCGTTCTGCTCGTCGCTCTTCCAGCCGTTCTGCCCGCCGTTCTGCCCGCCGCTCTGCCCGCCGTTCTGCTCGTCGCTCTTCTAGCCGCTCTGCCCGCCGCTCTTCCCGCCGCTCCGCTCGTCGTCATTAAATGACACGCTGTTATACATAAAAATAAATGATTTGTGTATTTTACCGCAAATCATTTAGTATATGAAATAATATATATAATGAATAAAACACAATTTAGAAAGACAAAAGTAAAAACAAAAAAGAGAAGGACCGGCGGGGCAAAAACGCAGACCACCACAAAATCACACTCGTCTGCGATGCGTTCTGCCCCGTATTCAATGTCAAAAACAAAACCCTCAACCTTTAAAAACAAAACCAAAAAGGAGCACTGCAAGTATGACCCATTTTGTTATCAAACCAATCCGCACCATACTTCGCAATACACACACACGCCGATGGAAAAGATTGATGTGGAAGATGTCATCTTCAAATTAATAAATGAAAAACATAACGGCGACACCACGACCTTGTATGATGCTGTTATAAAATGGTCTCACTCAAAACTGGAATCAAAGAATTTGACGCCGTCGCAGTTAAAAATATTAAAGCATCTTCACACCCGAATACAAGAAGAGGCGTTGCCTAATATGCGCACGCTGGGTGAAATAATGCGATATTCTGTCAATAAAAATTATCAATAAAAATGTTTATTGGATTACATACTACGACACTATCTACGACATTATGACTATGACTATGCCTGCGTCTAATACCCTTCACGAATTGCCTTTCCCACAGGAAAGCGAGGCACGCCTTGTTCCGACAGTTCCTGAAAAACCACTGTTAGTTTTGCGCCAATATACTTGGCGGCGTTGTCAAATAATTCTCGTCTAGATTCTATGGTTCCACGTGGGCGCACATTAAACACCTTTTTTTCGGCGGTTTGACACTCCCAAATCACGGTTCCTTTATCACGTCCGTCCCCCTCTTTAAATCCGGTAATTACATATTCCTCTTCCATGAATTCCTTATACTTCTGTAAATCATCGCTGCGGTAATTGGTGCGATACACGCCAGAGCAATTACGCAACATAATGCCTTCATAGCCATTGCTTATGTATTTGCTAAATTTATCCCGAAATTCCGATATATTAGTTGTTTTCTCGGTTTCTACCAGCGCAATTGGTGAGCCAGTCGCAGATACGATGGAAGCAAGGTGCGCGCACAAAAATGCGTGTCTGTCGGAATATACGCGGCTGGGATTAGTGCGGTCAATCATATCGTAAATGTGGTACGAAACATTTGACAACAGCGCGCGGTCTTTTTCTGAAATTTTTTCTTTTTTAATGAGCCCGGCCAGTGTTTCAAATGGAATATCCATTGTGTATAACTCGCCGTCTAATGCGATATTTGGATGCGCCTTGAAAAAGGGGGCCAATGCTTCCAGTATATGATTTACAGTTTTAAAGTAAGACCCGGTGCGAGATTGCGCAAGGCCGGCATACGCAACACAACGAAGCCCGTCCAGTTTGGGCTGAACCAAGCAGGGAAATATGATGTTATTGCGTTTATTTTTGGAGCCGTTCGGTTCGTAAGTCTTGGCGAGCATTGGGTAGATGATGCTTTTGTCGCTGTTATTGCTGTTATTGCTGCTGGCATTAGAACCACCGGCATTAGAACCAGAAGACTTGACAATAAATTTAATCAATGGCTTTTGTGTTTGTTGCTGTTGTTGTTCTTGTTCTTTCTGTTGTTGTTCTTGTTCTTTCTGTTGTTGTTGCTGTTGTTGCGGTTGCTGTTGTTGCGGTTGTTGCTCTTGCTCTTGATATCCTTCTTTCTCTTGTTTGTCAATCCATTTGCGGTTTGTTTCAAACACGCACTGTTCATATGGCGTGGTTTCATTCTTTTTCCCAATATTCTTACCTTCGGTGTATTCACGAACCGTGATTTGTTTCTTACCGTCTATTTGTCCCCATTCAAAGGTAGCAATTGCGTGATTTGTGCCATCCTTTTTCATTTCAACCGTTGCTTTCCAAATCTTCTGCTTACCATTTTTCTCAATTCCAATGAGAGGAGCAAACGCACGAAACGACATAACTTAGATTATTGAAATACATAGACTTGTGTTTAAGTATTTCAATTTTTCAAGATTACAGTGTAAAAACATTACAACATTAGACCATTAGACCATTGGCGTAAATTTCATTGGATTGTTTCTAGCCAGCCAAATTTCAAAAGTGCCAGCACATTCCATTCTTGAACCAGAACCCGCAGTATAAAAATTATTTTGGGCGCGTTTAAAGTAGTTATTTCCCGCAAATTCTTGTGTCATTACCATAAACAAATCAAGCGCGAAATCATTGACACTATAATGTGTGTTTTCAGGGGTTCCATATTTGTCGCCTCTATAATAATCGCTGGGGTCATAATTTTCGTATATTTCTTTCATAAGGGTATGTAACGTCCGAGTTTTGGGATATTTATTTCTAACATCATTTTCCAAAAAGACTTGATATACCAGTGTCGCAAGACGCAAATCGTGGCTTTTATTCCTTACCCGGGATGAAATAAAAAAGTTATCTTCGGTCTGTGTTTTAGAAAAGAAATTAAACCCATTACTATCGCCGCACGGTATTTGATAAAGCCTTCCATTAGAAATTATATTTTGTGCGCTGGAACAACCCGGCGCTTTACATATTACATTGGTGTAAAGTTCAGGAGTGTGTTTCGTGTAGCACCTTCCATAATCAATAATCTTGGCAATGTATCGCGTTTTGAATACAACGGTCGGTCCGTCTGGCATATGATACTTCATAGTAACATACTTTGAATCCGGCACTTGGTACAGCAATACATTCCCAGAGTGTAAGTCATAGTGCGTAAATTCATCGGAAATCGCAGACAACACAGAATATACTTGAAATAAAATGCACACTATTTCAACGGAAAACATATATTCACACTGCGCCGGATTTTTCAATTGTTCGTACAACCATTTATATAGCTGAATCGGATTTTCTATAAATTGAAGCAACAGCGTAATTTGGGTGGGGGAAGAACACGACGTATTTATAGTGTCGGCGTCATCCATACCTAATTTTTTAAGCCCGGCGTTCAGTGCATCCGGTGCTAAATCGCTGCGGTGTCTTTCTGGGTGTTCCAGCCGTGTTCTATATGCCGGTTCGTTGAATTGAAACAAATTATATGTTTTCAAGAAACACGGGAAATAATTGTTTTGCTCGTTTATATACGCCAACCCCACAAATGCTTCATAAAATATGTTATCGCTGTCAACCTTTTTGGCGGTTTTCAGAATGGTGGACACCTTGTAACTATCTCTCACAAAGTCCATGGCAGTAATGAAGCCATTTTCACCTGAATTAATTGTTTTAATAGACGCGGGGTCTACATATGCGAAATCGTTGAAAAAATCAAAATATTTGTCAATGAGGGCATTTTCTCTCCCGAATGCCAAACAATGCCCCGAATTCGGGCATATATTTTTCAAATATTTCATAATAACATTCATTCCGATAAAAGAGAATTTATTTTCGTATTCTTCTTTGTTTTTCATTCGTTTATTGAACGCGTCTATAATTTTCTGCGTTAGTTGTATTCGCATTGAGCCGGGGCTTTTGCTTTTGCTTTTGCTTTTGCTTTTAATCGCAATCGCAGGCTCGGAAACAGTCGCAGCCGCATTCGCAGTCGCTGTCTTCTTACTCTTGCTTTTTAACGATAAAGTGCGTTTTGATGGATTCGGTGTTAAAGTTGACGTAAAAGATATGACTCCTTCTGCGTCTGAATGATTGGTGCGTTTGCGTTTTGTTCCTCCTCCTTTGTCTTTCCGTTTATTATACCTTTTTGATTTGTATAACTTTCGTTTTTTTGTATTATTTTGAGTGGTTGGCATAATACTATATATAATATGTGTATAAAAACACCAAAACTAAAAAATGTAATACTTAAATATAATTTACATAATGCTTATAAATATATAATTTATGGAACCGAGTAAAACCACCGATACACAATTACTGGATACCATCGGCGACTTGGTTTCGTTGTGGAACAATTACAACACCGATGAAAAAAAACACGTGCGCGACAAAATACAGCACTACATAACCAACCATCTCCCGGCGCACATCAAAGCCTACGAAGAAACTTACCAGCAACGAGAAGAACGGAAAAAATCGCTAGAAACAATGTCGGATGAATTCATTGAAACCTTTTTACATAAAAACAAATTTTACTACAATCATTCCATTGATATGTTTTTTTACTACAATGACATTAAATACGCGGTCATAAATGAAGATGACATACAGCACAAAATCCTCTCAGAAATCACCGCCATATCCAATAAAACCGATTTAATGCCTTGGAAATACAAAATAAAGAATCAAATCATCAAGAAAATAAAGGAACGCGAATTATTCAAATCCATTCCGGAGTCAAAAACCATTCAAAATGTGTTGGCGCACCTTCATCCCGCGCTTTTTTCTACACGAGACGAAGCAAAATACTTTTTAACGGTGATTGGGGACGTGATTTTAAAGAAAAACACGTGGGTGTATTTCATAACTCCCAAAGCAAAGACATTTATAAAGGAACTGGGAAATGAGTGCTACGCGCTGTGCGGGTGTAGCAATTTTGCAAACACCTTTAAATTCAAGTATTACGAACACGTATATGACGAATGCCGTCTCATAGATTTTAATGACGCGGTTTCGTCGGTTTCATTGTCTGCGTCGTCTGCGTCGTCATCAACCAAGTCGGTTTCACCAACCCTGTCTTCATTACAAGACGTGCCGTCGGCATCGTCCGCCACCACGACCACCAACAACAACAACATAAAAGACAACATCGTGGATTTGATTTGTATTGCGTGCCACTATTCACAGCGGTTTGGGTGCGCGGATGATTTTTTGAAACGCTACTGTAAAACGGTGTCGGTAAAAAGCCACGCCTTGTTTTTAAAATCAAACACGGAAGACCAATTACTGACGAAATTTATTAATCATACCACGGAGCCGTGCAGTAATTGCGTGATTTCGTGGAAAAACATGATGTATTTATGGAAAATTTATACAGAGGAACTACGCATACCAAACGTGTTTTTTATGAATGCGTTGAAGACCAAATTGGCAAAATTCATTGAATATAGCGAAGGCGAAGACGTGTTTTTGAACCGCACCAGTAAATTTCTGCCGTTGGTAAGCAAGTTTTTGACATTTTGGAATGACAAGATTGTGATTAACGAAAATGACCCGGTGGAAGAGTTGGAAATTGACGAATTATCCACATTATTTAATCAGTATATTGCGGGTTCTTCTTCGCCATCTCTCGGCGCAATGGTTACATCTTCTTCTACTTCTACCTCTACTTCTACATTCTCAAACCCCGCGTTTGAAATAACCGACCAAATCCTTCTGGAATTGATTCGCCATTTTTTCCCGGATGTGTCCATTGAAGACGACAAAAACATATTGAACGTGTCGTGTAAAATGTGGGCGAAAAAGGAAGACATCTTAACAAATTTGGAGAGATATAAGGATGCGTGCATCACTCAAAAATTGATAACTGCGCAACCGCTGTATAACGCATACGAGTTTTATTGTTCGCAAATGTATATGAATCGCAAATTAGCGGTTAGTAAGCGATATTTTGAACGGTTTTTTACGGAATATTATGGAAATTATTTAGATAAAGAAGGGTTGATATGCGTGGAATGGTGGGATACATAGGGGAGGGGGGACTGGGCCATACTGTTTTGGTTGATTGGTTGATTGGTTGATTTTTATTAGTATTGTATAGTATAGTATAGTAAGTATAATAGTATAATATACAATATATATTTGTAGTAGGTCGCATATGGTTATAACACGAAGCAGAAGTAGAAGCATAAACAACCGCAGTAGAAGCAGAAGCATTAGAAGCAGTAGAAGCAAAACAATAAAAAGCCGGGACATAAACACAAGCACAAGCATAAACGCAAGAACAAGCATAAACGCAAGAACAAAATTAAACACCACTTTTTTGAAACGCATCCAAAATGTGGGCAAAAAAAGTATGGATGACCCCACGGTTGAGTGCGCGGTATATCATTTACGATGTAATCAACCCAAAGATTATGAAAAAATTACACATCTCTCTTCCATTGCGAAACGGCAGAAAATATATTTCACACAAATTTACCCGTGGGAAAACAATTGTAGAGAGAATGTTGATGCGTTTGTGGCAATACGCCCGCAGTCTGGAACCACAAATCCCCGCATTTGTGCGTGGGCAACCATTCGCCACGAAACAATGGCAAATGGCAGCAAAGCAATATACCTCATTGAAGTCGCCGCACGCCGAAAAGCAGACGGGTCGCCAGACGACGAATACCGCGGCATGGGCATTGAATTAATGAAACACATATTTGACTACGCAAACGCGGGCGGCATACAAATGATATATTTAGTGCCGTTGAATGCCGTGGTTCAGGCATTGTATGCCAAATCTCTCAATATGACGGATGTGCCAAACACCAGTTATATGACTTCCGTGTTTGGCGCATACCCGCTCCACGCCGCAATTTCGGAATTACAGCACAAGAAATCCATTGAGACCAAACGCGAACAAAAAGAAGTCGCGGCCTTGCTGGAAGAAATGCCCGCAAATATTCGGCGCCTCATTCAAACCAGCGGCGCAATGGAACGGTTGTCGTTGGACGACATGACCAGTTTAGTGGGGGAAATGGCGATGTTGCTGGAACAAGGCGGCAAGGTATCTTATAAAGAGGCGAAAGAAATGGTGGCGAATTATTTGGGGGAGTCGCAGTAATGTCGCCGGCCGCAGCGTATTAAATCATTCAATCATTCAATCATTCATTCAATCAATCATTTAATCATTCAATCAATCAACATCTTTACATCCACACGTCCGCTGCGCATGTACGACGGGTCTAGTGCGTCAAAGAATTCGGCGCTATTATTTGCGGTCAAAATCAAAAACACGTGTACATAGCGGCGGCGGTCAAACTTGTCCAGGAACGAATTCCAGTCGCATTTATTGCTTATCATTATGGGCAGGTGTTGATGCGACTTTTTCATGGATGACGACGCGTCAGCGGGTTCGTGTATTTTAGCAATCACGGTGTCAATTTCTTCAATGACTACAATGAGGGGTTTGTGTTTTGTGGGACTTATGTGATGATACAGCGTGCTGAATGTGTCGTTCGGCTCCCACGGTTTAAAACTATCCACAAAAGACACTTCTTTTCCGAGAGATATGAGGTGCTTTGCGAGAAGGATGGCCACGATGGATTTACCGGTTCCGGGTGGGCCGTGTAGCAAGGACACGCAGTGTTTTTTTGCGTTGTACGTCTGCATCATTGCGTCCAGGGCGCATTGTTGGTTTTGTCGGATTTCATAATCAAGCGGGTAATACTGGTATTTAATATATTGAAGCGCCCAGAATGAGCCCTCGCGGTCATAAATGTCAATACAATACGTGGTTTCGGCGTCACTACACGTTAATCCCAATAATTCGTTCCCCGTTTCTTCGTTGCCGTCGCTGTCATTGTCGTTGTCTTTAATTGACACATATTTTTTCAGTTGTTTTTCGGAGGTTAGCACATACATTTCTTTTTGGCTGGAATGATTGTCGGTTATGCGCTGAATGTATCCAATAAAATACTTGCCGATGAACCAACCAAAAGGCTCGTCATTGTTTTGTATAGAAGAATATGAAATGTATTTTTGAAATTGCGTGAGTTTATTACCAGTTATTTTGTGGATTTTTACGCGGAATATGCTCGGTAAAAGGAAAAATATAGACCATAAAATACTGGATGCGGGTATGAGTAAAAATAAAATGTCGTTCATTGAGGTTCAGGCAGGGGTGTGGGGTGGCAACGGGAATGAGATTGTCTTTTAATTTTATTGGTTTTTAATATTGTTTTTTAATATTGTTTTTTAATATTGTTTATTTTATTTATTAGGTTATGTGTGTATATTATTGTTTATTTTTTATGTGTTAAACATACCCAATAATATACGGAATTACAAATGTTGTGTGAAAAATTTAATGCTGCTTCTTGCTCTTGTTCTTGCGGGTGCCAATCTTAACAGCGCCGAACTTCCCCTTACGAGCAGTGTAGCCATACTTCTTCAAACGCTGCTCCTTCTTGGCGGTGCGGTGCTTCTTCGCAGAAACAATGCGACCGTGCTTGTTAAAAACGAGGTCAGCCTTGGTAAGACCACCGGGGGTCTTGTATGCGGTTCCGTGCCAAACCTGGGCACGAGAGCCTTCCAACTGAGAATACTTCTCTCCGTGAACGTGATAAAAACCGTCGTCAGACCTGTCAATGCGCTTCATTCTTTTTAATTATATACTACCTCTGGAAAAAAATGTAAATGAAGTAAAATGGTACTATATTTTGCTAAATCGGTCAGTCAGCCCCAGCCCTGTTAAAATGTGTTGCGTAAAGGCATTCCAAATCCGCTTGGAGCACCCGGATATGCCCCGTATTCATTCACCGGCAAGCGAATGTAGTATTTCGTCCCGCCTTTATAACTAGACGAATTACGTAATTGTTCGGCAGTCTTCATTTTGGACGAAATACCCGGTTTTTGGGCCAATGTCGGATTTGTTATTGGCGGGCATCGCCCGGTTTCGCACAATTTTTTAGTGCCAAATGTTCGCATAAATACCATTATTGTTGTTTTATATTGATACCAGTTAAATATTTTGACAAAGAAAATTGAATTAGAATTCCCATAAAGATATAGAAACAAGCAACCAATATAGAACACAATGTCTAAATCCAAGTCTTCTTCTTCTGCCGATGCCAATTCCGAACTTCAAAAATACCAAAAAATGACGGACAGAGAGCATATTCTCAAAAAGCCCGACACATATATTGGCTCGGTGGAAAACACAGAAACGACGGATTATGTTATTGTTGAAGAAGAAGCCGG
>JACCEE010843104.1_pt1 | contig 29807 bp, 43 predicted proteins | sample 7449931 | NCBI WGS metagenome assembly JACCEE01 (sample SAMN15323457, study PRJNA562643) | freshwater metagenome | isolation source: river surface water | place: USA:Blue River Watershed | collected 2017-08-19 | reverse complement strand
GTTATATGTTGGGATTTAGATTGGGGTATATCTATTGGTATTCATAGATTGTGGTGTGTGGTGGTTTTGTTGAGCGTTATTAGACCTCTCTACTTAAGGACGGAGGGACTTGAACCCTCAGCGTATTGTGGTGAAGAAAAGGGAAGGCGATTAAGCCCCTAATCCTCCTCATCAGTAAATAGAGATATATAAGAATAATCAAACAACGTCAACGAAGTGTCAGTATCAAGCTGCAGCTTCAAACCCATTGTGGTGGTGTCGTGTGAAGTGGTGGTTAACTATTCGTCATAAACAAACTGCTAAGAATGTTGTTCCAATTAAAACGTGTAGACCGTGGAATCCTGTAGCAACGAAGAATGTTGTTCCATATGCTGAGTCAGCAATTGTGAAAGAAGCTTCTACGTATTCAAGACCTTGAAGGGCTGTGAAAATAACTCCTAATACTACTGTAAGTAATAGACCAAGTATAGCATTAGGTCTGTCTCCTGATAATATCGCGTGGTGTGATCAAGTTACAGTTGCTCCAGATGAAATTAGTATTGCTGTGTTTAATAGTGGAACTTCAAATGGGTTTAAGACTGTAATTCCAACAGGTGGTCAGATAGATCCAATGTTAATGTCGGGTCCAAGGGCACTGTGGAAGAAACCTCAGAAGAAAGAGAAGAAGAAACAAACTTCAGATAGGATGAATAAAATCATACCATATTGTAATCCTTTTTGAACAGCTAATGTGTGATGTCCTTGGAATGAAGCTTCTCTAATAACGTCTCTTCATCAAACGATCATAACGATAATGATTAAGCTAAGACCTGCAATTGTAAGTAGAGATCCACCTTCGTATTTGTGGAAGTAAAGTACAGAACCTGAAGTAAGAGCGAAAGTTCCAATTGAACCTACGTAAGGTCAAGGGGAGTTGTCAACGATGTGAAATGGGTGATAGTGTTTAGACATAGTAATATAATTAAAGCTGCTAACGATCGACAATTATGTCGCTCATCTCTAGTTCGAGGCTTTCCTCTTTTTCTTCTTTTCTAGTTGTAGAGAGGTATTAAAAATACTAGAAGGGGGGAACTAGTAAAAATGGAAAAAAGTATGATAAGACGATTAGAACAAATAAGCTAAGTACATTTCTGAACTTACACTCTTTGCCTATTATCCTGTGATCTCCAGGAGTCTTGACTAACCATGAGTCATAATTTGTTTCGTGCTTTAGATGCTTTCAGCACTTAACTTTTAATCCGTAGCTACTCTGCTATGCCAGTAGTTAGCCGACAGCAGATACACCATAGGGATCTACCTCTTGGTCCTTGCGTACAAAAGAGGTGCTTATTTTGGTTAGATGAGTGTAATAGATATAAACCGAGCTGTCTCGCGACGCTCTGAACTCACATCAGGTAGGGTTTTAATGGTCGAACAGACCAACTCTTGGAAGCTACTGCACCTCCGAGCAACCCTCATGCAACATCGAGGTGGCAAACATCTTCATCGATAAGAACTCTTAGAAGATATTACCCTGTTATCCCTAGCGTAACTTTGCTTATTATCATTAACAATTCCTCACTCCATTAATGGTTCACTAAAACCGACTTTCGTCCCTGTTTGTTATATCCAACTTACAGTCAAACCTATGGCTTTTGCGCGTTAGCAGTAATTTCTAATTACTGTAATTTGATCTTATGTGAGCCTTTGTTACACTTTAAAAGGCAATCGCCCCAATTAAACTGTCACTTATCCTTATTCAAGAGATCTAGCGAGATAGCCCATATCTCATCTTTGCCTAGGTAGTCCTCTAGCGAGGCTCCATTATAGGCTATAGGCTATTGATTTATATCTCGTTTTGATCTAATTTTGGATAATTACTGTTAAGCTGCTAGGGTCTTTTTGTCTTATTACACTTAAGTAGTATCTTCACTACTAATCCAATTTCACTGGCATAATCCTTGAGACAGCTGAAGATTCATTAACCCATTCATACGTGTCAACAATTAATTGACGATTGATTGCGCTACATTATCACGGTCAGAGTTACCGCGGCCATTTAACCGTCCTTATATCCACAGCGTGAACTGCGAACTTTCAGATAAGGTCATTGGGCAGGGCTCACTTCTAATACATCCACTTACGTGTTGGCTAAAAGCTGTGTTTTTGGTAAACAGTTGATCTTCACACTTCTTTGCACCCTTTCGGGCCTCCTTCTCGCGAACTTACAGAGGTATTTTGCCGAGTTCCTTAAGGATTATTCTGCCATCACCTTAGCATACTATGCCCACCCACTCTTGTTAGTCTTAGTACTGTCTTTATAGTTCTCCATTATTTCCTGCCACTTTCATGGGTCCTGCGAGAACTCTAACTCATCAACTACGGCCTTAGCCTTCATCTTAGAGGCAGTCTTACCCTATTTCGTTCATCATTTAATAGGAAACCTTGGGTTTTCGGTGTGTTTTTTTTAAACATTTTAGTTACTCATATATGCATAATCTCTTCCAATCTTCGCTGTCGCCAGTTAATTCCCCGAAGGGATAAGATATGGAATGTTCTGCTACCTTAAAAATCTAAGATTCCGTTTTCCTCTTAGCCTCCTAGATTATCTGTGCGAATTCTCTTAGTCTCATGAACTGTTACGTTTTCTTTAAGAGGTGGCTGTTTCCAAGCCTACTTGTGAGTTGTCATGGAGAAATCACGGGCATTAAACACTTAGAGGAAATGGGAGACGTTATCTATAGATCAGGGTTGTTTCCCTTTTGACTTAGGACCTTATCGCCGTAAGTCTAACTGTCTGAGCGAGATGAATAGATTCAGAGATTGGAAATCGTGAGTACCCCTTGAGGCCCCGACGATAAACAGTGCTTTACCCTATTCACCCCCTTACAGACGCACTACTTAAATAGTTTTCGCAGAAAACCAGCTATCACCAAGTTCGATTGGCATATCACCCCTATTTACAAGTCATCCCAGAGCCTTACAACGATCACGGGTTCATTCCTCCACAGGTTATCAAGCCTGTTTCAAATTGCTCATAAATAGATCACTTGGTTTCGGGTCCTTTATGGGTCTACTTTCTTCGTTTTCACTACGCTTAAGATACATTTTCTTTTTCAAGTCCACATATCTCTAGGCTTGCATCCCCATAAAACTCGCACATCCATTATACAAAAGGTACGCTATCACTCCTTTGAGCTCTAACTGCTTGTAGGTTCCTGAATTCCAGTTCTTTTTCACTATGCTTAACGCAATTCTTTTTCAGCTTTCTCTCGCGATACTCGTTCACTATCGGTGTATACTGTATTTAGCCTTAGAAGGAGGTCCTCCTATATTCAAACGAAAAAATCGTTCTACTCTTTAAGAAGAACAGGGTATTTAGCGCCGGTCTGGACTGTTTACCAGCTTTGGATTTCGGCTTAACTCTGTTCTCTATGGGCTCTTCAGATTTCGCTCGTCGCTACTGCCTGAATCTCGTTTGATTTCTTTTCCTCACAGTACATTGGATATTTCAGTTCCCGTGGTATTATTTTCGTGGTTTCCCACTAAGGGAGATCTTAGGATCAGAGTTTGTCACCTAAGCCTTTCGTGTTGTTTTACGTCCCATTCAGTACATTCCCTAGCTTTCCTTCAAGAACCCTATTAGACTTATTTCCAAATTGCACATAAAAGGAATTGAACCTTTATAGTCCCAAGAAAATCTTGGACTTGTGCTGGGGGAGATGCACTTGAAGGGAATCGAACCCTTATAGAGCGCTTGGAAGGCGCCGAGATTAACCTTTGATCCTACAAATGCAGACTGCTAGTTAGGGCAAAGCCTGGCATCTTGGCGCCTAACCTGCGGAGTCAATTCTAGTAATCGCCCCAACGACCTATTTGCTAAACTACTGTCCCTTCAGTGAACCTGGCACTCCCAATCTGCTTAAGACCATTGCTCACCCTTCACCTTTTACCTGAAACTCTATATGTGCTCCTCCTAATCTCTGTTTTTGGCTTATTATACCCGTTTCTCCTTTTGATAAAGCATTAGTTAATTCTTTAAGACCCATTCTTTTAGTGATAATGTTACCGGCAGTCAACAGAGGTAGTAAAACTCTTAATCTATTGGCGAATGTGATCAGAGATTTTCCGCGCATTGTTAATTCCGCACCGATTTCCATCATTTTACGGACTTTGAAGGCAGCTACAGAATCCGTAGCTTTTAAGGGTCGAGGTCTTTGACCTGTTAGACTCATCAATCCTGCTATTACAGGTATTAATAATTTTTTATCTCCCGCTGCTGATACGGCATTGGCACTTAAATTTATTTTTATTGCACAAAGTTTGGCCGTAGCGTAGGGGTTAAGTGTAGGTGATTTAATAATCACATCATTGGCAACTTCGAAGTTATGCATGGTTCTAGTTACCCGCTCAACCCCATTTCCTGTGGTTGAGCATCTGCCGCCATAACTAGAATGATTGAATACTTACCTATACTTATAATTATTATCTTTAGTCTTTTACTTTCTTGTGTTATCGTGTTTGCTTCTTACTTTTTAGCCCTTAGAAGAGGTGACGCCGAAAAAGTATCAGTTTACGAGTCAGGATTTGACCCTGTTGGAGACTCTCGACAAAAATTTGCTGTTAGATTCTTCCTTGTTGCCATAGTGTTTATAATATTTGACCTAGAAGTATCCTTCCTATTCCCCTGAAGTGTAGCACTAAGCTATATAAGCTCAACGGGATATGTGTCCATGATGGCATTCATCGTAATACTAGCCCTTGGTTTAGTATATGAATTCTTAAAAGGTGGGTTAGAGTGAGAGTAGGGACAATTCAGCAAACTATTTGGTTTGCTTAGCCCTCTTTAGGGGCGTTAGCTCAGTTGGTAGAGCGATACTTTTGCACAGTATAGGCCGATGGTTCGACTCCATCACGCTCCATTTTTCCCCCCCCTATCTTACCCCTCTATCCCCAATTGAGCTAAGGGAAGAGGAGACAACATATACTAGAGTTACTTTTAATCCTATTTCCCATAGCTCAATTGGTAGAGCGCATAGCTGTTAACTATAAGGACGAGGTTCAAAACCTCGTGGGAAAGCTTTATCTCATGATTTCAATTCTTTTTCTTATTCCGTTAACAGCTTTAGTGCTGTTACCTCTTGTGCCTCACTCTCGTGTTAATGATTTTACTCTTGCCACTACAGTAATCGCTTTTTTATTTAGTGTCTACATGTCCCTTCTTATCGACAGTAGCTCTACTTTCCAATTCATTACTACTTATTCTGTTTTTAATACTTCTTTTACCTTTGGTATAGATGGTATTTCAATGGCTTTCATCCTTCTGACTGCCTTTATATTACCAATATGTGTTATGGTAAGTAGAGAAGCCATAAAAATGGAAGTTAAACAGTTTTATTTCTGTCTTCTTTCAATAGAACTTCTTTTATTCGCCGTTTTCTCTGTTCTTGATATTCTTGGTTTCTATGTTGTTTATGAAGCAATACTAATACCAATGGTATTAATAATAGGTGTATGAGGAGCAAGAAAAGAAAAAATTACAGCCGCATACTACTTCTTCTTTTATACTCTAGTCGGATCAATTCTGATGTTATTGGGAATAATATACCTATATAACGAGGCTGGAACAACAGACTACTTAGAATTATTGTCAGCAGCAAGTCCAACTTTAGGAGAAGACACACAAAAATGATTATTTTTAGCATTTTTTGCCAGCTTTGCTGTAAAAATTCCTAAATTTCCATTCCACATTTGATTACCATTAGCCCACGTTGAAGCGCCTCTTGCTGGATCAATCCTTTTAGCTGGTGTTTTAATTAAAATGGGTAGTTATGGTATTATGCGATTTGCCATCCCTCTTCTTCCTGATGCTTCTATATACTTCGCGCCTCTTGTTAACACATTAGCCGTTTTAGCCATTATTTACGCCAGTCTTACAACTATGCGACAAACTGACTTAAAAAGAATTATTGCTTATTCATCCGTAAGTCACATGGGAGTAGTAATGTTAGGTATATTTAGCCTTACAGCTATTGGTATTGAAGGATCTATTGTCCTACAAGTTGCTCATGGTGTAGTTTCAAGTGGATTATTCATTGTTGTTACACTTCTTTATGAACGACATCACTCTAGAATTGTTAAATATTATAGAGGATTAGCTATTACTATGCCATTATTTGCAATAGTATTCGTAATTTTAACATTAGCAAACATAGGGGTACCATTAACTTGTAACTTTATAGGGGAATTCTTATCTCTGTATGGAATATTCTCAGCAAGTTACTGATTAGGAATATTAGGTTCACTTGGAATGGTATTATCTGCTTGTTACGCCCTATTCTTATTAAATAGAGTTATATATGCTGACTTATCTCCTTACGTAGTATCAAGCCCACTAAATAGAGATCTAACAAGAAGAGAATTTGCAATATTACTGCCACTTGTAATATTAACACTTGTGTTAGGAGTATTCCCAGATTTTATACTTGGAAAAGTTCACAATAGTGTAAGTTTTATATTATCTTACTTACCTTAAGAGTTGCTTTTGCTTCTTCTTAAGAATACCTATCTACAAAAGAAAAGAGAAGGAAAGAAAGGGACTAAGAATTAGAAGAATATGATAGATCTATTAAGTAAAGTAAAAATAATAGACAATAGTGGAGGCTTAGAAGGAAGATGCCTTAAAGTACTTAAAGCAGGAAGAGCCCCAGGTATTGTAGGCGATGTAATAGTTGTAAGTGTAACAAAAATTTCTTCAGGAAGTTTAATTCAAAAAGGGGATGTTCATAAAGCCCTTATTATTCGAACAAAGCGGGATGGCTCAATAAGATGAGCAGATAACGCAGCAATACTTATTAAAGGAATGGATTTAAGTCCAGTTGGTACTCGCATTAGAGGTCCTATATCTGCCCGAATAGTACAACCTAAACTGCGATCCCTGGCTAAATTTATAGTTTAGGATTAATGCCCGATTGGGCGCCTATAACTAGGAAAAATGCTAGAGCGGTTAATAGGACAATTTGCTAAATTGTTGAGGTATACTCGCGAGGGTTCGAATCCCTCTTTTTCCTCGTCCTTAATTGGAGCTTTCAATGCTAAATTTATCATATCATTCTTTAGAATTAAAATTTCGTCTCATGTATTGTTTACTTTCTTGAGTAATTACTTTTGGTTGTATTTATATGATTTTTGAGGAAGCTCTATTTGCACTTTCTCCTGCAATACCTACCTTTTTTTTATATGGAAATGCGCTGGAGGTATTATTAACGAAAGTGACACTGTCACTTGCTTTGTCATGGTGACAAGTTCTGCCGCACATGGTGGCGACTCTATGGTTGTTTATTCGGCCAGGTTTGCGCGAGTATGAAAGCAGTTGAGGGCCATCAGCTTCTACCTTGGTATTGAGCTTAATTATCCCTTGAATCATATACTATCTTACTCTTGATTTTGTTGCTTGAACCCTACAAAATCTCTCTTCATATTATTATAGATTTCTGCCCTCTTTAAGTAGCACCTCTAATTTCATAGCCTATCTGCTCATGTTAAGTAATTTTATGGCCCTATTTCCCAGACTGTTTATATATTTCCTCCATATTGGGGAGAGCATATTTAAAAAACTGAGGTTGGTTGTGGTCTATGTAATAACAGCAATAGCTGCCTGAGTATTGCCCCCAGATGTAATATATCTTGCCTTGGCATTATTTCTTACGACGGTTACATTAGAAGGGTTGTATTTTTTTCACCTCCTCCTTCTTCAATATAACCGTCCTTCTTTATACCACTCTATCCATGCCTAAGCGAAAGCTTAGGTGAGACTAGAATGTAAATAAGATTAAGAAGGCCACCATTAGACTGAACAGAGCAATAGCTTCTGATAAGGCGAATCCAAGGATAGCATATGTGAAAAGTTGTTGTTTTAGAGAAGGGTTTCGAGAGTATCCTGTAATTAGGGCTCCGAAAACGATTCCAATTCCAACTCCTGAACCTGCAACACCAATTGTTGCAGCTCCAGCTCCGATTAATTTAGCTGCTTCAACCATTTGAAATTTTTTTAGTTCAACCACTTAGGCTGACAATCTTAACGAACGTTTGGGGAATTGAACCGAAAACGTTCCACTTGGTCATTTGACCAGGGTCAAAACGACAACGACGGGATTCGAACCCGTGGTATAAAGCTTGACAAACTTTCGCATTACCGGACTATGCTACGCTATCAATTGTCGCTGTGCGACACTATCCAACTCGTCGGGCGTTCAGCCGTTTAGCTGTTTTAGCATTTGATCTAGTTCTTTGACCTCTTGCAGGCAGACCCTGTTTTAAGCGAAGACCTCGGTGACAACCTATAGATATTAGTCTGGCAATATTTATTTGCTGTCGTTGTTGTTGACTCCCATGAGGGTGTTTTTCTAAAAGCTCCAATTTTTCTTCGGAAAGGTCTTTGATTAGTGTCTTGTATGATACTCCTCATTTATCACACACAGAAGCGGCTAATACAGGCCCTAAAGCTTTAGCTTTTGTTAGATACTCTAACACTGTTAAGTTAGGATTTATTGTCATTGTTTAGGCGTCAAAGGGAATCGAACCCTTCAGAGTTAAACTCACTGATTTCAAGACAGTCGCTTTAGCCGCTCAGCCATAACGCCATACACGTTAAACGTGTATTTAGAAGTTTGGTAATGCATCTATTGCATAAACTAAACTTCCTACTAATACTACAAATCCTAAACTCATAGGTAAGTAGCTTTTTCATAATAAAGACATTAGTTGGTCATATCTCATTCTAGGGAAAGATCCTCTTACTCATACGAATCAGAATATAATTGCGCTAGTTTTGATAGCTAAAATAAGAGATGGATGTATGAATTGGAATCCAGGAATAGCAGGGGCTAATCAACCACCCAGGAATAAAAGTGTGAACAATAGTGACATAAATATTATGTGCGCGTATTCTGCTAAAAAGAAGTTAGCAAAAGACATACCTGAGTATTCAACGTTGAAACCAGAAACAAGTTCAGATTCACCTTCAGTTAAATCAAAAGGAGCTCTATTTGTTTCAGCAAGTGCAGAAACAAGGAACATAATAGCAGCAGGTAGCAGAGGTATGAAATATCACATATCTTCTTGAGCTTCTACAATTTTAGTGATGTTAGTATCACCGGCTAGAAGAAGAACAGAAATAATAATTAGACCAATAGATACTTCATAAGATATCATTTGTGCAGCAGCTCTTATAGCTCCAAAAAAGGCATATTTAGAGTTACTTGATCAACCAGACATTAAGACAGCGTAAACACTAATAGAAGATACACCAAAGATGTATAATATACCAATATTAACGTCAGCTAAAACAATACCAGAACCGTAAGGAACAACAGCGAAGATAATAAGGGCAAGAGTAAGAGCTAAAATAGGACCCATTAAGAAAACAGTAATGTTGGCGTGGGAGGGAAGAATAGCCTCTTTACTAAACAGTTTTAAACCATCACTTAAAGGTTGTAGTAATCCTCAAAATCCGACTACATTTGGCCCTTTTCTCAATTGAATAGATCCAAGAATTTTTCTTTCAACAAGAGTAACGTAGGCAACAGCGATAAGAAGAGGAACTATGATAAGGAGAACATTAATTAAGATTTCAAATAGGTGCAGTATCATATATTTCTAGTATATAGCACTCCGGCCCTTTCCTTTCCTTTTTCTTAAAAAGAGAGGTATCTTTAAAACCCAAAAGAGGGATTAACCTCGTAATAAGTTAAGATATTGAACAGATATAGTACCTCTAACACGATAATAGGCTACAAGAATTGATAATCCAATAGCTGATTCCGCTGCGGCCACAACCAGAACATATAACGAGAATACTTGTCCCATTAAGTCATCTGTCACTGCTGATGCAGTTATAAAACAAAAGTTTAGAGATAATAACATTAGTTCAATAGACATTAGTAAAATAATAAGATTTTTACGGTTAACGACAATACCTAAAATACCGATAAGGAAAAGAACTAAAGCGAGGGTTAAATAGTGTTGAGTCATAATTCTAGTAAGGAAGGAATGAGAGGACTCCGTAGAGATGAGCCTATAGACTAAACTCGGGGAGACACAAGAACCCCTTTACTTTTATATTTGTCTTTTACCGCTGGTCTAAAAGAGGCAAGCAGGTGTGCAAAGGCAGTTAACTGAAGTTTAGAATTGGATTTAAGGGAAATAGTAGTGGGGTTAGGGCAGCTAACTTGTACGCCAGAGGGTATAGGGGTAACAATGTCTTGGGAGAAACCAAGAGAAAGATTTATAGCTTTAGGAGTGCAAGAGGCCTTATAACCAATACCACTAAGAGTGAGAGTTTGTGTAAACCCTTCGGTAACACCTTGAATCATTTGTCTTATGTTTTGACTCACAGTTCCTCACATTTCTGCGGATGCTGGATAGCTTATAGATATTACTGCGCCTGAGATATCAACTTTAAAGTCGATGGGCAAAGTAATGGCTTTTGTACAACCTGTAGGACCGGTGAAGCTAAGCCGGTGAAAATCACCATAAGAGACAAGAGATACAGATACACGAGGCGGGATATGAATTGAAAGTTTTCCGAGGTTACTCATAAGGCGTTGGAAGGAATCGAACCTTACCATAGAAGTTTTGCAGACCCCTGCAAATCACCAGATTTTCAACACCTGTACAGCTTAAGCTGTAGATGGTTTTTTAGTACCATATTTTGATCTTGAAGTTTTTCTACCAACAACTCCAGCGAGATCATATTTACCTCTAACACAAATATATTTTACCCCAGGCAGATCTTTACGTTTTCCACCACGGACTAAAACAATACCGTGTTCTTGAAGATTGTGACCAATACCGGGAAGATAAGCAAAAATAATAGCACCATTAGATAGTTTTACTTTAGCTAATTTTCGTAGGGCAGAGTTGGGTTTTTTAGGTTTTTTTATAACAACTCGGAGACAAACACCCTTTTGTTGGGGGTTTTGGTTAAGAGCTGGCCGTTTACAAGCGCGAGCTCTAGGAGCTCGAGGTTGCCGAATTAATTGGTTAATTGTGGACATAGAGGGTGATAAAAGGGACTTGAACCCTCGGCCACTTCAATCACAATAAAGCGCTCTACCAACTGAGCTATTATCACCTTACCTAGTAAGGGGCTGGAGGTTGGAGGTGTTTCTTGACATGGCGTCTGTGGCTTAACGGGCTAATCACTCCTTCAGATACTAGACCTATGCAAAAACCGAATAATCTTAAATACTCTAAAAGTCAAAAGGGACGGTTGAATGTAGCCATAAAATTAGATCGTCTATGTTATGGGGACTTTGCGCTAATGGCGAACGAATCAGCTCGCTTAAACTCAGCCCAATTATCCGCAGCTATTTTAGCCATAAAAAGACTTCTTAAAAAAGATGGTACTCCCCTCTTGAGACTCTTTACACACACACCTGTTACGCAAAAACCATCAGAAGTGCGAATGGGTAAAGGAAAAGGACCTGTTTCACACTATATAACAAAAGTACAAACTGGAGCAATAATAGTAGAAATTAGATCAACAAGTTCTGGCTCAGCTCCAACATCAGCATCAGCTGCATTGGCAATATCAGCACTTAAAGTTGCGCAATCTAAACTTCCTCTAGAAACTTCTATTATCCGAGCTGCTGCTCTCTCCTCTTTACCCCGTCCTACTGAATAAAGCAAGGAAATCCTTGCCGTATAACAGCTTAAGCTGTAGTAGATCAAGCTGTGAAGTTTTTTGTAAACACAGATGAATAAGCTGATGAGTTTAGCGATTTTGTAGCTGGACTTGTTAAGTCAAGGTTAAGATCGGCTGCTTGTGCTGAAGCGGCGTGTACAACATCTCCTGATTCAAGGTTTCTTCTTGCTTTAAATGAGTTGCTTATTTTTGGAATAAGGTCTGTTACAAGTTTGTAATATAGTGCGAAGATAAAGATAATGAGTCAAATTCATTGGCTCATGAATGTTTCAAACATTAGGTGTGGCATTGGCAGTTGATATCGGTGTGAGAAGTCTCACCCCTAGTTATGTTACTCTGGCTCTCTCTCTCCTCTTTTCTTTGCAGAGTGGTTTCCCACAAACACAAGGACAAGCCTAGTGAAGGTGAAGTGTATCGTTAATATAAATTGATAATAGTAGGCTAAATACATAAGCTTGTATTAATGCAACAGCCATTTCTAAAACTGTTATAGCTACAACAATTAAGAATGGTACAGCACTTAATAATGATAAGTAGCTAAAGCTAATTAACATTTTTCATGTAAACCCTGCTAAAATCGCGAATAATAAGTGTCCGGCTGTTATGTTAGCGGCTAATCGAACTCCTAGAGTAATGGCTTTTGTACAGTAAGAAATTAATTCGATTGGTACAATAAGTGGTGCCATAGCTATTGGTGTTCCGGCTGGCATAAACATTGAAAAGAAGTTAGATCTGTGAGTTAATAAACCTAAGATTGTACATCCAATTCATATGCTAACACTCATACCTAAAGCGATTATAATGTGAGCTGTTGGAGTAAATGTATAAGGTACGATTCCAACAATGTTCATTGTTGCTAATAATAAGAAAACTGTTAATACAAATGGGAAATATTTAGCCCCTTCTGATCCTATGTTTTCTCTAACAACACCGTGGATAGTTTCGTAAATAATTTCAAGTACTGATTGTCATCGACCAGGTATTAATCGACCTTCAATTTGGTGAAGAGAAATAACCAGAAGAGTAGCGATAAGAATGAAAAGAGAAGAGTTAGTAAATGATAAGTCTAAGTTACCGAAAGGGTGTAAAGGAATGATCCGCAAGATCGAAAACTGTTCAAAAGTTGATAATGGCATATTGGTTATTAAAGCGTGGCTCACCTTGAGGCAGAGCTCGGCCCTTACTAAGCAACCTTATTAATAAGGGGCAGAGTTAGGGTCGACTAAGCCTGGTGTAGTATCCTTCTCTCCTGAGACGTCTCCTAGTTCCCCTTAGCTTTTGTTTTCTTCCTTATCTTCTTTTCTTTTTACCCCTCTTCCTTTAATTGCGAGGGTCAGATTCGAACTGACAATATCTACAGCCAAAGTATAGCGTCTTACCTTTAGACGACCTCGCACCCTTGAGTCGCTTATGCGGCTCTTTGTTTTTTTGTTAGTCTATTTAGTCTTGCTGTTTCTAATTGTTTTGGCTTAAACATTCCCTCTCTTTCTCTTAAATTCAACAATGTTTCATTGTCTATTCTAACCAGATGTGGGTATGTTGGATAAACATTTTTTATAGCATGGGCTACAGGTCTTGTCATAAGTGGTGAATTGTCTTTTATTACTGCAAAAGTTGGAACTCTTGATGAAGGGCTGGCAATAAGACCGTTTATTAAAACACCTTTTCTTATTTGTTGTCTTGCCTCTCCTATTGAAGCTGTTCTTTTGCTATTAAACAACACTTGATCTAATCTGCTGTTGATGTGCCCAATACCGTTTTTACCCTCTGTTGTTGTATTCTTTAACAAGAATGTGCGTTTAAGTGCAAAGGCACTTACCATTTGTTGACCACAGTCTGTTTTTTCTTTAGCCTTAGGTGATTTTATTGTGGCTGCTAATTTTCCAGGTCTTGGCGCTTTTATGGCCCAACCGCTATCTTGCGGTTTGAGTTTTAATATACTGCTTTTATTTAAGGATAAACCTATCATACAGGCTCAGAAGGAATTGAACCCTCGTTAATTATTTTGAAGACAATTGTATTACCTCTATACTATAAGCCTTTAAGCCCGTGGGGGCTTTGAGTCTCATCGGACTCTATATTTATGCTAATGTACCTACTATAGCATCTGTTGCCATTGCTATTATTGGTTGTGGGTATATTAACGCTGTTAATATCACAAATAGACTTCCTCCTAAAATTAAGGATGCTGGTTTTCCTATTGTTACTCAATATCCTGAGCTTCAATCGGCCATTATTTTTCAATTATATGATCCTGTATCTTTAAAGAACATTATTTTTACCAGTTGTAGGTAGAAGAATGCGGAGATAACAGAGGCAGTAATAGCAACACCAGTTAAAAAGTATAAGTTAGATTTGAAAGTAGCAATTAAAACTCAATATTTACTAATAAATCCGGCTAAAGGTGGGATACCAGCTAAAGAAAGTAGAGCAATAGCTAAAGTTAAAGCTAGTATTAGATTGTGTCTAGATAGTCCAGCAATCATAGAGCTATAGTTGGCAGAACTTGGGAATAAACTTACTATTATTGTAAATGTATTAAATGACATGAATATGTATAACACATTATAGATAAGAGTAGCAATAAGACCTTCAATAGAACCAGCACTTATACCGGCTAAAAGGAAACCAGTGTGAGAAATGGCACTATAAGCAAGAACTCGTTTAAGTTTAGATTGGTTAAGAGCTCCTATACATCCTGCAAGTAAACTCAGTATCGCACTTAAAATCAATAGACTTTGAATGTCACTTAAAACACCAATGAAGGGACCAGTGATAAGTCGGATGATAACCCCAATAATAGAAATTTTAGGGACAATAGCGAATAAGGCAGTGATAATAGAAGGAGAACCTTCGTAAACATCGGGAACTCACATGTGGAGAGGACCAGCACCAACTTTTCAAAGAAGAGCGATAAGAATAAGGATAGCTCCAAAAGTAGAAGAAAGACCAGCTAAAGAAAGTTCGCTAAGAGCAGAATATCCTGTGTGTCCTGTCACTAAATATGTATAAGCACAACCAAGAAGAAATAATCCTGAACTTACGGCACCTAATATAAAGTATTTTAATCCAGCTTCTGTACTAAATTCCCCATTTCTTTTTATCGCGGCTAATATAAAAAATGTTAAACTTTGTAATTCTAACCCTAAATAAAGCATTAATAGGTCGTTGGCAGATATAATAAGAATCATACCGAGAATACCAAATAAAACAAGAACAGAAAGTTCAAGAATTTTTTCAGCACCACCGCGACGCATTAAAAAGGTAAATACAGCACCACTAACGACAACAATAATTTGAATAAGAGTAGTAAGTGGGTTAATGGCCATTAATTCACCATTATAACTAAAAGGTCAAATAAGAACTAAAAGCACAGCCGTAACAACAAGAGAGTAGAAAGCAAAATTGTGGGTAAAAAGGCTTAGTGAAGTGTGTCCAAACCCTGAAGGACGAATGGCAACATAGGCCAGTAAGATCCCAGAGGCAATCATTAAGAATATCTCAGGGCTAAATCAGTGGATAGAAGTCAACATATACTGTAATCTCTAGTTACATCCGGCTCTTCCTCTGTCTCTCCTTCTTTATGCAGAGTGGTCAGATAGATAAGAAAAAAGAAGAAAAAGGACATAACTAGATGAAAAATAGAGTAAGAAAAGACTATAATAAAAGACTGGCATTAGCACTATTAGAAACAGAGTGCGTAACTTTAAAAGCCTTGTCACACAATAGAATTCTACCAGCCACAATAAGAGCCGCAGTTCCCTCCTCTCCTGCTCGTATTAGTGCTTTAAGAAATCTGTGTAGATTGACTGGAAGAACCCGTGGAATTGTCCGTAAACTAGGAATATCTAATATAAAATTCAGACAATTGGCAGATGAAGGAAAACTATCAGGATGACGACGAGCATCTTGATAGTGAAGAGAACCTATCTGCGTACAAAGGAAAGGTAAAGGTGTCAGGCTTAGAACTAGCACCGATAGTTCAATTGGTGGAACGTTCCACTGAAAATGGAAAGGTTGTAGGTTCAAATCCCACTCGGGGCATATATATACAGGGAGTAGTTCAATTGGTGGAACGCTGGCTTTGGGAGTCAGAGGTCGCTGGTTCGATCCCAGTCTCCCTGATTGCCGCCTTCTTAATAAGCTCTTAGCTCAGCTGGTCAGAGCACTTCTCTTACAAAGAAGAGGTCGTGAGTTCGATCCTCACAGGGCTTAATGCAACTTAAAACATTTAAGCCGATTACACCTTCCTTGCGACATCGGCAGTTGGTACCAAGTATACCACACGAGCCATTCAAACCTCTTGTTGTGGGTAAAGCTAGCTCTGGTTTTCGTAATAACCGAGGTCGTATTACCGTTAGACATCGAGGTGGTGGACATAAAAGAAATCTTCGAATTGTAGATTTTAAATCCCTTAATGCCAGAAATACTCCTTTTGAAGTTTTAAGATGAGATTATGACCCCACAAGATCTGGACTCTTAGCCTTGTGTCGTACAACTATTCCCGCTTCATCCATTGCTAAACGATCTCCTGTCAAAGCAGGTGTATGAGTAAGCAATCATAAATACTTTTATGTATTAGCAGCCCAAGGTGTAACACCTGGAACAATAATAAACCCACAAGAAACAAAAATAGGAAATACTTTAGCCCTAAAAAATATAACTATAGGTTCTGAGGTCCATAACATAGAAGCTCAACCAGGTCAAGGTGGAAAATATTCAAGAGCCGCAGGAAGTTGTTCTGTCTTGCTCGGTTTAACTCCCACTTCTGCCATTGTTCAACTCCCTTCCTCTCAAGTACGTCACTTACCCCTTCAATGTAAAGCAACTCTTGGTAGAGTAGCAAACCCCCAACACAATCAAACAGTGTTAGGTAAAGCTGGTGCTTCTCGCTGATTAGGTAGACGACCTAGAGTCCGAGGTGAAGTTACCAACCCCATTGATCACCCACATGGAGGTAAAACTCGCGGAGGTCGACCCTTAAAAAACATTTGAGGTAAATTAGCTAAATGAGTCCCTACTTCGACATCGTCGAAAAGAGCCAACCAAAACAGGTAATCCTGTTGGGTAAGCCCAAGTAGCACAATGGTAGTGCGTTTGTTTTGTAATCAAAAGACTTGTGAGTTCGAGTCTCACTTTGGGCATGTGTAGTCTGTAGCTAAATTGGTATAGCACTTTCCTTTTAAGAAAGCCATTGCGGGTTCAACCCCCGTCAGACTAAATATGTCAAGAGCCCGATGAAAAGGTCCAGTATCTCTTAAAAGATCTTCTTCTATAACACCATCACATGTAAATCAAACAATAGCTGTTCATAATGGGCGTACATTTGTACCTGTAAAAATTACCAGTGACCGTATTGGTCACAAATTGGGAGAGTTGGCTATTACTAAAAAACCTGCTAAGTACTCCTAAGTCTCTGCAGTCTCCCTAAAATAGAGTGGTACAATAAGGAATTAAGAACGGTTAGAAGGGCCGCTAAGAGCACCTTTAACTATACCTTTTAATCTTAATGGTCTACTTCCTATTGTCATTGCTAATCAGTCCCCCATTATTTTTGGGTCTGTATTATAACTTTCTATTGCAGTTACAGATAATTGTACTCGCATATTCAGTTTTTTCTGAATTAGAGATTTTAGAAAAACTGTTAAATAGCTTATTCTTTGGTTATCTGGTGCTCTGTCCCCATATGCTACTTTTTGCCCCAACGATGGGCCAGGGTGTACTTTTACGTGCACTTGCACTGCTCCTGGTACTATTTTTATTACCGGAAAAGATGTTAAAATATTTATAGCTAAAAAAGAATTATGAATAAGGGGAAAGATAAAACTGTGCACTTGACCTCGAGCATCTCGCTGAGATCCAACACCTGTTGGATGCGTTAATGTTAATCACGTCTGATTTACTGCCAATCTAAAAGCAGTTGGATGTATTTTGTGTCCCATATTTTCTAGTTCTTCATCCCTCCTTTTCCCACCATTTTGGGCACTCTGCATTTTTCCTAGGATAGAGAGGTATACTCCAAAAGGAGCTAAAGCTTTTAGGCTTTAGGTGAGTGAACTACATAAGGTAATTCTTCGTATGTGTGTATATCTGCTGGTGAGTTTTGTAATCATTCTAATGATGATACTACTTCTGCATCTGTTAGAGTGTTGAAGTATTCTGGTGCTGCTCATGGGTTAGATGGTGCTGCTACTTTCGCTGTTAATGCTTCATATATTACATATAAGAATACAAATACGGCTACTAATGAGATCATACTTCCTACAGAGCTTACTACATTTCAACCTGTAAAGGCGTCAGGGTAGTCACTATATCTTCTTGGTAATCCTGATAGTCCTAAGAAGTGTTGTGGGAAGAATGTTACGTTAACCCCAATAAACATTAATCAGAAGTGTACTCTACCTAATGTTTCTGAGTATTGGTAACCTGTTATTTTTCCGAATCAGTAATAGAATCCTGAGAATAACGCAAATACCGCTCCCATAGATAGAACATAGTGGAAGTGTGCAACAACATAATATGTATCGTGTAAGGCGATGTCCATACCACTGTTAGATAATACAACCCCTGTTACTCCTCCGGCTGTGAATAAGAATAAGAATCCTATTGATCATAGTAATGGTGTTTTAAAAGTAATACTTCCACCGTAAAGTGTAGCTAATCAACTGAAAATTTTAATACCTGTAGGTACAGCAATAATCATAGTTGCGGCTGTGAAGTAAGCTCTTGAGTCAACGTCCATTCCTACTGTATACATGTGGTGAGCTCAAACGATAAATCCTAATACCCCAATTGAAAGCATAGCATAAACCATACCTAAGTAACCGAATACTGGTTTTTCTGCGAAAGTTGCAATAACTTGTGATACAACTCCGAAAGCTGGTATAATTAAAATATAAACTTCTGGGTGTCCGAAGAATCAGAATAAGTGTTGATATAAAATAGGGTCTCCTCCTCCTGCTGGGTCGTAGAAGCTTGTGTTAAAGTTTCTATCTGTTAATAGCATTGTAATTGCTCCTGCAAACACTGGAAGTGATAATATTAATAAAAAGGCTGTAATTAAAACGGCTCATACAAATAAAGGTAATCTGTGCATTGACATACCTGGTGCTCTCATGTTAAATATAGTTGTAATAAAGTTAACTGTACCTAAAATAGAAGATATACCAGCTAAGTGTAAGCTAAATATAGCTAAATCAACAGAACCTCCTGAGTGGAATCCGATGCTAGCTAATGGTGGATAAACAGTTCAACCTGTTCCTGCTCCTCCTTCAACTAAACTTGATGTTATTAACAATAGTAATGAAGGAACTAATAATCAGAAACTAATGTTATTTAATCGTGGGAATGCCATATCTGGGGCCCCAATCATAAGTGGAACAAATCAGTTTCCAAATCCTCCTAATAGCACTGGCATAACTAAGAAGAAAATCATTATAAATGCGTGTGCTGTTATAATAACATTATATAAATGGTAGTCTCCGGCTAAGAAAATGTCACCTGGACTTGATAATTCCATTCGTATAATTACACTAAATGCTGTTCCCACCATACCTGAGAAACCTCCGAATATTATATAAAGAGTACCAATATCCTTGTGATTTGTACTAAAAACTCATCTGCTTAATCAATTCATTTTATGATAACGTGGGGGAGAGAAGAGTAGGTCCCTTCTCTCAACTAAGCGTTAAGGACGCAGGTTAAAGTTAACCTTTTAATAATGTGTCAATGTGAGCACAGTATTTAGGTAAGCTAACAGCTTCTACAACTATTGGCATACTTTGGTGTCCAAATCCACAAATTTCTGAACATTGTCCATAGAATAGACCTTCTCTAGTAGCAAGAAGGCTTGTTTGGTTTAGTCGCCCTGGAACAGCATCTAGTTTTACACCTAAAGATGGCACAGCTCATGAGTGTATAACATCAGCAGCTGTTAATACAACTCTAACGTGTGTGTTAACTGGAACAACAAGTCTGTTATCAACTTCTAATAGTCTAAGTTCTCCAACTTTTAGGTCTTCTTCTCTTACCATATAAGAGTCGAAATTGATAGTGTCTCCTTTAAGGTCAACATAGTCACTATATTCGTATGATCAGTATCATTGGTGTCCTATAACTTTGATTGTTACGGCTGGGTCAATTACTTCGTCAATTAAATATAATAATTTAAATGATGGGAACGCTATAGTTACTAAAATAAGCGCAGGAGTAATAGTTCATATGATTTCTAATAAGCTACCGTGGATGAAGTATTTGTGTGATATAATCACTTTAGCTTTATCAAATCGGCTAAAAATGCTTACAAGCATTCAAATAACTGCAGCAATAATAAAAGAAAGATAAATCATAACGAAGTGATGGAAAGAAACAATTTCGATCATAGTAGGTGAAGCGGCATCCTGAAACATCAGCATATAGTTCTCCGCAATATCAAATTTAACAAACAACATTTGGGGATGGAGGGAATCGAACCCTTCACCACCTCTAGTTACGTAGCCAATAATACGTAGCCAAGACCCTGCGCACAGCGCAGTATATAGTCTGGTTTGACTTTGTCAACGGCAGGGTTATGCTCTATCTATACTAGAGTCTTATTTTCCTTTGTGGGAATAGCACAATTGGTAGTGCAGTGAACTTCGGATTCAAAGATTGAGGGTTCAAGTCCCTCTTTCCACTTATGTTTTACGACCTTATTTTTTACGTCTTCTCTTTTGCGGCGGTTATAACAGCACTTAGAGTAATAACAAGCAAAAACCCGGTAAATTCAGTATGGAACTTAGTAATGGTATTCGGTAATGTTACTGTCCTCCTATTTTGTTTAGGTGTTGAGTACATGGGTATCATCCTTTGAATCATTTATGTTGGGGCTATTGCTATTTTATTTATATTTGTTTTAAAACTTTTAAATATAAAATTAGCTGAACTTAGAGATAACTCCACTAGATATGTGCCCGTTGGTTTAATAATGGGGTTAATCCTATACTTTGCAATGAAAGATGCTCTACCTGTTGTGCCTACAGAAGCATTAGAAGTTGAAGTATTTGCAACATATACTAAAATATCATCATTTACAAATATAGAACTATTAGGATTGAGATTATTTGAAGATCTGGGACTATTTTTAATAATAGCGGGGTACATATTACTTCTAGCGATGGTAGGAGCAATAGTATTAACATTAGGGCATGAAGGAGAAATTAAAAGACAAGATATATTCGAACAAGTAAGCAGAGCAAACTAAGAGTGCGCGACTGCGTACTTAGGCATTGTGGCTGAGTGGTTAAGGCGGTTGTCTGTAAAACAATTTAACCCCTGGTTCAAACCCAGGCGATGCTAAAGACAGGCTGTGTCGCAGCAGCCGGTAGAGTTTAACTCTATGAGGGTTCGATTCCCCCAATGTCTTAATGCGAATTCTTAAAAACCACGCTTTATTACGTCTGGTTAACAATATGTTAATTGATTTACCAGAGCCTTCCAATATCTCCTATTTATGAGGATTTGGATCTATCTTGGGACTATGTCTCGTGATACAAATTTTAACTGGTATATTTCTTGCTATGCACTATACACCCCATGTTGATCTAGCATTCAACTCCGTAGAACATATCATGAGAGATGTTAACTATGGTTGAGTCTTACGATATCTTCACGCCAACGGTGCAAGTATGTTCTTCATCGCGGTTTATACACACATTGCGAGAGGGTTATACTATGGAGGATATTTAAAAACAATGGTATGAGGAATAGGTGTAGTATTATTTATTGTAATGATGGCCACAGCTTTTATCGGTTATGTTTTACCTTGAGGGCAAATGAGCTTATGAGGTGCCACAGTTATAACAAACCTAATATCTGCGATTCCTGTTATAGGAACAGATATAGTTCAATGAGTATGAGGGGGATTTAGTGTAAGTAATGCAACATTAAATAGATTCTTTAGTCTGCACTACCTATTACCTTTCGTAATTGCGGCTCTAGCACTTATGCACCTAATAGCTCTGCAAGAATACGGATCATCTAACCCTGTAGGAATTCCTGCCAATATTGACAAAATACCTTTCCACCCATATTTAACAATTAAAGATCTGGTAGGGTTTATAGTCGTGATGATAGCACTGGTATATTTAGTACACTTTGCTCCAAATGCTTTAGGACACCCAGATAACTATATAATGGCCAACCCTCTTGTTACACCCCCACACATTGTTCCAGAATGATACTTCTTATTTGCATACGCTATTTTAAGAAGCATCCCTAACAAACTATTGGGAGTTATAGCATTAGCGTCATCTTTATTAGTATTGTTAACACTACCATTTACACACACATCAATAATTAAAAGCTCTCAATTCAGACCAATATCAAAATTTGTATTCTGATTCTTCGTTGCAGATTTCCTAATTTTAACATGAATAGGAATGTGTCCAGTTGAATCACCATATGTTGAAATAGGTCAAATCAGTACAGTATTCTATTTTGGATATTTCTTAGTAGTATTACCTGTTATAGGATGAATTGAAAACTATTTAATTTTCGGTAAATTAGAGGCTTAATCCCCTCCTTTTTATTGAGACCACTCTACACTAGAAAGAGAAAAGGAGGAAAGAAGATAAGAAGCACCCTCACTAGACAATGAAGACTATAAGGCCGAAATAGGAGAAGCATAATGCCTTTGTAACTCAGATGGTAGAGTAGCTTCCTTCTAAGAAGCAAGTCGAGGGTTCGAACCCCTCCAAAAGCTGATGTATTTATTAATTATTTTTCTACCACTTATGAGCGCGGCACTTGCAGGATTTTCAGGTAGAGCGCTAGGGTCTAATGGAGCACGTATTTTTACTTCTAGCTTATTAGTTCTTACGTTCCTAATATCTCTTTTTGTGTTTGCGGAGGTTTGTCTAAATTCTGCACCGACTTATATTCATTTCTTCTCTTGATTTTCTACTGCGTCCCTATCTCTTGATTGAGGATTTTCTTTTGACGGTTTAACTGCCATCATGTTAGTAGTAGTTACAAGTATTTCAGCATTAGTACATATATACTCAACAGAATACATGTCTGGGGACCCACATATACAAAGATTTATGGCGTATTTATCCCTATTCACATTCTTTATGATAATACTTGTTACAGCGGATAACTATGCTCAAGTATTTATTGGTTGAGAAGGTGTCGGACTTTGTTCTTATTTACTTATTAACTTCTGATTCACTCGAATCCAAGCCAATAAAGCTGCTATAAAAGCTATGGTTGTTAATAGAATTGGAGATATAGGGTTTGCTTTAGCCATGTTCCTTATCCTTATTAACTTTGGATCTCTTGACTTTGCAACTGTATTTGCGTTAACACCAATAGTGGCAAGTAAAGGAGGAATGGCATTAACACTAATAGGTTTATGTCTTATAATAGGAGCTGTAGGTAAATCAGCACAATTGGGACTACATACATGATTACCAGATGCCATGGAAGGGCCAACACCTGTTTCTGCTTTAATTCACGCAGCTACAATGGTTACTGCCGGGGTTTATTTAATCATTAGATCTTCTCCAATTATTGAAAGTTCAGAAATATCTTTAGGTGTTCTAACAGTTGTTGGTGCTCTAACTGCTCTAATGGCCGCTACTATAGGATTAGTTCAAAATGACATTAAACGTGTTATTGCTTATTCTACTTGTTCACAATTAGGGTATATGGTATTTGCGTGTGGTGTATCAAACTATTCAGTAAGTTTATTTCACTTGATGAATCACGCCTTCTTTAAAGCGCTATTATTCCTAAGTGCAGGTTCTGTAATACACGCACTTGCTGACGAACAAGATATGCGGAAAATGGGAGGTTTATTTAAAGCTCTTCCACTTACATACTCTTTAATGTTAATCGGTTCTCTTTCTTTAATGGGATTCCCATTCTTAACAGGATTCTACTCTAAAGATGCGATATTAGAATTAACATACGCAAGTTATAGTATTAAAGGGACATTTGCATATTGATTAGGAGCCTTTTCAGCCCTATGTACATCATTCTATTCGTTTAGATTGTTATTAAATACATTTATTGTAGCACCAAGAGGAGCACAAGCAAGTTATAAAGGGGCACACGAAGCGCCAACAGCGATGATGGTACCACTAATAATTTTAGGATTTGGAAGTATATTTGTAGGGTATTTAATGAAAGATCTTGTCATTGGAATGGGGTCAACAGGTCTTGGAGGTATCGCGAGTGCATTACCACACCACGTAACTCTCATTAATGCTGAATTCTTATCTCCTCTTACAAAATTTATTCCTGTTATTTTAAGTACATTCGGGGCAGGTACGGCATTGTTTATATATTTAAACTACCCATCAGCACCTGTACCATCAAGACAGTTATTTATATTCCTATCTAACAAATGACACTTCGATGCAATATATAACCACTATATCGTAAAACCATTATTTAAATGAGGGTTAGACGTATCATACAAAGTGTTAGATAAAGGGTTAATAGAAACAGTAGGACCAACGGGAATACAAAGACTATTAAAAACACTAACACAAGGTGCAAGTCAATTACAATCAGGACAAGTATATAACTACGCATTAGCAGTATTATTATATACTACATTAATAAGTCTAGGTCTAGGTGAAAATACATCAGCAGAAACGCTATTTATATTACCAGTGCTATTAGTACTATTAAGTGGTCCATCAACAAGATCAGCCTAAGGGATATTCCCTTTCTTTTCTTAAGACCACTCTATAAAGAAAGAGAGAAAAAGAAAAGAAGGGGATACAACTAGAGCCAGTAGCTTAGTTGGTTAAAGCAACTCCCTCATAAGGAGTCGAGCGTTGGTTCGATCCCATCCTGGCTTATAGCCCCCATACTCTAGTTCGGTTAGGAGACTGCCTTTTCACGGCAATAGCTCGGGTTCAAATCCCGATGGGGGTGATACAGTCCGAGCAAGGCTGCTAACACTAGCACACGGCGAGGTGGAGAAGATAATAATAATAACACCGGAGGGATTTGAACCCTCAAAATCCAAATCATGAGATTGGCGTTTCACCAATTAAACTACGGTGTCACGGGTGAATAATTCTAGTAACTAACCAGATTCGTTGTGTTGAAATAGGTAAACAAGTGGGACTTAAAATCTTATGTCTTACGACTTGAGGGTTCAAGTCCCTCCAACGAAAAGCCGAATAGGTACAACTACATAACTAGAGAGTAGTCTAAAAATCCGCACGACACGATCCTTATTAACTTCGACTGTCAAAGGCGATTTCTCTCCCGGATAGAGGGGTAAAGAAAAAGAGGAAAAAAGGAAAAGTGCACATAACTAGAAGACTCTTAGTTGAGGGCTCACTACCCTCCAAGAGTGATTAGCTTTAATGTAAGGCTAGGATGTATGCTGGCGATAAGACTAACACATGCAAGTAGGATGGGTAAAACCATTGCGTCCGGGTGAGTACAAGATCGGAACCTACCACCTTATTAGGGATAATATATAATACCTAAAGAGATGATCGTAAGGTGAGGGGCTGATTGCGGATTAGTTAGTTGGTGGTGTAATGGACCACCAAGACAAAGATCCGTAGTTGTTATGAAAGTAAAATCAACCACATTTACAATGAGAGACGGGTAAAACTCCAAAGGAGGCAGCAGTGATGAATCTTGTGCAATGGGCGAAAGCCTGACACAGCTATATCGCTAAGGGAAAAACTCAGTTTTAAACCTAGAATTCTGTGATCCATAATGAGGATCATAAGAATAAGCGCCGTTTAATATATGTGCCAGCAAAAGCGGTTAAACATAGGGCGCGAGCATAATCCGGAAACTATAGGTGTAAAGCGTGTTAAGGCTGGTGCATTTATGTACCTTGTGTTAATTTGAGGTAAGTGGAATGTCCAATGTAACGATAGAATGTACAGATATTGGATGGAACACCAAAGGCGAAGGCAACTTACTATTAATAGACAGACGCTGACATACGAAAGCTTAGGGAGCAACTGGGATTAGATACCCCATTAGTCTAAGCCGTAAACCATGTAGATTAGATTTCCTTAATGGGGAGTCCAAGATAACTCGTAAAATCTACCACCTGTCCACTACGATCGCAAGATTAAAAGACAATACAATTAGTTGTGCTGAAAACCAAGCCGGAGGAGTATGTGGTTTAATTCGACAATACACGCATAACCTTACCCAACCTAGACACGGATAACCGTGTACAGATACTGCATGGCCGTCTTCAGTTCATTTCTTGAGAATTCGGTTAATTCCTTCAATGAACGCAACCCCCCACTCCAGTTAAATAACTCGAGTCACTGCTGAAGAAATTCAGAGGAAGGATGGGATTACGTCAGGCCCTTATGGTTCAAATGGTTGGGGCTACACATGTACTACAATGGTCAAGACAGAGCTTACTGAGCTGGAAACAGTTAAGAAATAGCCCAAACTTAGATCTCAGTTCGGATTGTCGACTGAAACTCGTCGACATGAAGTCGGATTCGGTAGTAATCACAGAGTAGAGCGCTGTGGTGAATAATGCAATTCAGTGAATATAAATCGCTCATCAAGGGGCGAAAATTTATCATTAACCCAAAATCAGCAGATTTTATAGTCTTGCGCTTATCCCACAATCACCCTTGTTTGTGTCAGTCGCATTGGTTATAAAGTTGAGAGGTAGAAGAAATGGTGGTAATCGCTCTTAAGTTGAAACAAAGTCATGGTACCGGAAGGTGTCGTGGGATGATAATCTTACCTCTCTCTAACTAATACTCTCAAGAGAGGATTAGGAGACAAGCAGTTTAAGCCCCAGAGTACCTCACTTAGTAAATATTTGTCGATTGTAATAGCCAATTTTAGAAGTAATAGTTTGAGGTTTTAATGCACCAGTACGTCAAGACATTAAACGGGCTTTGCTAACACCGTTAAGTCGACCAGAAAGTTTTAATTGACAGGCAGGTTTAAGAGGAGTTAAACGAGAGGGTGTAAAGCTTCGAATTTCTTTAGAAGCAGAAGCTGGAGAAGCAGTTGAGGGAGAAACAAAGACGGGGAGATAGGGTTGAGATTGGCTTACACGTCCGCGGAGAGAAGCTCTTGGAGAAACTCCAGCTGCTGCTAAGTTGGGTAATGGCAGTGCTCGCCCCGAAAAGTGGCCGCTTTTAAATAAAGGTAATCAATAGTTACTAAACATATCTAGTTTGCTGGTTGAATGAGGTAATGGGGCACGCTTCTGCTAACTAGCAGGGTTAAACTTTGGTAGGTTTGACTGGCTCATAACCAGGAGATAGCGGGTTCGATTCCCGCCTCTGCAAAGATGTTCATTTAGAACCTTATGAAAGCTTGTAGCTCAGTGGTTAGAGCGCTCCCTTGATAAGGGAGAGGTCGCTGGTTCAAAACCAGCCTGGCTTATTGGGGGCGTGGTGAAATTGGTAAACACACTTGATTTAGGCTCAATACGCTGAGGGTTCAAGTCCCTCCGTCCTTAAGTAGAGAGGTCTTTTGTTTAAGGGTAAAAAGTCTCATTACTTGTCCCAATTTTGTAAAGTACGCTGAGCAGAGTTTGCCTTGTTCTGAAATTCATCGTCTCTTAATTGTTGATGGTGTGTTGAATTATAACACAGGTAGACCTTTCAGTTTAGTTACTATTTCTCGTAAGTTAAAGGTTGTTCGACAGTAGTTTTTTTATTGGCTTGTTTTTTGGTGGTATATTTATGTTGTTTTTAATGAGGAGCTACATTATTACACCACCTTCTTCTAAGCCTGTTGTCTCTGTTGTATATCCTGTTTGAGATGTGGCTTCTAAAAGTCTTGTTTTTTCTGGTTATTCTGAGTTGTTGTTAAAAGATTTGTTATATATATCACAATGTGTTTGTGATCGTGTGAGAAAAGGGGGTTACAGAGCAATAATGTTTAAGGTTGAAACCTCTGAATGTCATGTTACTTTAGGTCGTGTGTTGTCTGTAGATCCACTTTATATTGAGACACATAATGTATATGATCATGTTAAAGAACCATTTGTAAGTATAGGCATAAATAATTTCTATGCCATGAACTCTCCCATCACCGTTGTGGTTAAATTCTATGATAAAAAATAAATATTGTATAAATCCTCTTGTAGGGTCCAAGGTAGATAGTACGCTATACTATGTGTTGGATATTGAAACTTTCTCTTATATGGATGTTCAGCTCCCTTATGCCATAAGTTATAAGGGAGAAGGTCCCATAAAAACTTTCCATTTGTATGACTATCTAGTATCGTCTGAGGTTGTCACGGCGTCTAATACTATGATGATTACTGCTTTAAAGTCCCTAATGTTATCATCAACTGGTAAAATATACGTTTATACACACAATTTGGGGACGTTTGATGGATATTTCCTCTTTAAGGTATTCTTAAAGATGTGTGATAGGTGTGAAGACATAAAAATCCTTAAGGACGATGGTGATTCTTTCATAGAAATTCGTTTTAATAACATAATATTAAGAGATTCTTTGAGGTTGTTTCCCGCATCTTTAAAGCAGTTGGGTCTCTTGTGTTCTCTCCCTATTGCTAAACTGCCTTTTAATTATCGTGTTAATCTCGATACCCTTAAATGCAGCACGTTTAAACGTGAAAGCTCGTTGTATATATGTAATGATGTAGAGATGTTATATATGATAATAAAGAAATTTAAAGAAGAGATATTATTAACGTATGGTGTACGTTTAAAGGATGTCTATAGTACATCTAGCCTTGCTTTTAGAGTCTTTCGTACTAAGTTTTTAAACACCCCAATTCCCGTTTCTAATTTTAATGAGTTTAATATGGCTAAAAGAGCGTATTTTGGTGGAGCTGTGAATATATACGAGAACTACGGAGAAAACATGTATTATTATGATGTTAATAGTCTATATCCTTATTGTATGTTAAAGACATTACCTCTAAAGTATCTCCGCACAGTAACAAGTGTGGATAAAATAGAGGAAGTATTCGGATTTATAACATGTAAAATTGAAATAGATGCGACGGCCCCAAGACTTGTGCCTGTTAGACACGATGGCCATATTATTTTTCCCTATGGGACTATATATGGAACCTTCTTTTCCGAGGAAGTTAAATCATGGGTAAAATATGGATATAGCATTACAATTATTAGTGTATATGAGTATTCCAAAGGTGTCAATATATTTGACAGCTATATTAATAAATTTTATGGTATGAAAAGCGACACTGCTCTTAAAGATAAAAGATTTATTAACAAACTGATGTTAAATGGTTTACACGGATATCTAGGTCGAAAATATAAAAATGTTGAATCTAAGGTTATGAAAAATACTGATATAGATTTCAACAATAATAATATTTTAACTGTTAAAGACTTGGATGATAATTATTCAATAGTTGAACAGTTGCCGATAGGTAAAGAAAATATGCCATTGTTAAATACGTCGATAGCCGCGGCCATAGCATCTTACGGGCGGATCCACATGCACAAATTCTTAACGCTCTCCGATAATCCTGTAATCTATAGCGATACCGATAGTGTAGTATTAAAAAAACCTTTAACTGAAGGTGTGTCTGAGAATATTGGCGACCTTAAACTCGAATATACCATTAAGAAAGGTTACTTCTTAAAACCCAAAGTCTATGGTTTTATAACAGATAAGGGAGAAGAAATTATAAAAACGGCAGGCTACGCAAAAGACTTAATAACCTTCAAAGATATCGAAGATTACTACCATAAAAACACCTCTAAACATTTTAAGACTTTAAAATTCTTCAAATCTTTAACAGGTTTAAACTTAAGGATTAAAGAGATAGACTTAGTGTTTGACGTGGGTGATATCTCAATCCCTAAATATTATATTAACATGAAATCTCTTAACGATAAACAACCTTACACTTCCCTCTCTCGTGATGTGTAGAGAGAGGTGAAAATTAAAGGGAAAGGGATAAAGCTGGGGTGAACTAGATGATAAATTTAATAAATAATCCTATATTTATAGCCATGGTTAAATCTGGCAAAAATGTCAGTGAAATCCATGAAGACCTCATAAAACTTAAAATATTTAAAGATGACGGAACACCCTATCTAAAATCTACACTACACGTATACATGAACCTGGTTAAAAATAACGAAATTAATACAGAAACACC
>JACCEE010690072.1_pt1 | contig 29809 bp, 19 predicted proteins | sample 7449931 | NCBI WGS metagenome assembly JACCEE01 (sample SAMN15323457, study PRJNA562643) | freshwater metagenome | isolation source: river surface water | place: USA:Blue River Watershed | collected 2017-08-19 | reverse complement strand
GGTGATCAAGTTGCTGCCTTTTCAAGTTTTGACAAAGCGCTTGCTCTCAACCCAAATGACGAGCAGGTATTGAATAATTATGCTTATTTCCTTTCGCTAGCCAAACAGGACTTAGCCAAGGCCTTGGAGATGGCCCAGCGGGTAGTGAAAAAGCATCCAAAAAATGGAACCTACCTAGACACCTTGGCTTGGGTTTTGTATCAACTCAATCGCTATGGAGAAGCAGCTACTTATCTGGAAGAAGCATTGAAGTTTGAAAAGCAGCCCAGTGGTGTGCTGATGGAACACTATGGAGATATTTTATTTCGCCTGGGAAAGGTAGAGGATGCGGTTTCTTGGTGGAAAAAAGCAAAGGAAAGCCCAGAAGGCTCAAATCAGCTCGAACAAAAAATTAAAGAACGACAACTTCATGATTAAAATGCGGCTAGTTGCAGTAATGATGCTTGTCTTCTTGAGCTGGGGATGCGCACAAAAAGTCACTTCCCAAATTGGGGGTGAAGAAATGGAATCCTTTGCCCCTCGTACGGCGCAGTATGACTATTTGCAAGCCAAAGCCAAACTGGTGCTAGAGGAAGATTCGGGCAAAATCACTCGTGGAACCCTGCAGTTGCGTGCAAAAAAAGACAGTCTAATTTGGTTTTCGCTTTCTCCTGGCCTGGGAGTAGAAGCTATCCGTGGATTGCTGAGCGAGAAGAAAATTCAAATCCTAAATCGAATGGGGACTGAGGACATCAACCTGAGCTATGCGGAGTTTGAACAGCGATTTGGTATTAAATTGACCCTGGGTTTATTTCAAAATATACTTTGGGGAGATAGTCCCTATCCTGCCAGCTATGAAGATCGTCTAGTTCGGGTAGGAAAAAAATTCGAACTTACGCAGGTTCGTGAGCAGGTCCGGTACTTTAGTAAAATTGATACCCGGCATGGTAAAGTCTCGGATCTCTCGAGTACTTCTATTGCTGGGAAAGGATCAGTTTTGGCTAGTTTTCCTGATTACCAAAAATTCGAAGCGCAATTCTTCCCTTCAGAGGTTTTAGTTAAAGTTGCTTTTGAGGCGCCAGAAGTAGCTCAAAATTTTAGGATTTACATCACTTGGACTACCTTAGATCCTCAAGCGGGTCCTTTAACCTTCCCTTTCCGATTTTAATCCCTATGAAGAGATTTACGAGTCTGTTTTTACTTTTTTACATCCTATTTCTCTCGAATGTGGTGCTTGCACAGTCCACCAAATCTCGTGAGCAATTGGAGAAAGATAAGGTGGCAATTCAGGCCCGTTTGAAAGAATTTGATGCCATCCTCAAACAAACATCAGCCACCAAAAAAACATCCATTGGACAGCTGAATGCAATCACCAGTCAGTTTCAGAGCCAAAATCGCTTAGTCAATACCTTGGATCGAGAGGTGAGCTTATTATCCAACGAAATCCTGGAAATTGAGAATAAAATTGCAGGCCTAGAAAAGCAGTTGATCGATTTGAAAGCGGAATATTCGCGCATGATTTACAACTCTTCGAAACTAAATCGAGGTCTTTCTATTGTGGCTTTTGTATTCAGCTCTAGTAATTTCAACCAGCTGTACATGCGTTTGAAATACCTGAGGCAATACACTGAAAGTAGAAAAAAACAGGCCGAACAAATTGAGAAGCTATCCACAGAACTTGCCAACCAACGCATTCAGCTCGATGAGCGAAAGGTAGACAAAGAGGTAGTGTTGGTGGAAGAAAAAACCGAAAAACAAAAACTCGAGGTCATGCGCAAGGAGCAGCAAGGCCTAGTGAATACACTTTCTAAAAAGGAACGGGATATTCAAAAGCAAATCACTGCTACCAAGAAGCAGCAAGAGCAATTAAACCGGATGATTAAGGCAGCCATCGAAGCTGAAATTCGGGCTGCTGAAACTGCCTCCAAAAAGGAAAATAGTACCAGTACCAAAAAGGCGGGCACCAGTATGCCAATGACTCCAGAGGCTGCGGCTTTATCGAGTTCCTTTGCAGGCAATAAGGGCAAGCTCCCTTGGCCAGTTGAGCAGGGGATTGTCTCCCAGGGCTACGGCACCTATCCACACCCATCTTTGAAGGGAATCACGCTCGATAATGATGGTATCGATATCCGAACTCAGCCCAACGCAAGTGTGCGCGCTGTTTTTGATGGAGTAGTGACCAAAATCACTTCGATTCCTGGATATGGAAATACCATCATCATCAAGCATGGAGAATACTTCACCATGTACAGCAGATTAAAGTCAATATCAGTGAGCAATGGCCAAACTGTCAAAGCAAAAACTGCCATTGGACAAGTGGCTACCAATGCGGATGGTATAGCCGAGGTTCACTTCCAAACTTGGAAAGGACTACAAATCATGGACCCTGCAACCTGGATTACTGCCAAATAGGTTAAAAAATCTTACATTCATAAAAAAGATACACATCAATAGCCAATCTCCTTGGGTAAGCGACTGATACTTGTATCTTTGTATCTCTATCTTTAAACGCACAGCATTATGACTACATTAGGTTTTCTTCAAAATATTGGGGGAGGTTCGTTGATTTTGATCATTCTTGTGATTCTCCTTTTGTTTGGTGCTAAACGAATCCCTGAATTAGCTCGTGGACTTGGACGTGGTATCCGTGAATTCAAAGACGCGACCAAGGACATCCAAAATGACCTCGAAGAGGGAATGAAAGACAAGAAAAAGTAATTTCTAGTTCGATTCTTTTGGAAAAGTATCGTTCCTTCGACGAAATCCAATTTGCCCTCAAAAATGGGAATAGTGATTGTCGATCGATTGTAACTTATTACCTACAAAATATTCAGACGAAGGCGCATCTAAACGCCTTCGTCGAAGTTTATGCCCATTCCGCACTTGAAAAAGCTGCTGAAGTGGACCTAAAAATCGCCAATGGCACAGCAGGAAAACTTGCTGGGATGGTCATTGGCATCAAAGATATCCTCAACTATGAGGGACATGCCTGCACTGCAGGATCAAAAATCCTAGAAGGCTACATCGCACAATTTACTGCAACCGCAGTACAACGACTCTTGGATGAAGATGCCATTGTCATAGGTAGACTTAATTGCGATGAATTTGGCATGGGTAGCTCAAATGAGCATTCAATTCATGGTAAAGTCTATCAAGAGCTGGACCCTAATCGAGTGCCTGGGGGATCCTCAGGTGGTTCTGCGGTAGCAGTTCAAGCCAATTTATGTACCGTTTCCTTAGGAACGGATACTGGTGGATCTGTACGTCAGCCAGCCGCATTTACTGGAGTGATTGGGATGAAGCCTTCCTATTCCCGAGTTTCGCGTTGGGGTCTGATTGCCTACGCGTCCTCATTCGATACCATTGGGGTTTTTTCATCTACTATTCGCGATAATGCTCGGGTGCTCGAGGTGATGGCGGGCTATGATCCAAATGACAGTACTTCTTCCCAAATAGCGGTAGAGCCATACAGTACCCTGTCTTTTCCATCTAAATCAGTAAAGGTGGCCGTGTTGAAGGAGGCCTTGCATGCACCTACTTTACAACCCGAAATCAAACGCAATACCCTCGCAGTAATCGAACGCTTAAAACAGGAAGGCCACGAGGTTCAGGAGGTAGAATTTCCTCTCTTAAAATACGTGCTCCCCACCTATTACATTCTCACCACAGCAGAGGCCAGTTCCAATCTATCCCGTTTTGATGGGGTAAATTATGGCTATCAAGCTCCCTATGCACAAAATCTAGAGCAACTCTACAAGGATAGCCGAAGCGAAGGTTTTGGTGAGGAAGTCAAACGACGAATTATGCTAGGAACATTCGTGCTTTCTGCTAGCTATTTCGACGCCTATTTCACTAAGGCTCAAAAAGTTCGACGCATCATTAAAGAAGTTACTGAGAAATTATTAACAGATTTTGACTATCTTTTGCTTCCAACTACCCCCACTACCGCTTTTCGATTTGGGGAACATGGGGATGACCCGGTGGCTATGTATTTGGAAGATTTATTTACCGTGCAGGCCTCCGTATCGGGTGTGCCTGCAATTTCCCTTCCTAACGGAAAGGACGATTCTGGAATGCCAATAGGGCTTCAGGTAGTTTCCAACTCCTTCAAAGAAAGGGAGTTGTATGCATTTAGCCAATATTTAATTGGCTTAACTTTAAATTAAATTAAGCGATGAAGAAGTATATTCTCAACCTAGTTGTGGTACTTGTGAGCAGTATTTATTTTTTCAGCACCGATGCTTTTGGGCAGCGAGATGAAATGGAATCAATAGGCAATGTGGAAGGCGTCGTGATGCCCAACTACCACTACGATTATGTGCCTGACTTTACTTACCAAGAGGTGGCAGATCGCATCCAGGCCATGAATCTTGAGATGCCTTTTGAATTGAATGATCGGGTTTTTTCTTTTATCCAATACTTCACAGTTCGCAATAGAGAGTACATCAAGATGGTATTGGCCAGGAAGGAGCAGTATTTCCCCATGTATGAGGAGACCATGCGAGACCACGACATGCCTTCAGACATCATCTACCTCTCCATTGTAGAGTCAGGCCTAGATCCAAAAATCAAATCGAAAATGGGAGCGGTGGGATTATGGCAATTTATGCCAGCCACGGGCCGAATGTATGGCATGCAAGCCAATACCGACATGGACGACCGCATGGATCCTGAAAAGTCTACCGTTGCCGCAGCCAAATACCTCAAGTCACTTTACAAAATGTTTGGCAACTGGGAAGTGGCTTTGGCGGCTTACAATTGTGGGCCAGGAAATGTCCGCAAGGCCATTCGCAGATCTGGAGGAAAAACCACTTTCTGGGGAATTTACGACCACCTCCCCAAAGAAACACGGAGTTATGTTCCTCAATTTCAAGCGATGCTTTACGTGCTCAACCATTTGGAAGAACACAACCTGCATCTGGAGGAACCAAGCTATCCTTTGGAATACGAGTCCATTAGTTTCAATCGTGCATTTAACTTGGAAAGGATGGCCGACCTTTCAGGCATTTGCTTGGCGGATTTAGAAAAACTAAACCCTTCCATCAAAACCCGAAAAATCCCCGAGTCACACCAAACAATCGCGCTGCGAATTCCAAAATCAAAAGTTCTATTTGTGAAAGAAAATTTGGCTTGGATCAGTGATTCTCTGGGAAAAAGCGCACCTGTATTGCTGGCTACAAATCCGGCACTCCCTTCAAGTGCTTCTCCTGAGGCAATTGCCAGTACATCTTCACGCCTTACATACAAAGTGAAGTCTGGGGATGCTCTAGGCAAAATCGCAAGCAGACATGGTGTAAGTATTTCTCAATTGAGAAGCTGGAACAAGCTCAATTCCAACTTAATTAAGGTGGGCCAGATCTTGATCATTCACACAGGTAAAGAGGAAAGTACGATTACTTCTTCCACACTAGCGTTTAATGAAGTTAATGCTTCCAGTTCCAAAACCTACACGGTGCAACCTGGAGATTCCTTGTGGATTATTTCAAAGAAACATTCCTTGACCATTGAACAAATCAAGCGACTGAATAACCTGAATAGTACCAACATCAAACCTGGGCAACGGTTGATCATAGGCTAATATTATCCTTGATGAATCCCATTCCCTTCTCTAAAATGGATAGCACTCTCCTTTTTTACAAAAAACACATGAACCCAATCCAAAGAGCCATTCAAATTTGCCTCCTTCCACTTTTCTTTTTGCTACTATTCTCTTGTTCTGAAGAAAATGGGGGAACTTCCAACTCGCTAAAACCAAAAGCCAAAGGTGATATTGGCGAGATCGTGTTGGCTATAGATTCTACCAAATGGGCTGGACCTGTTGGGGAAGAACTACGGGCCATCTTTGAGGCAGATCTACCAGGAATGCTCCGCTCTGAACCTCAATTCAAAGTACATCGAGTAGATCCTCGTGCGATGACACGCATGCTCAAAATGTACACCAACCTGATCTATGTAACTACTTTTGATGACAAAAAAGGGGGGAGTCAAGCAATAAACGCTCAATTTACCCCTGAATCCAAGGCAAAGGCAGCAGCAGATCCAACCATGTATTCACTCCGCATGGAGGATGAATTTGCCATAGGTCAAGAAGTACTTTATTTGTTTGGCAACAATGAAGCAGAATTGATTGCCAACTTGCGGAAAAACAAAGATCAACTTCAAAACCTGTTTGAGGTTCGTGAACGAAACCGTTTGGCCAAGCCCTTAATGGCTCGTAAAAATGCGGCTGCACAAAATGATGCGCGCAAGAACCTAGGCATTGAGATCATGCCTCCAATATCCTACCAAATTGCAAAGTCAATACCTGGATTTCTTTGGCTTCGACAACCTTCCCCTACAGACAAACGGCCAGATATAAGTGTTTATTTCCATGTAGAAGACTACACCAAGGAAGAACAAACCTTTCCACAAAACATTCTTGCCCTTCGAGATTCTCTAGCTAAGGTTCATATTTTTGGCGATCCAGAGGACCCTAGCTCCTTCATGACCAGCGAAAAACAAATCCCACCTGCTTTTCGAAACATGGTCATTAATGATAATTTTACAGTTGAAATCCGAGGCACCTGGAAAACCAACAATTTGAGTATGGGTGGTACCTACCTCGGTTACCTCATGGTAGATCAGAAGAAAGGAAAACTCTACTACATGGAAGGTTTTGTGTATTTCCCAAATGAAGTGCACCGAGATGCCTTGCGCGAAATCCAAGCCGTACTATTGAATACCAACATCAATTGGACAGAAAATCAAGGAAAGTAAACCCAGTATATCCTCCCCATTTATGGCGATTAAAATTAGAAAAGAAGACGCATTAAACTACCATAGTCAAGGCTCGCCAGGAAAAATTCAGGTGGTCCCTACTAAGCCTGTTTCCAGTCAAACAGACCTAGCACTCGCCTATTCCCCTGGAGTAGCAGAGCCCTGTAAGGAAATCGCTGATGATGTAGAAAATGTATACAAATACACTGCAAAAGGCAATCTGGTAGCGGTAATCTCCAACGGTACAGCTGTATTGGGATTAGGGGACATTGGACCGGAAGCTTCCAAACCAGTGATGGAAGGAAAAGGAGTCCTCTTTAAAAAATTTGCTGGGATTGATGTTTTCGATCTTGAAATCGATGAAAAAGATCCCAAAAAACTAATCCAAATCATCAAGTCCCTAGAGCCCACCTTTGGAGGCATCAACCTGGAGGACATCAAAGCTCCTGAGTGCTTTGAAATAGAGCAAACCCTCAAAAAAGAAATGAAAATCCCTGTCATGCACGATGATCAGCATGGGACGGCAATCATTTCCGCAGCAGCTCTACTGAATGCTCTTGAGCTGGTTGAAAAAAATATTGAAGACATCCGAATTGTGGTCAGTGGCGCTGGAGCGGCTGCCATCTCCTGCCTTCGTTTTTACTTGACCTTAGGCGTCAAAAAGGAACATATTATCGTATGCGATAAAGAAGGAGTCATCCGAACCGATCGGCCAGGATTGGCTGGAGAGCATCTGGAATTTGCTACCTCTCAGAATTTCAATACGATTGCTGAGGCCATGCCTGGCGCTGATGTATTCCTTGGACTTTCAGCGGGTAACATCATCACTCCTGAAATGATCCAATCAATGGCTTCCAATCCCATTGTTTTTGCGCTAGCAAACCCGGATCCAGAAATTTCTTATGAAGCGGCAATTGAAGCGCGTGAGGATGTGCTCATGGCAACGGGCCGATCTGATCACCCCAATCAAGTAAATAATGTACTCGGGTTTCCTTACATCTTCCGAGGAGCTCTGGATGTACGCGCTACGGTCATCAACGAGGAAATGAAGCTTGCTGCTGCAAAAGCCATAGCCAAACTCGCCAAAGAACCTGTTCCTGAAATTGTAACCAAAGCCTATGGGGAGAGTCACTTGAGCTTTGGAAGATTCTACCTCATACCCAAACCAGTAGATCCGAGACTAATCACCACCATAGCACCTGCTGTGGCTAAGGCTGCCATAGAATCTGGTGTAGCCAAACGCATCATCAAAGACTGGGATGCTTACGAACTTGAATTGCAAAAGCGAATAGGGATTGACGAACGATTGATGTCAATCGTGATTGGTAGAGCTAAAAAAGATCCAAAGCGGGTAGTATTTGGGGAGGCTGACAACCTCAAGATTTTGAAAGCTGCCCAACAGATCCGTGACGAAAAAATCGCCGTTCCTATTCTATTGGGCAACCGCGAACGCATCTTAGAACTTATCGAAGAAAATTCCTTGGACCTAGATGGCGTCAGCATCATTGACCCCTTGGTAGAGCATGCATTGAACGAAAAGTTTGGAAAAATCCTGGCTCAGAAAAGACAACGCAAAGGAATGACCCAAACAGATGCCTATCGATTGGTGAAAGAACGAAACTATTTCGGTGCCTTGATGGTGGAAACAGGGGAAGCTGACTGCTTTATTTCTGGTCTCACGCGCGATTATCCGAAGACCATTTTACCATCACTACAAACGATTGGTGTTAAAAAAGGCGTAAACCGCGTAGCTGGGATGTACATCATGAACACCCCTCGAGGACCCTATTTCTTCGCAGATGCTACCGTCAACCTCAATCCTACAGCTGAGGAACTCGTAGACATCATTGGTCTCACAGCTACAGCTGTGAAGTTTTTCAATATGGTTCCCAGAATTGCATTGCTCTCCTATTCCAATTTCGGGTCAGCCCAAGGAGATATCCCAACTAAAATGGCCAAAGCCACTGCCTTGGCAAAGGAAAAATACCCAGATTTGATTATCGAAGGAGAAATGCAAGCCAATGTGGCTTTGAATCAGGAGATTCAAAAGGAAATCTATCCTTTCTCTGCACTTTCCCAAAAAGGCAAGGAGGTAAACACCTTGATTTTCCCTGACTTGGCTTCTTCCAACATTGCCTACAAGCTCTTGGCTGAACTTGGAAGTGCAGAAGCAATTGGACCAATTTTGCTTGGCATGAATAAGCCCGTTCACATTTTGCAACTCGGAAGTTCCATTCGCGAGATTGTCAACATGGTCGCCATCGCAGTAGTTGATGCTCAATCCAGCAAAGAAAGCTTATGATAGATTACCTCAATGGAAGATTGGTACACAAGGATCCTACTTATGTCTTAATTGATGTAGGAGGAATCGGCTACCATGTCAAAATTTCCCTTCAAACCTACGCTGCCATCAAGGACCAAGAACAATTGCGACTCCTGACCTACCTGCACATCAAAGAGGATTCACATACGCTATATGGATTTAAGGAAGAGCAAGAAAAGCGGCTTTTTCTGTTGCTGACCTCGATCAATGGTGTGGGTCCAAGCACAGGCTTGATGATTCTCTCTTCCTTGAGCAGCTCAGAAATCGAACAAGCCATCCTTTCTGGCGATGTGGCGACAATTCAAGCCGTAAAAGGAATTGGAACCAAAACCGCACAACGAATTATCCTAGAATTAAAAGATAAGGTAGGGAAATCAAGCGCAAGCGAATCTACTGCCCCACTAGGATTCTTGAATGGAGGCAATAAAATCAGAGAAGAAGCGTTACAGGCTTTAATCACTTTAGGTTTTCCAAAGGCTGTGGCAGAGAAAAATATTGCCTTAGCGCTCAAACAGAGTGGAGGAACGATCTCCTTGGAAGAACTGATCAAAGCATCGTTAAAAACTTCTTAATTCCCACTGAATTGAAGGTTCAGGACTTTCTTACTTTTTTGAACACATCGATACGGAGTTTTTTTTTACTCCTAGGTTTTCTCCTTGCTATCAGTACATTCCAAACCCTTCAAGCCCAACAGAATCCTACACCCAAGTCTCGAATAGATTCCTTAAACCAGCGAAGATTAGCCCCCTCCTTTTTACTCTGGCAGAATTGGAGAACCAACCCACTTTATCCTTACCAAAACCCATTTTTAAACCAAAAATCTCCCTACCTCCCCTCCTCTCCTGTCAATAGAAATATTCAGATTTTGATGGACTCCACCCTCAAGTATCAGGTGGAGGATCAATTGGACAGTACTTCCATAGGGAATCAACAAGAATATGATTTCGAAAAATTCGCTCCCTTGCAAGAATACCAAGTAAGGCAGGAGTATTGGAGAACCCGTTCCCGAGGCATAGATGGAGAAAGTGCAGTAGAAGGTAGAAGGCTCATTCCTCCATTGACTATGAGTCCAACCTTTGACCGCATCTTTGGAGGTGATTCCATCAACATCATCCCTACAGGCTACGTCAACCTGGACTTTGGGGCTATATTCAGAAGGATTGACAATCCCACCATTCCCATCCGTCAGCAAAAGAATGGAAACTTCAATTTCCAGCAGCAGATTCAAATGGCTGTCAATGGTACCCTGGGCCAAAAATTAAAGATTGGAGCCAACTTCGACTCCAACAATTCCTTTGATTTTCAAAATCAGCTGAAACTGGAATACGACGGCTTTGATGAAGACATCATCCAATCCATCGAGATGGGTAATGTGAGTTTACCTGTACAAAATCGACTGATCCAAGGAGCTCAAAATCTTTTTGGGGTCAAAACAGAGATGAAGTTTGGCAAACTCAATGTAACCGCTGTCGCCTCCACCCAAAGAGGCAGACGGGACAACTTGGTCATTGATGCCAATGGACAGGGTAGAGCCTTTGATATTCAAGGATCCAAATACGATGAAAATCGACACTTTTTCCTCAGCCACTTCTTTAGGGAAAACTACGAACGCTGGCTGAAAGGTCTTCCTCAAGTTACCTCAGGAGTCAACATCACCCGGGTGGAAGTCTATGTGATGAACCGGGCCACAAACACCGAAACCCTTAGGAATTTTGCGGCATTTATGGACCTTGGGGAAGGAAAAGTACTCCTCAATGGAGGCAATCCTGCCATCGGGCCGGGTAGCCCAAACAGTCCTGCCAACAACGCGGCCAACCGTCTCTATGCAAGCATTAGTGGTAACCCGAGCTATCGTCCTTTCGATTCAGGAGCACGTGCCCTAGAAGGGGATTTGGGTATCAAAAAAGGGGTGGATTTTGAACAAATCAATGGCGCCCGCAAACTAGATCCTTCGGAATACTTTTTCAATGGGCAGTTGGGCTTTATCTCCCTCTTTCGCCGATTGCAAAACGATGAGGTCATCGCCGTTTCCTACGAATACACCTACAATGGACAGGTATTTAAGGTGGGCGAACTCACCGAAGATTACCAGTCTCGCCGAGAAGATGAACTGATATTCTTAAAACTCCTTCGCCCTGCACGGATCAATACACGAGTGCCTACTTGGGACTTGATGATGAAAAACGTCTACAGCCTCAATGCCAGTCAGGTACTACGAGATGGATTTCAGTTGCAAGTCATCTACCGTGACGACCGCACCGGCTTAGACAATCCTTCCTTGTTGGAAGGAAAAAATGTCAAAGATATCCCACTGATTCGCCTCACCGGCTTGGATAACTTGAATCCTCAAAATGATCCTGCTCCTGATGGGAACTTTGACTTTGTGGAAGGAATTACCATGCTATCGGATCGGGGCCTCCTGATTTTTCCAGTGTTGGAACCCTTTGGCTCCAACTTAGCTCGGAAATTCACGGGGGACGAGCGGGTACTTCGTGAAAAATACGTGTACGATACACTTTACCGAACTACTCAGGCAGATGCGGAATTGGTCACCCGACTCAATAAATTCTTTATCAAGGGAAGGCTTACAGCGGGCTCAGCCAGTGAGATCCAACTTCCAGGCTTAAATATCTCCCCCGGTTCTGTCATTGTTCAAGCTGGAAACATCCCACTCACCGAAGGAGTTGATTTTACAATCGACTACAATGTGGGGCGTCTCGTCATCATCAACGATGCCATCCTCCAATCTGGTAAACAAATCAATGTCTCCTTCGAGAAGGCAGACCTTGTGTCCTTTCAAACCCGGAGTTTGCTGGGTACTCGACTAGATTATGTGGCAAACAAAAAACTTACTTTGGGAGGGACTTTCCTCTTCCTAAACGAGCGTCCCAATGTATCCCGCATTGCCACTGGAAATGAGACCCTACGAAACAGCCTTTGGGGACTCGATCTAAACTACAACAGTGAGTCGCGCTTTTTAACCAAAATGGCAGATGCGCTTCCCTTTACTGATACGAAGGAAAAATCATTGGTCCAGTTTAATGCAGAATTTGCTCACCTCATTCCCGGAACCTCCAATACTGTCAATGGAGATGCGGCATCCTACATCGATGACTTTGAAGCAGCAGTAACTCCCTTCTATTTGGGTGCTCAAGCGAATCAAAATTGGAAATTAGCCTCCACCCCAAAAACTCCGGACAATCGCTTTGACTTAAGCAACCAAACCGAAGATAACCTCGGAAATGCCTACCGCAGAGCCCGATTGGCTTGGTACAACATTGACAATGTGTTTTACCGTGAAGGTGGGCCGGGCGTTCCTGCAAATATTAACGCCCAAGACCGCCGAAACCACTACGTCAGACGAGTAATTCCTCAGGAGATATTCAAGAACCAAGACCGAGAAGTCATCTTGGTCCCTCAGCCTTTGTTTGAACTTGCCTTTTTTCCCCAAGAACGAGGCATGTACAATTACAACCCGGGGCTTACCTCGGAGGGTTTGCTCCCCAATCCACGACAAAACTATGGGGGCGTAACTCGAGCGATTACGACCGAAGTAGATTTTGATCGAACCAATATCGAGTACGTGGAATTTTGGTTGATGGACCCTTTCCTACCTGGAGAAAATGGAAAGGTATTGGACGGGATTTTCAATCAGAACAATACGACAGGCGGTAAACTCTTTTTGAACCTAGGAGACATTGCAGAGGATGTAATTAAAGATGGTAGCCACGCCTTTGAAAATGGACTTCCAGCAGATGGAGATCCTGCAGAAACTTCAGCCAATGAGTGGGGAAGAATTACGCGTCAGCAATTTTTATTACCTGCCTTTGACAATTCTGCTAGCGCTCGAGTGAACCAAGATGTGGGCTTGGATGGATTAAAAAATGAGGAGGAAGCCAGCTTTTTTAAGGGAAGATTTTTGGATCGCTTGACGCTATCCCCTTCCGCTAAAAATGCCTTACTTCAAGATGTGTCTGCGGATGGATTCCAATACTACCTGGATTCCAAATTTGACCAAGCCAACACCAAGATTCTTGAGCGCTACAAAAAATTCAATGGTAACGAAGGCAATACACCGGTGACCGCAGACCAAAACCTCCCCTACACCCCATCTGGAACGAATAATCCGGACAACGAGGATTTGAATACAGACAATACCATCAACGAACTGGAAAATTACTACGAGTACGAGATTGACCTTCGCCCTGGTCAACTCAAGGTAGGAAATAACTACATCGTAGATCAAGTCACACACAATGAAGCTGGGGAGCAAGTTAACTGGTACCTTTTCCGTATTCCGGTAAGGCAACCCGATCGAATCCAAGGGGATATTTCAGGCTTCAAATCCATCCGTTGGATGCGAACTTACCTCACCGATTTCCAGCAGCCAGTAGTTCTTCGTATGGCCGAATTCCGCATGGTTGGGAGCCAGTGGAGAGCCTTCCAAGAGTCCCTATTTGAACGGGGATTTTTTGAATTGCCCGAACCAGACAATTCCAATCTCACCGTGGATGTGGTGAATATCGAGCAAAATGCACAGGGAAGTGACACCTCTAGCCCTTATGTATTGCCTCCTGGAATTCAGCGAGATCGAGACAATACCTCCGTCATTGAACGCAGACTCAATGAGCAATCGCTCCGCCTCTGTGTTGAAGATTTGGCCCCAAAAGATGCCCGTGCAGTATTCAAAAATATCAATCTGGATCTGGTACAGTACGAACGCATCAAAATGTTTTTCCACGCCAACAGTGAAGATACTCGTGACGGAGAAGTGACTGCCTTCTTAAGGTTGGGTACCGATTATACCGACAACTACTACGAAATCGAAGTTCCGTTAAAAATATCTTCCCTAGGAAGCAACGACCCGCGCATTGTTTGGCCAGAAGAAAATGAACTAGACATCGCTATTCAGGAAATCGTGGGAATCAAAGCGGAGCGAGACAATACCCAATCTCCTCTGACGCTGCCATTCAGCAAAAAAATCCGCCAATACAAGGTTACCGTAATGGGTAGACCCGAACTCAATCAAGTGCAAGGAATGATGATTGGGGTCCGTAATCCAGGAACAGGAATTGGTTCTTCCAAGAGCCTTTGCCTCTGGGCAAATGAACTTCGTGCCACTGGATTTACCAAAACAAATGGCTGGGCAGCCAATGCCTACCTGAACACTAAAATTGCCGATGTGGCCGTAGTTTCTGCTTCCATACGCCACAATTCCATTGGCTTTGGAGGTTTGGAAACGAAACTCTCCCAACGCAGCCGACAAGCCACTACCCAATACGATATTTCCACCAATGTGGAAGTGGACAAGCTCCTCCCCAAGGAATTAGGAATAAGTATTCCGGTTTATTTTTCTGTGGAGAACTCCAGTACACGTCCTGAGTATGATCCCTTGAATCCCGATGTTCCTTTTGAAGTAGCATTGGACAAGTTTGCCAACTCAGCAGCTAAAGATGCTTACCGGGATATTGCGATGGACCAGCTATCGCGTAAGAATATCAGTTTGAATAATGTCCGTAAACTGAAGAAAAATCAGGAAGCGCCAACCAGGGTATACGACCTATCCAACCTGGCTTTTTCCTATGCAACAGGCACAGTGACGCAGACCAATGCACAACTTCAGGGATACAACTTCAAAACCAATAAGGGAAATGTAACCTACAGCTTTCAACCAAAGGAACTGAAAATCGCTCCCTTCGAAAAATCAGAAGGCATGAAGAGTCCTTACCTGAAGCTAATCAAAGATATCAATCTCAACCTATCCCCTACGCTGCTTTTGGCTAGAATGGATGTAGACAGAAGGTTTACCCGTTCTCAATACCGCAATGACCAGCTGAGTACTTCTGGTGTAGATCCACTCTTCCAGAAATCTTTTTTCATGAACCGCTCCTTCAACATCAACTGGGACCTATCCTCAAGCCTGCGGGTGGACCTGGCTGCAAGTGCAGCAGCGGTAGTGGATGAGCCAGAAGGGGATTTGGATACCCAAGCAAAGATTGATTCCGTACGAGCCAACTTCCTTCGTTTTGGGCGAACGACGAATTACAACCATTCTGCAACGGTAAATTACACCTTGCCATTTGCCAAGTTGCCACTCACCGATTGGATTCAAACGGACTACAGGCACCTCAGTACATATACTTGGCAGACTGGTGCCATTGGGCAGCGTGACACCTTGGGTAATGTGATTCAGAACACCAGAGAACAAACCCTATCTGGTAAGTTGGATTTGATCAAACTCTACAACAAGAGCAAATCCCTGGCTGCGATCAACGCACCAAAACGTCCTGGTATTCCTGGTAGACCAAGTACAGATGCTAGCGATACAATTGGTACTCCGCTGACTCGTGGAATTCTTAAAGTAGCGATGCTGCTGAAAGAGGTAACCTTCAACTATGGCATCATTGAAGGAACCTTCCTACCCGGATACATGCCTAACACTGGGCTGCTAGGCATGGATCGAGCCTGGGAAAATCCCGGTTGGGCTTTTGTATTTGGAGCCCAAAATGCAAACTTACGGTACCGCCTAGGACAAAATGGCAACATGGCCCCAAGCCCTGAATTGACCCAGAGCTTTCGTCAAAATAAGGCCATCAACCTTTCCATTAAAGGATTGGCCGAGCCCATACGCGACTTTAGAATCACTTTGGAAGCCAACAAACGTGAGATTGGAGACTACAGCGAAATCTTCAGGAATAGCCTCACCACACCTGGTTCCTTCGAATCTCTCAGTCCTAGCCGAATGGGATCCTACAGCATTAGTACGATTTTATTGGGAACCACCTTTGCCAAAAACAACCAAGAAAACGAATCTGAGTTATTCACCAACTTTGAGAATTTTCGGTTCCTCATCAAGGAGCGGCTAGATCAACAGGCTGCTGCGCCAGGTGAATATCCAATCAATGGACAGGATGTTCTTATTCCTGCATTTTTGGCGGCCTACCGAGGTAAAGATGCGGGCAGCGCAACCCTTAACCCCTTTCCGAAAACACCACTTCCAAACTGGCGTGTGGATTACAGGGGCTTATCTCGTTTAAAGGGACTCAGCGAACTATTCAGCAGCATTAACCTGACGCATGCTTATAGCTCCACCTATGATGTAAGTAACTTCTCCAATTCCTTGCAGTATCAACAAGGATTGGAACTCTTCAATACGTTGCAGCAGCTCCAGCGCCCAACTCTCACAAATTTGGAAGGGCAGTTTATCCCGATCTACATCCTAAATCAGGTAGTACTTACCGAACGATTTGCACCGCTCATCGGTGTGGATTTACTGACCAAGCAGCGGATGAATATTGCCGTGAATTACAATAGAGAACGAAATTTGGGCTTAAATTTTTCTAACTCACAGATCACTGAGCAGGCTAGCAGTGATTTCGGACTGACGCTCTCCTACACCAAGGCGGGAGTAAAAATTCCTTTCAAAATCGGAGGTCAACAAAAGGTTTTAAAGAACGACCTTCAAATGCGCTTGGATACGAAGATTGGAAGTACGCAACAGGTGCAGCGCAAAATAGAGGAAAAGGCCACCGTAACGAACGGAAACTTCAATTTTCAATTCAGGCCTACCCTCAGTTACGTAATCAATCGAAGCTTAAACTTGACGGTTTATTTTGAACGCACAGTTAATGATCCTCGCGTAACCACCGCATTCCGCCGATCAAATACCGCCTTCGGAGGTCAGCTACGATTTAATTTATCACAATAGATTTCAATCTCTCCCGAATACTTTTAATTTTGGGTGAATTAAAAAAACCAACATGAATTTTCCAGACGAACTAAAGTACACCAAAGACCACGAGTGGGTCAAAATCGAAGGTGATATTGCCACTATTGGCGTAACCGACTTTGCACAGAAAGAGTTGGGTGACATCGTATATGTAGAAGTAGAGACCATTGGCGAAACCTTGGAAGCAGGGGAAGTTTTTGGAACTGTAGAAGCAGTAAAAACTGTCTCTGATCTTTTTATGCCAGTTACCGGAGAAATTCTTGAATTCAACGGTGAATTGGAATCTTCACCTGAGCTAGTAAATGATGCACCTTACACCGAAGGATGGATGGTCAAGGTTAAACTAAGTGGTGGAGCTCCTGCAGATCTTTTGGATGCGACCGCATACAAAAATCTAATCGGAGAATAAGCCCTGCATGTCTCGGAAAGTTTGGACTTTCTTGTGGTTGGTTACATGCAGTGTAGCCATGCTTACACCAGGAAGTTCGCTACCCGAGGTGTCGGTATTCAGCTTTCAAGATAAACTCATCCATTTCGTGCTTTTCTTCGTTCTCGCTTACCTTGCAGTAGGCTTGGGAATACGGAAAAAAAAGGAAGTTTGGCGCAATAAGCGCCTCTGGATAAATTTCTTAGGGCTTGCAATACTTCCAAGCATCGGTTTGGAAACCGCTCAATACTTAATTCCTTTCCGAACCTTTGATTTAAATGACCTCATTATCAATGTTTTAGGTGTAATTTCAGGATTATTTGGATATTTATATCGTCCTTCTTGCAAATTCATTTTGGATTAATCTCCGATAATTCTTACACTTGCTATATAAAATAGAATCGATTAACCTCTATAAACCAAATTCACCATGGAAGCAAAAAAGACTCCTAGTGCTGACTTGACCAGAAGAGTAGGTATGTTTACCAACCTAGGTCTTGCTATAGCCGTTGGTCTCACTCTTGCTGCCTTCGAATACAAGTCTTATGACGACGCCGCTCTTAAGGATCTAGGTGACGTTTCAGACAGTTTCGATGAGCTAATAGATGTGCCCATCACTCAGCAGCCACCGCCACCACCGCCACCGCCACCAATGGAGCAACCGGTGATTCAGGAAATTCCGGATGAGGTGAAAATCGAGGAAAAAATCGACGTAAACTTTGACGTAGACGTAAAAGAAGCTACGGTTGTAAAAGAAGTTGCCATCAAAGAAGTGGTGATTGAAGAAGAGAAAGCCGACGTTATCTTTGACGTAGTAGAAACTCAGCCTAACCCTCCTGGAGGTATGTCTGGCTGGAATAAATACCTTGCCGACAACCTAAAGTACCCAACTCAAGCAAGAAGAATGGGCGTAGAAGGAACGGTAATCGTAGTATTCGTTATCAACACTGACGGATCCATTCAAGACGTAGAAGTATTGAGAGGTATCGGTGGAGGTTGCGACGAAGAAGCGGTAAAAATTGTAAAAGCTGCACCTAAGTGGGAGCCGGGTAAACAAAGAGGTAAGCCTGTTCGTACGCGAATGAGACTACCTATCCGATTCAAACTTGGATAATAGAAAAGACCCGAGATGCTCGGGTCTTTTTTTTGTACTCCTTTAGCCAAGTGCGTTGACAGAAACTCAAGAAATATGAGGATCAAAAAAGGCCTGATAGTAATCAGGCCTTTTTTGTAATATTCTAGTATACCCATCAACGGATGAGAATAAGGCTAGCCATTTAAGAAAGTGCGACGTGGACCATGGACTGTCTGTCCGTTGACTTATACTTGTTGACCTTACAGCACATTTAACGACTGTTCTTTGATTTTTTCTAGTTCATCCTTCATTTGGATGACTATCTTTTGAATACCAGCATCGTTGGCTTTTGAGCCGATGGTATTGATCTCTCGGCCAATCTCCTGACTGATAAAGCCAAGCTTTTTTCCTTGATTCACTTCGGTCTCCATACACTTCATGAAGTAGTCTAGGTGCGTCTCTAATCGCACGAGCTCTTCATTGATGTCTATTTTCTCAAAGTAATATATCAATTCCTGCTCAAATCGATTTGCATCAAAGGCGTGTTCATCCATCCACTGGGAGAAATGCCCTCGAATTCGCGATTGAATTTTCTCCTTACGGCTTGGTTCCTCCGCTTTAATCGCTTCCCAGCCCTGTCGAATCAAGTCGATGTTTTCTTTTAACTTGACAAAAAGCGAAGCACCTTCGTCTATACGAAAGGCCTCACAGCGAACCAAGGCTTCTTCCACCACCAGCCTTACTTGTGCCCAATCTTCGGAATCCTCCCGATCAATTGCCGTGGTAACCATGACCTGAGGGGCCTGTAACGCTAGTTTAAACAAATCAGTGGAAGTCTCTCCTACAGAAGCCGCAAGGCGCTCAAAGGTACTGTAGTAAGTCTTGAACAAATCCTCATTCAGTTGAACGGGGAGATTTTGATTTCCTTTAGCTAAAAAATCGATGGAAACACTGACTTTCCCTCGATCTAGAATCGCTTGTACTCGATTTCGGATTTCAGCCTCTTTATCAGCAAATTGTCTAGGACTTCGGATAGAGAGGTCTAACATTTTTGAGTTGAGCGTACGAATCTCCACTTGGATGACGAGCTGCTCATTCTCAAATCCGGCTACGCCATAGCCAGTCATGGATTTGATCATACAGGTTACTTTAGAAATTATACCCCAAAGTAAAGTAAAATTTCAACTCTTCGTTTTTATAATTCCGAACGGGTCGAGCTGCATCGAATTTGATGTAGTAATTCATCAACACCGTACGAAGCCCCGCACCATAACTTTGAAGCCAAGGATTGTTGAAATTATTCAGCACTATCACGAATGGAGAACCAGAGGTATTGATCACCTCGGTATTTTGATCGTTGATCTTTTCCCAAGGTGCAGCCTCATTCCAGGCAGAACCTACGTCGTAGAAACCTACTAACTGAAAGTTTTTTACAAAGTTGGAGGTGATGTTTCCTCGGGTAAGATACGAAAACAAGGGGAGTCTCAATTCGGTAGAGAAGGTCAGCGCATTTCGACCTCGAATCTCATCGTAATCGTAGCCTCGGAGATCTACAAAATCCGCAAAAAGGACATTGGAGTTCTCTAGCCCATTCGGATTTCGCACAGGTGAAGGCTCAGGACGATTAGCCGGCGGGTTGTAGAAATTATTGAAAAGCCAGTTGTCCATGCCCCCAACTAGGTAACTCTGAGGATTAGCGCCCATAAAGGATCCAAAATACAATTTGGAAGCTAGGATGATGTTTTTGTGGATCTTCTGGTAATTGCGAAGGTCCAAATAGAAATTGCTAAACGAACGACTCCCTAAATTCAGCCCTTGGTAGTGCTGAAATCCAACCTTCCCTTTGGTGCCGGTGAAGGAATACAATCCCATGGGTTCAGTTCGATCGTAGACATATTCTACCTTTCCACCTGCATAGGAAACTTGCAATTGATTGAGTTCTGGAATCTTGCTGTAAATCAAGGAATCCTCATTCAAATTGAAATACTGCGTCTTGGCAACGAAAGGAGCTGCGTATAGACGGGAATGAATGGAAAGTGGATAGGCCACACCTGTCTCCACTTTGGTCAGCGTATATTTTTGAAAACTTATATCACCATCGGTGAGGGAAAGTGTTTTCCGATCGAAACGACCTCTTAAATCTAATCGAGATTTAAGGTACTCGTACTCAAACCAGATATCTCCTCCCGAATCAAAATCCAAGGAATACATAATCCCTCCCATGAATTGATGGTTGTCCAAGACATCCGTCATCTTTCCCTGAAGGTTAATTCCAAATCCACGCAAGGGGTCTACTACAAATCGGGAATTGATGTGGTTGGTGAAAAATTGGGACTCCATTGGGCGGGGTCCAGCTATCAGCTTTTGTAAATTTTGTTTTCTGAACGTATCGAGAATGCTGTTTTTTGCAGTTTCCGGTTTAGCCTCTACTGCCGCCGTATTCGTTGCGTTTCGTGATGGAATCGAGTCAAAAGTATAGTTTTCGGTATTGACACCCCTTCTCGTTTCAAATCGCAAGCGATCAGTTGTCAGCGAAGAAGTTTTTTGGGAAAGGGTATCGAGCGGAGTTGGTGGCACAACCAATTCAGGTCCTGCCTGCTGTTCTTGTTTGGCACGGGTCGCTTGTTGGGTTTTGGACTCGAGGATTCTCCGTGCAGCAAGTCGTTCATTCAATTCTTTAACCTGTGCCAATTGAACTCGAGGGGTGCTCGGAGTAAATTGATCTAATCCAGAATACGAATCCACAAAAAGTTGAGATTCTTTCCCATTCCGGACCGCATAAGCCATCTTATTCATTCGAGAATTCACGTCAAACACTTCGATGCTGGTGTCAAAGGAAGAAATTTGAGTGGAAACCTGATTTCCAACACTAAGCTTCATCAGGTTGGAAATTCCACTCAAATCACTCAAAAACACCAAATTATTGGAATTGAGCTTCCTAGGGTAAGTGTTTTTGCTATTGGCATTGGTGAGTTTGGTATACAGCGTGGTATCTTTCAATACCTGAACTTGATACAAATTGTATTGCTCTGGAAAACTAGTCAAGGCTAGCCCTTTCTGGATGACTGAATCTGGAAGTTGAGTGAAGTTGCTAGAATAGACAATCGTCGAATCATTCAAAAAAGTAGGAGTCAGTTCATCGAATTCATTGTCAGTCAAGCGCTTTCCTTCCCCGCGTACATTCAAGGTATATAGGTCTGTTTTACCATTAGAAATAGCGGAAAGAACCATGTTTCTACCTGATTCATTGAAATCAAAACTTAAAATCTGGGTGATGTTTCGTAGGTAAATTTTATCTCTCGCAGAGCCATCTAAGGATCGTTGTCTCAATGTGGTCAAGCCTCGTTTGAACGTTGCAATCGCAAGAATCGCAGAATCCCTCCAAGCAATCACAGGAGCATTCAAATTTGGAGGCAATTCCTCATGCTTCGATCCACCTTGGTAGATGCGTAGCTCAGAACCAGAAGACAAATCACGTACCCAGACAGTAGCCTTGCCTGCATTGTTGAGTACGTAGGCCAAGTGAAGCCCATCCGGACTAAACTTCACATCGGTAATCGCTCCATCCACTCGGGAAGAGGTGGTAGCAATGGCTTTTTTCGGATCTAATGTTTTAAAGTTGCTATAAACAGGCTCATTGACCTTCAGGTAAAACTGCTGCCAATCGGAAATGAATGACTTGATATTTACCCCTATGGTATTCGCAATGCTATTTTCCTCATTGCGATTGATTCGGGAAAGGTTGAGGATGCTTGAAACATACCTCCTGCCATACTTTTCGGATATGTAGTTCCAAATCGACTGCCCAACTAGGCCAGCCTCAAGATCGGTCAAGGTGTGTAGCTTCGGATTGGGAGTATTTTTCAAATAGCGGCGGATGTAATCATCCATCTCTCGGCTCCAGCCTTTGGCTAAGTAAAGCGCTATGCCATCCACATACCAATCGGGAAAATTACTTACCAAATTCGATTGAAAAGCATCCGCCACAGAAGCGCCATAGAGCATTTCTCGAACAATGACTTTGGAAGTAGCAAAAAGCAAATCATCCTTAAATAAATCCATACGCCCCTTGTAGGCAACTTCTGCTACAAGTCGGGTAAATTTAGTTTGGCCTTCTTCGGTATACTGCTCCGCATTGAGGTCCAAGTTGCTCTGAAGACGCTCTTCTGGAGAATTATATATATATATTCTTGGCTTGGTGTAGGCTACGTAACCAATGTTTTGAGTCAGCTTATTGAATTCGGACTCCAAAAATTCAATAGCCATCTTGGCATTCACCCCGCCTTTGTCGTAGTAATACACCTCAAAATTGGCTGAAGTGTAAAAGTACCAGTCAAATTCCTTGTGCTGCACTCGGTTTTTACCGAAGCGTTCTTGGTCAAATTGAGCCCTGACTTCTGTCACACAGCCAAGTAGAACCATTAAAAAAAGGTATCGAAATACACGCATCCGCATTTCCAACGATAGAGTTAGGTTTTAAATATACTAAATATACCGAGAGATCGATACTTCGGCAGCCAAAGGCTTGTTTTCAAGAAGAAAATCCCGCATTTGAGCACTAAAATAGGGAACGAGTGAAACACCCTTCGCTCCAAATCCATTGAAGACATAAACGCGTGACTCTTCAGGATGTTTACCCAAAAATGGTTTTCTATCTTTTGTTGCTGGCCGAATTCCCACCTTGTGCGCACTTACTTCTTGAACAGGCACACGCACCACCTCGGTCAACTTGTCCAGCAACTCTTTTTTGGCAGTTGCCGTAGGACCCTCATTCAAGTCATGCCAGGTATAGGTGGAACCCACTCGGAAATTTCCATTGGGTAAAGGCACCCGAAACACTCCGCGATTGACAATAAACGGAGGATTAAAACTTTGTTTTACTTCCAATATCTCCCCTTTCACGGGAGCAAAGGGTAGGAATGAAAAAAAGCGGGATCGCATCGCCCCTAATCCATTGCAATAAATCAAGGCCTTTACCCTCCACTGCTTGTACTGCCAATACTCCCCTTGCCGCACCAATTCCTCCTCCTTAAATTCTTCTTGATGTAATCGATCTCCAAAAAAAGTTGCCATCCCTTCCAAAAACGCAGGGATATCCAGCCAACCCGAATACTGAAGCAGGACTCCACCAAACGAATCTTTGAGTCGGGCATCCTGGCTTTCTACCTCTATTTTCTTTACAAAAGGCTGAATTTCCTGGTCGCTCGAATGCCCCATCCATTCATTCTGCTCTTCGATGGAAAGAAAGGGACGGTAGATGGGCTGGATAGTAAGAAACTTCTTCCCAGTCACTTGTTCAAGTTCCTGATAAAATGGGATGATCTCAGGAAACAGGACTTCCCCTTTCCAGGTCTTGACCATTTTCCTTCCTGTGACAGGATTGAATAAGCCCGCTGCAACTCGACTACTTTGATTTTTATCTGGCTGATCCAGGAGCACCACTTTTTTTCCCTCTTGAATCAAGCGATACCCCATGGCAGAGCCGGCCAAACCTTGTCCAATGATTAAAAAATCAATTTCCATGTCCTAAATTAAGCCCATAATTCTTTACTTTGCTTTAATCTCTTTGACTTTTCTCATGCTCCATATCAAGTGCTTCACCTTCAACCCATTTCAAGAGAACAGCTACTTGCTCTACGATGATGCAGGTACAGCCACACTCATTGATCCGGGATGCTATACGCCTGAAGAAAAAAGGGAGCTGGAAGCCTTTGTGGTAGATCAAAACTTACAAGTCACCCAATTGCTAAATACCCATTGTCACATAGATCACGTATTGGGTAATGCCTGGGCAATAGAACGATTTCAAGTCGACTTACAAATCCACATTCTAGAAGTTCCCGTCTTGAAATCTGTGGAAGTGTATGCCCCTAACTATGGATTTCGGGACTATATCCCTTCCGAAGCCAATTCATTTCTAGTGGAAGGCCAAGAAGTTTTTGTAGGTAAGGAAAAGTTGCGTTGTATTTTTGTTCCTGGCCACGCACCAGGTCACTTGGCATTTTACCATGAAGCCAGCAAGCGCTGCATCGCAGGTGATGCGCTTTTCAGGGGTAGCATTGGACGCACGGATCTGCCTGGAGGAAATCATGCATTACTCCTTGAAAAGATCAAATCTCAACTATTTGTGCTCCCGGAAGAAACCGTGGTTTACCCTGGCCATGGCCCAGAAACAAGCATAGGTTACGAGAAAAAAAATAACCCTTTTGTAGGCCTAAAAGCATACTCGTGAACTTAAAAGCGCAGCTCCCCAACTTTATCACCCTATTGAATCTCCTTTCTGGAGTAGTGGGAATCCTTTGGATTCTAGAAGGACAATTACTTTATGGAGCCTATTTTGTAATCCTTTCAGCAACCTTTGATTTTCTGGACGGCTTTGCCGCAAGGCTTATGAAAGTCCAAAGTGATATGGGAAAAGAGTTGGACTCCTTGGCGGATGTGGTATCCTTTGGTGTGTTGCCTGGCATTCTCTTGTACTCCCTAACCAAAGCCCAAACCGACTCCCAAATTCTTCCTTATTTGACACTCCTTGTTCCTATGCTGTCTGCCTACAGGCTAGCGAAGTTCAACCTAGATACCCGACAAACTGATCGATTCATTGGCCTTCCTACCCCTGCCAATGCACTTTTACTTTCAACCTTGCCCCACCTGGTAGTCCACTGGCCAGAATTAGCGCCCTGGTTAACTAGTCCACTTGGGCTGGTGATCATCGCTTGGGCAACAAGCTTATTGTTGGTTTCTGAACTTCCTCTGATTGCGCTAAAGTTCAAAAACTCAAGTTTTCAGGAGAATGCCTACCGCTATACACTCTTGTTTTTTGGGGGATTTTGCTTCACCTGGTTACAATTAGCAGGAATCCCTTTGATCATTCTAGCCTACCTCCTATTATCCGGAATTGAACAGCTCTTCCATAAAAAATGAAGAAGCAAGGCCGTGCCCTCTTGATTTTTCTGGGACTATTCTGCCATACCGCTTTATCCCAGACATTTAAGTACTCTGCAGGAGTTACAGAAGCAGGAGTGTACAAGATGAGTGCAGATCAAGCCAAAAAGCTTGGATTCCAACGCTTGGAAGAAGTGGCCATCTATGGCTACCCAGGCATGCTCCCCCAGCGTTTGGATTCCGCACAGCTAAGCCCCCAAGAAATCCCTTCTTGGCTAGTAGCTGATCAACTCTACTTTTATCTAGAAGGTGCACATCAACGCGGGTTTACCGAACAAGGGGAACTGAGTTACACGCATCACCTCTACACGGACACCCTTCGCTATCTCTTGGCTCAAAAGTCGGCTCCTAAGCGGATGGAAGCAAGGTCTGGAAAAGCCGATCCTCCAGCTACCCAGTCGGTCTGGTACCAACTGCTTTCCCTCAAGGAAGAGAAAATCAACCTTCTCAATTCTGGAAGATCTTGGTATTCCCTACCCATTCGCCAAGGTCAAAGCTTGGCTATTTCCTATGGAAAAACTAGTGGTACTACAGCGCCCTGGCTCCTCCACGCAAGGTTGATGAGCCAATCAACTAGCACCTCTAGCTTTCGGATTTGGGCAGATGCAGATCTCCTGCAGGAGGTCAATTTCACACCGATCCCAACAAGTACTTATGGTGTAAAAGGAACAGAAGTAGCTATCCATACAAGCTTTACGCCCAAGGGACCGCAATTGGATCAAGTACGATTTAGTTTTCAAGGAGCAGGAAATGGACACTTGGATCTGGCCATGGTAGGCATACCATCTTCTAATTCAAACCTGAAAGAAGGACTTTACTTTGGAAGAGCTGTAAATTCAATTTCCTTAGAAACGGGACTTCAAACCTGGGAGGTAAGTGATTTTTATAAACCAATCTCTTATTCCCAAGGAAAATCAGCAACTGGAAAAAAGTGGATCCTCTTTTCCCCAAAAAATGCAAAAGAGTTGCTTGGCATTCGTACCATTTCTCCCATGGCGACAAATTCTGCAACTCCTGAATTATTGGTCATTACGGTACCCCAATTTAAGGATGTTGCCCTAAAATTCCAGGCTTTTAAAATCAATCAAGGCATTCCCACCCAACTCGTGTTTACCTCTGAAATCTACGATTTGCAAGGCTATGGCAACCCAGACATTACCTCCATCCGAAATTTTATTGCCAAGGTATACCACCAAGACAAGCAGTTGAAAAACGTGCTTTTGTTGGGAAAGGGCACCTTTGACTATAAGAAAAAACTAGGAGGCCGCCCTAATTTAATTCCAATTTATACAAGTAGATCTAGCCTAGATCCCCTGACTACTTACAGTTCAGATGACTACTTCGGTATGCTAGATTGGGGATTGGGTGAATGGGAGGAAAGTACTGCTGGTGATGCTCGAATGCAGATTGGTGTTGGTAGAATCCCTGCCATCACTTTTGGAGAAGCTCAAAGTTGGCTAGAAAAAAGCATCGCTTACGAAACGCAAGGAGAGGCCTTCCCGAGCAGTACGCTCACCTTTTTGGCAGACGATGGGGACAATGGAGTACATGTTCAGGATTCGGAAGTTCATGCAGCTTTTTTAGAGAAAAATCTTCCCTTTTTTCGAAGCCAAAAATTATACTTAGACCGCTATGTACAAACCAAGTCTGGGGGAAGACAAGAGTCTCCAGCAGCAAAAAAAGCATTACTAGAAACGCTCAACTCGGGCACCCTTTTTCTAAATTATGTAGGTCATGGAAATGAGACTACGCTAACAGCTGAAGAAATTTTTAAGGTCCAGGATCTGGAAAACTGGCCTAGTCAAGCCAAACTCCCGCTCTGGTTTACAGCTACCTGTGAGTTTGGACGACACGATAGCCCTTTTATTCGATCCGCAGCTGAGGAATTGCTATTTGCTCGAAAAAAGGGGGGCATAGGATTGCTTGCCACAGGAAGACCTGTTTTCAGTTCTGTGAATTTCAAAATCAACCAAGCCTTTACTCAAGCTTTGGCAGCATCTTGGAACACAGGAATGGCAGATTTGGGAACACTGTACCGATTTACCAAAAATGTAAGCCTCAACGGGGCATACAATCGGAATTTTTCCCTCCTTGGCGATCCTAGCCTCCGATTAGCCCTTCCAGAAGCTCGGATCCGAATTGATAAATTGATTTCTCTATCCGATCAAAGTTCGATTGATACCCTGCAAACTTTGTCGCCCTCGCAGCTTACCGCCACAATACAAGACCCAATCACTCAAGCATTATTTCCAAACTTTCAAGGCAAGTACAGTTTGGAAATCTGGGATCAGGCGAGTGCAATCCGAACCCTTGGAGATGAAAATGCTCCGATTGAATTTACGGAAGAAAATCAACGCCTCTTTTCTGGTGAAGGAGAAGTTCGCAATGGAAAATTAGAGGCCAAGTTTATGCTACCCAATCACCTAATGAGTATGGTAAAAAAAGTACGGGTTCGCATTCAGGCTTGGGATTCGGTAAGAAAAATTCATGCTGCCGCTGAAGTAACCCTTTCCCTTGCCAATAAAAAAACAGGTACTCTGGATCAGACTGGGCCACAAATCACCGCAGAACTTGCTGGTAAAAACATACAAAGTAGCCCTCCAATTGCGAGTACACAGGTGGAGGTATTGCTTAAGTTCCAAGACGCAAGTGGCATCAATAGCACAGCACTACTTCCTGAAAAAACGATGCAGTTACGGATTAATCAAGGGGCTCCACAACAAATTCACCAGGCCTACCGGGCTTTGGATGGGAATTTTGAAAAAGGAACAGTTCAAGTTTTGTTAACCGGATTGATTGAAGGAAAAAATGAGGTTCAAGTACTCGCTTGGGACAACTTTGGAAATCAAGGATCCTATACTTTTCCCATTGAAGTTCGAAACAGTAATAGGCTACAGATACTCTCACACCAAATCTATCCGAATCCCGCCATAGAAAGAGCATCCATCCAATTTCGGCACAATCGACCTCAAGAAAATTTAATCGCAACTTGGACTGTTTTTTCCCAAACTGGGCAAATACTATTTTCAGAAGAAAATCGTTTTATTCAAGCTCCGGAAATAATCGGAGAATGGGACTGGATTTTTTTACAGCACAAATCAAAATATCCAGCGAAAGGAACTTATATTTACAAACTAACATTACGCTCAGAGTCCTCGGCAGAAGTGGATTTGGTAAGTGGAAAACTGGTGATTCAATGAACAAAAAAGCCCTATTCAATAAGCGAACTATTTTTACGCTTGTTTTTGTACTTACAGGACTCACCTCCTTCGGACAAAACAGTGTGATCATCTCGGGACAAGATCCAAGCAGAAGAGTCATCACAACTGCGGTTCCTTTTTTAAACTTTGCTCCTGACTCCCGTCATTCAGCCATGGGAGATGTAGGGGTAGCCACTTCCCCAGATGCAAATTCAGCACATTGGAATGCAGGCAAGCTTGCTTTTATCAAAGACAGCTTGGGCTTTTCCCTTTCTTATTCCCCATGGTTAGGAAAATTAGTGAATGACATGTCCTTGAGTTACTTGGCGGGCTACAAAAAAATTGATGAGAATTCAGCCTTTGGCATAGACTTGCGCTACTTCAACATGGGAGATATATCCCTCACAGACGGTCGTGGCAATCCCATCGGAGAGTTTAACCCAAGAGATATTGCCATTGGTGGTACGTATTCCAGACGACTTTCTGCTAACCTTGGATTGGGTATTTCTGCACGATTTATTCATTCCAATCTTTCTGGTAATTTGTCTGCTTCAGGAGGCACCGAGTCTCGCCCAGGTACAAGTGTTGGAGCTGACATTGGATTGTATCACCAAAAGCCAATCCTCGTAGGTAAAAAAGATGGGATGTGGTCTTGGGGTCTTACCCTATCCAATATAGGTCCAAAAATCACCTATAACAGTGCACAAGATCTAGATTACATACCTACAGTGTTTCGTGCAGGTACTGCCTATATGATCAATGTGAATCCTACTAGTTCCTTGACCTTTGCCTTGGATGCAAATAAATTGATGGTACCAACTCCTCCTACCTACAAAACCAACTCAGACGGAACTTTGGCTACAGATGCAAGCGGAGACCTTATCATTGCTGCTGGGAAAGATCCGAATAGACCCCTGATTTCTGGCATGTTTGGTTCGTTCAACGATGCTCCTGATGGTTTTCAAGAAGAACTCAGCGAATTTACCGTCTCCTTTGGGGTTGAATATTTGTATTCAAATAAGTTCGCCTTGAGAACAGGCTATTTTTACGAAGATGAACCTAAGGGTGGAAGAAGGTATTTCACCATGGGAGGTGGATTTACAATGAAGCGACTTGGTTTGGATTTCTCCTACTTGGTGCCTCAGGTCCAAAACCACCCTCTCGCAGAAACACTCCGCTTCTCTCTACGCTATTCCATTGGCAATTGATGTCATTAGATCGCTCGAAAGCACCTCAATTTTCTTTTCCTTCCGAATTTGCCCTAGTTGCCCCTCTGAAACTCCAGCTGAGCTCGGGTAGTTCCGTATTTTTCTTCCGAACTCCAGGAATTGACGCGGTCAAATTGGAAGTTATCGGCGCGAGTTCTAGATCTACACTT
>JACCEE011089429.1_pt1 | contig 29811 bp, 29 predicted proteins | sample 7449931 | NCBI WGS metagenome assembly JACCEE01 (sample SAMN15323457, study PRJNA562643) | freshwater metagenome | isolation source: river surface water | place: USA:Blue River Watershed | collected 2017-08-19 | reverse complement strand
TTATCATAATCAGCTGCTAATGTTACCGAATAGGCTCCATTCTTAAAATTCTTTGCAATGTCTTTCGATGCAAATGACAATTGGTACTGATTACCACTTAATTTGCTAACAACAAAAGAATTGCTAGATAAAGATTCCTTTTTGGTTTGTATGCTCTGAACCACAACATTTGAAAAACTCATCTCATACGCATTCTCAATCGTTATTCTAACTCCATCGCTTTTGAGTGCATTGATTTCAGCCTTTTTATCCATAATAATAGGTGCATAATTACATACTTGAACAGACACTTCTCTAGCAAATTTAGCATCTGCCTTAGCGGATATCACTAATTTTGTATGTCCACATTCTTGTACTAAAGCCGTAGCATGATTTTTGTCTGTCTGCGTTACTTTTAATATTTTCGAATTTTTGGATTTAATGGATACCGCATCATTTGTGAATCCCACGGAATTACAGCTAATGTTAAAGGTATCACCTGGTTGCAGTTGATTTAGAAATCCAGTATCAACTGTAGTATTTGTGTCTCCAAACTCATCCTTATAAGTATACTCCGTTATTGCTAATCCCTTGTACTCATTCACAACATTAAAACCAACCTCACTAGAGGTGGTTGAAACCAACATATAATCGTCCAAATTCACTTTACTTCGTGCTAAATCATAATCCTCATTTTCAAAAGTAAACACTTTTTTACGATATACTTTCTGTGTAACCTCAACCTTTGCTTTACCAACCTTTTGTGCATCTGTAACAAGCACTTTCGTCATAGGCGAAATCATATTATGTTCATAGGCAATCGTATCAAAAACCAAACCGAGATTTGATAGTTCTTTATATTCATAATCAAAGATATAATTGCTATTTTCATTGATATAATTAAATGGCATACGAGCATTAATTTGCATATCGTTTTTATAATTTCCCGATAAAATCAAATCCCTTGTTTCAATGGTCGGCATTTTTACTTTTCTGCTAACTGGCAGTACACTGCTAGGAATTGTACTAAGCATTGGTTTTGTTATCTTCACAATCGTTGTCTTTACAAATCCATCTTGCATCAATCTATATGGATTCTCTGATTCGGACACAATTGGGAGGGAAATGGTTGATGTATTTGAGAATTTCTTCATACTCATAAAAGGGTATTTCCACTGACAATCATTGGATGAAACTGGTATAGCCAAATTCCCCAAAAATTCATCATTTATTACAAAGTGCGTAATCTCGAGGTTGTTATAAGAGCAACTTACTTTTCGATATACTTTTACCAATACCGATGCTTTGATTCGTTCTTTTGTAACGGGATTTTGATAGATAGCACTAATCGTTGATTCTCCTTCATGCATAGGACGAATACTATATCCATAATAACCCGCTCCTGTGTCATTATTTACTACAACATTGGCATTATTTGACGAGATGTCAACAATTTGACCCTCGTAATCAAAACCATACAATCCCTCTTCACCAAATCCAAAATCTAGTACTATATCATTACTAAACTCCCCATCCATCCCTCCACCTTCATTAAGATAATATACCAACTCCTTTTGTTCAAAGTAGAATTGATCCGTTACAGGATAGGATGTAATGATAACATATTTTGATATACTTCCTAGATCAACATAGAATCCGGTCCCACTCGTTTGTTTACTTTCTATCAAAATAGTACCGGTTGCTGTATTGGCTGATATGCCAAAATAATCTTCATCATAATTTCTTACAGATAAATTACGATAATCCGATATTGGTTGATCCACACTGTTCACACTTAATGCAATACTTTTTCCAGACACAATCTGAATATTATAATATCCATACTCATCAACATACAAATTTGCATGTTCGCTTCCTTTAGCAATTGACAATGTAAAGTCTGGATCTGGCAATACTCCATCTAATTCCAATGTACTAGCCTTGTTATCATTCATCGACAATGCAGATTCCCCTGCGTTATCTGACACTTCCTTGTCAGAATTTCCAGAAATCACATTTCCCGAAAGACTATTCATAGACTGTTCATCATCTAGAATACTACTATCTCCCTCAATACTTTCAATCCTTTGTTCCTGCTCACTACTTGTTGCACTCGAAAGTGTAGCTGCTGAAACAGGAAGAATTGTTCCCTCAAAAATAAGAACTGCTGCAATCAATACCGCAATTCTTTGTTTCCATAAACCTTTTAACTTACTTAACCCCGACATACTTACCCAACCTTTCTGTACTATGAATAGATCATCATAGCCCCCATAACCATCAATATCTTTCACATTATATCAAAAATGCACACCCTTGTATAGAAAGAATGTGCATAAAAAACAATGAAACTATGATTTTTGGATTGTATTTTTGGGACATACATCATAACATTTTCCACATTGAATACATTTATCCTGATCGATATAGGCCAAGAAATTTTCAATGGTAATTGCATCGCTTTCACATGCCTTTTTACAAAGGGTACAGGATATACACCCAACTTCACACCCCTTTGTTGTGTCAACCCCCTTGTCCTTTGATCGACAGGCAACCACATATTCCGCTTCATAAGGGATTAGCTCAATTAACTGTTTTGGGCATGCCTTTACACATTTACCACAAGAGGTACACTTGTCTTTATCAATGATTGCAATTCCATTTACAATATGAATTGCATCGAAATCACATACATTTACACAGTCTCCATATCCTAAACAACCATAATTACAACTTTTAGGTCCTCCATTAGGAACAAATGACATCGCAACACAGGTCTTAATGCCCGTATATGTGTAATCTGTTTTTGTCTTATCGCAATCACCTGCACACCGAACATATGCCACTTTTTTGATTACATCATTCACTTGTTCTCCCATTATGGTTGCAACCGCTTTTGCAACTGTTGCACCACCCACTGGACAAGCATCACAAGGTGCATTCCCTTTTGCGATTGCTGTTGCAAGCCCACTGCATCCTGGATACCCACACGCACCGCAATTATTCCCCGGCAAAGCATCTAAAACTTGGAGTTCCTTTTCATCTACTGGCACTTCAAATTTCATTGCAAAAAATCCTAAAAACACTCCAATAAGCAACCCTATTCCACCTAATACTGCAATTGATAACAAAATAATCGACATATTCGCCTCCATACTAAGATATGATTCTCCTTACGTTCTACAAAAGTCCCGAAAATCCAATAAAGGCAATTGCCATCAGTCCGGCTGTAATCAGTACAATTGGCATGCCTCTTAATGGCTTTACAATATCATTATACTCCATCTTTTCTCGTAGTCCTGCCATAATTACAATCGCAATCATAAATCCTAATGCAGTTGAAAAACCATTTATGACACCTTCTAAAATTCCATATGATTTTTGAACGTTTACCAATGCCACACCTAATACCGCGCAATTCGTTGTAATCAGTGGAAGATATACTCCCAAAGCTTCGTAGAGTGGTTTTGCAAAACGTTTTAATATAATTTCAACAAATTGAACAAGTGCTGCAATCACCAATATGAATACCATGGTCTTTAAATATTCCAGTTGAAATGGTTTTAATAGAAATTGATAAATTAAGCTCGTAACAAATGAGGCCAACGTAATTACAAATAGAACTGCTCCACCCATTCCAAGAGCTGTATTCTTCTTTTTGGATACACCAAGAAAAGGGCATAATCCCAGAAACTGACTTAGGACAACATTGTTGACAAGTGCTGCTGATACACCAATAAATAGAAGTTTATTCATGCTTATCACAACCTCCTTTACTTGCGCACTCCATACAGTTATCACTGCATCCGGAAGCAATTTTATGAACATCCTTACCCTTCTTTTGACCCCTATCTTTTGCAATATTTTGTACTATTGTCAGTATCGCCACAATAAAAAATGCTCCAGGTGCCATTACAAATATACTCGCTGGTGTAAAACTCTTTGGCATAATTCCATATCCAAACAGTTCCCCTGCACCTAGCACTTCTCTAACAGCTCCCATAATTGTAAGCGCAAAGGTAAATCCTAGTCCCATTCCCAAACCATCAAACATTGAGTAAACGACTTTGTTCTTTGAAGCATAGGCTTCTGCTCTACCTAATATAATACAGTTTACAACGATGAGTGGAATATAGATTCCAAGAGCCTCATATAGCACCGGAATATATGCTTGAAGTACTAATTCCATAACCGTTACAAAACCGGCAATGATTACAATAAATGCTGGTATTCTAACTCGATCTGGAATCCACTTACGAAGCATTGAAATAAGCATATTGCTCAATATGAGTACTACTGTAGTAGTTAGGCCCATTCCAAGACCATTCATTGCCGAAGTGGTTACTGCAAGTGTTGGGCACATACCTAACATGAGTACAAATGTAGGATTTTCTTTTATCAAACCATTGAATAAGCGTTCGCTACATGTTTTCATTTTTTGTACCTCCGATCAAATGTTGGTAATAATATAATCCCACATTTACCCCATTCACTATTGCATTTGTTGTAATTGTTGCTCCACTAATGACATCTATTTCTTCATCTAAAGTCCCTTTTGTTTTTGTATACTGAAACTGTTCAACTTTTTTGTCTGAAAACTGGGGTACTAGTATTTCTTCTGCCTGCATACCAAGTCCTGGTGTTTCCGCAATTTGTAAAAGAGAAATTTTTGAAAGTTTTCCTGACAAATCAAGTCCCATATAAAAGGTAATACTACCATTATATGCCTCACTACTCTCAACTCCAATTACATACCCAACTTCTTCACCCTCTGTATTCTTCGCAGTGAGTACCTGCGTAATCATTGAATTTGTATAACCTGCTAAACCCAACTTATTATTTATTTCATCATAATTCATATTTTCATTTTCTTCAAATGACTTTCCATCTGGCAAAACCTCTTGCCATGCTGCTTCCATTTTAGCTTGTTTGCTGACTTCAATTTGATCCTTTGTTCCAACATATGCAACGCCCAAAATTGCAGCTACAATAAATGTAATTAGAAATAGAATCAACGTGTCTTTTACAATTAGTTTCATACACGCTCTCCTCCTTTTCCAAATTCTTTTGGTAACGTAAAGGATTCAATAAGGGGAACCAGTAAATTGCTAATGATGATTGCATAGGAAACACCTTCTGCACTAGCTCCAAACAGCCTGAATAAGCCTGTTAAAAGACCCAAGCAAATTCCAAAAACATACTGCCCTTTTACAGTAATTGGTCTTGTGGAATAATCTGTTGCCATAAAAAATGCACCTAGCATTAATCCACCTCCACTAAGGTGTGCAACAATAAATCGAATATCAAGACCCTTTCCCGAAAATAGAACAATAAAAATAATAAAACTTATTAAATAGGTTGCCGGAATACGTAAATCAATCACTCTTGTGAATAACAAGATACTGGCACCTAACAATAAAGCAATCACTGAAGTTTCACCGATTGTACCCTGTATGTTACCAACAACCATATCTTTTAGTACAACTGCGTCACCCGCCTTTAATACTGCCAGAGGTGTAGCACCTGACATTGTATCCACATTAAAGTTTGTCATAATGGAAGCAAACGATATCACAAGAAAACATCTAGCACCAAGTGCTGGATTCATAAAGTTCTTACCAATTCCTCCAAATGCCATTTTGACAACAATAATCGCAAAGGATCCACCAATGACACAAATCCACCACGGAACGGTGGCTGGTAGATTCATTGCTAAAAGTAGTCCCGTTACAATTGCGGAAAAATCCCCGACTGTTTGTTTCCTTTTGGCAATCCACTGAAATAGTACTTCTGAAATTACACAACTCAAAACTGTTATAATGATAATTACCGCTGCTCGAAATCCAAAATGATAAATTCCAAAAATGGCTGAAGGTAATAGTGAGATAATTACCAATAGCATAATTAAATTCGTAGTATTTTTTGAACGAATATGTGGATTCGATGATACTTGTCTAAATTCACTCACAATACTTCCTCCTAGTTTTTGCGTTTTGATAGTATTGTTCTACGCATTGATTTAATGGATTGCGTTAAATGTCTTTTTGCTGGGCAAACATAACTACAACACCCACATTCGCAACACTCCATACCACCTAATTTCAAAAACATTTCTTCATTATTATGATCTGCATATTCCGATAGTTTACTTGGTAGAATTCTTCCTGGACATACACCTGAACACTTCCCACAACGTATACATGCTGTTGGATCATGCATTGATATTTCATCCCTTGTGAATGCCAAAAGTGCAGAACTGGTTTTTACAACAGGAACTTGCAAATCAAAAAGGGCTGTTCCCATCATTGGACCACCACAAATCATTTTCTGAGGTTCTTGTGAAAAGCCATTTACATGATCCACAATTTCTTTCAACGAAGTGCCAATTGGAACGAGGAAATTTCCACCCTTTGAAAATGCATTTCCACTAACTGTAATTACTCTTCTCGTGAGTGGTCTACCATACTTGATTGCATTATAGATTGCAATAATCGTGTCCACATTTTGAACAATACAATTTGCATCTGCTGGAAGCATTGCCGAATGAATTGCCCTTCCCGTTGTTGCATAAATTAAGTGACGTTCAGAACCTTGTGGATATTTTGTTGGCAATAACTTTATCGTCATTGCATCACCTTTTAAAATATATTTTTGAAGGTTCTTCGCGCAGTCTTTCTTATTATCTTCAACCGCAAAAATACCTTTGGCTTTAGGAAAAAGTCTCAATACAATTCGCATTCCTTCAACTAGTTTTTCAGGTTCTTCCATCATTCGCCTATAATCCGAAGTTAAATAAGGCTCACACTCTGCACAATTTGCGATGATTCGATCAATCTTTTGGGGGTTCTTGGGAGATAGTTTGACGTGAGTAGGAAAACCTGCTCCACCCATACCAACAATACCCGCTTCTTTAATGAATCCCAGCACTTCTTCACTAGATAATTCTTCTAAATCAAATCGTTCTATAAATTCTAGGCTTTTATAAAGCCCATCATTGGAAATTACAATGGATTCAACAAGGTCTCCCCCTACAACTCGTCTTTTACTAATTTCTTTGACTTGTCCTGAAATACTTGCATGGATATTGGAAGAAACAAATCCATCTGCCTTGGCAATTAATTCACCTGCCAATACATAATCCCCTTTTTTCACAATTGGAATAGCCCTTGCTCCAATATGTTGCGAAAGTGGATAGACCATTTCTTCTTTTGGGAAAAACTCTTCAATTGGAAAATTCTTCGTAAATTCTTTTCCATCATTTGGATGAATGCCACCATGAAACGATAATTTTGCGCCCATACCCTAACCTCTTTTCGAAAATTTCTCAACCATTACTATACTATAATGTATCTTATTGTGCAAATCTATGTTAAAATAATTAGGTGCGAATTCTACACTTTTATTATTCCATTCACACAATTTGGAGGAGTTTATGAAAATTATTCAATCCGTCCTTTCAAAGGATTTAATCCATTATCCTTTAGAAAACATTGGATCTTTAGACAATCTACTATTTTTTGATATCGAGACAACTGGATTTTCCCATCAAACCACAAGTCTCTATTTGATTGGTGTCGTTTATTATCGCGAGGGGGAGTGGAAAAGTCTGCAATGGCTAAGTGAACAATATGAAAACCCTGCTGAAGAAAAAGAATTATTAACTGCTTTTATAGAATTTTCAAAACCGTATCAAACATTTATTCACTTCAACGGAAACACCTTTGATATCCCTTACTTAAGCGGAAAATTTCATTCAGCCAACCTTGATAACCCTTTTTCCAACAAAGATGGAATTGATTTGTATCAAAGAACAGCACCTTATAAACAATTATTGCAACTACCAAACTGTAAGCAAAAAACATTGGAAGCAGTTATGCACTTTCCAAGAAAAGACGAAAAAACTCCAAAAGAATTAATTCAACTCTTTATCGAATATTCTTCTCATCCAACAACTGAGCTTGAAGATTTATTGCTTCTTCACAATCTTGATGATTTAAAAGGTATGCTGCATATATTACCAATTTTGTCTTATTCTGATTTGCTTTTACAGAAGTTTCGTGTTGTAAAGGTATACTCCAATCAATATCTCAATGAGGCAAATGAAGAGTCTAGTGAATTAATTATGAAAATCAAACTCTTTTCTGCATTACCAATTGAAATCAGTGTAAATAGTAATGGATGTTACTTAAGTAGTGATGCAAATGTTCTTCATATTAAACTTCCAATCATCAAAAAAACGTTGAAGTATTTTTACTCAAATTACAAAGACTACTACTATCTTCCAAACGAGGATACTGCTCTACACAAGTCTGTTGCGGGATTCTTAGATCCGTCTTTAAGAGAAAAAGCGACTGCAAAAAATTGTTATACCCTAAAAGAAGCTGTTTTTCTACCTCAATGGGATATCGTCTTTAGTCCAATTTTCAAAGATAATTATGAAGATAATTGTTTCTATTTTGAATTAGAAGATGAAATGAAAAAAAGCCCCGAACTTTTTCAAAAATATGCTCTACATATACTCGACATGCTCCTGCATACCAAAAATAAGTAAGAAAAAATCCTCATTGATTTTTTCTTACTTATTTCTATTATACCAAGTTCTTTTCTATTTTGTCTGCAAATACTATTTATCTTTCTCGTAAAAAAAGGAGTTCGCACGGTTAAACTTAATATCTCTATAACTAATAATTTGTTCCGTACTGCCAATAAATAAATAGCCACCTGGCTTGATTGACTCGCTAAATTTCTTGAAAATTTCATCCTTTGCTTCTTCTGTAAAGTAGATTAGTACATTTCTACATACTAGCAAATCAATGTTTTTATCATACATATCCTTTAGCAAATTATGTTGTTTGAATTCAACTCGTTCTTTTATTTCATCTCGAATTTGATAGGATGCCCCAATTTTATTAAAATATTTGTCTTTAAAATGTTTTGGTACGGCCTCAATACTTTTCTCAGAATAAAGTCCAACTCTTGCTTTTTCCAAAACATGTTTATCTATATCTGTAGCGACTATTTTAATCTGATTAAGCGGAATGTGATTCGACAGTGCCATCACCAAAGAATACGGCTCATCTCCTGTTGAACACGCTGCACTCCATATTTTGAGGTTTTTACCGAATCTTTGAACCAAACTTGGAATAACAACCGTATCAAGTACTTTCCATTGTTCTGGATTACGATAAAATTCAGAGACATTAATTGTAAGATAGCTGACAAATTCTTCAAATAATTTCTTATCTGATTTTAGAATTTTAATGTATTCATCATATCCATTATACCCGTGTTTATTAATAAGAGTATCAATTCTTCTTCGCATTTGCTTTTCTTTATACGCATTCAAGTCGATGCTCGTCATTTGGAAAATCGATTTCTTAAACCCCTCATAATCACTAAATGGCATTTCACATCATCCCTTTTCATAAGAATACAACACATTGTCGTTAAATTAAGAAGAATAGAAAATCTATTCAATAGACCTTCTATTCTCAATTACCTATTCTGTGACTTCTTCGTCCTTTGCAATTACTTCTTCAATATCTACTGACACTGCTTCGCTTGCATCTTCTTCAACTGGAAACATTGCTTTAATGCTCAAGCTAATCTTGCGATCATCTTCATTGAAATCTACAACTTTAGCAGTAACTTCATCACCAACTTTTAGTACATCGGCTGGTTTTTCAATATGATCATGTGAAATCTGTGAAACATGCAATAATGCATCCACACCTGCTTCAAGTTCAATGAATGCTCCAAAATCAGTCATTCTTGCAACTTTACCAGTTACTTCATTGTCAACCGCATATTTAACAGCTGCATCTTTCCAAGGATTTTCATTATCGAATTTTAAACTTAATGCTATTTTTGTTCCTTCAATATCTTTAATGAGTACTTTTACTACATCACCCACTTTAAATACTTTTTTAGGATTTTCAACACGTCCCCATGACATTTCTGAAATATGTAATAATCCATCAGCACCGCCTAAATCAACGAATGCTCCAAAATCAGTAACATTTTTAACAGTACCTTCAACGATATCTCCAACATGGATATTTGCAAATAACTCTTTCTGAAGTTCTGCTTTCTTTGCAGCTAATAATTGTCTTCTGTCTCCAATGTATCTTCTTCTCTTAGGATTAAATTCGCTAATTACAAACTCAATCTCCTGTCCTGCATACTTAGTCAAATCTTTTTCAAATACATTTGATACAAGACTTGCAGGAATGAATACTCTTACTTCTTCAACAACAACACTTAATCCACCATCTAATACTTGTGCAACTTTTGCTTTTAAAACTTCTTTATTTTCAAAAGCTTCTTGAATTCTTTTATTTCCTTTTTCTGCTGCTATTCTCTTATAAGAAAGAATAACCTGTCCATCACCATCATTTACCTTAACAATTTTAACTTCAAGAGAATCACCAATATTTAACACTTTAGTTAAGTCTACGTTTTGCTCATTGGTATATTCACTTCTTGTTAAAATACCATCTGACTTATAACCGATATTTAGAATTGCCTCATCTGGCTTAACATCGATAACCGCACCTGTTACTACCTCTCCATTATGTATTGTCTTTAATGATTCCTCCAGCATTTGTTCAAAAGTTAATTCTGACATAATTTTGAACCTCCTCAATAATATTATTCGGGGTTGACGCCCCTGCGGTAATACCCACTAGCCTAACAGATTTAGGTAAATCTAAATGCAAATCATCCAGTGTCTGTATATAATAAGTGTTCTCACAAATTCCTTTACAAATTTCATAGAGCTTTCTTGTATTCGAACTCTGAGTACCGCCTATCACTATCATAGCATCTACTTGTTCTGCAATTATTGCAGCTTCCGTTTGACGTTCATGCGTTGCATTACAAATAGTATTCGCAACATTAGTATCATAACCTTTTTTTAGGAAAATTTCAACTAAATCTTGAAATTTCTTATGGTTAAATGTAGTTTGAGCAACAATGTATAACTGTTTTCCTGCTAAATCAGCTTCTAACTCCAATGCATTTGCCTCTTCGTCATTCAATATAACAATTGGTGGTGTTACACTCCAACCAATAATTCCCTGTACTTCTGGATGGTTTTTGTCACCAATAATAACAATTTGATTTCCTAATGAGCTTTCCTTTTCAACAAGTTTTTGGATTTTGCGAACATAGGGACAAGTAGCATCAACACATTCCACGTTATTCTTTTTCAGAATATCAAATACATCTTTACCAACTCCATGTGAACGTATAATTACAACTCCATCTCTAATATTGTCAAGCTCTTCTAGGGACTTAATAACTTCAACGCCCTTTTCTTCAAATTGATTTACCACTTGATCATTGTGAATGATATGACCATAGGTATATATTTTTTTTCCACTTTCGATCTGCTTATATACCTGTTCCACAGCTCTCTTTACACCAAAGCAAAAACCTGCGGATGTTGCAAGAATAATCTCCATGCATCTACTCCTTTATTTGATCAATGTATTCTAACATCTTGTGAATGGTTTCTTCTTGATTCATAAAAGAAGAATCAATTAAAACTGCATCCTCGGCCTGAACCAAGGGAGAATGTTCTCTTGTCATATCTCTATGATCCCTATCAGCAATTTCTTTTTCAATTGTATCAACAATGCAGTTTTCACCTTTTTCCTGAAGTTCCAAAAATCTACGTTTTGCACGAACCTGAACACTTGCCGTTAAGTAAAATTTTACATTTGCATTTTTCAGTACACAAGTCCCAATGTCCCTGCCATCCATCACAACATCCGCTTCTTTCGCGATCGCTTGCTGTAGTTCAACTAGTTTTTCACGAACACTTAGGTTTTGCGCACATATTGATGCCATATTTCCCACTTCTTGACTGCGAATGAATGATGTGACATTTTCATTGTTCAAAATCACATTTTGCTCACCCTGATCATGTATAATTCTAATTTGAACTTGCTCCAAACAACGATCCAACATGTCTTTATCCATTAGATCCACTTTATTTCTTAAAAAGTACAGACCCATTGCACGATACATAGCGCCAGTATCTACATAAATATACCCAAGTCTCCTAGCTAGTTCCTTAGCCATTGTACTCTTCCCAGCTCCAGCCGGACCATCAATTGCAATATTAAAGCTCATATTTCCTCCAATACTATACTATATTTGCAGTGCCGCACTCTCGCCAGCTAAAAATCCACTTGACCATGCAATCTGAAGATTATATCCACCCGTCATAGCATCCAAATCGATAATTTCCCCCGCAAAATAAAGTCCTTTTACTATTTTAGATTCCATTGTAGAGGGATTTATTTCCTTCACGTTTATTCCACCTTGCGTAATTATTGCTTCTTGGAAACCTGCCGTATCCACAACCTCTAATTCTAGTCCCTTAATTAGTTTAACAAATTCCATTCGCTCTTCTTTTGATATTTCATTAATCTTTTTGTCACCAGCAATATTTGATAATTGAATCATAACTGGAATTAGCTTTGAAGGAAACAAAGAACCTAGTGTATTTTTAAACTGCTTATTCACATTTGCTTCAAACTCTCTTAAAATTCGCTTATCCAATTGTTCGATTGATAGCGCTGGTTTTAAATCAATGAATACCTGAAGTGATTGCTGTCCTATTTTTTTTGTAATATGGGAGGACGCACTCAACACTAGCGGACCACTAATTCCGTAATGTGTAAATAGCATTTCTCCAAAGTCATGATATAATTGTCGTTTTCCTTGCATAACTGTTAATGTGACATTCTTTAATGACAATCCCATTAACTCTTTGCAAAATTCCTGTTTGATTTTTAATGGAACTAGTGCAGGATACAGCGGTGTTACTGTATGACCTAACTTTGTAGCAAGTTCATAACCACTTCCGGTTGATCCTGTTAACGGATAGGACTTACCACCAGTAGCAAGTATCACAGCTTTTGCATTTAGTAATTTTCCGTTTTTTAGTTTTACTGTCGAAACTCCATTATCACCCGATAAAGAAATCTCCACTACATCACTATTAAAAATCACTTCAACACCTAATCGATCCATTTCTCGAACAAGTGCTCGAATGATATCCGATGAATGATCCGATTGCGGAAAAACCCGGTCTCCTCGTTCTGTTTTCAGTGGGACACTCAGTTTTTCAAAAAATTGCATGACTTGTTGATTATCAAATGAGTAAATTGCGCTATATAAAAATTTCGGGTTCGAAATCGTGTTTTCAAATAACGCTTCAAGATCACAGGCATTTGTTACATTGCACCTGCCTTTTCCTGTTATAAAAAGTTTCTTTCCAGGTTTATCATTTTTTTCAAGGACTACAACCTGCTTGCCATTTCGCGCTGCTGTAATTGCCGCCATCATACCTGCGGCACCAGCTCCTATTACTATAATTTTTGCCATATTATTCCTTTTTGAGTGGATGTAATAACATTTGTTCTTCATCTATAAAATTGATTTCATCATTTAGATATACTTGATAATTATTCCAGGTATCTTCTAACGCTGTTAAATTATCTTTTACCTCATTTGGGCATTTTAAACATAATGCAACCACCAAGGCATTTATTATTGAAAGTGGTGCAACCAATGAATCCACGATTGAAACCATTTCGCTTTTTGCTGTCAGGTTGCAGGAAGAGTAAATACACATTGGTGAATTATTACTATCTGTAATTGAAATCACTTTTGCATTTCTGGCATTTGCAAATTCCATTGCCTTTAGAGTTCTCATTGAATATCTTGGAAAACTAATTCCAATCACTGCATCTTCATGGTCGACTCGAATCATTTGTTCAAACAATTCGCTTGCAGATGTTGTTTTAACAAGAAGCACATCTGCACGTATCATATTCAAATAGAAGTGTAAGAAATCAGCTAATGGTTGACAACTCCTTATTCCCACAATATAGACGTGCTTCGCATTCAAAATAATCTCTAGCGCCGCCTCAAAGGCATCTGCATCCACCGATTCTAAGGTATCCACTATTTTCTGAGCGTCTTGCGTTAGGACGGACTGCAACACATCAGACTGACTGCTGTTTGCATATTTAATGCCAATTTTCTGAACTTGATTTAGTTCCATCTTAACCCAACTAGCCAATGCACTTTGAAATTCTGGATATCCTTCGTAAGACAGACCCATCGCAAATCTCACGACAGTTGATTCACTAATACCCAGTGTCTTACCAAGTGTCGCAGCAGTCATAAACGCCGCCTGGTCATAATGTTCCATAATATATTCACAAATCTTTTTATGCCCCTTACTCATACGAGGATATTTATCATTTAACCTTGTCATTAAATCCATGTTTTGCCTCCATGCAAAAACAATAATTGTAGATTATTCTTTAAAAGAGAAATATGTTTCTTCTAATAAATCAATACTTTGCTCTCTCGTCAAGTCAAATTCTTTTGTAATAATCATACAAGCTGAGCCATGAATGAAAATCCACATTTTCATAAAAACACGCTGTGGATCCTTTGCTCCATCATTCGCAGTATTTGTAATCTCTTGCGTTAAGGACTGTGCATTTCCATTGAGCAGTTCATATAAACTTTTACCCTGTACTGATTTATCTAAAAATAGTAATTGAAATAGCTTAGGATGTGTTGACGCAAATTCTAAATAAGCCATTCCTAAATTTACAAAAGGAGTTTTTGATACACTTTCGAATTGAGTAAAGAAAATATTGTAAAACTCCACTGCCTGCTCATAAACTTCATCATATAAGTCTTCCATGGATTTATATACACGAAAAATAGGCTGTGTTGAACAACCAATTTTCGTTGCAAGTCTTCTAGCCGTTACTTTATCCAAGCCTTCTTCCTTCGTCATCTCAAATGCCGCTGACAAAATATCCAGTTTTGATATGGTTTCTTTTCTTGCCATGAAATTCTCCATTTCTATAAACTAAAATAACATATGTATGATAACATATGTTATTTTAGTTTATAGCTATCCATTTGTCAAGTTATCCTTCGAGTAGAGCTGAAACTTTCTATAGATATCTGGATATTCTTTTTGGACACGAACTGGAACCATTTTGTTTGTCACAAAGCAATGTTCCGACTTTGCGGTTGCATGAAGCATCCCTGTTTCAACATGAAATATTTCATATTCCAAACTAAATTTCATTTTACCTAACTTTTCAATTTTACTGCTAATGCTGAACCTGTCTCCATATCGAAATGCTAATTTGTAATGGCAAGATACTTCAAGTACTGGAATTAATATTCCTTCGTCCTCCATCTTATCATACGGCAGACCAATTTGCCTTAATAGGTCAAGCCTAGCTTCTTCAATCCATTTAATATAATTGGAATGGTGTACAATCCCCATTTGATCCGTTTCATAATAGAATACTTCTCTCGCATATGGTAAAACAATCTCCGTGTCAATTGTTATCAAGTCATTATTCTTACTCAAACTATCACTCCTTTTTAAAAAATCACCCCACGGAACGTGAGGCGAAAATCACCCCACGGAACGTGGGGTGATTGGAATCATTCTAAACTGGATAAGCACCGTTCTTGGTGTCTGCAATACTTACATCTACTTTTTCCTGCTGCGCTTGACGATATTTAAAGAAATCAACAGCAACTTTAGGGAATAATGCATATGTTAAAACATCTTCATCCTGTTGCTTCCATTCTTTCATTTCTTCTTCAATCTTAGCAAGCTCATTTGTAATTAAGTCTGCTGGACGAACAGTAATTGTTTCTTCTCCTGGGATAACCTTATCAATAATTTCTTGATTAAATGGTTTAACGGTTTGTCCGTATTTTCCACGAAGAATATCCTTTGTTTCAGAAGTTGCCATTTTATAGCGTTCACCCGCTAATACGTTGAATACAGCCTGTGTCCCAACGATTTGTGAAGATGGCGTAACAAGAGGTGGTTCACCTAAATCTTTACGCACTCTAGGGATTTCTCGTAATACATCATAGTACTTATCCGATGCATTTTGTTCTTTTAATTGAGATACCATGTTTGATAACATACCACCTGGTACTTGATATAATAATGTTTTAATATCAACACCCATCACTTTAGGGTCTAGACTTCCATTATCTAAGCACTCATCTCTAAGTGGTCTAAAGTAATCTGCAATTTCTGCCAATAAGTTTTGGTCATATCCTGTATCGTACTCTGTACCACGGAAAGTTTCAACCATTACTTCTGTTGCTGGCTGTGATGTTCCCATTGCAAATGGTGACATTGCACAATCAATTACATCACATCCTGCTTCTACAGATTTCATATAGGTCATACTTGCAACTCCAGACGTATAATGTGTATGCATTTGAATTGGTAAGTTTGTACCTTCTTTAAGTGCCTGCACTAATTCCGTCGCCTGATATGGAAGTAATAAACCAGCCATGTCTTTGATACAGAGTGAATTAGCTCCCATATCTTCGACTCTTTTTGCCATATCTTTCCAGTAATCAAGTGTGTACGCATCTCCTAATGTATATGCCAATGCAACCTGTGCGTGAGCTTTTTCTTGATTTGTACTTTTAACAGCCTGCTCTAAATTCCTGATATCATTTAAGCAGTCAAATATACGAATAATATCAATTCCATTTTCAATTGACTTTTTAACAAAGTAATCAACAACATCATCTGCATAATGTCTGTAACCCAGAATATTTTGTCCACGGAACAACATCTGAAGTGGTGTATTTGGACAACCCTTCTTGATTAATCGTAATCTTTCCCATGGATCTTCCTTTAAGAATCTCAAAGAAGCATCAAACGTTGCTCCACCCCAACATTCAATTGAGTGGTATCCTACTTTATCCATTTTATCCAAAATTGGAAGCATTGTTTCCGTTGTCATTCTAGTTGCAATCAAGGATTGATGCGCGTCACGTAGAATGGTTTCCGTAATTTTAATTGGTTTCTTTTCTGCCATTTATTCAAACCTCCTTCTATATTATAATTCTTTAAGATACACCAAAGATTGCCATGAATGTTCCTGCTACTACTGCCGTACCAATAACCCCGGCAACATTAGGTCCCATTGCATGCATGAGCAAGAAATTGGTTGGATCATATTCAGCTCCAACTTTCTGCGATACTCTCGCCGCCATTGGAACTGCAGACACACCTGCCGAACCAATGAGTGGATTCACTTTACCACCTGTTACCAGGCACATGATTTTACCAAAGATCACACCTCCAAAGGTACCGAATGCAAACGCAATTAATCCAAGTACTACGATTTTAATCGTTGCAACATTTAGAAATGCTTCTGCACTAGTAGTTGCACCTACCGATGTACCTAAAAGAATTACTACGATGTACATCAGTGCATTCGCAGCTGTTTCTGTAAGCTGCTTAACAACTCCTGATTCTCTAAATAAGTTACCCAACATCAACATACCAACAAGAGGTGCCGTTGATGGAAGAATCAAACAAACAACAATGGTAACAATAATCGGGAATAAGATTCTTTCCAATTTTGATACTGGTCGAAGTTGTTCCATTTTAATTTTACGTTCTTTCTCAGTTGTAAATAATCTCATGATTGGTGGTTGAATAATTGGTACTAGAGACATATAAGAATATGCTGCAACCGCAATTGGACCTAGCAGTGCTGTTTGTCCAAGCTTCGTTGCCAAGAAGATAGATGTTGGTCCATCTGCTCCACCAATAATTGAAATTGCTGCAGCTGCCTTATCATTAAATCCTAATAAAATTGCTCCAAAATAAGCTGTGAAAATACCTAATTGAGCACTTGCTCCAAGTAAAAAGCTTTTTGGATTCGCAATCAGTGGACCAAAGTCCGTCATTGCACCTACTCCCAAAAAGATAAGAGAAGGTAATATTGCCGCTTCATCTAGCATATAAAAATAATATAGCAATCCGCCAGTCTCGCCATTTTTACCAATATGCGCCATAATGTCTGGATAAATATTAACCAACAACATACCAAACGCAATTGGAACCAATAATAATGGTTCGTAGTCTTTCTTAATTGCTAAATAGAGGAAAATGAGTGCCACTACCATCATCACATAATTTCCAACCTCGAGATTGAAAAATGCGGTCTGATGTAAGAGGTTCATTAACGTTGTTCCTATGTATTCCATTTTGTTGACCTCCGAAATTATTGTTGTATCAGAAACTACTACTCTCTGATTAGTTTAAAGTTGCTAAAACTGCTCCAGAATCAACAGAATCCCCAACAGATACATCAATACTTGCAATTACTCCATCTTGTGACGCAACAACAGGAATTTCCATTTTCATAGCTTCAATAGTTACAACAACATCTCCAGCTTTCACATTTTGTCCTACTTTTCCTTCAACACTTACTACTTTACCAGGTGTTCCTGCCTGCACTTTGATGCTTCCTGCTGCTGACGAAACTGGTGCTGATGCAACTGCCTTCGCAGGCGCTGCCACTGGCTTAGAAACCTCTTGTTTTGCTACGACTGGTGCACTAACTACTGGGGCTGCTCCCGATTCCTCAACAGCTACCTCATATACATTTCCATTCACGGTGATTGTATAATTCTTCATTCTATTATCCTCCTAAACATACCTATGCGTTTTTCCATTTACTAGTTGATACCCTTTTAATACTTCTTACTGCAAAATCACCTGCCGATAAATGTGACCATGGACTATTTCCTTGAGTATTTTGAGCATTTTCATATTCCACTATTGCAGCAGTAATAACTGCCAATAATTCTGCATCATCCGATAATTCTTCTTTTTCAATAATTTGTGCAATTGTATTATCTACCGCACTTTCTTTTACAAACTTTTCCGATTCTTTACGCTTATTCTTATTTTCAATAATCGCAATGAATTTAAAGCTTGATATAATTAAACTAATTAAAATCAAAACTGAAAATGTTGTTCCAATTCCAATAAGAGAATTTAGTCCAGCTCTTGGAAGCATATCAACATTATTTTTCATCGTGTCAACTGCGTTTTTCATCACTTGAGAAAATGGCAAATCAGCCGAAGCCTCAATTTTTATTGGCAACATATTTTGGTCCAGTGTAAGTACTAGATGCCCTGGATAATTTGCGCCTTCCAATAAAAAATCTATTTGCGTTTCTTTTCCATTCTTTATTTTGTATACTTCATAACTACTATAACCCGTACATCCACCCATTTGATCAACGGCTGTTTTCCAACTCTCAGCACCTGCGTCATACATCATTACATCTTCCTTAGATAGACCTTGATCAGTAGGAGTGCCTCCTGCTTGATTAACATACTCTAGATTACCCACTGTGCTTTCATAAATGGATCCAAGATCAGCTTTTTCACGTCCTTCAATTGGTTGTTTTGTACATGCGGAACAAACAAGTAGTGTTATAAGCATACCTAATATTAAAAAATATTTTTTCATATTAAGTTGTATCCTTTCTAAACTGTGCCATGTTTTTTACTTGGTTGCACTTCTCTTTTTGTAAATAACATTTCTACCGCACCAATTACATATTTTCTTGTTTCATCAGCTGAAATGATTTGATCCACATATCCTCTTGATGCAGCAGCATCTACACTGTTTTGAAGTGCATCATAAACTGCAGCCTGAGCCTCAACTTCTTTTGCATCCGCTCCATCATACATTATTTTTGCTGCCATTTTTGCATCCATCATACCGATTTTAGCATTTTCCCATGCAATTGTAAGATCCGCTCCAATCGCTTTTGAATTCATAGCTACATAAGCATTTCCGAATGCACTTCCAGTAATCAGATTCACTTTTGGAGTTGTTGCACTAGCAAACGAATACGTTAACTTTGCTACTGCCTTACTAATATGCTTTTCAGATTCTACAGTTGCTTCATATCCTGTTACATCTGTAATTGTTAACAAAGGAATTGAAAATGCGTCGCAGAAATTGATAAATTTAGATGCTTTTTCACAACCATCAACCGTTAATACTGTTGCAAATTTCTCTGTTTCCTTTAATGCATCATTTAATACTGCACTACGATTCGCTACACAACCAACTGTTGTTCCATTTAACTTAACAAAGCCAGTAACCATCTCTTTTGCATATGTAGGCTTTAATTCAAAGAACAGATTGTTATCTGATATTTCTTTCAATAAAAGTGCTTTATCTTTCTGAAGATCTTGAATTCCAGTATTTAACCTGTTCAATTCATCTGTACATTCTTCAAATGACATATCATCTTCATTATTTTCTGGAATCATAGAAACTAACGCTCTGATTTTATCAAAGATTTCAGATTCACTTGAAACAACATCTACAATACCACTTTCACTGCTTTGGAACTTGGCACCTGCTGTGTTATTCTTTTCAACATAATTCGCTTCAAGCGCATTTGGAGAATTTACAAATAACTTTGCATTTTTTTCTTCCATAAATGTAAAGTCTGCTAATGAAGGAATAATAGCAAGTCCACCACCACAATTACCAAGTACCGCTGTGATTTGTGGAACAATTCCTGATGCCAATGCTTGCTTCGCGTAGATTGCTCCAAAAGCATTCAGTGCATCACTTGATTCTTGTAAACGAATTCCTGCTGAATCCATTAAACCAATCACAGGAGCTCCTGTTTTCATGGCTAAATCATATAGATTGCAGATTTTTTTTGCATGCATTTCACCAACGCTACCATTTAAAACAGCTGCGTCTTGGCTGAATACATAAACAAGTTGTCCATTAATTACGCCATACCCTGTAATTACGCCATCGGACGGAGTTTCTAGTTGTTTCAAATTAAAATCAGTTGCTCTCGCTTTAACGCGTGCACCAATTTCAACGAAACTGTTTTCATCGAGTAGAGAAAATACTCTTTGTCTCGCTTGTGAAGAATTACTCATTTTTCAGACCTCCATACTATATTTATTTCATTTTGCACGTTACTTTTGTGAAAAATTACTTTCCACACCAATATTGAGTATATCATAATTAGTTATATTTAACTAGGGAAAAATAACTTTTTTTCACTCTTTTTACATTCAAAAATGCACTGTTTTCTTTAGATATCTAGCTTTAATTGAATCTCATCTTCAGCCTGTTTTTTAAACTCCTCCATACGGTCCAATGTTAACTCTGGTAAATCCGCAAGGCTTTTCACTCCAAAGCATCTTAAAAACTCTTGCGAAGTGCCAAATAGAAGCGGTCTACCAGGTGCATCGAGTCTCCCCACTTCACAAATAAGCTCATATTCAATCAGCTTATTAACTGCATGATCACAACTCACACCCCTGACTTTTTCAATTTCCAGCCTCGTAACTGGCTGTTTATATGCAATAATCGATAGGGTTTCTAATACCGTCTCCGTCAGAATGTATTTCTTAGGTATTTTAGCCACCTTAATAATATACTCATAATAATCAGGCTTTGAGCAAAGTTGATAGGATTCATCCACCTGCGTAAGTGTGATTCCACGATTACTATTCTCATATTCGACCTTCATATCACCTAATATTTCCTTCGTCTTTTCTTCACTTTCCTCAATCATCTGAGCAAGTTTGTATACTTCAACGGCTTCTCCCATGGAAAATAGAACCGCTTCTAAAATAGCTTCTTTTTCTGTCATTTTACTCCAACCTCTATTCTTTACAAGATACACTGCTATAAGTGATGTGAATATCATCAAACAATTCTTGCTGTTCAAGCATTATTTTTCCAACTTTCATCAATTCAAGAATTACCAAAAATGTAACAATAACATTCATTTTACTTGCCTGCATTGTTAGTAATTCGCGAAAAGAAAACGTTCCTTTTTGCTTTGCATATAGTAGAACATCTTCCATTTTTTGGTCCATATCCACTTCTTCTCTTTCAATTTTACCAAACGTACTGCGAATTGGGTCGATTTTATCACTTTGCTTTTTTTCAATGGACTTAAATATTTCATGTAATTTTTTAAGCGTTAACTCTCCAATCAGTTCCTCATAATCGACTGGTTGTCTATAATCCGCAACTTCATCAGGAAGGGTTTGCTTTTTATACAAATACTTATGCGCACTCTGCTGCATATCCTTCAATTCAAATGACATATATTTGTACATTTTATACTCCAAAAGCTTTTGAACTAATTCTGCTCTCGGATCCTCAACCTCTCCTTCTTCATCCACTTCCCTTGGAAGTAGCATTTTGCACTTAATGTCCACAAGTGTCGCCGCCATAAGCAAAAATTCGCTCATAACATTCATGTCCTTGGTTTCCATATTTTTAACATACTCCAAATATTGATTTGTAATTTCAACGATTGGGATATCATAAATGTCAAGCTTGTTTTTTTCTATTAAATGCAACAACAAATCCAACGGTCCTTCAAAAATTTCCAGTTTTACTTCTATAGCCATACCCTAATAATTCCTCACTTTTCTGGAACTAATGTGATCACTACTAGTTCCCCCGGATTAAATAATCGAAAAGGGATTGTGTGTGTGCCCATCCCTCTACTAATAATCATCTTAACATCTTCTTTTTCAAAAAGTCCCCCATCATATTTTGGAAAAAAATAAATAGCTGGAGAAATAATCCCTTTTCCAAATGGTATTCTCGCAATCCCACCATGATTGTGACCCGACAAAATCAGATCCACTCCCAAATTGCAATACGCATCAAAATACTCAGGATGATGCGCTAATAAAATTTGAAACTTGCTTTCCGGTTCAAACCGCAACCAATTTTCGATTTTTGCGTCCTTTATTTGGGGACGTCTTCGATTTCTATAATACTCCATCGGAAGGCTCAGCCCGGCAATACTGATATATTGGTCTTTTATAAACAAAACCCGATTGTGCATCATTTTAACTGATAATTTGGTTAGGTTCTTCTCAAATTCCTTTGATTTATCAATACATTTGTCACGAAATCGTTGTTCATGATTGCCATCTGCATAATAAATCGCATATCTTTCAGATAATTTTTCCACTAGTTTTATCGCGTTCTCCGTTTTGGATTTTGATTTATAAGTTATTAAATCTCCGCCAACCAAAATATAATCAGGGTTGATTTCATCTATTGCGCGAATCAACTTTTCATTGTTCTTACCAAACTTTTGATTATGTAGGTCCGACAAGAATATGAACTTACTTTCAACACTTAATTGTTTTGAAGAGACACTATATTTTTTAACTACAAATCGATGGGTATCTAAGATACTAACAGCAATTATTGTCAAAGAACAAATTCCAATCAAACAAAGAATATTCATAACCATGTCTGTTTTGCTGAATAAATCCATAATTCACTCCACCTAAAATATTCCAACCTATAAGCTACCGTGAAATTATATCATAACAAAAAAGAATTGCCTAGTAAGGCAACTCTTTTGTTTTTTTACAATCATTTGAACCTATTTTGTGCGAAAATCTCTATAAAACTCAATCGCTCGCTCTTTATATTCGTTCGCTTTTTCTTTATAATCTCTAACACTAATTCCAATTGCCTCAAAAAAGTGATATAAAAAATCAAATCCATATACCGTAAGCATGATTGTACATGCAAGAACGCCTATCTGTTTTGGAATCAAATCAAATAGAGCTATAATTCGATCATGCAAAAAGCCAACAATCACAACTGCATATACGCCCCAGGCAAGTGTACTCTCAAGACAAATAATTCCTCTGAATTGAAATGGCTTTTCTTTGTAATCCCACCAAACTTCATCAAATAATCGAAGCATAAGAATTCCAACAAAATACTCAAACGCTGTCGCAACAATTGCTCCAGTAATATACAGAGCCAATAAATTATCCTTCATAGGATGCAAAATTAAGTAGCCAAGAAGTGCACCAAATCCATATATAGGACAAAGTGGACACTTTGCAAATCCACGATTTGTTAACCGCTTATTGCAAATTGACATATACATACTTTCTACCATCCATCCAACTGAGCTATAAAACAAAAAATACAAAACTAAATGGTAGAAATCAAAGTTTGTTAAAACGCTTACCAAAACAATCTTCACCTCCATTATGCATTCATTCTTTCATTTGTGTTTTCCCAACAACATTAAATCATATATTTTGCCATTATGCAATTATAACTTTACTTCCAGTTTGTGTCAAGTAATCGTTGGCAATTATTTTTTGTTTTTCAAAATGATATATTCTATTTAATTTTAGGTTCGCCAAATAAACCTTTACTTGCATTTTTCTATCAATAACAAAAAGCTCTTTTCATTACTTTCCTTGACGCAGTCTGTATTCCTTCAAGCAATGGCATATGGCAACTAATCCTCTCAATGTATGGATTGCCTTTTCCATCTTTCTTTGGTGCCTTTGCTGCACTTAGGCACTTTATTACTTCCTGCATCTGAACTGCAAAAATCAGTCCATCTGTATATCGTTCTATTGTTCTACTTAATTCTCTGTTTTCTTTTGTATACAATACCTTTGCCATACTATTTGCGCCGCTTGGAGACCAGCGCATTCTTCTGTGCTTCATCCTTAAGGTTATGGTGGTGCAGTTTTGATTTTCCTGTACACCCATCCCTTTATATACTATATTTGCTGGTGGTTCTGGAATTACGATTCCTCGTTCCGTATATGGCAAAAGCCCATCTTTGTTATTATTTAAATATTCATAGAGCTTTCTGGCATTGCTACTTGCTTTATCTGCTTCATCATTGGTTTCAACGCTATCTGCATAAATCTGAATGAACTCTAGCATTTCATCCATCTTCTTTTGGTCGATTAATTCCACTATTCTTTTTTCAGCTTCTTTATCTTTGATTTTTCGTTTTATTTCCTGATAGATATGAAACCGATCTAATTGAAATATAGTATCTGGGTCATACGGATCTTTAATCCAACTTCCACCATCTCCATTTAAAATCCTTTGTTTTATTTCATCCGCGTTATATTTTAGATGTATTTGAGCTTCTCTTTTTTGATGAAAAACATCACTTTTTTCCATTCCTGCCAATAGTGTTTTGTTAGATAATCGACTATTGTTTTTTCCATCTTTTTCCCATCCTTCATACATAACCGAGACTTTCATTTCCTGCTTCTTCATTCGTTTATGATCTTTCCCTTGCATTCGTAACCAAACTCCATCCATCTCTTCAAACAATACAGGGATTTCCTTGGTTCCTTTTGCCTGATCCTGTTCCATTTCATTTACTATTGCTTTTTCTTCTTCTGAAATACGGTCGCCCAGTTTCTGAATAAGATTCCACACTCCACCATGACTAATGCTTTGTCCACAAGTACTACTAATCATTTCAGCTGTTGCACGGTATGGTGCCTCTGTAACTGTATCAGCTATCTTTTCAGCCAGATTGGTAGATATCATACCTATCTTATCCATTGCCAGAGCCTCATCTAGTAGATATATGAAAGCTTTCTTCCCATCATCTGTGACCGTCTGGTAAATATTTCTGGAGTATTCAACTTCTCCATACACAGTCTTTATTGTTGTATTTCTAGTTCCCTTGCAACGATATTCCTTCTTGTTTCTGCCTTCACGTAATTCTACATCATAACGCTCTAGCATAATCTGTGTCATTTCTCTTCCAAGTTCACAAATATAGTCAAATATTTTTATCTCTAATTCCTTGAATGATATCAGTTTTTCATTTACAATAGTATTCATCATACAGTCTCCTTTGATATTGACTTCGCAATTAATATCATAATGAAAAACTGTGTGATTGGGAAGAGGGTTTATCCTTCTTCCCTTATTTTTTTACTAATCTTGCCAATAATAATTATACTCTAACTTGTTCCTTGTCCTTCTTTACTTTCTGACTATTACAGCTAGCGCATGTGCCATCATTTTTTCAGATTCAGCCAGTTCAATAATATGGTTGGCATTGTTTTTTAAGGCTTTTTCAGTATAGCGAATGACGCTATAGCTTCGCATAAAATCTAGAACAGACATACCAGATGAAAATTTTGCGGTGCCGCAGGTTGGAAGAATGTGATTTGTTCCGCAGAAATAGTCACCTACAGGTTCAGTACTAAATTCACCAACAAATACAGCGCCAACATTAGTCAATAAATTTAAAACCTCTTCGCTATTTTCTAAAAGTAATTCAACATGTTCTGGCCCAATTTCATTTACAGCATCAATAGCTTCTTGAATAGTATCAACAACAAAAATATCACCATAGTTTTCCAAAGATTTTTGCGTCGCTGTAACAAGATTATTTTCCTCTGCTAAACGGATTATTTCTTCTTTTATTTTTAATGCATGTTCGTAAGATAGGCAAAATGTAGTGCTGGCTTCGTAACCTGTCCCGTGTTCAGCCTGAGACATCATATCAGCAGCAATAAAAGTAGGATTTGCTTTTTCATCAGCAATAATTGCAATTTCAGAGGGCCCGGCAATGGAATCAATTTTCACCTCACCATACAGCATTTTCTTAGCCATTTGTGTGTAATTGTTGCCGGGACCTGTGATTGCATCTACTTTTTTCACTGTCTTAGTTCCATATGCAACAGCAGCTAGCCCTTGAGAACCTGAGATCTTGTAATAATTCTTCACATTCAAATAATTTGTTACATAAAGTAAATGTTCATCAATTGTACCATCCATACTAGGTTTAGTAAGTACGTAAATATTTGGTACTCCTGCTACTATGGCTGGAATCAAATTCATACACAATGAAGAAATAAGAGGTGCCATATCTCCTGGTACAGTGACTGCCACACTGTTGACAGGTGTATATTTTCTTTCAAGAACTACACCATCATCATAAGTTTCACAATAGCCTATTGGCAGCTGTCTTTTGTGAAATTTGAATATGTTATCGCACGCTATCTTTACTGATTCTTTAAATTCCTCAGATACTTTTTCTCTTGCATTTGCAAATTCTTCTTCTGATACAAATAGACCAATTTCTTTAATATCAACATGATCAAATTTTTTCATATAAGCATATAAGGCTTCATCTCCATTGCTTTTGACATTTTTCAGAACTTCCTTAACAGTGATTTCAACTTCTTCCGGAATACTACTTCTTCTACTGAGTAGATTAATGAATCTTGGATTTTCATAACTAAACTTACTGATTGTTACCATAGTTTTATCGCTCCTTTATATTGTTTGAAAATACAAAAAACGCCTGCCAGGAATGTTTTCCCTAACAAGCGTGGATCAGGCATTTCGCCTCATATCAATAAAATTCTAACAATATGAATTATATTTGTCAAGTCAATATATTCAAAATATCGTTACCCTCTTTTTATTTTTACCGGCTGTCAATCATTTAGTTGAACGATGCACCATTTTTGGCGGGTCATTGAAGTTTACGTGTTCCATCGAAGCATCCAAAAACAATACTTCATATCCACTCGAAATAAATCTCGCATTATTATCTGAATTCAATCATTCCTCTACACCATATCGAAATGTCTAAATGCAGCTATAATTGCCTCTTCCCTAGTTATATTTCGTCTATCAATTTATCAAAATCACTCTTAAATAGTCTGTCCTGCGTAATTCTATACTTTTCAAATTCACTTTCTGCAAAAGCTTTTGCCATTTCAGCTGTAACTTTTCCACTATCTTCCAGGATTTCTCGCTCGTTAAACTGCAAAAATGCGTTTAATTTCTTAGACCAGTCCTGCATGGTCATTGGAATTTTTCTTTTGGCCTGATCTTCTGCATAATCAAGATACATACTGACTATTCTATCTAGGCTTTCTAGTTCTTCTTTCATTAAATAATTTTTTGCAATTGACACATCTTTTTTTACAATTTTTCCATCCGGAGCATTCTTCCATGTTGTTAAGCCCATATATTCTTTTGTTGAATCGGCTCTATTTATTATAACTTCTGCTGCTGTATTACCATGGATTGCAAAATGCAATTTATTTTGTACTACGGCAAAAAAATCTTTTGTAGTTGGTGCATTCACATTATAATCCATAGCTGTAGCATAAATATCTGTAATCTTCTGATAAAATCTTCGCTCACTTGCCCTAATTTCTTTGATTTCATCAAGTAAGTGTTCAAAGTAATCTTCATCAAGAAACGCACCATTTTTCATACGTTCGTTATCAAGGACATAACCGCGCACAGAATAATTTTTTAATATATTAATTGCCCATTGTCTAAATTGAACTGCTCTTGTTGAATTCACCTTAAATCCAACAGAAATAATGGCTTCTAGACTATAAAATTTACGTTTACGCTGTACTTCACGTCCACCTTCATTTTGAACTGTCAAGAATTCCTTGACAGTTGCTAATTCATCAATTTCTTTGCCTTCATAGGAATTTATTAAGTGCGAGCTAATGTTCTGCTTTGTAGTATCATACAATATTGCCATCATTTCTTGGGTTGACCAAACATTTTCCTCTGCATACATAACTTCAATAGACTTTTCGCCTCTCTCTGCGGTAAATGTCAAAAACTCAGCCGTACTATTTCTAATTTGAAGTTTTTTTTCCATTTTCATCACCACTTTCTTTAGGCAGAACTTCCATAATATCACCTATATCTACTTTGAGAGCATTGCATACTTTAGCCAATACTTCAGTTGTGATGTTTTCATTCCGTCCAAGTTTTGCCATTGATGCTGTACTAATTCCTGATGATTTTATCAGGTCTTTCTTTTTCATTTCTCTATCAATTAAAATCTTCCATAATTTCTTATAACTTACTGACATGAATTCACCTCAATATTTTTCTATCAAATATATTATCATGTTATTTATTTGCTATTTATTTCAGGCCCTGAAGCCCACATTTCTATTATATCAGAAGTTTTTTTCATTACAACAAATATTTATATCCGCATACTTTTTTACTTGAATGTAAATCGAAAAGTAAATTCCATACCGTAAACTCTCTACTTACTTTCCAAGCCCATTTTTTTTAAAGCGGAATTTACTCATGCACATAGTATTTGAAATGATATTCATACTTTAACATCTGCTTACGTGAGCTACAATCATTCTCTCTTGTAAAGTAGAACTAACTCTTCCTAAGATTAGCAAAGTAGCCACTATTACTTTTTCGTAAGCAGATGTAACACTTTATCTACCCTTCTCTTTATTCCTATAAAATCTTGACCTATCCAATTCCTTTCTACAAATTTCTTCTAATCTGCAAAACTCTTCTGTTTCATCCGAACTGTACTTATAGGATATACCAATCGATCTCATTTTTTCATGGAATCGTTTCATTGATCCATAAACGTCATTTCCATCTATGCCAATCCATTCAGCTTTTTCCTTATCCGTCATAGATTCATAAATTTCCTTGGTAACAACTTTAATCTGTGGCTCGACATCCCCATAAACCGCTTTCTCTATTTCATCAAACATTGATATTCCTTTAACATCAAATACTTTTGTTTCTTCTACAACATCTATCGTTTCATTGTGAGAAGAAATAATTTCATCAGGTTCCAATTCCATATCTGAAGAATTCATATCAAAAGATTCTACCGTTTCTTCCTCAACAATAGCAGCAACTTCATCCTCTCTTATTACTTCCGGTACTCTACTTTCCTCTTTCCTCAAATACCAAGGTTTCTTCGGTACATCAACCTCATAAATATTATCAATTTCAACATCCTCAGGAACCAACAGCCCAACATAAAGTTTTTCTTTCAAACATAGTTCTACAATATGTTTTTCCCCTTGAAGTTTCTTCTTTTCCATTTTAATTTCTTCCAACTAGTTTATGTTAATTGTATTATATACTATTATTATCTGAGAGAATTTCATAATTCATAGACCTTGATTTTACCGATGTTTCAGAGCATATAAAAAACAACTTACCCCGATCCGATATATATTTTGTCAAATATTATCCACATCGAAAGGAGATAAGTTGCAAAATATGTATCGACAACAATCATTGATTACTTTAGACCAGTTCTATGAAATGAAACCTCTTTCAAAACTTGAAGCCC
>JACCEE010282841.1_pt1 | contig 29816 bp, 34 predicted proteins | sample 7449931 | NCBI WGS metagenome assembly JACCEE01 (sample SAMN15323457, study PRJNA562643) | freshwater metagenome | isolation source: river surface water | place: USA:Blue River Watershed | collected 2017-08-19 | reverse complement strand
TTGATGCGTTTGGCTTCTTGACCTTGAATGGCTTGTTGCAAGCCCATCATCTGCAGTGTGGGTGATTGTTGTTTGGCGCGTTGGACCCATGTGTTGGCATCCGCCAAATTCGCGGACGCGGCATTGACCTTGGCAATGCCAGCCAGTTGTGTCGGCTCTTGGCCTGTGAGTTGGCGATAGGCCACTTGCTTCATCGCCAAGTTGTTCTCTTGGTTGAGTAAGTGGGCGCGAATTTCAGACGCGCGGGCGTTGGCTTCTTGCACATCCATCACGCTGGCATCGCCTATCGATTGGCGTTTGCCAATTTCAGCGGCGGCTTGCTGCACTGCTTTTTGTTGGCGGTGCAAGATGGTCAATGTTTGTTCTGCGGCCACCACATCCAAATAGCGTTGGGCCGTACGCAGGATGAGCATTTGTTGGGCTTGTTGCCATTGGATTTGGGCGATTTGTGCAGATAGTTCGAGCTGCTTGCTTTGCGCTTCGCGTTCGGGACTGATCCACGCTTTGTGTGCACCAATGTTGGCGCGGGTGAGGGCTCCTGCGTTGATGCTGGTTTTGAACGTGGCATCACTTTGACCCATGGCCTCTGCGCCGCGTGTGCGGCTATCTGCACCGCCCACGCCTACTGCACCATTGGCGGACACCATGGGTGCCCACAAAGCTTTGGCTTGTTCTTGTCTAAATGTGGCTTGCTCGTGCAAGGCTCGTGCGGCCGCAATTTCGGGGTCGCGTGACTGGGCAGCCTGCCATGCGCTCATCAAATCGGCGGCGTGTGTGGTACTGGCAAAACCAGCGAAGGTCAAAGCGGCAAAGAGGGGCAAGCGTTTCATGCGTGTTCTCCAGAAATGACAGAGGCAGGCTTGTTCTTGAAAGCCATGAAGTAGAGCAAGGGGATCACCACCAAGGTGAGTGCTGTCGAGACAAAAATGCCAAAGATCAGTGAGATGGCCAAGCCATTGAAGATGGGGTCATCCAAGATGAAGAACGCCCCCATCATGGCGGCCAAACCCGTCAACACAATCGGTTGTGCACGGGTGATGGCCGAGGCCACCACCGCGTCTTTCAATGCCACGCCTTGTGAGACTTGCAAGCGGATGAAGTCCACCAGCAAGATGGAGTTGCGCACGATGATGCCAGCCAAGGCAATCATGCCAATCATCGAGGTGGCGGTGTAAGGCGCGCCTAGCAATGCATGGCCCGGCATCACACCAATGATGGTGAGCGGGATAGGCGCCATGATGATGAGCGGCACGAGGTAGGAGCCAAACTGCGCCACCACCAACAAATAAATCAGCACCAATCCCACGGCATAGGCCGCGCCCATGTCGCGGAAGGTTTCGTAGGTCATTTGCCATTCGCCATCCCACTTCACAGCGTAGTGTTGGTAGGGGTCAGAAGGTTGGTGGATGAAGTATTCATCTACAGGTTTGCCGTTGGGTGCTTGTAATTGACTCATGCCACTGCGCATGCCAAACATGCCATACAGAGGGCTGTCGACTTTGCCTGCCATGTCACCCACTACATAGGTCACGGGCAATAAGTCTTTGTGATAAATCGGCTGTTCACGCTGGGTGTCACTGATGGTGACGAGTTGGCGAATCGGTACGATTTCGCGTTGCGAGTTGCGCACGCCGAGGCTGAGTAATTTGTCCACCGAGTCTTGTTCGCTCTTGGGCAAACGAATGACGATGGCGCCTGCGTATTTGTTTTGGTCGTGTGCGTACACGGTCGATTCACCCGCCAAGGCGGCACGCAAGGTGCTCACGATGGCCTGCTGCGATACGCCCATTTGTGCAGCTTTTTGGCGGTTGATCAACAGCACTTGACGCGGGGCGGTGCTAATGGTGCTGTCGTCCACATCCACCACGCCTTGTTGTTTGCTGAACATGGCACGCACCGATTTGGCCAAGGCGTTTCGGCCTTCGTCGGTCGGGCCATACACCTCGGCCACGATGGGGGCCAACACAGGCGGGCCTGGTGGCACCTCAATCACTTTGACATTCGCGTTGAATTGCTTGCCAATGGCCTGAAGAGCAGGGCGCTCGCGCATGGCAATGAGGTGGCTTTGTGCTTTGCGCACGTGCTTGTCTTGCAGGTTGACTTGAATGTCCCCCACCTGGCCGCCGCTGCGCAAATAGTATTGACGCACCAAGCCATTGAAGTTGATGGGAGCAGAGAGACCGGCATACGCTTGGTAGTGTGTGACCTCTGGCACGGTGGCCAAGTGAGCGCCCAAGGCACGCAGCACTTTTTCGGTTTCTTCCACGCGCGTGCCTGCAGGCATATCGACCACCACTTGGAATTCGGACTTGTTGTCAAACGGCAGCATCTTCAAAGCCACGAACCCCATCACCGGCAAGGCGACTGACAACACGATGGCTCCCAAAACCGTTGCCCCCAAACGCCAGCGATTGCGTGAACCAGAGGCGTCATTTAAGAAGGGGGCAAACACACGGTGAAAAAACTGGTTCAAACCTTGTTTGAAGGCGCTGGTTTCTTCGGCGCCGTGTGTGTGTGTGCTTTTCATCCATAGGCGCGCAAGCCAAGGCGTGACCACAAACGCCACAGCCAACGACAACAACATGCCCATGCTGGCATTGATCGGAATCGGGCTCATGTAAGGCCCCATCAAGCCCGTCACAAAAGCCATGGGCAGCAACGCGGCGATCACAGTGAGTGTGGCCAAGATGGTGGGGGCGCCCACTTCATCCACCGCGCCTGGAATGATTTGCGTGAGGGACTTGTGTGGATACAGCGCTTGGTGGCGGTGGATGTTTTCCACCACCACGATGGCATCGTCCACCAAGATGCCGATGGAGAAGATCAGTGCAAACAAGGACACCCGGTTGAGTGTGAAGCCCCACGCCCATGAGGCAAACAAGGTGACGGTGAGCGTCAAGATCACGGCAGTGCCCACGATGGCTGCTTCACGACGCCCCAACGCAATGAAGACCAAGGCCACCACAGAGGCAGTCGCAAAAAGTAATTTTTGAATCAGCTTTTGCGCTTTGTCGTTGGCGGTTTCGCCATAGTTGCGGGTGGTGGTGACGTCCACATTCGCAGGAATCTTGCTGTACTTGAGCAACTCGACTTGCGACAACACGGCATTGGCCACGTCGATGGCGTTTTCACCCGGTTTTTTGGTGATGGCAATCGTGACGGCAGTACGTTCTTGGGGCTTAGCTCCTGCTACGCCATGCCACACAGCGGTGTTGGCTTGTGCGCCGCCATCACGGACTTGGGCAATGTCGTGCACATGCACAGGCGTGCCTGCCCGCACCCCCACTACCAAACTGGCCACGTCTTTGGCATTGCTCAAGAAAGGTCCAGACTCAATCGCAATGGCTTGAGAGCCGACCAGCAGATCGCCCACGGGGCCGCCAAGGTGCGCTGCTTGCAAGGCCATGCGCAGCTCGGGTACGGTGATGCCTGCTGCTTGCATGCGTGCGGGATCGATCTCGATTTGAATGGCACGCGTTGGGCCGCCGACGGTGGTGACCTCGCGTGTGCCTTTGACACGTTTCAAATCTATTTCGATGTTTTGTGCGATGCCTTCGAGTTCGAAAGCACTCAAGTCAGCCTCTTTGCCGTGCAGGGTGAGTGAGACGATCGGCACATCGTCAATGCCTTTGGGTTTGATCAAGGGCTGCATCACCCCCAAACCTTTGGGTAGCCAATCGGCGTGTGAGTTGACGGTGTCGTACAAGCGCACCAAGGCCTCTGTGCGGGGTACACCCACTTTGTATTGCACGGTGACCACCGACATGCCTGGCTGTGAGACTGACATGACATGTTCCACACCCGTGATTTGCGACAACACTTGCTCGGCAGGCCCCGACACCATTTGCTCCACATCCTTCACTGATGCGCCAGGAAAGGGAATGAGCACATTGGCCATGGTGACGTTGATTTGTGGCTCTTCTTCGCGTGGCGTGACGAGCACGGCAAAGACGCCTAACAAAAAGCACACCAAGGCTAAGAGCGGTGTGATTTGTGAGGCTTGAAACAAGCGAGCCAATCGGCCAGAAATGCGGAGTGTGGAATCGGTCATGTGTGTATTCTATAAATAATTATCTGATTATTTAACTAAACAATTATTTAGTCAATCAATTAAATAAGGCTACAATTCAAACATGACCCAACTTCCAGACCAAGCCATCGACCGTGTGGCCAACTACTTTCAAGCCTTGGCCGAGCCCACGCGCTTGCGTATCTTGAATTTGCTGCGTGAAGCCGAACACAACGTGGGTGAACTGGCGGAGGCCTGTGGGTACACGGCAGCCAATATGTCGCGCCATTTGGCTGTGCTGATGCAGCAAGGCTTTGTCAAACGCGAAGGTCGCGGTACCAGCGTGTATTACCAAATTGCAGACCCCACCATTTACGCCCTGTGTGATTTGGTGTGCGATCGCATCAGCCAACAACATTTGGCCCAGGCGTGGCCTGTGCCCAGTGCCACCAAAAAACGAAGTTCTACGACAAGGAAAACCGCATGAAAACTGCCCACGATCTGGTTGTGCAAGCCAAACAAACAGTGAAAGAAATCTCGGTCGATGAAGCTGTCAAAGCTATTCAAAACTGTGATGTGTTGATCGATGTGCGCGAAGCCGACGAATATTTGGCAGGTCACTTGTCGGGTGCGGTACACATGTCGCGCGGCATGTTGGAGTTCAAGATGGCCGCCAATCCCAAAATGCAGCCACGCGATTTGAACATCGTGCTGTATTGCAAAACCAGTGGCCGTGCCGCGTTGAGCGCCCAATCGTTGGCAGACATGGGCTATACCCATGTGAGGTCGATTGCGGGTGGCGTAGATGCATGGGTGGCAGCAGGTCATGCTGTGTTTAAGCCAGCATCCCCCTCTTTTGAATAAGTCATTGAAAGAAATTTGTATGAGTACCTTTGATCATCCCGGCCTGATTCAAAACATCAACGAATCCCTTGGTCCATTTCGCAAATCGCAATCCGACGCCATGCAAGGCTTTGCTCAGTTGGCACGTGCTTCGATGGCCGAAGGCGCCATCAGTGCTAAGAACAAAGAACTGATTGCGTTGGCTATTGGCATCACCCAGCACTGCTCCGGTTGTGTGGGCTTTCATGTGAAGGCCTTGCGCAAACTCGGGTGCACACGCGAAGAGTTAGAAGAGATGTTGACGATTTGCGTCTACATGGGTGGCGGCCCCGCTTTGATGTATTCCGCTGAAGCCCTCAAGGCTTGGGAGACGATGGCATGAGCACCGACCACCAAGAGCCTAAAAAAGTCATCCCCATTCAAGCTGTGCCTGCTGAAGACAGCGAAGAGATGGTGTCGCTGTATGCGGCAGCTAAAAAAATCTACCCACGCTCGGTGGAAGGCATCTTCGCCTACTGGCGTTGGATCACCGTGGCCATCACGCAAATTGTGTTTTACGGTTTGCCTTGGGTGGAGTGGGGCACGCGTCAAGCGGTGCTGTTTGATTTAGAGGCGCGTCGCTTCTACATTTTTGGCTTGGTGTTGTACCCGCAAGACTTTATTTATTTAACAGGCTTGTTGGTCATCTCGGCCTTGTCTTTGTTCTTGTTCACGGCCGTGGCTGGGCGTTTGTGGTGCGGCTATGCCTGCCCGCAAACGGTCTACAGCGAAATCTTTTTATGGATCGAGCGCAAGATTGAGGGCGACCGTTCCGCCCGCATGCGTTTGGACGATGCTGACTTTTCTTTGAAAAAGCTCAGCAAAAAAACCTACAAACACACCGCATGGATTGTGTTGTCTTTGTGGACAGGTTTCACCTTTGTGGGCTACTTCACACCGATTCAAGAGTTGTTGGTGGCTGCCAAAGACTGGAACTTTGGCCCATGGCAATTTTTCTGGGTGTTCTTCTACGCTTTTGCAACCTATGGCAACGCGGGCTTCATGCGCGAACAGGTGTGTAAATACATGTGCCCTTATGCGCGTTTTCAAAGCGCTATGTTTGACCATGACACCCTCATCGTGACCTATGACGAGGAGCGTGGTGAGCCACGTGGTGCGCGCTCTAAGAAAACAGATTTGGCGGCATCCAATTTGGGCGCTTGCGTGGACTGCACTTTGTGTGTGCAGGTGTGCCCCACCGGCATTGATATTCGCAACGGTTTGCAATACGAGTGCATTGGTTGTGGTGCGTGTGCCGATGTGTGCGACACCGTGATGGACAAGATGGGCTACGCCAAAGGATTGGTGCGCTACACCACCCAAAATGCCATGAACAACAAATGGACCACCAAGCAAACTTTGTTGCGTGTGGTTCGCCCGCGTGTGTTGATTTACACATCGATCTTGATGGCGCTCATCATTGCGGTGGGTGTGTCGTTGGCCATGCGTACACCGTTCAAGGTCGATGTGGTGCGTGATCGTGCCACTTTGGCCCGCATCACCGAGAACGGGGGCATTGAAAACGTGTACCGCTTGCAGGTGATGAATGCCTCCGAAAAAGACAAAACCTTCCAGCTGTCTGTGTCGGGCATGCAAGGCATTCGGATTGAAACCGAAGCCCAAGTGCGCGTGACTTCTGCGCAGTCGCACTGGGTGGTGTTGCGTGTGACCATCCCTTACGGCTCTTCAGAGCCAGGTTCTCATAAGATTGTGTTTGACATCCAAGATGCGGATGGCAGCGATGTGATTCACGAGAAATCAGTGTTCATCGTGCCACGCTAAGGGCGTTACAAACAGTTGTTGTGAAGTCTCCATTTCTCTTCATGTCCCAACGCTTTGGCAAAAGCAGGGACAGCACAACGTGAATCTTCAGAGACAGGGCCTTCGGGCCCTGTTTGTTGTTGAGCATCACGACCCACGCTTTGTGCACGGTGCACAGATGACACAGGATGTGCCAACAACCACTGACCCATGAAAATCACAACGCTCAAAAACACGACCACTACCATGCCTTGGCGCCAATTGCCACCAGCACCTGCTGGCGCTTGGTATTCGCATACGCCACCGGGGCAGAGTTCTGCTTTTTGATGTGAGAAGGTGTTGTAAATCTTGCAGCCAATGCAAATGCCAAAAGCTGTTTCGAAAAACATCAAAATCAAGCAAGTACCACACACCAGCATATTGATGGGGCCAATCACGCCTTGGATGACGATGAGGTAAAGCATGCTCAAGGCAAGCATGAAACCGATCGCCCAAGCAAAGCGTTTTTGTGGGGCGCCCGCGTATTCGGGTTGCTGTTTGCGTACCGCCCATTGGCCAACAATCATGCTGGGTGCCCACAAAGGGTTGATGAAAAGACGAATACTGAAATCCAACAAGAACGCCACGACAAAAATTCGTGTTGGCTCAAAGTTGCCGACAAGCCATGCGTTCATGAAAGTAATCATGGCAAAGAAAAACAAGATGCCTGCTGCTGCACGTACGGCACGTTCATTCAAAACGGGAATGTTGTAGCCCGGAATTTCTTCGCCAAATTGAAAGATTTTCTGCATGGTCAATTCAAAGTTAAAAGTTATTTATATAAGCATACGCCAATACAATGGATGCCTACGCTTTTTAGCCGCATGAACACCCAAATTCACATTTCTTTGCCTTGGCGAACGCTGGTGCAAATGACGCGCCCCGGTTTTTTGGTCATCACGGCGGTGGCGTGTGTGTTGGGTACGGCAGTGGCTGCCGCGTGTGGGCATGGGCCGCAGCTTGGGCTGGCCTTGCTCACATTGCTTCTTGCGGTGCTCATGCATGCCGCCGCGAATGTGATCAACGATTACCACGACGCTTTGAATGGTGCTGATGAGGCCAACACCCAAGGTTTGTTTCCCTTCACAGGGGGTGCTCGTTTGATCCAAAACGCAGAGGTCACCACGCAAGACACGCGCAACTTGGCCATGGCCTTGGTGGTGTTTTTGACACCCTGTGGTTTGTGGTTGGCCGTTCACACGGGCGGTGGTTTGGTGTTGCTAGGTTTGGCAGGTTTGTTGCTCGGTTGGGGTTACTCTGCTCCGCCTTTGGCACTGATGACACGTGGGCTGGGTGAGGTAGCCGTGGCTCTTGCGTGGGGCTTGGTGGTGGTCGGCTCTGACTACGTACAGCGCGGTCAGTTCTTTGTGATCCCCGCTGCGGTGGCCGTGAGTTTTGCTTTGTTGGTGGGGAACATCTTGGTGATCAACGGTGTTCCAGATGTCCAAGCCGATGCACACGTGGGCAAGCGCACCTTGGTGGTTCGCTTGGGTGCGCGCGGTGCTGCATGGGTGTATCTGGCGGTGCTTGTGTTGGCGCATGCATGGTTGGTTGCAGGGGTGTGGTTGTTCATTCACCCCGAGCCTGCGCTGTGGGGGCTGGTTTCTTTGCCTTTGTCTCTGTGGGCTTTTGTGTTGCTGTACACCCGTGCGGCGCAACCCGAACGTTTGGTGCCTGCCATTGTGTTGACCATCGTGGCTGCGGTGGTGCATGGTGTGGCCATGTCGGTAGGTTTGTTTTCTCTCATTGTTTAGGTCTGTATGAACCGTCATCTTGTTTTGTTGTCGATTGCGCAGGGCTTGTTCCTGACCAACAACGTCACCTTCATTGCCATCAATGGCTTGGTGGGTTTGAGTTTGGCGCCGCAGAGTTGGATGGCCACGTTGCCCGTGATGGGGTATGTGGTGGGTGGTGCACTGAGCACGGGCTTGGTTTCAAAGTCTCAGCAACGTTGGGGGCGCAAGGGATCGTTTCAGCTGGGCTTATTGGTGGCGTTGTTGTCTGCGGCCTTAGGGGCGTTTGCGGTGTTCACGCAATCGTTTTGGCTGTTGGTCACGGCCACCTTGGTGGCGGGTTATTACAGCGCCAATGGTCAGCTCTACCGCTTTGCGGCGGCGGAGTTGTGTCCACCTGACTTTCGCGAAAAAGCGGTGTCTTTGGTCATGGCGGGTGGTTTGATTGGCGCCATCATTGGTCCCAACTTGGCCATTCACACCAAGCGTTTGTTTGGTGTGCCTTTCGCTGGGGCATATGTGGCGTTGATGGGGGTGGCCGTGTTGTCGATGGGCGTGATGGCGCTGATTCAATTCCCGCCTGCGCCTGCCGTGAAAACTGATGAAGACGGCGGACGCAGCTTGGGTGAGATTGCACGTCAGCCCATTTTTGTTGTGGCCGCTCTGGCCGCAGCGTTGGGCTACGGGGTGATGAATTTGCTCATGGCCGCCACGCCGCTGGCCATGCAAGTGTGTGGTTTGTCATTTGAAGACACAGGTTGGGTGTTGCAGTGGCATGTGATCGGTATGTTTGCTCCGGGCTTTGTGACTGGCCACTTGATCAAGCGCTTTGGCGTGCTCACCATCATGGGCGTGGGCGTGTTGCTCAACATCGCATGCATTGCGGTGGCGCTGTCTGGGGTGGACTTGCACCAATTTTTGGTGGCTTTGTTTTTGTTGGGTGTGGGCTGGAACTTTTTGTTCACAGGCAGCACCACGTTGTCGATGCAAGCCTACACACCGCAAGAGAAGAATCGCGCACAAGCAGCTATTAACTTTTGCGTGTTTGCCACCATGGCCGTCACTTCGTTTGCCTCGGGCGCTTTGGTGACGACTCAAGGTTGGGCTTGGCTCAACTGGGGTTCGTTGGTGCCTGTGCTCATCATCGGCGCAGGGCTGGTGTGGTTGGCACGTAAAAAAGCCTCAGCACCGAAGTGATGCTGAGGCGATGGAAGAAGGCAGGCTTTATTGAGCGTGTTCTTCTTCGGCAGGTTTCATGGGGCATGTGTTGACGCCTAACAATGTGTAGGCGCCGCAAAAGCGAAACACGCCTGTGGCCAACACGATGCCACCCACGATGTAGCCCCATACACCAACCACATTTGTCACGGCCAGTGCGACGAGTGCCAAGCCTGCAACGATGCGCAGGGCGCGGTCGATACCACCAATATTTGCTGTCATACATTTCTCCTTCAGAAAATCGCATTAGACACGGATCTTTAGTGTCTGGCTTGTTTTAAATCAAGGCTGGATGTCGATGCGACAAAGTTTGCGATACTGACAAAAAATTGTCATATTTGCCATGTCGACCACACACACACTTTCTCGCACCAATCTCTCTGGTGATATTTGGGGTGGCTTTGCCGCCATGCTTGTGGCTTTGCCTTCGGCCATTGCGTTTGGCGTGACCATCTTCTCGCCGCTCGGCGCAGACTTCGGTGCCAAAGGTGCGCTGGCAGGGATGCTGGGTGTCACAGCCTTGGGTTTGATCGCTGCCACCTTTGGTGGCACGCAGCGATTGATCTCTGCGCCCTGTGCCCCAGCTGCCGCGGTGTTGTCGGCGCTCACCATTCAAATGACACAACAAGGCACAGGCGTGGGGGCTGTGGTGTTGACCTTGTTTTTGGTGGCATTTGTCAGCAGCTTGGTTCAAATTTCGTTTGGCTTGCTGCGCATTGGTGAGCTCATCAAGTACATGCCGTTTCCTGTGGTGAGTGGTTACCTCAGTGGGGTGGGGTTGATCATCATCATGAGTCAATTGCCCAAGTGGATGGCTCTGCCCAAAGGTATGAACTGGTGGGAGGGTTTGCATGCCATGGAGTTGTGGCAAGCACCGAGCCTCATGGTGGGGGCAGCCACGGCGGCGTTCATGTTGTTGGCGCCGCGTATCTCGACCAAGGTGCCCGCTGTCATTGTGGGTTTGTTGGGCGGCATGGCCTCGTACTGGTTTCTGGCTTTCAGTGCGTGGCCTGAGTTGCGCAATTTGCACGACAACCCCTTCATCATCGGCCCATTGACGGTTGGGGGCGAAGGCTTTTTTGAGTCGTTGTTAGACCCCTTCCGTAGCTTGAGTGAATCAGGCTTTCCGAACTGGGCCCAAATTGCATTCCCAGCCATCACTTTGGCGGTTCTGTTGTCGATCGACACACTCAAGACCTGTGTGGTGTTGGATGCGATGACAGGCTCACGCCATGATTCCAACAAAGAATTGATTGGTCAGGGTTTGGGTAACTTGGCTGCATCGCTCATCGGCGGTGCGCCCGGTGCTGGCACGATGGGAGCAACCTTGGTGAACAAAGCCAGCGGTGGCACCACCTATTTGTCTGGCGTGTTCCAAGGCGTGTGGTCGTTGCTGGCCATTTTGTTGTTGACCTCTCTCATCGCTTGGGTGCCTGTGTCGGCCTTGGCTGCTTTGCTGATCGTGATTGGTTTCAAGATGATCGACTGGCATTCATTGCAACTGCTGCGCGCCAAAGACACCATGCTTGATTTTGCGGTGATTGTGCTGGTCGTCATTGTGGCCAACACGGTTAGTTTGATTGCAGCCTCTGGTGTGGGGGTGGCGATGGCCATCATGTTGTTCTTGCGCGAACAAATTCACACCTCCACCATTCGACGTAAAACCTATGGTGACAAAATGTTTTCACAGCGTGTGCGTGGACAACGTGAACGTGATGTGTTGGTTGAAACGGGTAGCCATACGGTGATTTTTGAATTGCAAGGCAGCTTGTTTTTTGGAACCACCGATCAGCTTTACACAGCCATTGAGCCTGAATTGAGTCAAGCCAAGTTTGTCGTGCTTGACTTCATGCGTGTCCAATCGATGGATATGACAGCGGGTCACATGATTGAACGTATTCGCAATATGTTGTCTGAGCGCCATGCACGTCTGGTGCTGACCCGCGTACCAGAGCGTCTGCCTAGTGGTCGCGATTTGCGCTCATATGTAGACCACATTGGCTTACTCTCTGACCACACAGCCAAAATTTTTGATGAGTTTGACGAGGCGTTGGAGTGGATTGAGGATGAAACCTTGGCACTTGCTGGGCATGCGCATGTCTCTCACGAAGGGATTCCCTTAAGTAAGTTCGAAATTTTTCATGGGTTGAATGATGAGGAAATTGCTGCGCTTGAGCGTTGTGCGCAACGTCATGTGTATGAGGCTGGGGATTTGGTGTTTAGCGCGGATTCGTCAGGGCATGAGCTGATGCTGATCAGTCGCGGCGAAGTGAAAGTAAGCCTACCTTTGGCGAATGGCAAAACGATTCATCTCACCACCTTCAGTCGTGGACAGTTCTTTGGTGAAATGTCTTTCTTAGATGGTCGTGCGCACTCGGCGGATGTTTATGCGACTCGAGAAACTGAGCTGATTGCGATTGATCGCAAAGCCTTTGCCACAGTCGCCGCTGGAGACCCCGTGATGAGCATCAGCGTGATGCGTTCCGTGGCTTTGGCCATTGCCGATCGCCTGCGCCATGCCAACGCAGAGTTGCGAGAGATGCGTCAGGCTTAATGCAATGAAAGAAAAAAGCGGCCCGGTTGCCCGAAGCCGCTTTTGCATGTGAGCGCGAAGAATTATTTCTTCTTGGTGTTCACAGCAGCTTTGAAGGCTGCGCCAGCAGTGAAGCGAGGCACCACAGCCGCTGCGATTTTCAAAGCTTCGCCAGTGCGTGGGTTTTTGCCAGTACGAGCAGCGCGTGCAGCAGCTTTGAAAGTACCGAAGCCGATCAATTGCACGTCGTCTTTTTTAGCAACAGCGTGAGTGATGGTGTCGAGGATGGCATTGACAGCGCGGCCAGCGTCGGCCTTTGTCAATTCAGTTTGTGCTGCCACTGCTTCGATCAATTCAGTTTTGTTCATGTCATTTCCTTATTAAAACGGGTGCATTGTGCCAGTTTTGCTGAGCGTTTTTGCATGGATGCGCTGAGGTTTTTATCCAAGATGATTAGGAACTTCCCTGATCATGCACCACAGTGAGACAGTTGATTCAAAAATGAATTCTGATTAGTTACAAAACAGCACTGTTCCTCGGTTAGAACGGTTCTATGAACCTTTCTAACCTGTTGTCACAGTGCATCACACGTGGGGCATCCGATTTGCATTTGCCTTCTGGTATGCCAGCCATCCTTCGTATCAATGGAGATTTAGTCCTCTTGCACGAAGTAGTTTGGCCCGTGAATGACTTGCATTCGGCGTTAATGACCATCATGTCATCAAGCCAGCAAACACGATTTGCAAACACCCATGAATGTGATTTTTCGATCGAGTTACCAGAGGGCGCTCGGTTTCGTGTCAATGTGTTTATGCAGGTTAGGGGAATATCCGCAGTGTTTCGGGTAATTCCGCGTCATGTGCCTAGCTTGCAAGATCTCCATGCCCCTGCTGTGCTCAGCCAATTGGTGCTAAGCATTCGAGGCTTGGTCTTGGTGACCGGTCCCACAGGCTCAGGTAAGTCCACCACGTTGGCCGCGATGATTGATGCACTCAATCAGACGCAAAGCAAGCACATCTTGACGATTGAAGATCCGATTGAGTTTGTCCACACCTCTCGGCGTTGCTTGATTCAACAACGTGAACTAGGCTTGCACACCTTGAGCTTTGCCAATGCCTTGCGTGCTGCCTTGCGCGAAGATCCAGATGTGATTTTGGTCGGGGAGTTGCGGGATCTCGACACTATTCGTTTGGCAATCACCGCAGCGGAAACAGGGCATTTGGTGTTGGGTACTTTGCATACATCAAGCGCAGCCAAAACCATGGACCGAGTGGTTGATGTTTTTCCCGCAGAGGAAAAGGAAATGGTGCGCAGCATGTTGTCGGAGTCGCTGAATGCCGTGGTGTCACAAACTTTGTGCAAGCGCAAAGACGGTGCAGGACGTGTTGCGGCTTTTGAAGTGATGCTGGGTACACCTGCGGTGCGCAATTTGATTCGTGAAGCCAAGGTCGCTCAGCTGTACTCGGCAATACAGACGGGGCGTCATTTAGGCATGCAGACCTTAGATCAAAGCTTGACCAGTTTGGTGCAGCAGGATCTGATTGATGTGCAAGAGGCGCGGAGCAGAGCGAAATTTCCAGAAAATTTGGCCGTGACGCGCTAGAAAATGGTGCCTCCGACAGGAATCGAACCTGTATTTACACCTTAGGAGGGAGTCGTTCTATCCATTGAACTACGGCGGCAACCGCAGGTATTTTAAGACGCTACTTGCTCAGCACCCGCATGGCTTCTTCCAAGCCTTTGAGGGTGAGCGGGTACATGCGGTTGCTGACGATTTGTTGAATGATGGCAATGCTCTGACGGTATTCCCACACGCCTTGCGGCTCTGGGTTGATCCATGCAAATTTGGGAAAAGCATGGATCAGGCGTTGTAGCCATTCGGCGCCGGCTTCTTCGTTGTTGTACTCCACGCTGCCGCCGGGTTGCACAATTTCATACGGGCTCATGGTGGCGTCGCCAATGAAGATGAGCTTGTAGTCTTTGTTGTACTTGCGAATGATGTCCCACGTCTCAAACTTCTCGGCGTAGCGGCGTTTGTTGTTGCGCCACATGAAGTCGTACACGCAGTTGTGGAAGTAATAAAACTCCAAGTGTTTGAACTCGGCTTTGGCGGCGCTGAACAACTCTTCCACGCGAGCGATGTGGTCGTCCATCGTGCCGCCCACGTCCATGAGCAACAACACCTTCACGTTGTTGTGACGCTCGGGGCGCATCAAGATGTCGAGAAAGCCGGCATTCGCAGCTGTCTTGTGAATGGTGCCGTCCAAATCGAGTTCTTCGGCTGAGCCTTCGCGTGCAAAGCGGCGCAAGCGACGCAGCGCTACCTTGATGTTACGAGTGCCCAACTCTTGAGTGTCGTCGTAGTCGCGGTAGGCGCGTTGGTCCCACACCTTTACGGCGCTGCGATTGCCGCCTTTGCCTCCAATGCGAATGCCTTGTGGGTTGTAGCCACCGTTGCCAAAGGGCGAGGTTCCGCCTGTGCCAATCCATTTGTTACCACCTTCGTGGCGTTCTTTTTGTTCTTCGAGGCGCTTCTTTAACGTCTCCATCAACTCGTCCCAACCCATTCTTTCAATGGCTGCTTTTTGCTCTGGGGTGAGTTCTTTTTGAAGGATCTTTTCAAGCCAATCGAGGGGTACTTCTTTGGTGAAGTCGGTCAACAACTCCACGCCTTTGAAATAGGCGGCAAAGGCGCGGTCAAACTTGTCGTAGTGCTTTTCGTCTTTGACCAAGATGAGTCGGCTTAAAAAATAAAAGTCATCCAAGCTGCAGGCATCGCTACCGGGGCCGACGACTTGCGCCTGCAAAGCTTCGAGCAGCGTCAGGTACTCCTTCACTGAGACGGGTAGCTTGGCCGCGCGTAAGGTGTAGAAGAAGTCGATCAGCATGGCTGTCTTTTATTCTGCGTCTGACTTTGGTGAACGAAAACGACGTGCGGTTTGTAACCCAATACCACCGCCGATGCCCACCAAAATGATGGCGGCGATGCTGCTAGGGCCATAGCCTTCCGCAAAAATGTTCAATCCCAAGCCGACGCCCAATCCATAGCCCAGCAAGGAGCCGATCACAAAGCCAATGGCGTCGGTCAAACCTTCGATCAGTTGTGCAAGCATGTGTTTTGTTTGTCCGTTAGCGGTTACGACTTTGCATGAACACGAGTTTTTCAAACAAAGTCACGTCTTGTTCGTTCTTCAGCAATGCGCCTACCAGCGGAGGGATCGATACTTTGTCGTCGGCGTTTTGTAAAGCTTCGAGCGGAATGTCCTCAGCGACCAACAACTTGAGCCAGTCAATCAATTCGCTGGTGGAGGGCTTCTTTTTCAAACCTGGCAGGTTGCGAATATCAAAAAAGGTTTTCATAGCCACGGTCAGCAGGTCTTGCTTGATGGTGGGGAAGTGCACCTGCACGATGTGGCGCATGGTGTCGGCGTCTGGGAACTTGATGTAGTGGAAGAAGCATCGGCGCAAGAACGCGTCGGGCAACTCTTTTTCGTTGTTGGAGGTGATGAACACCAGCGGGCGATTTTTGGCCTTGATGAGCTGGCGCGTTTCGTAGCAATAAAACTCCATGCGGTCGAGCTCACGCAACAAGTCGTTGGGAAACTCGATGTCGGCTTTGTCGATCTCGTCAATCAACAAGGCTACGGGTTCTTCCGCCGTGAAGGCTTGCCACAGCACACCTTTGACGATGTAGTTTTCAATGTGCTGCACGCGGGTTTGGCTGTCGGCGTCAGGCATTTGGCTGTCGCGCAAACGGCTCACAGCGTCGTATTCGTACAGACCTTGTTGTGCCTTGGTGGTCGATTTGATGTGCCATTGCAAGAGCGGCATGCCCAGCGCCTCAGACACCTCTTCAGCCAGCATGGTTTTGCCGGTGCCTGGCTCGCCCTTGACGAGCAGAGGACGCTTGAGCGCAATGGCCGCGTTGACGGCCAACATCAAATCTTGGGTGGCGACGTAGTTGTCTGTTCCTTTGAATTTCATGGGGTGTTCCGTTTGTTCTTTCAAATCAATGTGCAGGATATCAAGCACTTAGTTCAGTTCATTCAGAACTTCTTCTGTGTGTTCACCCAATCGTGGTGCTGGGCGCCACACGCCTGTGGGGGTGCCGTTCATACGCACGGGTGGGCGCAATTGGCGCAGCATGCCTTCATGCGGATGCGGTATATCCAACCAGCCTTGGGTGGCTTTCAGGTGTGGGTCATGTAGCAAGTCGTGCAAGCTCATCATGGGCATGACGGGGATGTCACGTGCGGCCAGAGCTTGGAGCCACTCGGTCGTGCTGCGGTGTTGCATGTGTTGGGCCACCAAGCCATACAAGGCGTCGATGTGTTTGATGCGCTCGGCATGGCTGGCAAATCGGGCATCTGTTTTGAACAAATCGGGCTGGCCCACCAGCTCTAAAAACGCGGCCCAATGCGACTCGTTGTACATGAGCGCGCAAATGTGCCCGTCGCTCGTGCGGTAGGGCTTGCGGTTGGCCGAGAGCATGCGCGTGTAGCCCATGTCGGCAATGGGGGGCTGCCAAGTTTCGCCGCTCAAGTGTTCGCCCATGACGAACTGCAAAAGACATTCAAACATGGGCACTTCCACATGCTGGCCCACGCCAGTGCGGTAGCGTGCAATGACTGCTGCCATGACAGCATGCACCATGTTCAGGCCAGTCACGCGATCGGCAAAGGTGGCGGGCACATAGCGAGGCTCGGGGCTGCCGCTTTGCGTCATCAACCATGGAATGCCAGCGGCGCCTTGAATGAGGTCGTCATACGCAGGCCATTCGGAGTAGGGGCCGCCTTCGCTGTAGCCATACGCCCCACATACCACCAAGCGCGGGTTGATGGCGTGCAGTGTGTCGAACGACAAACCCAAACGCGCCATCGATGCAGGGCGAATGTTGTAGGTCAACACATCGGCAGTCTTGCAGAGCTTGAGCAACTGCTCGCGTTGTTCGGGTTGTTTCAAATCCAATACAACAGATCGTTTGTTGCGGTTGGCATTCATGAAGATGTGGCCCATGCCCGGGTGCTTCATCGGCCCCGCATGGCGCATGATGTCGCCGCTCGGCGATTCAATCTTGATGACGTCGGCCCCGTAGTCGCCCAAGATTTGCGTCGCATAGGGGCCAAGCACTACGCCTGTCAAATCAATGACGCGCAGGCCAGCGAGTGCACCTTGCAACATTGACGTGTTCGCGGCGTTGTCCATGGTGTGCATGGGTTATTCGGGGGTGATGCCTGCTGTTTTTACCCAGCCGCCCCATTTTTTAATTTCAGCATCAATTGTTTTGGCCAGTGTGGCGCTGTCTTCCACATCCAAGTCAATGCCGGCACCTTGAATTTTTTCACGCACTTCGGGCTTAGCCAATACGGCCAACAAGGTGGCCGTGGCTTTCTTTTGTACATCGGCAGGCATGCCAGCAGGTGCCATGAGACCGAACCAAGCACTCACGTTGTAGTCTTTCACGGTGTCACCGATCGGAGGAACATTGGGTGCTTTGCCTGCACGTTTCTTGGTGGTGACGCCTAGGCCGCGCATACGTCCCCCGTTCATTTGTGCGACGGCGTTGCCGGTGTCAGCAAAGGCGAACTGAATCTGACCACCTAACAAATCGGTCAGCGCCGGTGGGATGCTTTTGTAGGGAACATTGACAGTTTGTAGGCCTGCAAGCTCACCTAGCATTGCGCCAGATACAAGTGAGCCTGATGATCCCCACCCGTAAGCGAGCTTGCCTGGATTGGCTTTGGCATAGCTCACAAATTCCTTCATGTCTTTGGCAGGAAAGTCGTTGTTGACCATCAAGATAAAACCGGTTTCACCAATCTTGCCAATGGGTGTGAAGTCTTTCACTGGGTCATAGGGCAACTTACGGTAAAGATGCACGTTTGCGGCTTGCGTGGTGCTGGTTGTGACCAAGAAGGTATAGCCGTCTGCCGGTGCTGCTTTCACCACCTCGGCCCCCAAGATGCCGTTGGCGCCCGCTTTGTTTTCGACGGTGATGGTCTGGCCCATCGCCTCTCCCATAGCTTGCGCCAAGATACGACCTACGTTGTCGGTGGCGCTACCTGCGCTGAAAGGTACAACAAATTTGATGGGCTTATTGGGGTAGCTTTGTGCGTGTGCGGCGGTTGCTACAAAACCAGCTAACGCGGTGATGGCAAAGCCGGCGCAAATGAGGCGACGCATTGGGTTGTTGAAGTGGTGCATGGTGGTTGTCTCCTGTTGGTTTTTTGAAATCTCATTGCCTCACGATGCTAATCGCGTGTGGCTCGGCGTTGCACGGCATCAATATAAGCTTGTCCATCGGGTGGGCGTCCACTGCGTTGGCTCTCCCAAATCATTTGGCCCAAGGCGTCCATGGTTTGGTGGTGGGCGTCGTGCAGCGAGTCGAGCTTGGCAGTGAGCAGCTCCACCGCTTGGCGGATGCCACGGGGTTGGTCAATCGAGCATTGCTCGCTCACCGACAGGTGCATGGACAAATGCAAGAAGGGGTTGGTCTTGCCGTCTTTGACTTCGTACATGCGCTCTAGCGCTGCATCGACATCCGAAAAATCTGCGTGGTACTCGGGGTGCTCGACCACCCATTGGCTGGCGAGTGTTTCTAGAGCGTCCATGGGCAACGCATCGCGCCACTTGGCATAGACCGAACAAAAAAAGCGCCGTACGTCGGCTTGACTGGGTTCAAACATGCCTGTGATTGTGACAAAGAAAAAGGCCTCCGAAGAGGCCTATGTCGCGTGTGTGTTGGGGGTTTATTGTTCAACAAACGCACGTTCCACCACAAAGTCGCCAGGGGTGGTGGTGGAGCCTTCTTTGAAACCGCGCTCTTCCAGCAAAGTTCGCATGTCTTTGTTCAGGCCGGGGCTGCCGCAAATCATGATGCGGTCGTTGGCGGGGTCGATGTTGGGCAAGCCCAAATCTTGGGTGAGTTTGTTGGAGGTGAGTAAGTCGGTCACGCGACCTTGGTTTTTGTAGGGCTCGCGGGTGACGGTTGGGTAGTACAACATTTGGTCGCTCACCATTTCGCCCAAGAACTCGTGCTTGGGCAGTTCTTCGGTCAAGTAGTTGTGGTAGGCGAGTTCTTTGACTTCGCGCACGCCGTGCACCAAGATGACTTTTTCAAAGCGCTCATACGTCTCGGGGTCGCGCACGATGCTGAGGAAGGGGGCCAAGCCCGTGCCCGTGCCAATGAGGTACAGGTTTTTGGCAGGCAGCAAATAGTCGATCAGCAAGGTGCCGGTGGGTTTTTTGCCGATGACGATTTTGTCGCCCACTTTGATGTGTTGCAGCTTTGATGTGAGGGGGCCGTCTTGCACCTTGATGCTCAAAAACTCCAAGTGCTCTTCGTAGTTGGCGCTGACGATGCTGTACGCGCGCAGCAGCGGTTTGCCGTTTTCACCGCGCAAGCCAATCATGGTGAAGTGGCCGTTGGAGAAACGCAGCGAGGTATCGCGTGTGGTGGTGAAGCTGAACAGGCGGTCGGTCCAGTGGTGAACGGACAAAACTTCTTCGTCTAGGAATGCACTCATGACAGAAATAAATCGATATAAATCAAGCCCTCTAGTGTAGGCGAGGGCTTAAAACCTAGGGCTATATGTTGCTACGCAAAACGCCATAAGGCTTGCGTTGAATCAAGGCGTGAGCGTTGCTCAAGCCTTGCCCACAAAATCGTTTTGCCGCCAGGCCTCGTAGGTGATGACGGCCACCGAGTTAGATAAGTTCAAGCTGCGCTGGTCGGCCCGCATGGGCAGGCGCAGGCGTTGTTCGGTGGGGAAACTCTCACGAATGTCCGCAGGCAAGCCGCTGGTTTCTGAGCCAAATACAAACCAATCGCCGGGGGCGAAGCTCATTTCATGCGCGGTGCGCGAGCCCTTGGTGGTCATGGCAAACATACGGTCTGCTTGGGGGTGGGCGTTGATCAAGAAGGCTTCCCAGCTCGCGTGGCGCAGCACGGGCGCGTACTCGTGGTAGTCCAAGCCAGCGCGACGCATGTGCTTGTCATCCATCGAAAACCCTAAAGGTTCAATCAGGTGCAAAGCGCAGCCGGTGTTGGCAGCAAGGCGAATCACGTTGCCCGTGTTGGGTGGGATTTCGGGATGGACGAGAACAATGTTGAACATGGGGCTATTGTCTTGCATGGCCAAAGCGGCAAAAAAACGGCAAGGCGTTGCCGTCCCGTATCGAAAGTGCGTACTTTTTACGTGGTATTGGGGCGTGGCTTTATTTTTGCTTGTTTGATAAAAGTCACAAAGATTGCCGTCATGTCTATCCACAGCATCAACAGTTCGATTCAAAACCAGTACCCGCAAATGAGTCCGCCATCTGCAAGCAAAACGACAGATGCCCAAGCGGCTATTGCATTGCCCCGATCTTCCAGCACTCGTGCAGCAAGCGATACGGTCACGATCTCGGCCGTGGGGCAAGCAAAGGCGAAGGAAGCTACTGGTTTCACAACCATGCTGCAACCCTTCGATGCAGGGCGAGCGTTGACGGCTGATGACAAAGCGTTGATTGGTTACCCAAATGCCAGCAACCCTTACGTACAGATGATGGCTTCAACGATCAGCGAATTGCGTGAGAGTGGTCACATTCAAGGCAAGATGACAAGTGAGTACTACAAGAACGACGATGGAACACAAGCCAGTGTTTTTGACGTGATGCCAAAGGATGCGCAGTCGCAAGCTGATTTCGCACCACTCAAAAATCGCATGTTGTCAAAGTTCGCGGAGTACGAGAAAGGTACAAGGGATGCAGTCACGCAACTTGCGAATGACAAGTTCTTGTTAAACCTTGGACGTGATGGACACAGCATATCGAATCCCAAAGCCAAGTCGATGATGCGCGACTACGCTTCTTGACTGTGTGATGGCAGCACTTCAATCGAAAAATCTGTATGTCTATTTCAAGCGTGACGAGTGCAATCAAGAACGCATATGTTCCTGTTCGCTCACAAACCATCAGCAAGACACTGTCTGCCGAACAAGTTAAAACATCCGACGATGCGGTTGATCTTTCACAGGTCGCGCAAAGCGTTGGTTCGGCATCTTTCAAAGGCCGAGAGAAGTTTGACTTCACCGAGATGACGCCAAAGCAGATGAAGGAAATCGCAAACGACCTGTTCAAGCAAGGCAAGATTGACCTTGACCAGTTGTTTCAACTCGAAACTGCCGGCATCCCTTTGGGGAAGTTGGGAGCGCATGGTGAGTTTGTCGAATTGACTGCGGCCGAGCGAGATGGGTTTATGAATCAGCCCATGAACTACATCCAATACACATCTGAGCGCATCAGTTTTCTGGAGCAATCTGGGTATTCGAATGACCCCAAGAGTGGATACGACATGTTGAAGAGCTTGTTGGGTCAATTGAAAACAAATTTTGGATGATTTGTTTTTTAAATTTTCAATCCTTCCGACGCTCTGTTCTGGCTAGAACCAGTCCTGTGACCCGCGTTGCCCCCGCCGCTTTCAATGCCCGTGCAGCGGCATACAGCGTAGCGCCTGTCGTCATCACATCGTCCACCAAAACCACATGCTGTCCGCTCAAGTTGGGGATGTGTATTGGGTTGACCCAAAAGGCGTGTGTAGCTTGCGCCAGTCGGTCTTGGCGTGATGCACCGACTTGATGCCTCCCTAAGTCTTGACGTTGCAACACAGTCGCTTCAACCTTGTGAGGGCCCAAGTGACGGGCCAGTTCGAGGGCTTGGTTGAAGCCACGCTCGCGCAATCGCGCGGGACTGAGCGGGATGGGCATGATGCAATGAGCAGCTTCCAGCGCAGGTTCCACCCATGGCGCATGACGCATGAGTTCGGCCAAGGCTTTGGCTAAGCCTGGGTCGGCTTGAAATTTAAAGCGTGCAATGCACTGCGACCAAGGGAAGTCGTAGCTCACGGCGGCTAAGCACTGGTGCAGGGGCGAGGGCATGTGTTGGCAGTTGCCACAGGGCAGCCGCTGCATGTGCAGGGCGCAGGTTGGGCAGCGTGCCACGGGTTGGGCAAAGGCGGTAATGCACGGCTCGCACAGGCTCATGCTGGGCCAGCGGCGGCAGATGTGGCAAAGACTTGGTATTTTTAATCGCAGGCTCAGCATGCCTTGCATTGGAAAGACATTGCGCCCTCGCAGGTTGAAGCGCAGGGCAATCTTTGTGCAGGTGCGGAGCCGAGATAATACGAACCATGTCTTCAGAACCGTCTAGCGCCGCACGCCCTCCCTCACTCGACCCCGTGGCCTGTGCGCGTTGGGCTGCTTGGCCGCACGACGCATCGCCTTGGTTGCACGAAGAAATTGCGCGTCGTATGGAAGACCGCTTGCAGTGGATTCGCTTACAGCCCAAATCCTGGGTGGATTGGGCTCCAGTGAGTGGTGGCCTCAACGCCCACAGGCTGCTGCGCCAACGTTACCCGCAAGCTCAAGTCGCGGTACTCGAGCCTACGCCGCAACGCCAAACGCAAGCGCGTGCTGCATTGAGCGGCCCTTGGTGGCAACGCTGGCTCAAGCAAGGCCCCCGTTTCACAGCCCCTGCAGAGGGGAGCGCTGACATGTTGTGGGCCAATATGGCGTTGCACAACAGTGCCGACCCGCAAGCCCTGTTGCAGCAGTGGCATCAGCTGTTGGCAGTCGATGGGTTTGTGATGTTCTCGTGTCTCGGACCTGATACTTTGAAAGAGCTGCAAGCCGTGTACCAAGCGCAAGGTTGGACGCCGCCTGCGCATACCTTCACTGATATGCATGATTGGGGTGACATGCTGGTGCAAGCGGGTTTTGCGGAGCCGGTGATGGATATGGAACGCATCACCCTCACGTATGCCGATGCGGACAGCTTGCTGGACGAGTGCCGCTTGCTCGGGCGCAACTTGCATCGTGAACGTTTTGCAGGCTTGCGCGGCAAGCAATGGCTGGCGCAGCTCAAAGCCGCTTTGCTGAATTTGGCTCAACCGCAGCAAGATGGACGTCTTGCGTTGACGGTGGAAGTGATTTACGGCCACGCCCTCAAACCGTTGCCGCGTCTGAAAGTGCAAAGCGAAAGCACCGTGTCGTTACAAGACATGCGCACCTTGTTGTCTAAGAAATGAGCCATCCCATGTTTATTTTTTCGCGTCGTTTTCTGTTGTCGTCTTTGTCTGTGCTGGCCTTGGCGGCGTGTAGCCCTGAAAAGCCGAAGTTCAATGGCATCGACATCACGGGCGCGGATTACGCCCAAGATTTCACGCTGACTGATCACAACAACCAACGCCGCAGTTTGAGCGACTTCAAGGGCAAGGTGGTCGTGCTGTTCTTTGGGTATACGCAATGCCCTGATGTGTGTCCTACCTCGATGACCGAGTTGGCCGAAGTCAAACGCTTGCTCGGAGCGGATGCCGACAAGCTGCAAGGCGTGTTTGTGACGGTGGATCCTGCGCGTGACACCACTGAATTGCTCACGGCTTATATGGGCAACTTCGATCCTACGTTTGTCGCCTTTGTGCCCACAGCCGATGAGCTGGCCGATGTGGCCAAGCGCTTCAAGATTTACTACAAAAAGCAGGAGGGCAAAACGCCCACCAGCTACACGATGGACCACTCAGCGGGCAGCTATGTGTACGACACTCAAGGACGTGTGCGCTTGTACAGCCGCTATGGTTCGGGGGCGAAGGTGCTGGCGCAGGACATTCAGATGTTGCTGAAAACCACGCCCTGAGCCTGAGCCTTAAGCGTATTCAGCCAAAGCTGCTTTCATCTTCTTCATCGCAGCTACTTCGATTTGGCGAATGCGCTCGGCACTCACGCCGTACTCGGCGGCTAACTCGTGCAGTGTCATGCCGCCTGAGTTGTCGTCGTTGACTTTGAGCCAACGTTCTTCCACGATGCGGCGGCTGCGCTCGTCCAGCACATTCAACGCAGTGGTGATGCCGTCGGAGGCCAGTACATCACGCTGGTGTGCCGCAATCATGGCGGTGGGTTCGTGATTGGTGTCGGTCAAGTAAGCGATGGGGCCAAAGGCTTCGTCGCTGTCTTCGTTGGGCGTAGGGTCTAGCAGTACGTCGCCACCCGACATGCGCATTTCCATCTCTAGCACTTCTTCTGGCTTGACGTTGAGCTTGCTCGCGACCGCCTCCACTTCTTGGGTGTTCAGGCTGTTGCGGTGTGTGGCTTCGGTGGCGTCGGCTTTGAAGCCTTGCTTCATAGAGCGCAGGTTGAAGAACAGTTTGCGTTGTGCCTTGGTGGTGGCGACTTTGACCATGCGCCAATTGCGCAAGATGTATTCGTGAATTTCGGCCTTGATCCAGTGCAGCGCGTAGCTGACCAAACGCACGCCTTGGTCGGGGTCGAAGCGTTTGACGGCTTTCATCAGGCCGATGTTGCCTTCTTGAATCAGGTCCGCGTGGGGCAGACCGTAGCCCAAGTATTGGCGTGATACCGACACCACCAAACGCAGGTGCGAGAGCACCAGCTTTCCAGCGGCTTCGAGGTCGTTGTTGTTTTTGAGTTGACGCGCGAACTCCTGCTCTTGCTCAGGGGTGAGCATGGGCAAGCGGTTGGCAGCACTGATGTAGGCATCGAGGTTGCCCAGCGACGGAACCAGTGCCCAAGGATTGGAAATGGCAAGTTGCTGTTGGGTGATAGCGGTCATGGTTGTAGTCCTTTCGGATAACGATTCCTTATATTAGCACTCCTGCATGAAGAGTGCTAAACCCTTCATTCATTAAGGGTTTACCCTTTTAATAAGGTGTTTTAAATACTGTATTTTTTAACATATACTGTTTTTAATAACAGTACCAAGAGAAGCCTGTCATGCCACCTATGACTTTAGAACGAATTGCCGTGCAGTGCTGCAAGAGCTGTGCGCACGTGCTCCATTCAGATTCATCAGAGACTCATTTACGTTGTGGTTTGGGTTATTACTTGCAGCCACCGCTTTCTCGCAAGCAAGAGCGCATGGACAGTTATCCCGTGGTTGAGGCGCATGAGGGCTGCATGCGCTGGCGAGAGAATTTACAAGGCGTTTTATTGGCGCGGCTTAGCCAAGCAGGGCATCAGCAAACTCTTGGGCGCTGAAAGTTTCGAGGTCTTCCACGGCTTCTCCCACGCCAATGAAATAAACAGGCACTGTTGAGCCGCCTGCTGCTGCGCGACCTTGGCCCCATAGGGCAATTGCAGCCAGCACCCCGCCTTTGGCGGTGCCATCTAGTTTGGTGACGATCAGGCCGGTTAATCCTAAAGCTTCATCAAAAGCCTTCACCTGAGCCAAAGCGTTTTGACCTGTGTTGCCATCAATCACCAGCAGCACTTCGTGCGGCCCTGTGTCATCGGCCTTTTGAACCACTCGCTTGATTTTTTTCAGCTCTTCCATCAGATGCAGTTGTGTGGGCAGTCGGCCGGCTGTGTCGACCAGCACCACGTCTTTGCCTCGCGCCCGGCCTGCCGTGACGGCGTCAAAGCTCACCGATGCGGGGTCCCCACCTTCTTGGCTGACGATTTCAACCGTGTTGCGTGTGGCCCATACAGCCAGTTGTTCGCGAGCTGCTGCGCGGAAGGTGTCCGCTGCTGCGAGCAGGACAGAGGCTCCGCTGTCGCTCAAGTGGCGGGTGAGTTTGCCAATCGAGGTGGTTTTGCCTGCACCGTTAACGCCAGCGACTATGATGACCGTGGGTTTGTGCTCACCAATCATGAGCGGCCGCTCAAGTGGTTGGAGCAATTGCGCGATGGCTGCTGCCAACAAGGCTTTGACGGCAGCAGGATCTGTGGTGGCAGTGTCTTTGACACGTTTTTTCAAGTCAGCCAACAAGTACTCGGTGGCTTGAACTCCCGCATCTGCCATGAGCAGGGCGGCTTCGAGTTCTTCATAAAGATCGTCATCTATCTTCGTGCCTGTGAACACGGTACTGATGCTTTGTCCTGTTCGACGTAGACCTTGACCTAGGCGTGCCATCCAGTTGGCACGTGGGCGTTCGGCCGGCATCTGTGGTGCTGCGGTTTGAGATGATGGGGTGCCATCCGATGTGTTTGCGGACGAGGTCGTGCGGCTCTCTGTTGTTTGGACAGCAGGTTGGGCAGCGATTTTTTTCTTGAAGAAGCTAAACATGGGCGGGGGTTTCTAGAATCAGTCCATTCTATGAAAAGCCGTACACCACATTCTTTTAAAACGTCCCTTGATAAGGCCCAAGTCAAACCTACAGCTGAAAAAAGGCATAGAGGTGCAGGCGAGGTACGCATCATCGGCGGCGAATGGCGCCGCACCAAACTGCCCGTGACTTTAAAACCTGGTTTGCGACCCACGCCCGACCGCGTGCGTGAAACCTTGTTCAACTGGTTGGGTCAATCTCTCGTGGGGTGGCGTTGTGTGGATCCATTCGCAGGCACGGGAGCATTGGGTTTTGAAGCCGCCTCACGTGGCGCAGCCCATGTCCAACTGTGTGAGCTTGATCCCGACTTGGTGGCGCAGTTGAGCACACAAGTCAACCGCCTCAAAGCTGCCAACGTGCATGTGTTGCGCACCGATGGTGTGGCCTGTCTGAGGCAGCTCAGTGCTGCGAGTGTGGACTTGATCTTCATTGATCCCCCGTTTGACGGCGTGCTGTTTGAACCTGCCCTACAAGCCGCTGCTAAGGCGGTGAAGGCCGATGGCTATGTGTACCTTGAATCGCCTGCCGCATGGACAGACGAGCAACTTGCGCCCATGGGCTTGGTGCTGCATCGCCACCTCAAGGCCGGAGCCGTGCACGCGCACTTGCTGCGCCGAATTGCATAATCAGTTTTGTTTTTTAGAAACACCTAGGAGCGTCCATGTCCAAGCCCATCGTTGCCATTTACCCCGGCACTTTTGATCCCATCAGCTTGGGCCATGAAGACATCGTGTTGCGTGCAGCGGCGATGTTTGACAAAGTCATCTTGGCGGTGGCCACGGCGCACCACAAGAAAACCTTATTCACCTTGGACGAACGCATGGACATGGCGCGTGAAGCGATGGCCGCACACCCTCAAGTGGAAGTGGTGCCCTTTACAGGCTTGGCTCGCGACTTTGTGCGCACCCACAACGCCACCGTGATGGTGCGTGGTGTACGCACGGTGACTGATTTTGATTACGAGTTTCAACTCGCGGGCATGAACCGTGAGTTGATGCCAGAAGTGGAAACTGTGTTCCTGACACCCAGTGCCAAATACCAATTCATTTCCAGCACCTTTGTGCGTGAAATTTCTTTGCTGGGTGCTGGCGATGATGGCAAAAACTTGGTATCAGCGGGTGTTTACAAGCGCTTGCTGGCGAAGCGTGCCGCTCAGTCATGATGCTTGGGTCTGATGGTCTGCGTCTGCTTGCATGACAGATTTTTTGTTGATCCGCCATGGTGAAACTGCTTGGAATCGCGAGCTGCGGTTTCAAGGCCAGCTGGATGTGCCGCTCAATGACATGGGCTTTGAACAAGCCCAGCGCTTGAAAATTCGCATGGCACAAGCCTTGACAGAGTGGCAAGCGCAGGGGCGCGTGCCCACCCGGCTCATCAGTAGCGACTTGCTGCGTGCGCAACAAACCGCACAGCCTGTGGCTGAGGTGTTGGGACAGTCCTGCATCTTGCACGCAGGTTTGCGTGAGCAGTGTTACGGCATGTTTGAAGGCATGCGCAGCCCCGACATCCAAGCCCAATATCCGCAAGCTTGGCAACGCTGGTTGGCGTTTGATGCCGACGAGGCCGTGGAGGGCGCCGAGACCACGCGCGCTTTTCATGACCGTGTGATCGCCACGTTGCAAGACTTGGCGCAGCAATATGTGGGTGAACATGTGGTGGTGGTCACGCATGGGGGCGTGCTCGACATGGTGTGGCGCCATGCACAAGCTTTGTCTCTGAGCGGTCCGCGTGTGTGCGACATTCCCAATGCGGGCTTGAACCAAGTGGCTTGGCGTGATGGTGGCTTGCACATACAGGTGTGGGCCGATGCCGCGCATTTGGCTGATTTGCCAGACCAACCCGTCTACAGCCAAAAGCGTTTGCTAGAAGCACGTGAGCAAGGCAACGTGCAAACACATGCCAACGGTGTGGCCTAAGTCGCTGCGGGATAATCGGCTTTTATTTAGCCCACTGACGGATTTTTTATGGCCTTGATGATCACGGATGAATGCATCAACTGCGATGTGTGTGAGCCCGAGTGCCCGAACGAAGCCATCTTCCTAGGGCCCGAGATTTACGAAATCAACCCCGACAAATGCACCGAGTGCGTGGGACATTTCGATGAACCGCAGTGTGTGCAGGTGTGTCCTGTGGCGTGTATTCCCGTGAATCCTGAGCGGGTGGAAGGGCGTGACGCATTGCTGGCGAAGTTTCGTCTGTTGCAGCAGACGGCGCAGTAATTCATCCGTCCCCTTTGCGCATCAGGGGTTTGATGCAGCGTTAGCAGGCACCGCTTTGGCGGTGCTTTTCTTTTTCTGCTTCGCCTGGGGATCTACTGCCGTGAAGTAGGGGCTTGCTGGCCTGTGGGTGTGCTGGCGCTTGCTGCTGTGGGCAGCAGACTCGTGGCTCGCAGCCACTGGCGTTTGTACAAGAGGTGCGCTGATCTGGACAGGTACGGTTTGTGCAGCCTGGCGTTGGCCTTGCAGCCGTTGCTTTTCGAGTGTTTGTGCGTCACGCAAATCATGAGCGCTGGTGTTTGTGCTCGCTCCCGTGGCGAGTAGTGAGGTTGGCTTGACCTCGGTGGCTACCGAACTGCCACACTGGCTGGATGTGCTGTAGGACTCGCCGCAGCGATACACGGTGTCAGCATAGACGGCTGTGCTGCACAAGAGCAGCATGCAAAGATCAGCTAGTTTGCGACCCTTTGATGGGTTGTGTTTCAGCATGTGCAGCCCCCGTTGTCTCAGTGCCAGGCAGCGTGGCCGGCCGAGGTGGTTTGGGCCGGGGCGGCTTAGCGGTGTGAATCATTTGCGTGGCTTTCACCATGTCGCCTGCAAGCAAATGCGGCAAGGCCAAGCTGGTGCGGATGATGCAGTCTTCGATGGCGGTGCGTTGATCGGGGGCTGGTTTTTTCAGCACCCAATTCGCAACCTCTGATTTCACACCGGGGTGGCCAATGCCAATGCGCAGTCGCCAGTACTGGTCTGTGCCAAGCTGTGCATGGATGTCGCGCAAGCCATTGTGGCCGGCATGGCTACCGCCGAGTTTGAGTTTGGCTTCGCCGGGCGTGATGTCTAACTCGTCGTGCACCACCAAAATTTCTTGCGGTTGAATTTTGAAGAAACGCGCCAAAGCGCCCACGGACTTGCCCGAGAGGTTCATGAAGGTTTGAGGTTCGAGTAACCACACGTTCTCACCTTTGACGGACGTGCGTGCCACCAAGCCGTGGTACGAACGGTCGGGTTGTAGCGATACCTTCAGGTCGCGTGCGGCGGTGTCAACCCACCAAAAACCTGCGTTGTGTCGCGTGGTTTCGTATTCAGTGCCGGGGTTTCCCAGACCAACAATGAGCTTGATCATGTGTGAATTATCAATGAGGGCGCACCAATGAAAACGGCCCACCGAAGTGGGCCGTTGCAGCAATCTACGAAGAGATTACTTTTTCTTTTTGCTGTCTTCAGCTGGGGCTGCAGCAGGTGCTTCAGCTTCAGCTTTAGGAGCCACAACAGACACCAGCACTGGGTTGTTTTTGCCGTGGATCACAGCAGTCACGCCTTTTGGCAAAGC